>Ga0302321_100006913_pt1 | contig 9998 bp, 6 predicted proteins | sample Fen_T0_1_FD_202505 | JGI IMG/M metagenome (GOLD analysis project Ga0302321, IMG submission 202505) | Peat permafrost microbial communities from Stordalen Mire near Abisko, Sweden - Fen_T0_1 | ecosystem: Environmental > Terrestrial > Soil > Wetlands > Permafrost | place: Sweden: Abisko, Stordalen... | reverse complement strand
CGCCGCGCCGCGTGCGGCGTCCGGCGAAAGATCGGCGAACTGCTGCCACAGGTCCGGCGCGAGGTCCGCTGTGCGGACGGCAAGGATCACGGCATCGGGAGCGAAACGGTAGAGCGAGCCGACGCCGTCGAGGAGTTCCTGCGTGTAGGCGTTAAAGTCGCCAACGTGAACCGCCAGATTCATGCCGTGGGCAAGTGCTTCCGCCCGTAGCAGCGGCACGATCGGCTCGACCGTGAAGGACCGAAGAATGGCCACCTTGAACTTCTGCAACGGCAACTTCTCGCTCAACTGATCCAATCGCGAAGTGACAAATGCTGCGGCAGCCGATCCGGGATCGCGCCTCCAGAGTTCCGCCAGTCGTTGTGCCGCGAGATCGGAAGTGCCGTCGCCAATCAGTCGGTCGACTTCCTCTCGCAAATTCCTCGACTTGTGCTCGGACGGCATCGGTTAGCGTTCCAGGTATTCGATGAGAAGCCGGTTCTTCGTATAAATCCAGGCAATCCGGCGTCCGCCGAATGCGACGGCCGGCATGGGCCGGCGAGTGATGACTGCGCCGCAGGACCGAGCGCGAGCCAGTTCCTGCTCCAAATCCTCCACGGCGTAGCAGACGTGGTGCAATCCGCCTCCCTTGGCCACAAACGATTGCACCGGCGATCGTTCGTCGGCCGGTTCCACCAACTCAAAGAGCGGGTCGCCAGCACGCCTGCTCTTCAAAAATGTGACCCGAACGCCCTGGTTCGGATCATAAAAAATCTCCTCATCCCAGTCGGCCTGCAGAATATCGGCGAATCCCTGCACGGAGTTCTGGATCGAGGCGACCACGAATCCTACGTGGTGAAACGTGCCTTCCGGGTGCCAACTCAGGGAGATCGCGTTCATGGTCAGAACTCGTCACTCGTGGGAGACTCCGCGACGGAGGTCGGCAGGCTTCCGGTCATCGAGTAGGCCCGTTCAGAAGCGGTTCGACAAATCGGGAATCGAAGTTGGTCGGCCGCTCGGGAAATTGAAGCTCGTACCCCAGACAGGTCATCAAGTGTCCCCACGCCGCTTCCATCTCCGCGACGGCTGCTTCCGGCATGCTCTCGCGCCATCCCCCAGCTTTCGCTGAGCGTACGAACGGAACATCCTGGCGCGTCTCCTTGGTCGAAGACCACAGGTGCGCCTGGGATTTTTCCAGCCTCCGCATTTCCTCGGCCGAGCTGCGTTTCACGGCGTTCAGGATGCGTGCGGGATCGGGAGGAATTTCCAGAAATGCCGCCACCTTGGAAAGTTCACGGGCCGCGTCTTCCAGCATGTCTTCATAACGGAGGAGCAGAAACCCCTGCCGGTTCTGGCGAGTGGCAAGCCAGGAAGCCACGTTGTCTCCCCACGAACCGTAGGGCCCGGTCTCGCCGGCCACGAAGCGCGTGACGAATTTCCCGATCGGATAATCGTCTTCAATCAGCTTGCGCTTGCGGTGGAAGTGAAACTGCGAAACTGCCACGTCGCGCGGATCGCGCACCACGTAGATCACGCGCTTGTAGTTTGGGTGAAAATATTGATGACTCTTGATAATCCGCGGGCGCGGCATGCGCGCCAGTTCGCGCTTCGACAAGGACTCTGGGTCGGGCGTGAGTTGATTGATGTTCGAAAAATCTGCTGGCGTCTCCGGATACACCAGATTGGCAATCAGAAAGCGTGTCCACGTGTTGCCAGACTTGGGGAAGGAGAGGATGAAGACATCGTCGGGGAATACGACCAGATTGCGGCCCGGATGGTGTAACCCGAGCGCTTTCCGTGTCCCGCGGATGAGTTTCTGAATCATTGCCGCACCTTGCCCTGTGCTGCAGGTTGCAAGTCGGAGGCCAAAAGCACACGAAGATGTGCTCGTAATATGTTGATTAGAAACGACATAAATAGAGTGCCTACTGCGGCCCAACACCCCGATGCAGCCCGGTAGGCTAATCGTGGGCAATTTGTTTCCGTTATTTACCCTCTGTAATGCGCGCTCGCTTACGCGTCGCTCGGGCCCACTGCAGCGGGGGTTGGTACGGCTGGCTCGGGCGCTGCTTCAGCTTGCGGCGCCGCGACGTCTCGCCAGCCGAACGGGTGAACCACGGGAAGACGCACCTGGTCGAGAAGCAGCGACGGCGCACCCTCACCCAGGTCTCCCACCAGAGTGACGCTGCTGCTGGGAAAATTCGTGATCGGCCAACGAAACTGATCAAAGGCATGACGCGTGAGAGAGATCTTCTCCGGCAGAAAGGCAAGCAACTGCGCTCCCACCCAGTCCATCGCTGCCGCGTTGTTTCCGCCCAGGATCAATCCCAACGGAAGCGGGTCAGGGGCGAGCGGCCCGTTGTTATCGCCGGCGACGACCGCGTCGACGATGTGAACCACCCGCCGCTGGATTTCGTCACTCATGGTGGCGTCGGCTCGGCCGTACAGAAGGATGCGATTCAAATCCAGAGAGGTTCTCCAGATCGTGTCGTTACCCGACCATGAGCCGTCGGTGCCGATGCGGTCTCCAAGAGAGCGCCCGGTTTTAGTGAGAACTGCAGCCAGAAAGTTCCAGGCCCTGCCTTCGGTGTGCGAGGAGGCAATGTTCTGGCGGTCGCGCGCGAACTCAAGCACCCGTCGCAACGTGCTGTCTCCGGGGTAGTTGTCGCCGCCATTTCCTGACCCACCCAACTGGTGGTGCGGCAGAAATTCCTTGTTTCCATTAATGCCGACCAGGTTCTTGAGCGCGCTAGTGACGCCGGCCTTCCGGTGAACCTTCAGTTTTGGGAGATTAAAGACGACATCTGCTTCGACCACCTCTCTCGCAACCATATATTGATGCACACCCGGGTGATGTGCCTTGGCGAGCAAACGATGGTCATACCAGGCGACGCGAAACCGGTGCTGGCCATTGCTGATCGGTTCCAGCATGCTTTCGCGGCCAAGATCAAAAAGACGGAAGTCATCCAACGGCTGCAGGTTCTCATTCGCGACGCGTACGCCCTCCACCATCACGCAAGTCGTACGGCGAAAATCCCGCGGACCTTTGAATCGGGGGTCGCGGGCCGTTTGCTCGCGGGCCCAGCTTCTAAGCCCATTCCCATCCACCAGGGCATCGAAATCGCATCCTTGAACCGGTGCGTCGCCCACCAGCACTTCTTTTGCACCGGTACGCAGGGCGGCCTCGGCGACCGCGCGGATCAGCGAAGGATGGGTCACAAGGCACTCCAACCCACCGCCGCCCTCGTTGCGATGCAGCACCATGTTGGGCTTGATCAGGACTCGAGCGCCCGGTGGCACGACTTTGCCGAAGGGGCCGGTTTCGTCAGACCATCCCATCGCGTCGGCCACACGGCTCAGTGCCTGCGAAACCGGATTGTCGCTCTCGGCCCCCTTGGGATAGGTCGGCGAGGGCAGGCGGGCGATCCCCACCTGGGCAACGAAATTGTGATTGGACTGGGCATTGGCCATAGATCAGGAACTCATTTCTGCCACTGTCGTGGATGCGCTCCCGGAGGGCACGTCGGAGCGCGTGAAACGGTGCTTCCCGGCGGACGATAACGGAATCATATCCACCTCGCGCACCTCAACCCGGACGGCTTGTCCAGGACATATTGATTGTATCTGGCGGATTGCGTCCCGAATTTTTTTCTGCCTTTCTTCGGTGTTTCCCGGCCCAGGCACAATCGACAGGATGATTTCATCCAGCGCCGTCTGGTGGAACTGGAAATTCGCGATCCCGTCTCCGCCGTACATCAGGTGGGTAAAGAATTCCCCATGCACAACACGGCCACCGGGAAACAGGAAGTTGTCACTGGTGCGCGCAATCTCCAGCCGCATCAGCGGAAAATGATTGCCGCACGAACAGCTCTCCGGGGACAGATAGCCGCAGTCTTCATTGCGGTAGCGAATGAACGGCATGGACCAGTTCCACAGCGATGTCAGCAGGAACGGCCGGGGCCCATCACCCGTTGCTTGATCTTCTTCCACCACGACGTAGTCGGCATTGACGTGCATGCGCCCCTCCGCGCACTCCGCCGCGATATTCTGTACCTCACTGGACCCGTAACAGTCGAACGCTTTGCAGCCGAAAGCACGCTCGATCACCTCGCGCTGCGGACGGTATAGTTTCTCGGCGGTAGTGAACGCGCCCTTGATTCCGTCGAGCGATTGCCCCCGGCTGTCCAGAAACGCGGCGAAGCGAGCGATCGTGGACGCATATCCCAGGATCACGCGCGGCCGGATCTTTCTGAACCGCTCCGCCCAGCCGGCCATCTCTGCTTCTCCCGAATGGAAGGGATCAAACTGGTAGGTCCGGCGAATGAACTGGCGCACTTCGAATTCCCAGCGCGACATGGCGTACAACTTGTCATTGCCACCCCAGAAGAACGCGATCATTTCTCCCGGACGCCAACCGCACTGCTCCAGGTTCCGGTAGCTTCCCGCGTCGCTGGCTACCATGTACTCGCGGCTCCGATAAAACTTCAGCGGCACGCCGGTGGACCCTCCGCTGAAATGCGGCTTCAAGGTTGCCAGCGGAACATCCTCCCGAACCAGTTCCGTTTGCTTTTCCCGGATGATGTCTTTCGTGAGGATGGGGAGCTTGGCGAAATCATCCATGTTCCTGATGTCTTGACTGCGGATTCCAAGACTGCGAAAAAGCGCCCGATAGTACGGGACATGCGCTTCGGCGTGCCCCAGGAGTGCAGACAGTTTCTTGAACTGGTTCTCGCGGACCTGCTCGGGAGAGAGAAAGGGAGCCTCCTCGATTTTTTCCAGCACTTGCAGCGTGTCGAACCGGCGCAAGCGGCAGGTGAGGTCGAGGAGCAACCGTCCGAAGAAAGGACCGCGATCCCGTGCCGTGCGAACCGCTCGCGAGTTTTTGTGCTCTACCATGTCATGCCTGCGGATCGGGATCAGCCCCCACGTCTTTCAGTCGGGTCATCCGCGCTCCATCGATCAGCTCGATATTTCCGACCCGGTTATAAGTATGCACCGCGCACAGCCCCTTCCAGTGCTCGGGAGTCACATTGAGCAACACGCGTTCCGAGTACTCGGCCGGCGTCAGCGCCGTGATTTCGTTCAGGGCGAAGCTATAGCCGTAAATCGGAATGCGGGTCTGGCTGGGACGAATCCACCGGCCATCGGCCCGAAACACTCGGCCCGCTCCCCGGCTGTTTCGGATGTCGGTGGAGATGGGATTGGCGGGGTGAAACCGCCACTCTCCGTCGAGCGACTCGGCATAGAACAGGAGCAGGCAGCCGGTGCGGGGATCGGGGTCGGCGCGCGTCGTCAGCAGCCACCACCGGCCGTCCTGGTGCCAGATGTTCGTGTCCACATATTTGCCGTGAAACAGCGTTCGTTCGTGCACCCACCGGTTGGGGAACTCGCGGCAACGGAATAGCTCAACCCGGTTTGCGTCCCATGATTCCGGCACCATGAACAGGTCCGACCCAGCGCGGAAAACGTGCGGGTAGGAGTAATGCTCGTTCGGGTTATCAAGGCACGGCATGGGTGAGATCAGGCCCCCATCTGGAGAAATCTCGGCGCACGAAATCCATCCGCGCTTCTTCTGGTAAGAAAAATCCTCAAAGAAAGCCCAGTTCTTGCCACCATGTTCCAGACCAAACGGATCGGCCCAGAAATGTCCCTTGGGAGCATTGATCCAGCGAAAGCCCTCGAAGTTCTGGTCATGCTCAAGGAGGCGCTTGCCATTGACGCGAACCCCAATCCGCCAATGCTGCACCGTCGGTCGCCGAAATGGGTAGCTGACTGCCTTCTTCAGAAGGGCCGGACCCAGCCAGCGCCCGATGTCCATGTTTGTCGGCGTGCGATAGAGCTTGCGCTTCCCCTGGTAGGGAGCCGCGGGCACCGCTTTTTTCTGTAGGTGTTCCCACCCGAACTGGTGAAGCTCATTCAATTTTCGAATCACGAAATGGGTTGATCCCCAGTAGGGCGCCTGGCGGTTCGCCGACATGCTGAGGGTCCGCTGCGTCGGAAATAGCGACTTGCAGAGGACCAGGCCGCCATCGAGTTCCTCGGTCAACACCTGCAGGATCACGCCCGAGAGCGGTGCGCCTTCCTGCAATTCCCAGAAATGCGCGGGACCGCCGCGGTAGAAATCGTTATCGCCATGATGGTAGGACCAGACTCCATAGCGCGCCGCTTTCAGAATATCGCCATGCAGAATGTTGAAACCAAATCGCAGAAGGACGTCCAGATCCTTGGAACGGATTTTTTCAAGGGCCTCCTCGGGAAACCGGTGTACGAACTTCTTGCCCACCGGTTCCACCTCGATGCTCTCGATTCTGGCCAGCCGCTCGGTGCAATCGGCCGATTCCAGCGGATGGTTCGCCGGCTTCAGGCGCTTGTCGAGGCGAAGATAGAAATCGTAAAGAAGACGCTTCCTCGATTTGGCGTCGAGCAGTCGCCGCCCCAAGCCTGAGTGGGACCGATTCTGGGAGCCGTCAGCCGGGCGCCTGGCTGCTTTTCTATAAACCAGAAGTTCGATCTTTGCGAAATTGCTTGCCTGGATGTCATCAACGATCTGGGCAAAGAAACGCGCGAGTTTCGGACTATCCAGTAACAGCCCGATGCGTAGCGGAGGACGATCGGCGGCGGAAAACCGCCACAGCGGGGTCTCCTGCGCCGTGGATGGTTCCTGCCCGTCGATGTCGGTGGAACTCATTTCGAACACACCCCTATTTCGTTACTGCACAACTCATTATCTGACACATGGCAGACGCCGGGGAGGAACTTGAGCCAGAGGGAGGCAGAAGACTCTTATCCATGATTCTCCCGTTTGGCGTCACAGGTTGTCAAGGTAACCGCCAAGTGGGCGTTTAGGGCCGTTTACTGTGCGGTCCACGCTGATTTCCCGCAGGTTCCATGCCTGGGCATTCTCAGCGCACGAAAACGCCCAACGTGCCTCACCCTTCTGCGGCGAACACAATCCCTTGGCTCCGCGAAGTATGGTTCAGTGGTGTTTCATTTTCTTGGGGCGACACTCCCGCCGGCTGCACAAGCGATTTTGCTCCCGCGTCACAGAGTTTCTAAGATGCGGACATTCCCGAGCTTGATCGGCGAAGCGCCTCTCGCCTGGCCTTGTCTCCACGCGCGGTTGCTGGTTGAAGTACCCCTGACATTGCTCTAACGCGGAAGCCTGGCCCTTCCATTATCGAATTCATAGAGGAGAGTACATGCGATTCTTGCCTTCGATCCTGATCATCACGGTTCTTCTGGCGGCGGCCTCGTCAGGCAATGCCTGGGCCCAGTCGGGTCCAGATAACCGGTACTGTGCGCCGGGAAACCGGGCGCAGTTTAGCGCCAAGGATGGGCCGGCCTCCCTCCCCCAAGCTTGTCTCTACACCGCTCTCTCGGGAACTCCGTCTCCAGGAAAAACAATCAGCGTGTCCGCTGGAGACGACCTCCAGGCTGCTCTGACCTCCGCGCAATGCGGCGACACGGTGTCCATCCAGGCGGACGCAACTTTCCCAGGGAATTACGTGCTGCCCGCGCGCCACTGCGACGATCAGAGCTGGATCACAATCCGCTCCGCGGCTCCCGATTCAATTTTGCCAGAGGAAGGAGCTCGTATGACCCCCTGCTATGCCGGCGTTGCCGCATTGCCAGGACGGCCGGACTTCTCCTGCTCCCTTCCGCAGAGAGTGATTCCGCAGATTGTGAGTCCGGGCCTGGTGGCGGCCATCACCTTCTCGAAGGGCGCAAACCATTACCGACTGCTGGGTTTAGAGATCACCCGCGCTTCGGGGGGATTCAACGGCGCCCTGGTCGCAGTGGATCCGGGTAAGCAGGCCGACCACATCATCGTCGACCGTGTCTGGGCGCACGGATCCGAGCATGATGATACGAGTTCGGCAGTCCGGCTGACCGGCATGACGTACGCAGCTGTGATTGATTCCTACCTTAACGATTTTCATTGCACGTCCGGGGTCGGCGTTTGCACCGACGCGAAGACCATTGGGGGAGGGACGGGGGACTTCCCGGGCGGCCCTTACAAGATCGTCGGCAATTTTCTGGAAGCCTCAGGCGAGAACATTCTGCTCGGCGGAGGCCCGGCGACCACCACGCCCGCCGACATCGAAATCCGCCGCAACTACATGTTCAAGCCGCTCATCTGGATGAAAGGGCAGCCCGGATTCGTGGGCGGTCCGGGTGGCCGGCCCTTTGTCGTCAAGAATCTGATCGAATTCAAGAACGCGCAGCGAGTGCTATTTGAGGGCAATGTCCTGGAAAATTCCTGGGGCGGCTTCACGCAGAACGGCCGCACCATTCTGCTTACGCCCAAGAACCAAATCGAGGGTCACCGGCCAACATGCCCGCTATGCCAGGTCACCGATGTGACGATCCGCTATTCCCGGATCCGTCACGCCGGAGGCGGCATCAGCATTGACGCAACCCTGACCGGCAAACGCAAGAAGATCTACCAGGCAAAAGCCGCAGCCCGCTACAGCCTTCACGACATCGTCATTGATGACATCGATGCCGCGCGCTTCCTTGGCGGCGGCAGCCTGTTTCAGATCATCAATGGCTGGTCGAGGAATCCGCTGAATACGATCTCCATCAGCCACGTCACTGGGTTCGGAGATCCCGGAAGCCATCTCATGTCAGTGCTTGACTCGACCAAGAATCCCCAGATCAGCGACTTCAGCTTCACCAATAATCTCGTGCTGGCCGGGCGCTACCCGGTCTGGAGCGCAGGCGGGAATCGTAATTGCGCGTCCTCGGTTCTGCCAGTCAAGAACCTGAGCCGCTGCTTCAAACCCTATTCCTTTATCTCCAACGGAATCATCGCCTCCCCAACCCAGTTTCCGCCCAACACCTGGCCTGCCAAGAATGACTTTCCTGCCGACCCTGCCGCCGTGGAGTTCGCGGACTACAACGACGGCAACGGGGGGGACTACCACCTGCTGCCCTCCAGCCCTTACAAAAACGCAGGCTCGGACGGGAAGGACTTGGGTGCGGACATCGACGCTCTGTTGAACGCCACCGCTGGAGTGGATTGAGGAACAAGAGTTTTCCTGGACGTAGTCAACTCGGGCGGAGGGCAGTTTGCTCTCCGCCTTTTTGTCATGCCGCCTGGGCTGAAAACCCGGGCATCACCTTGGTAACCGGCACTCCGAGTTGGCATCTCCACGATGGTAAAATCAGACTTCGGGGGCCGCTGCCGGCGCCCTCCGTGGGGATCTTTGGGAATCAATCAGACAATGGATCGTAGCCGCCGCCCAGTATTCGTGATGGGTTGCCATCGCTCGGGGACCAACCTTCTCTACGATACGTTGCTTTCAGCGGGAGGTTTTGCTGTTTACCGCGGGTACCTGCCCGTCTACAAGATGTTCATCCCGGTATTCGGCAAACTCGACAAGCTGGAAAACCGCAGGAAAATGATGGAGTCCTGGCTCCGCAGCAAAGGTTTCCGCAGGTCCGGCCTGGTGGCGGAAGAGATCAACGCCCGGGTCCTTGAGGAGTGCAGAACCGGCGGAGATTTTATTCGCATCGTCATGGATGAGATCGCCCGCAGTCAAAAAGCGCATCGCTATGCGGTGTACGATCCCGATAATGTCCTGTACGTCCCGAGGGTGAAAGCCGACCTGCCCGAAGCGCTTTTCATTCACATCATCCGCGATGGTCGGGACATCGCGCTCTCCTTGAAGAAAATGGAAGGATTCAAGCCGTTGCCGTGGCATCGCGAAGCGGGAAGCCTGCGCGCGACCGCAATGTACTGGGAATGGATGGTCAAGAAAGGCCGTTTGTACGGGCGACAGATTTCGGATGACTACCTCGAAGTGTTCTACGAGGACCTGGTGCAGAGACCCCGCGAGACCCTGGCCACCCTGAGCCGCTTCGTCGGTCAGGATCTCGACTACGATCACATCCAGCAAACCGCCTTGGGGAGAATCAGCGAGACGAACTCCTCTTTCCGGGAAGAAGCCGTGAAGCATGAAATCAATCCCGTCCAGCGCTGGAAGGAAAGGCTCACGCGCGAGCAGGTCGCTTCG
>Ga0302321_100006911_pt1 | contig 9999 bp, 10 predicted proteins | sample Fen_T0_1_FD_202505 | JGI IMG/M metagenome (GOLD analysis project Ga0302321, IMG submission 202505) | Peat permafrost microbial communities from Stordalen Mire near Abisko, Sweden - Fen_T0_1 | ecosystem: Environmental > Terrestrial > Soil > Wetlands > Permafrost | place: Sweden: Abisko... | reverse complement strand
AGAAGCTCAGCGCGGAAGGCCGCGGGCCGATTACCCGCCAGAATGCCGCAGTCGCGCCGGAACACAAGCGGCTTGCGCTGAGCAAGCCACGGAATCCATCTGCCAATTAGCCCTGTGCGCAGAGCCCGTCAAATCACGATCGAAGACAACCGGCCATGCCCAGCCGGGAACGAGCTTGTTTTGCAATCGGTCGCAGGGCAATGCCGCGTGGCAACATGCCCGGCCAACCAAGACGGGATGGTGGCTGGGTCTGTTTCGTGCTAGGCGATTACCTCGACCAGACTGACATAGACTTGCCTAAGGCCGCTTTCCTGACTCATTTTCACGAAGGATGGAGCGACAAGGGCATCCTATGGGGAAAGCCCCGAAATGACAGGCGAGAGACAAACACAAGGAACCCCCGAGACGACTCTGCACGCTGGGCAGATCGTGGGCGGGAAGTACTGTGTTGACCGGCTGGTGGGTAAGGGCGGTATGGCGGAAGTTTGGGCGGGGACCAACGAGCGGACCGGCAAACGCATCGCGCTTAAAGTCATTCTTCGTTCATTCGCGTCCAGCAGTGAAGCCTTGGAGCTGTTTCGTCGCGAGGCCTTGGCCGGTAGCCGCGTGAACCATCCCAACGTGGTCAACGTCTTCGACGTCATCGATCACGACGGTATGACTTGCATCGTGATGGAGATGCTGGAGGGTGAACCCTTCGGCAACTATCTTCGGCGCAAAGGCTACCTTGGCATCGACGAGGCGGCTGCCTTGCTGTTGCCAGCCATGCGCGGCGTTGCCGCGGCCAACGCAGAGGGCGTAGTTCATCGCGATCTCAAGCCGCAAAACATCTTCATTTGCATTGGCAGCGATGGGCGGTTGATCACCACCAAGGTGCTTGATTTCGGCATCTCGGTCATGCGCGAAAAATCGGTCGACAGCGCGCAAGTGACGCAGACGCTGGCCACCCACGGCACGCCCGCTTATATGTCGCCCGAGCACATCTCCGGCGCACCGGATATCGACGCTCGCGCCGACGTCTACGGGTTTGGCATCCTCTTCTTCGAAGCGCTCACCGGGCAGCTGCCGTTCCTGGGAGATCCGGGACCTGCGCTCCTTGTGCGCATCCTGAACGAGCCCGCACCCAAGATCACACTTTTCCGGCCCGACCTGCCATCCCAGGTGGTTGACATCATCCACCGTGCGATGTCCAAGGATCCCAGAGATCGCTTCGCCAGCCTGACTGATTTTGTGCGTGCCGTGGAAGAGTACATCATGCCGTCCTCGACCCTGCCACGCGCGCTAACTCCCATGGCCGGAGTGCCCATCTACGCCATGTCCGAGCAGAAGTCCGGGGGACTGGCGGATCCGGTCGTGCAGGTGTTTCATCGCAATGAAGCGTCGGGGCTAAGCGAGATCAACGAGACCAGAGCGCTCTTCACACTCTCACGCGATGGCAAACACGACACCGGCTCGGGCGTCCGAGATCCCTCTCGGGAGCACTTTGCCTTCGGAGAGGCGCAGGCACTGACGACAACGCAGGTAAATCTTCGGCCGTCTCTTGCCCGCAGCATCCGAGGACTCTTCTCCGGGCGCGGAATTACGGCCGTCCTATTCGTCGCTGTGGTGGTACTCGTGATCTGGATTGCCTTTCCCAAACCCGTGCAGAACCACTCCACGGATGCTCCACCACAATCCTCACGACCCGCCCAGTCCGCCCTTGCTCCGTCCAAGTCCGGCCCCGTGCAGGTCCAGGTCGGCCAGGCGCCCGCGCCTTCACCGTTGCCGGCGTTGGCTGGTCAAGATGCGGACGACACGCCTATTATCGACGCCTCGCCCGAGGCTCAGCCGGGCCAGCAAGAACCCGGGCCTGGCAAGCCGACCGCCAAGTCAGCTCATTCGGTCGCCTCTGCCTCCGCTAGCGCCCGGCCAGGATCCGCTCGCTCATCGGCCACTCAGCCCACGGTCCGGGGTGGAAGATCCCCATCGTCTGGTACCAACACTTGGACGCAAACCGGAACCCACACGGGCTCGCGGACGTCGTCGTCCGCTCCAAGGGCGGGCGCGCTCTCCCCCGAAGATTTCTAGACAAAATTTCTTAACTGGCCGGCTTGGGGGACCGCCTGTCGTCACGCGCGCCAATGGATCTCCGCCACATCCATGGGGAGAAACACCTTGAAACAACTGCCCTTGTTGCGCTCGCTGGTGACTTCGATCCAGCCGTTGTGCTCACGCACAATTCCGTAGGCCACCGACAATCCCAGTCCCGTGCCTTCACCCACGTGCTTGGTGGTGAAGAAGGGTTCGAAGATTCTTGGCAACACCTCCGGGGAGATGCCGACGCCTTGGTCCTTGACCGAGAGAATGGCGTACGTGGGTTCGCCGCCCTCATTCCACACCGGCGGTGTCAGGTCAGCAGGCACGTTGGCCTCGGCTGTACCAAGGGCAATGGTGATTTTACCAGGCCGTTCAGAGGCGTGGATGGCGTTGACCAGCAGATTCACTAGCACCTGCTCGATCTGTTCCGGATTGGCGGGTGGCCTGGGCAAACTTGGTTCGGGCGCAATCTCGATGGCCAGGTTGCGTTTGACGGCCAAGGGTTGCAGCATGGCCATGGCGTGCTTTGCGATGGCCATCAGATCCGCGGGGGGCCGCCGCGCAAGAGCGCCGGGGGGGGCCGAGGTGCGGCCGCGCGCGAAGTCGAGCAACTGGCGAACGATGCGCGTGATGCGGTCAATCTGCTCGCCGATGATGTGGGCGGCATCTCGGGTTTCCTGTCCCAGATTCGTATTCGACGCAATCATGTTGGCACGCATGAGCGCCACCCCTAGCGGGGTTCCAAGTTCGTGCGCGATGCCCGAGGCCATCTTGCCCACGGTGGCCAGCCGGTCGGCGTGTCGGACTTGTTCCTGGGCGCGTAGTCTCTCCTCGGTTTCCGCGGACAAAGCCTCGCGCATTTCGATCAGGCGGGTGCACATGGCATTCATTTCTGCCGCGAGCTCGCCAATCTCATCGTGCTGACGTATCTCGATGGGGCCCTCCACGTCCCCGGCCCCGATACGCGAGGCCTTCGCCACGAGCTTTTCGATGGGTTTGCCCACGAGCCAGATGCCGAGCACGGTGGACACCACGCCCACGCACAGGACCGCCACAAGCGTGAGTGCGAAGCTGCGAATCACCGTGGAGCGAACGAAGTGGCGGGCGAAGTCGCGGGATTCGGAGATCTCAACCCATCCCACAAGGGTTCCGTCCATTCGAATGGGGACACGGGTCACTAGCAGATCGGTCGTTGTCTCCCCTGCCGTCCCGGCACTGGCATCGACCCAGCGTATGTGCAGCATGGCCGAGGGAGGTCTCATGCTCGCAAGCAAGCGCAGGGCCGAGTCGCGCCCTTGGCTGGCCCATACGGCGGTGATGGCGCTGTCCAAAACTTGGGCCAGGACTTCGTGGTCTTGCTTCATGTCTTCGTCAAATGCCGCTAGCTCGCGGCGAACGCGATAAAACGAGTTCGCCGCAAGAACCAGGGTCAAGCCAATGACCATGGACAGGATGAGCTTGCGCGCTAGCCGCATGCGTGAATGTCAGGCGGTGGCGGCCACAGGAAGACGAGCGCGGACCAGGGACAGCAGCTCCTCTGGCCGGAAGGGTTTGGCCAGCAGAACGGCGCTGCCCAAATGGTCCACCTGTGCCCGCAAGGCGTCGTCCGGAAATGCAGTGACGATGATGATGGGAACGCCAATCCCCGAGTTGCGTGCGGACAGGGCCACCTGAAAACCCGTCATCCAAGGCATGCGCACGTCAGTAATGAGTAGATCGACCGGGCGGTCATCCGTCAATAGCACGATAAGATCGCCGCCGCTGGAGGCCGTCGCGACTTCAACGCCAAGCCCGCAGACCAATTCGCAGAGTACCTTGCGCATGTCATCGTCGTCCTCCGCAATCACAACCCTCGGCATTCGGTCTTCAGTGTTCATGGCCACCCCCGAAACCTTGGTATGGACCATGCCGTGGGAGGGCGCCAGCCCGTAGGTGCGGATTCCGTTGGATGCCGTCCGGGATGTACCAGATCAGAATCCGTGCTCCGAAGCGTTCCTTCCACTTCACCGCGGGAGATGCGCTAAGATGTCGGTATGAATCGCGTCACGACCATCTTTCGACCCAGGTGCAGCCTTCGGGCGCGCCTGCTGATGGCGTTCGTGATCGCCGCTTCCGCCGGGGTCGTCCGAGCCGAGGAAGCCCTGTCACCGGATGCCGATGCCAAGTACCGCAGCTCCCTCAAAGAGGCACTTTCAGAATACGACGCCAGCCACTTCGAGGAGGCGCGCATCCTTTTCCGCCGCGCCCACGAGATCTATCCCAACGCCCGGACCCTTCGCAGTATCGGCATGGCCTCGTTCGAGTTGCGTGACTATGTGGCGGCCGTGCGGGCCTTGTCCGCGGCCCTGGTGGACCCTCGCAAACCGCTCAGCTTGGACCAGCGGACCCACGCACAAGGCTTGCTCGATCGAAGCCGCATGTTCGTGGACGTCTACACTCTGAAGGTCACGCCTGCCGACGCACGCATTCTGGTTGATGGACGCGTGCCTGAGTCGGAACCAGACGGCACGGTCTTGCTGGGGTTTGGCACGCACAACTTGGAAGCCAGCAAAGCTGGTTTCCTTGTGCGCACCTTGGTTCTGAACGTGCGAGGTGGCGAGCGCAAGGATCTGGCCATGACGCTTGAGCGAAGACTCTTGGTCGCTGCCCAGCCAGCGGATTCGGCCGTCGCCAAGGCGACCCCATCCCAGGCTCCCGCTGGAGAGGCCATCGAATCCGTGGGGCCTGGCCATTCGGGTGCGGGATGGTTTTACGCTGCGGGCGGAGCGGCTGTGGCTGCTGGTGTTGCCGGGGGCCTCTTGCTATTCGTCGGAAGCAAGGAACTCAGTAGTTGCAAGAATCCGCCGCCTGGCAAGGGTCCCTGCGACAACGAGAGCACCCTTCTTGTCCTTCGGAACTTGGAGGCCGGTGCGACGGTGGCCACCGGAATCGCGGCGGTAACCCTGGCGGTGATTGGGATCCTGAACCGCGATTCGTCGTCGGGGGCATCGCCATCCACGTCCGCTACCCAAAGTTCGCTGTCTTGCGCAGTCTACGGTTCTGGATTTCTCTGCGCCAAGACCTTCTAGACAACGTCGCACCATTCAGTTCTGGCTCAGATCCGCCGATGGGCAGAGGTCATGCAGGTTGCTTCGCGCGCCAAGCGCCCAGCCGATGGCGGAGCCATCCTGGTGGCGGTCATGTTGATCATGATCGTTCTTCTTGGGTTGGGCATGACTGGGCTTTTCCTGACCCGATCGAACGTCGTCATGCTGACCAACACCAATCTGCGCAATCAAGCTCTCTATGTGGCCGAGGCAGGGCTTGAACGCGCCCGCGACATTCTGAATGGTCCGATTGCGCCAGACTTGACTGCACTGCTCGGCGGGGCCGGTCACATGGCCAATCCCTCGGACGAAATCCCCAGTACGCTCGATCCCATCTACGGGTTGCCGGTCGGACGTGGCGCCATCTTGACCGATACCTCGGGTGTGTTGCTCCAAAGCGTGAACTATCCCACCAGCGTATCCCACGGTGAGGCAGTTCCTGGTAATTCCCGCGTTTTCCCCGGTGCTTTGATGGGTGTCTACACTGTCTACATCCGCAACGACATCGCGGAATGCCGCATGGGCAAGTTCACCATCGATGGCATCGCATCCGGCGGCAACAAAATCGTGGTTCTCCGATCCGAGGGAACCGCCAGTGACGGGCGAACCAAGGTGGTCCTAGAGATGACCATGGGGGGCACCGGCGCGGCCGGTGCCGCGCAGGGAGCCGGCGGTATCGCGGCGGTGCTGTGCAATTCAGGCAAGAACTCCTGCGACGACAACAACTCCGTGCAGAACAACGTCGTCGTCAACAATTGAAATGGTAGAAAGTGGCAGGTGGCTGTGTCCGCCTGACTTTCAAACCATGACCAGAATCGACGCCAGTTTCAAAGTTTGTGCCTTGCTCGGTTTCCCCGCGCACCACTCGATGGGACCGGCCATCCACAACACCGCCTTCGAAGAATTGGGGCTTCCCTTCGTCTACGTTGCCCAAGATGTCGCGCCAGCGGATCTTGCCGCGGCCATCGCGGGGGCGCGCGCCTTGGGTTACCGCGGGCTCTCCATCACCATGCCTCACAAGGTGGCCGCCCTGGACTTGGTCGACGAGGTCGATGCCACGGCCCGGGCCATCGGTTGCATCAACACCGTGGTGAACAACGACGGGCGCCTGGTCGGCTACAACTCCGACGGGCAGGGTGCCCTCGACGCCATTGCGCGGGCCGGGATTGGCATGGCTGGCCGGCGTGTTCTTGTGCTGGGTTCGGGGGGCGCGGCACGGGCGGTGGCCATGACCGTGGCACTGCATGGGAAGCCGGCCGAGTTGGAAATCCTAGGCGTGGTGGATGACGAACTTGCGCGCTTGGGCCGGGACATCCAGGACAAGGCCAGTGTCACGCTGCATACGGGTAAGCTGGACGATGCTTCCTTGGCAGGGGCAGTCGAGCGGGCCGAGCTTCTTTTGCACTGCACGCCGGTGGGGATGACCCCGGAGACGGGCCGGACCCTGGTTCCGCGTGGGCTACTGCGGCCTGATTTGCCAGTTTTTGACGCGGTCTACAATCCGCGACGGACGCTCCTGCTGACGGAAGCCGCCACGCTTGGCTGCCGGGTGGTCGAGGGGATGGAAATGTTTCTTGGCCAGGCCATGGTGCAATTCGAACTGTGGACGGGCAAGAAGGCGCCGCTGGACGCGATGTGTGCGGTGATTGAGGCGCGGCTATGAACCTGGTTCTGATCGGCTACCGGGGGACGGGGAAGAGCGCCATCGCTCGCAAGCTGGCCGCGCTGCTGGACAGGCAGGTCGTTAGCCTGGACCAGGAAATCGTTCGCCTTTCCGGCAAGCCGATTCCCGATATCGTGGCTGCTCATGGCTGGATCCATTTTCGCGATCTGGAAGAGTCCCTGTGCCGCGAGATTGGTTCGCGGGAAGGCATCATCATCGATTGCGGAGGTGGCGTGGTCGAACGCGAAGCCAACTTCGCTTCCTTGCGTACAGGCGGAAAGGTGTTTTGGTTGCGGGCCACGCCGACGACCATCGTGGGGCGAATAGGTGGCGACAGCGCTCGGCCGTCTCTGACCGGAACCAAGAGTTTCACCGACGAAGTGGAGGAGGTGCTTACGCGCCGGACCCCACTGTACGAACGCCTGGCCCATATCGCCATCGACACCGATGGGCGTTCTCTGGATGATTTGGCCGCGACCATTGCTCGAAGGTTCGAGGCCAGGCCGGCCCAAGGTTCACACCCCTGAGGCGGCCAGCCCTCACTCCCTGGGGCCTGGTCTCTCCGCACGGCCCAATCAGGTGGACATAGGTACCGGGGTCTGTCTCGGGGAAATGCGGCTCGTCTTGGCGGACCCAGTCGGCCAGGGGGGTGGCGGCGGGCCCATGGGTTGCATTGGGTTCTGCCAGAAGTAGCCTCCATGCGTTCCAAGTGCTGGGCACGATGGTCATGAAAGTAAGCTCGGCAGGTACCTGGCACGTTCGCTTGGCCTTGAATATGTGTTAGATACTTAGTGTTCCGCCCGCGCGGATGCGATTCTGCCACAAGGAGCTGTATGTTGGACTCACGCGACAATTCAGTCCTCAAGTCTCTCAAAGAGCTGCGCAAGCAAGAAGAAGATCGGGTCAAGAAAGAGCGAGCCGAAGCAGAGGCGCGAGCCGAAGCCGATCGCCGGGCCAAGGATGAAATCGAACGCAAGGCCAAGGCCGAGGTGGACCGTGCCAAGCGCGAGGAAGAGGATCGTCTCCGTCGCGCGGAGGAAGAGAAGGAAGCCCGCGAGCGTGAAGAGCGCATCCGGGTCGAAGAGTCCGAGCGCCGTGCTCGTATCGAGGCCGAGACCAAGCTCCAGCAAGAGCGCATGCGCCTTGAAGCACAGGTCAAGACCGCGGCTCATCAGTCCAAGAAGACGCCTGTGGGCGCGATTGTTGGCATCATCGCGGTCGTCCTCATCATCGCAGGCGGCGTTATCTTCAAGATCAAGGCCGACCACGAGAAGGAGCGATCGGCTGCCCAGGCCGCGCACGATCGCGATCTCGAGCGCGATAAGCTACGGATGGCCGAACAAGAGAGGAAGATGGAGCTTCTCGAAGCCAGCTTCAAGAAGCAGCTCGCCGAGGCCAAGAGCGACGCCGAACGTCTTGCCATCCAGAAACAGCTCGACGATGCCCGTGCGCGATCCCACGCCGCCACAAGCAGCGGCACCAAGACGCCGTCCGCCTCGAAGGACAAGAAAGAGTCCACCTCCGGGTCCGCCGCGCCCGCGCCTGCGCTCATCAAGAGCAAGAAGTCGATTTCCGACGACCCGCTCGATGGCTTGAAGTTGTAGTCCGCCACTCCCGCATGCGGCCGTGGTAAAAATGGCTGCATGAGTGGAAGCGAGCAATTCGAACGTCATCGCGTCAGGCTCCTTGAGCTTCTCAAGACCCTGGCTTACGAAGAGCGCGAGGTCATTCTCGCCTCCGGCCTCAAGAGCAATTTCTACATCGACTGCAAGCAGGCGGTGCTCAGCGCCGAGGGACATTTCCTCGTGGGCTGGCTCTTTAGCCGCCTAATTGCCGAGCGCGCACCTGAAGTCGAGGCGGTTGGCGGTCTGACCATGGGCGCCGATCCGCTGGCCTCGGCGGTGGCAACGGTCAGCTATTTGGGCCAAAAACCGCTCCACGCCTTCTACGTGCGTAAGGAAGCCAAGGGACACGGCACGGGGCAGTGGATCGAAGGCCGCAAGCTACTTCGCCGAGGCATGCCGGTCGCCATTTTGGAAGACGTGGTGACCACCGGCGGTTCGGCCTTAAAGGCGGTGGCGCGCGCGCGCGAGTTCGGCCTTAAGGTCAGTCTCATCGTCGGCTTGGTGGATCGCGAGGAGGGTGGGCGCGAGGCCCTCGAAAAGGAGGCCCCGCTTGTGACCCTATTCCGGAGGCGCGAGTTCACGTGAGGCGGGTGTTTAGCGCGGCGATTGGGGTCTGCGCGCTGTCCGCGCTGTGGGCCGGATGCGCCACGTCCCGAGCGCCCGCTGTCGACTTCACCGATTCGGCCAAGAGTTACCGCAACGATGACTATCCTGCGGTGTTTGAGGCGTGGACCCGCCATGCGAAGCTTGTTCAGGACATCGGAACGGCGATGGAAGTTTGGGCCACCTTCAAGAGCTGGGACTTCCGGCAAGCGTATGTGGCTAAGTACGCCAAGGTCTATGATCTGGCCGACGGCGAGCGCGAGCAACTTGCCAAGTCCCAACAAGAGACCGCTCGGGCGGTCTACGAAATTCACTTGGTCGCCCAAAGCACGGCGGACCGCTGGAACGATTTCGATCGCCGTACTTCACCGTGGCGAATCACCTTACTCGACGGGACCGGAGCCGAGCTTGCGCCCAGCACGGTCAAGGTCGAGAAGTTGCCCGAGGTCTACGAAAACGAATTCTTTCCAACACGCACGCTATTTTCCAAGACCTATACCATTCGCTTTGTCCGGCCAGAGGGGGCGGGTGAGTCTTTCATGGGGCCTCAGTCCGGCCGCATGATCCTGCGGGTGGCTTCGCCCCTTGGCAAGGTCGAGGTCGCATGGGAAGCCAAGGACAACGGCCAGTCCAGGTAGTCCGCTCATTCGGCAGTCCGGCCGTGAGTTAGAGTCCGTCACGACCCGACTGGGGTGAAGCCCGGGGCGTAGCGCAACACCAGCAGGGTGGCGTCGTCCTGTGGACTCCCGGCGCAGTGGTCAAAGACGGCCTGCATGACACCACTTAGGATCTCTTCCACCGGCAGGGTGTGACGCTTCTCAATTTCGTCGAGCAGCCGCGGCAGACCGAAACAGTCGTGGCCACGCCTGGCCTCGGGAATTCCATCGGTGTAAAGCACGACCAGGTCGCCTTGGGTGAGCTGGATCGTCCGGCTCTCAAGATCGTG
>Ga0302321_100006910_pt1 | contig 9999 bp, 9 predicted proteins | sample Fen_T0_1_FD_202505 | JGI IMG/M metagenome (GOLD analysis project Ga0302321, IMG submission 202505) | Peat permafrost microbial communities from Stordalen Mire near Abisko, Sweden - Fen_T0_1 | ecosystem: Environmental > Terrestrial > Soil > Wetlands > Permafrost | place: Sweden: Abisko, Stordalen... | reverse complement strand
GTATTTCGCCGTGGCATCGCGCGTTCAATACGCGGTCCAGCCTCCGTCCGTGGCGTAACGCGCGCCGGTCAGGTTGGACGCCTCGGGCGACAGCATGAACAGCATTACGGCGACCTGCTCCCATACGGTGGCCGGACGATGCTTGGGATCGACGTAGGCGAGTAACGACTGGGTCTTGATGCGCCCCATATTGTCGCCCTGCCCTTCGCGATTGATCGCCGCCACCAGTTGCCCGGCGCGCGCAACCATCGGCGTGTCGGTGGCCGCCATGTTCACCGAATTGACGCGTATCCCGTAGGGCGCGTAGTCGATCGCCGCGTTCGCCGTGAGCCCGTTCACCGCATGCTTGCTGGCGACGTAGGCCGGATTGCCGGCGAGGCCGGTCAGGCCGGCAATCGACGCGACGTTGACGATGGCGCCGCCGCGCCGCTGCGCCACCATCTGCCGCAACTCGGCGCGCATCGACTTGAACACGCCGGCAGCGTTGGTCGCGAACACGTTGTCCCAGTACTCGTCCGTCGCCCTGTCGATGGGCGCGAACACAAGGGCCTTCTGCTTGGCGTAATCGATCGGCTCGCCGGAGTAGACGCCGTCCATGACACCGGCGTTGTTGAGCGCGAAATCCAGCCCGCCGAACTTCTCCACGGCGAGCGCGACCACGCGATCGCAGTCGGCGGTCTTCGCGACGTTGCCCACCATGTAGGCGATCCTGCCGTTGTCGTTGGCGATCGCTTCCGCCGTCTTCTTCGCCTCGTCGGGGAGCCAGTCGATGCCCACGACGTTGGCCCCTTCCCGCGCGGCCCGGATCGCGGCGGCCTGGCCCATGCCCCGGGCGAAGCCGGTGATCACGAGGGTCTTGCCCTTGAATCGCCCCGGAACGAAATAGGTGGGGTCCGGCGGGACGACGGGCACCTTGCCGGGCCCCGGCGCCTCAGCGGCCGGGCTCGAACCACCCGCTTCGACTGCGGCCAGCACGTCGCTGACAACGCCTTGTGCAGCCGGCACCGCGGCCGCCCCAACAGCCAATCCTTTCAGCATCGAACGACGATCCATTCTCGACTCTCCTTTAGTAACTGACGCGCGCCAGCAGCACCGCGCTCACCCAGCGATTCAAGTTCCCATCGACAGCCCCCCTTACACCTGACAACGGGAACGTCGCGGCGAGACCGCCCTGAAAATAGAGATTTCGGGTCGGGTAGTACTTCCCAGTCACGTTCACCTCCCAGCCGAGCTTCGTCCCCGCCAGTTGCGACAGCGTGCCGCCCAGGTTGTTGGTCTGGTCGGCGCCAAAGAGCCAGACCTGCGGCACGACCTCGATCGTCGGCGAAGGCTGCAGCTTCGCCTGAAAGCGTTGGGCGATGACGTTGCTGTCCTGGAAGATCTTGTAATGGTTAATGCCCTGGACCCACTCTTCCGGCGTGCCTCCAGACAGCAACGGGTCCCAGCGCTCGTAGGTCGTCGTAGCGGGGTTGTCGCCGGTAAAATACGAGAGACGGTAGGACAGCGTCGGACGCCATGGCAGGTCGCCCAGCGTGTATCCGGCCTCCGCGTAGCCGCCCCACGCCCGCATCGGAAAGCTGTTCGCGTCGTTGGTCTGGTATCCCAGCTCAGCCTTGCCGTACGGCCCGGTGCCGCCCGGCAGCGTCGGCAGCCACGACAAACGTGCGTCGAAGACGTTGAGTCCTGCGCGCGTTCCCACCGCAGTGGGCGTGTAGTAGCCGTAGCTCGATTGCGGAACATGGAGGTAGGTGAGTCCCCACGGCAGTGCACTGCCCAGGCCACCGTAGACGTTGAGGCCATCGATGATGGTGCGGCTGTCGATTTGAGGCAGCTCGTCCGGGTCGAGGCGGAACGCCTGCACGCGCAGCGTGTTGTATCGAGCGTCAGCGAGAAACAGGTTGTCGGCCGCCCAGCGCGGGTTGAGTTGCAGCGCGGCGCGGTCGAAGCCGTTGCCGGCAGTGATGCGGATCAACATGCCGTCGGCGATCTGGAATGGCTGGCGCCCCGCGCTCAGGTTGCACACGAGCCGCGAGCCATCCTGCCAGGTGTTGCCGAAGACGATGCCGACATAGGCGTCCTCGATCCCGCCGTAGCTACGCGGCTCGTTGGTGAACACCTCCTGGCCGGCCGAGCCGCTTAGCATGTAGGAGAGGCTGCCGTAGACATAGACCGACGGCGCGATGGGGCCGATTCCCTGTATGCCCAGTTCGGCGGCGCCCTCGACCCACGATGCCCAGCCGGCACCCGAGGGCTTGCTGGCAAGCGGATTCGCGCCGACGAACGCCGCGGGCTGTCCGTACCAGGCATTTTGGTTCGCGTACCCCAGGCCCGCGGTCATCAGCTTGAACTTGATGAGCGAGTCGGCCGACTGGTAAAGCAAGGGGAACGGCAACGGCGCGGCTCGCGCGTTCGCGTTCGCCTTGTCGGCAAGCGTCACCGCAACCGTCACAATGATGCCATCGACGTTTCCCGGGGCCAGATCCGCCCGAGCGTCCTCCACCCAAGGCTGCGACCGGAGTTTGCCCAGCCCCCAATCGAGGAACAGGTTGCGAAAGGACGTTCCAGGATAGAGATCGAGCACGCCGCGCGCGCGCTCCTCGAAGGCAGCAGCTTCCGACGGCGCGTCCGGCGAATTCGCCAGCACGATCCGCACGGCGTCGATCCGCATGCCCTCCCAGGGATCGGCAATGACCTGTGCGCCGGCGATGCCGCATATCGCGAACGCGGCCACGCCGATGGCGAGATTGCGCAGGATGGTCCATTGCATAGCTTGGGCCGGACATGAGATAAATTGAACAACGACGGCGCGTCGCGGGCACTGGAAGTCAATGCCGAACGTCGCGTGCAATCGCAACGGCAAGCTTATGCGGACTAGGGCCGACGTATCGTCGACGGTTCGCCAAAGTGGGCAGCGGTCACGCGCTTGCCCCTGCTGCGAACGAAGGGTCCCACCGTCATCCAGCGATCGAAATCGGGATTCCTGCCCATTTTGAGGAACGGGGGCCGCCCGCCTCGGCGCGGGCGCGAAATTGGGGTGCTACGCTTGCCCGATTCCGTGATGTCGCTCGAGGTACGCGCGTCCGTGTCCCTGCCCGAATCCAAACCAGGTCCAACTCCGTTCGACGCGTTGTGGGCCGTCACGCTGTGGCTGTTCTTTCTGGCAGCGCTTGGGGGGGCGGTCGCGGGCGTCCTGGGCGCATCGTTCCGCTTTGCCCTCGCGAGCACGGGGCACCTACGCGATGCGCTGATCGCCTACGCGCACGGTGTCGGTACCTTCGGCTGGCTGTTGCCCGTCACCGCGGCCGCCGGCGCGGTAGCGCTGTCCCGGCTGCTGCTGCGACTGGAACCGGTCGCGGGCGGCAGCGGCATCCAGTACGCCGAAGCGGTCGCGCGGGGATTGCTCGCGCCGCAGCTGCGCATCCTCGTCATCCCGGTGAAGTTCGTCGGCGGGGTACTGTCGATCGGCGCCGGCCTGGCGCTCGGGCGCGAAGGGCCGACGGTGCAGATGGCCGCTCGTGTGGGCGCGCTTCTCGTTCGCCTGGGGCGCCTGGCCGTCGAGGATGCACGGATGCTGCGGTCCGCAGTGGCGGGCGCGGGACTCGGCGTCGCATTCAACGCCCCGCTCGGCGGAGCCGTGTTCGTTTTCGAGGAACTGTGGCGAGGCTTTCCGGCGCGCCTGGTCGCGTGCACATTGATCGCCTGCGCAGTGGCGATCACCGTTTCCCGGCTGATGCTCGGCAATCATGCCGACTTCCCCGTGCCGAACATGACGCTGCCCCCCGCCGCAGCGCTGGTGCCGGCGCTGCTGCTGGGCGCCGCATTGGGCCTCATCGGGGCGCTCTACAACCGCGCGCTGATCGCCGCCATCGAGGCCTTTGCGCGTCCGCGCATCATCCCCGAGTTGAAGGCCGCGGTCATCGGTGGCGCCACCGGCTTGATCGCGTGGTACCTGCCCGAAGTCGTCGGTGGCGGCGAAGCACTGATCGTCCCGCTGCTCCACGATGGCGGCTCGGCGCTCCTTGTCAACCTCGCCGGGATACTCGTGCTGCGCATGCTGCTATCGCCCGTGTCGTACGCCGTGGGCACACCGGGCGGCCTGTTCGCGCCGGTCCTCGTCATCGGTGCGCTCGTCGGAGCGCTCGGCCTCCGAACGCTCGACGCGATGGGCCTGGGGTTCGGAATGTCCGTCACCGGCGCGGTGCTGGTCGGCATGACCGCATTCCTCACCGCGGTCATGCGCTCGCCGCTGACGGCCATTGCGCTGGTGATCGAGATGTCGCAGAACGCTTCGCATCTCGTGCCGATGCTCGCGGCCTGCTTCGCGGCCATCGCGGTTTGCGAGCTAGTGCGATCAGAACCGATCTATGACACGCTGATCGACCGCATCCCGGAAGCGCGCGCAGCCGAAGCGCGCATGGCAGCTGCGAACCGACCGGACCGCTGACACCAAGGGCAATTTCCGCTTACAAAGACTGAAGGTAGGCTGCGAGTGCGTCCACGTCGTCCGGTGGCAGGTCCCTGGCGATGCCGTGCATGGGCGATCCGGACGCCCGATGACCGCTGGCGAACGCCTCAAGTTGTCGCACGAGGTATGACGCATGTTGCCCTGCGAGCCTGGGAAATGACGCGAGGCCAGCACTGTCCGCACCATGGCAATCCTGACAGGCGATTGCGCCCGTGCCGGGGAGGCCCTTCGCGTACAGTTCGCGGCCACGGGCAACCTGGGCAGGATCACCGGCGGGACCTGGCTGCGGCTTCTGTCCCGCGTACCACGCGCTGGCAGACTTGGCGTCCTCGACGGTGAGTCCATGCGCCGGCCCAATCATGTAGATCCGCGCATTCGGGCCGGTACGCGCATCGGCGGGTACGGCGGGCGATGGCACCAGTGCCGGTGGAATCTCGATGGACGAAGTGGGAGGTGCGGCCCGGAACGCCGCGATCTGCGCCTGCAGATATGTCGCCTTCTGCGCCGCGAGGCGCGGCATCGTCGGCAACTGCGCGTTGCCATCGATGCCATGGCACGCCGCGCATTCCCAAGCGACCACGCGCGGCGCGCGCCAGTCGGCCTGCGCGCCGGCATGTCCGGCATGCGCGAACCCCACCGCGAGACCGAGCGCGGCGATCACGACGGGGGTTGCTGGGCGTGCGTTGCGCATGGGCCCGGTGTCAGAGGGCGAGGAACAAGTTGAGCCACAGCGTATTGTTGTCCGCGGCCGAACGTCCGCGCCCGTCGATGTTGCTGCGCAGTCCGTTGAACTTCACGAAACCGGCGTATTGCAGCTGCAGCTTGAGGTTCTGCGTCGGCAGGTAATTTGCCTGCAGCGTGTAGCCAGTCGTATTCGGCGCAGCGGAAAGCACGTTGCCCGTCGGTCCGGTGACGGCGTAGAGCGCCGCGTTGCTGCTGCCATTCGACTGGAAATACGCGGCGCTGAATGTCCACAGATTGCGCCAACCGTACGTTCCGCTGACCGTGATGCCGTTGAGATTGCCTGACGGAATGGAGGAGAGTCCCTGGGGATAGCTCGCATTCCATTTCTGGCGCTCGTAGTACCACGTGCCGCGCAGCGTGAGCTGATGCTCGTCGACCAGATATTGATACTGCGAATCGACGTAGTAGTCGGTGAAGCGATCGGTCGGTCCGCTCGGCGTCAGATTGTTCGGGTAGACGCTCGCGGCCATGCCGAACGTGCCGAGCATCCAGTTGTGCGGACCCGAATCGTCGGTGTAATAAAGCCGCCAGTAGGGGTTGTATCCGGCGAGATAGTTGGCGCCGCCGGCGGTGCCGAACGCGGTGCCGATCGTCGCCCAGCGCCAGAAGCCAGTTCCCACCCGGTACGCGGATAGCTCCGCGTACCACTTGCGATTCCACAGCGCATAGACGCCCACGCCGCCGCTCTGGCCGATGACCGTCGCGAGCATCGTCGAGGCGGGCGCGCCGGGCGCGATGGGCGAGCCATAGAAGGGGTACGCCCACGCTGGAACCGTGTTCCATACGTCCTGGTTCGACGGTCCGTTGTTGAGGTCGACGCCGACCAGCAGCTCGCCGTCGCCGGGATTGAAGATCTGCACGGCGCGCGCGTCGACCACCCCGGTGGCGCCCGACCAGCCCGGATAATTGTTGCCGTATTGGTATTCGTAGAATACGCCGGCGAAGTCGGCAACCTTGCCGCCGAAATAGCCGACCACCTGCTCGCCGCGGAAAACGCCATTGGGCGTGACCACTGGCTGACCTTGCCTGTTGTCCGGCTGCGCGGCCCAGGTGACGCCGGCTTGGCCGAAGACGCCGACCGGCAGATGATCGAGCCCGTCCTTGTCCGCGAACGGCTTGCCCGACGTGTAGCCGGACAGCTTGAAGAAGCGCCCCCACGGCGTGAGCTGCGGCCAGTCGCCGCCGACATGGCAGGCGGCGCAGGCTTGGCCGGTCTGCCGCGCGAATGATGGCAGCGCGAATGCGTTGGGCGCAACTACAGCGAGCACGGACAGCCCGCACCACAGCGTGGCGAACCACCCGTTGGCGGCTAGCGCGGTGCGCATCGTCGCGTGGGCTTGTCGCACTGGCAGCATATGATGAATTTATCCGCGCCCGTGGCGCTCCGGGAGTCGGCATTCGCCAAAATGGGGCGAAACGCCTAGGACAAGGGATGCTGCCCATGGCCCAGGCGGTGCTTGGGCCATGGACAAGCCGCATGGCTTCCGTCACCCTGCTGTATGCGAGCCCCCAACTCCCGTCGCGATGACGCCGCGCCGACCATCGAGTCGGCCCGGCCCGGCGATGTCGTGACCTTCCCGCAGGACCCGCGATGCCACATGCTCGCGGTAGTACTGCTCGCGGGCCACGCGCTGCGCACGATGAATCACGTGCGCGACAACGTAGACGGCGGCCTCAGCGGCACGCTGATCCTGCTGGACATCCTGCAGGCCGAGCGCGAGTCCCGAGCGGGCATCCGAATGTCCAATGCTGCTCCGGGGACCGGACCCAAGCTGCCCACGCCGCGCTCCCTCCTGGCCATCACGGCGGCGGTCGATGTGCCGCGCGAGACCGTGCGGCGCGTCGCGGCCGCACTGGCGTCGGCCGGCTGGCTTCAGGCCGCGCCGCAAGGCGGCTATGAGACCAGCGTACGGGCGCGGCGCTGGTTCGGGCTGGACCACGACCTCGTGCCCTACGCCGAATTCGTCTGGACGGCGCGCGAGGTGACGGCCGCGCTGGCGATCACCTCCGACGGTATCGATGCCTGGGTCGGCGCGCACCCGTGGCTGACCGCGCTCGCCACTCGCCGCGAGGCGGTGCCGAGCCCCGCCTACCTGAAAACGATGCCCGCGTTGCAGGAGATGCTCGGACGTGCGACTGCCGACGACAAGGAGCGCGCCGCGGGTGTGGTGGACGGCTTCCTGTATCGCCACCTGAAGCGGCTGCGCGCGACCTTCGAAGGCGACCTCCTGCTGCCGCTCATCATCGGTGAGATCGCCCACCGCAACATCGCGATGCTCGGACATCGCGGCGACACAACGCATCAGGTCACCAAAATCGGCTCCCGGTTCGGCAGCGACTCGAGCGAAGTGCGCGGTGACTATCTCCCGACCAACGCTTATTCGCTGTCCCAGAGCATGGGCGTGCCGGACGCGACGATGCGCCGCAAGATCGCGCATCTGCGCACGCGGGAGTGGGTCAGCGTCGATTCGGGGGGCAACCTCGCGATAATTGGTGAAGCCGTGCGCCAGCATTCGGAACAATGCAATCTCGACGCGCTGAACGACATGGTCGCCGGCTACCGCTCGCTGGCAGCGATGGGCATGACCACCTAACGCGGCGCCGCTCGATCGATCGGCTCGCTCGCCGTGCCGCGGTGCGGGGCGCGCGCCCACATTGGCGAATGCAACCCTTTCGCCGGTACCGCAACCTTCAGCAGAATGGTCGCTCGCGCCGAAGCAGCCTCAGCCATCGCGTTGGCGGCGCGCATTCGGAACCGGGAACATGAACCTCGACCTTCACGCTCTTGCGAACGCCGTCACCTCGGCGCACGCGCGCTTCGGCGCCCTGCCCGGCGGCGGCAATGCGAGCTACATCCCGTACCTGGCCTCGGTGCCGTCGCACTTGGCGGGCGTTGCGGTGGTCACAGTCGACGGCCGCGTTATTGCGGCTGGAGACACGAGCTACGCCTTCGCCATCGAATCGCTCTCCACAGTGATGACGCTCGCGCTGACCCTCGAGCAGCGCGGCGCGGATGTCCTGCAGAAGCAGTTCGGCGCCGATCAGACGGCCCTGCCGTTCAACTCTATCACCGCGCTCGAGCTGCACGGCGAACGGCCGCTCTCGCCGCTGCTCATCGCTGGCGCCATCGCCAGCGTCAGCCGCGTCGACGCGCGCAACGCCAACGACCGCTGGCACCAGATCCTCGGAATGCAGAGCGCGCTTGCCGGCCGCGCAATCGCGTTGTCCGAGGTCGTGAACCACCTGGAGCAGACCACCAGCTTCCACAACCGGGCCATCGCATGGCTGCTGTTCGCGACCGGCACATTGTGCTGCGACGCGATGGAAGCATGCGATGTCTACGCGCGCCAGTGCTCGACGCTGATCACCTGTCTCGATCTCGCGACAATGGGTGCAACGCTGGCGGCTGGCGGCGTCAACCCAGTGACAAAGAAGCGCGTGCTCGACCCGAAGCACGTCCCGCCCATCCTCGCCGAGATGACCATGGAAGGCCTGCATGAGCACTCCGGGGAATGGGCGAATGCCGTCGGCCTTCCGGCCAAGAGCGGCGCAGGTGGCGGGGTCGTTGCGGTGATGCCGGGCGTGGCCGCGATTGCGGGCTTCTCCGCCCCACTCGACGCGGCGGGCAACAGCGTGCGCGGCCAGGCCATGGTGGCCGCGGTGGCCCAAGCGATGGGCTGGAACATCTTCCGCGTCCCGGAAGCCTGAAGCGTGCGTCGCGCCAGGACCGCGCGGGCAAGGGGACGGTCTACTTCGCCGCCGCCTCGTAGCGGTGCGCGAAACCCTGGTGACACAGCAGGCAATCGAGCTTGCCGGCGCGCCCGGCCTTGCTATGCGCCTCGACCGCCATGAATGGCGAGCCGCCTTTCGCAGTGAATGCGCTATCGTTATGGCATCCGTGGCAGGTCACGAAGTTGGTGGCGCGAAGCCACGACTCGACCGATGCAGTGAGCCGTGGCCGCTCGGCCTCCCACTTCGTCTTGTCCGCGATCGTGCCCCGCATCTTTGCGTAAACGTCGCGCGTGCCGTCGAGCCCTTTGGTCCACAGCGTGCCGAACACGTACTGGAACGGCGTCGCCGGCCTGTCTTCGAACGGAATGTGGCAATCGCCGCAACTTGCCCGCACGCCCACTGCGTTGACGTAGTGCGGCCCGCGCTCGTAAGCAGCGGCCGCCCATTGCATCGAGTGGCACGCGGTCGAGCAGAAGTTGACGCTGCTTGTCGCGTTTACCATCCACGTGGTACCGGCGACTGCGACGACGCCGACGACCACGCCGAGGCCAATCAACGCGGCGGTGACAATTTTGAAGTGCCCGCGCGCGTGGCCGCGGTGTCGGTCGATTGTAGGTTTCAGCATCGTGCGGCCCTGTCGGTAGGTTCAGGAGTCAAATGCGATGAAGCTGCAGGCGGAAAGGCGCTTGGGGTTGGTGATGACGAGCGTGGAACTCGCCACCTTGCCGAGCGCGGCGAGCCACAGAGAAACGAAACCAACCCCGGCCACCGGGATCGCCAACGCGCTGTAGCCAGCAACCCACGCGAGATTCTGGCAAAGAATCGCGCGCGCACGCTGCGCGCAAGCCGCGCTATCGTCCCCGCGACCGGAATCGTATCGAGCGACTCGCCCAATACGAGGAAATCGGCAGCGGACTGCGCGCCCGCCGGTACGTCGGAGAACGGTCGGTGAATCAGGCATGGGACGTGCACGGTCGCGAATATTGGCGCGAGAAGACACACTTGAGATGATTCTTGCGCACCCACAAAAGGTCAATGGCCGCACTCTTCAAATTGGG
>Ga0302321_100006909_pt1 | contig 9999 bp, 8 predicted proteins | sample Fen_T0_1_FD_202505 | JGI IMG/M metagenome (GOLD analysis project Ga0302321, IMG submission 202505) | Peat permafrost microbial communities from Stordalen Mire near Abisko, Sweden - Fen_T0_1 | ecosystem: Environmental > Terrestrial > Soil > Wetlands > Permafrost | place: Sweden: Abisko, Stordalen... | reverse complement strand
CGCCGCCCAAAACCCAACCAGGAAAATCGGCATCAATCTGGCTTTCCTGGGCGGGGCGGATCCGGGTGCGCCTGCTCATTGTCAATCTACTCTTGGTTCTGGTTCCTGTGGTAGGGCTCGAATTCGCGCGACTGTATGAGCGACAGCTTTTATCGTCACTTGAACGTGACATGAAGAACCAAGCAGCACTTTTAACTCAGGTCTTGCTATCAGATCTTGAGCGCGGCATTCCACTCGCGGATCAAGCGCATGAACGCATCCTTGAGCGTTCTGCTCGCACCACACGCACCAGACTTCGCGTCATTAGCAATCAGTTTGCGGTACTCGTTGACTCACACAAGAACGGACCACCTGAAGGGCGTGAACCGCAACCGCCCGCGCTTACTCGATACGGTGATGCTTCGCGTGAAGCCCTTGGGCTAAACTGGGCAGAGGGCCCCGAAGTCCCCTTGGCGGAGCGGCGGGAAATCAAGCAGGCAATCGCAGGACAGAGCAGCGCCGCCACAAGACTGCGCGCTCGTCCACCGGCGGTTATCCTATTTTTGGCCGAGCCAATTCGCGACAAAAGCGGTAGCTTGGGCGTGGTTTATGTCACACGCTCAACGCAGCCCGTGCTGGTCGAAATGCACCGTATTCGCTCTGGTTTGCTGGTTGTTTTAGCACTTGCCGTTGCATCCACAGCCGTAATTACTCTGCTGCTTGCGTGGACGTTGACAAGTCCTATCGAGCGGCTTGCTCGAGCCGCCCGGCAAATCGCCTCGGGCAATCGCGACATCACGCTGCCCCAAGGCGGCGGCGGTGAGCTCACCGAGTTGTCCCACGCGCTCGAGGCGATGACGATGCAGCTGCAGTCACGTCATCGCTACATCTCCGAATTTGCCGCGGACGTGGCGCATGAATTCAAGTCTCCGCTGACGTCAATTCGCGGCGCGGCGGAATTGCTGGAAGAGGGTGCCGCAGATGACCCGCAGACTCGCTCACGCTTTCTCCGGAATATTCTGCTCGATGCGACGCGCCTCGACCAATTGGTCTCACGACTTCTGGAGCTAAGCCGTATCGAGTCGTCCGACGAACCCCTGGCAATCGTGTCACTCGACGCCATCGTAAGAAAGGCCGTTACTCGCTGCGAGGGCCCGGATCAATCGATTGAGTATCGCTCCGCAGGCAGTTTTAACCTGATTATGGCGCGGGCAAGTGATCTGGAGACCGCGTTGCTCAATCTTCTGGACAACGCCTTGCGCTATAACCCACCCGGTCCAATAGTCTTGGTAGAAATTCTGACGGACACTGCAAAAGCGCGCGTCGGCGTCGCTATCACGGATCACGGTCCCGGTATCCCGAAGGAACAGCAGAGCCGGGTCTTCGAACGCTTCTTCACCACCAACATCGATGGTGGTACAGGTCTTGGTCTGTCCATCGTGGCAAGCGTGGCTCACGCCCACGGCGGGCACGTCGAGATCCGCTCAGAGCTTGGGCAGGGTGCAACGTTCACGCTTTGGCTCAAAGCAACGTAGATCCGCGCGGGCGCGGGCCGAAGTCCACGCAGCTATCACGTGCTTATGACGCATGTCACCGCTTGGGTGGCGCCGCCTGAGGCAGCGCAAGCTGATAGTTGCCCGCGGCAAACCCACCACGGGAAAATAGGAAGTTTGGCACATGTGACCAATCGCCAAGGTAAATGCTCGTCCCACTGCCACCGAGTGCGGCAAGCGCCTTGTATCCAGCCTCTTGCACCGAAAGAGGGGTAAGGGCTGTGGCTTTGGCTTTGTTCTGGGCGATTTCACCCTCAGCGAGGATCTGCATTTGTTTCGAATCTGTGCGGGCTTTGACGAGCCGCGCCTCGGCTTCCGCCTTTTCCAGATTCAGCTGTTCCTCAGCGCGTGCCCGCAGATTGCGCTGCTTTAGCAGCTCGAGATCCGAACGGCGCTTTTCTTCGTCGGTCTCCGCCTGACTGCGCAGCAACGCCGCTTGCGCATCTGTTTCTATCTGAGTGCGTTTGCGTAACGCCTCCGATTCAATGGCCGCCTTCTGACGAAGGGCATCCTGTTCGGCTACGAGTTTCTGCCGAATTGCATTGGCAATCTCCGGCGCATACTCGACGCTCTCCATCGTAATGGACGCAATTTCGATGTGTTTACCACGCGTCCGGCGCCTTACCTCACTTTCGATTTCGTCTTCAATCTTCTCGTTTCGGATCATCAACTCACCGTAGGGATGACGGGCAAATACCCCTCGCGCTGAGCTCCGAAACTCCGGACCTATCACTTCTTCGTAGTAGTTTGCCCCAATTTCATTGGCCAAATCGAAGAGTTCCGAAATAATGGGACGATAGATAACCGAAAGATGCACATCCATCGTTAAGCCTTCGCTCGATGCCGTGTGCACCACTTCTTTGTGCGTCGAAAACGTAACGTCAAAGTCATCCACATCTCCGCAATCGCGAAGCACGCACCAACCAAGACTGTAGAGCCCTGGTTGCATGACCTGTTGATTGAGCCCTCCCTGGTGGGGATCGAAGCGGATCCCGCGATGTCCTGGGTTCACAGTATAGTAGGCGCACCCGAGCGGAAAAAGACAGACCAACAAAATGGACCAACGCATGAGTTTCCTTTTCTGCAGCCTTCAGCCAGGCATTGCGACAAAACGCCCCGCGCGCTCAGATCTGTAGCGCGTTATTCATCCAACCCTGCAATTGGCTTGCCACGCTATCGATGCAGCTTCGCACGGTGCTTGCGCCCTTGGTTGCATCAATTGTACCTGCACACCTCGCGTGGGCGTGGGTTTGGGCCACGTAAAGGTTGCCTGGATTACGTCTCAGCGTCACGCGCGCAACCAGTTCGACGACAAGTCGTTCAGACGATTTTGCCGCACGCGCATTCAATAGTTCCACCAAAACGACGAAGCTTGCTCGGGTGTGCGCTGAAGTACCAAGATTGACGCTCTCAAAAGCGCGCTCAATCGACGAGACGAGCGCTCTGTCCACATCTATGAATGCAAGCTCGCTGCCGCTCACTTGGAGCGGCAGTCGCACTTCCGCTGAATCGACCAGAACTGAAAGCCGGTGTTCTGGCGAGGCAATCTCGGTCGTAAGACGACCCGCTTGCGACGAAACCGAGACCAACTGCGTCGAGCTGCACCCCAGAATCATTCCGGCGATCCCGCAATAGCGTTTCAATTCGACGCTCCCGATCTTCGGGCTCCTCACCCGCGAGTTTGAGCAAACGATGAACTAACCGGCGTGAATCGTTCAATCGCTGTCGGGTCGACTAAGCCAAATCCGGGCCAAGTTGTAAGCCAGCAGAATCGCTTAGTGCAGGCTCGAATTCGCCCCGCCTGTCGCGGCGCTCCGAAGGAACCGGGGCAAATTGCCTCACCCTAGGGCAGCTCGCCTCGCCCCATTTCCGTAAGGCGCCGAACGATGAGCACTTCACCGTTGGGACAACTGCGTCGGGATACAGCCTTTGTGGGCAACCTATCCCGTTCGCGACGCTCGTTGCGCCTGTTTCTCAAGGTGCGCGGCTTTCTGCGCCACCTCGGCCTTCGGGATAGCGATCGAAAACCTCAAACATGCCTGATCCGAGTAAAGGCGATGATAAACCAATACTTCGTCGGCTCCGTGACTAGAAAGCTCCGCGTTGCCAGCGTCGAGGGCCTCTTCCGCACTCGTAAAGGTGGACGGGCGGCCCTGCTCTTCACCGCCTCGGTAGCTTCTTTTGTGCCAGTCGAACATCGTGCCGGGCAGCGTAACACGCGAGCCCGCCCATCTGCTCGCGGATCGCCGTCTGCAAACAACTCCTCATCATTGCGGACACTTGCAAGAGCACCGAGGCACCTGCCGGCACCGTGTTCCCGAAGTTCTACCGCAAGCGGGACACTTTCCGTGGGCAAACGCCCGAGACCTCCACAAAAACGGCCGCGCGGCACGTCTCCCCCTCCGAAGACGTGCCGCGCGTACGAGCGTTCAGCGATTAGTTCAGATCCATGAAGGGGTCACCGAGGAGCGACTCTTGCATCTGATTCTCGAGATCCAGCGTTGAGCTACCCGCGCGAGAGTAGTTTTCGGCCATGCGAGTGCGATGGGCCAGGCCAAGATAGGCATGATTCACCTTCATTTCACGATAGATGAGCGAATGGTTGCCGTAATGGCTGCGATCGAATGCGCTCCCCATGGACGCGACGGCTTTGGAGCTGCCGTATAGGTACGACACGGCTACGTTGCTCGAAGGCAGGTGTCCCGTATTGACGTAGGAAGGTGAACCCGGCTGCGCAAACCCGGCCACGCTACAACCATCCAGCGCAATCAGCAAACCGGCGTTGGTGAGCGCCTTGACTTCAGTGCTGTTGATGAGTGTCCACTCCTCGTACGCGTGAGTATTGACCTCGACGACGCTGTAGAGTGCGGCGTTCATTTGGGGAATGAACACGTTTCCTAGCTGCCAGTTCTCCCCAACCCAAGGCTGACTTTGGAAGTAGTTGATGAAGTCCGTCGCCGTGGCGTAGTTCTGAGTGGGCCAGCGCACGTAACAGAGGTTCTGCCCGTTCGCTAGGATGCAGGCGTCGCCCGTCTCGCCATTCGGTCCGGGCTTGCCGTAAAAGTCGATGGCTTTATTGCCAAACGCGTCCCAGGTCCAATCGAAACGCTCGCCAATGTCGTTGGATACGAAGTAGTAGCGACCGTTGGGCACGGATTGACCGGCGTAGTAGGCGTTTACCTTATTCAGGTAGGGCCTTAGCTGATTTGCGTAGTCATTGTAACTATTCGCGGCGCCCTCAACGCCAACCGGCATGAACGCAGCCCAAAGCTCAGTCGCGAAACCGGCGCCAGGCGTAATTGAGTCAAGGTCGTGCGCTGGCACAGTTGCCGGCCCACCCACGGCGCATGCCGCGTCGTTGGTTCCGTCACAAGCCGGATCAATTGAGCCTGGAACTTGGATCCGCGAGAAGGTTGCGTCCAAGTCCTCCAGGTAGACCGGCATGAGACGTGTTTGAAGGGTGTCGGGACGAGGCTTGTAAAAACTGGGTAGCTTGACGTTGCCGACGTAAAGAACCCCTTCAAGAGCCGCGTTCTGGCTCTTGGCCTGAATCACGTAGTTACGAACGGTCTGGAAACCCCAATCGTCAAGACCGCTTATGGCGCGCAGATCGATGGCGAATCCGCGGCGAGTGCCGGCAACTGTGCGATATTGATCGAGTTCATTCTTGAGCTGCGTGTAAAGTCGCTGGTCCACGAGCATCAACGCCTTCGGGCTCTGCGCGCAGCCGGCACCTGAACCGACGAAGTTCTGCGTTTTACTGCTGCTCAGGTTGTTCAGATTGACGACGTCCGGCAAAAATCCACACGCGTTCTTCGTGGCGCGTAGCGAGTAAGAGCCCGCGGCAAGACCGGTGAAGCTGTAACTTCCCGTTGTGTCCGTGGAGCGTGTTGCGACAATACTGCCTGCAAGAGTCACTGTAACGCCCGCTAGTCCTGCACCATTCGCGCCGGTCACCTTACCGCTAAGTGTGATTGACGTAAGAGCCTGCGTCGCATTGACGGCTGGCTGCTCAAGATCAGAAGCTTGGTCCCCCGCGTCAGCGCTACAGCCGAAACATGCGGTTGCGGCAGAACAGATCAGAAACGATATCGAACGAAGAGTCATGTTGCGCGTACCTCCGGCGATGTTAGTGATGTGCGCAGGCCCCTTTCTTCGCGGCCTTGGTCGATTTTTGTATCGGATGCCTGAATGTGGAACTGGCCGACTGGGAGTCCAACGTATCCATTCCGTGAGCGTTGCCACCGCATCCGGGGCTGGTCCTTACGTGTTTCTGCCCCACGCGGAAGCGCCTTTTGTGCTTGGCAGTCGCACGTATTTGGCGAATTCTGGCGAACACATGGCCACGCTTCGAGTTCTAGTGACAGGTTCTGCAGGAGCCTTGGGCTACCGGATCGCGCTTGGTCTTAGCAACCGCGGACACATCGTGCGGGGGTTCGATTTGCGACCGCAACGCTTGCCGGGCGACCATCGCATCGGTAGCTTGCTTGACGTTCGAGCCCTAGAAGATGCGGCAAAGGGGGTGGATGCGATAGTCCATGCTGCAGCCGTTCCGGAGCGTCAGAATTTTGCGGACGAGCTTGTGCCCAACAACATTGTTGGCACGCATAACGTGTTTGAGGTTGCGCGCCTGCGAGGCGTGAAACGCGTCATTAATACCAGCAGCATTCGCGTTACGGGCGGCCTTGATTGGGAGAGCGGGTGCATTGGCCTCGACCTTGGCTATGTCCCATGCGACCATTACGGCGTCAGCAAGATTACTGGCGAAGTGATTGGTGAAATGTATTCGCGACGCTTTGCAATAGCCGTCGTATCCGTGCGAATTGGCTGGTTCGTGCGCAATCAGCAAGAGGCCAATCTCCTACCAACGCTCAAGGCGGGACCGCGGATTTACTTGAGCCACCGCGATGCTCAAGATTTCTACGTACATGCCCTTGAACAGCCCGACATCGCGCATTGCGCCATCTACGTAACGAGCCGAAATGGCGACGATTCTGCATTCGACCTCGAACCAGCTCGAAGAATCTTCGGTTTTGTCCCGCAGGATAGTTTCCCGGAAGGTTCCCAATGGTCAAGCTCGGAAGATTTTCCGTCGCCGCTCACGGCACCTAGCCTGCGCCCCAACACCGATCCGTCGAAGGCCTGAGAATCACGCCGTTCGTTCTGGCGCGCCGGAATTGAGACGGGCTCGGTTTCAACCGTCAGTTGACGGTAGTTCCTTCTTTCGCACATTCCATACGCGAGCAACAATTGGCGTGAGCGCCACCGTCGCGAGTATGCGAAGTGGCTGGGTGAGTTTGGTAGCGACCCAAGCCGCCCCAAGCAAGCCGACGCCCGAAGCTGTACCCTCAAGTTTGATCCCGATCTTGATCGCCAATGCGAACCCGATCAGCACCACGGCAAACAATGCAAGGTACGTGTAGATTGCAACGCTGCCATACTCGGCGAGCAGGGCCTTTAGTTTTGCTTTGTTCATGCAGGCTTTGGGTTTTGACATCGCGGCAACGCCCGCGAGTCCGAACGATAGCGCGCAGGTGGTCCGACGGCGCGTCCGATCCGCGCGACGCGGTGATTTGGGCACAAAAGGGACCCATTGGCGAAAGTGACCCGTGGGTCGAGTCCGCTTGTGACCAACCCATGCCGAGCCATCCAAGGCCAATCACCGCAAAACCCAAACGTCACCGACTCCGGGCCGGCGCACGCAGAGTTAGAGGCTCAAGGGTGAACCGACGATTGGAATGGGCGATTCAACTACTGCAGGATGATTCCGTTGATTTGACCACAATCCGTAAACTCAAGGGTCGTTTGGATCTGGAAATTCGACTCACTTGTGTGTCGCTCCGCGTGAAAAATCGCAAGATCGTAGGGCTGACCCAAGGTGAGGCCTAAGCTGTCGACGGGAACACTACCGGTTTCCTGGGAATGCCGTCCACCCAAGTCAACCACGAGTGTCTTGTTGATAAAGACCCACACGTCGTCATCACCCTTGAAGGTGAAGGTCTCACCCCCTTTGTAGTTGAATGACGTGTGAATCTCCGTCGTGAAACTGAAGTTATGTGGTTGGCCTTCGTTGCCGAAACCCTGCCCATCCAAGGGGAAAAATGACGAATCCGGTAGCCCACCACCGTAACCTTTCGATGCCGAAAACGTGGAAAGGCCATTGACGGTTTTCACCTGCATCCCCAAAAGATACGTCATATTGACGCCGGGCGTGTCGTGATACCACTGATCGAAATTGGCCTGACCCGAGGTACCCACTGTTTGTCCGCCAGCATGCGCGTACACGGGCTTGCCGTCAGGGCCGAGCGTAGTCTCGACAATTCCCTTCACGTCTTGCGAGGGTGCCGTCTCGAAATCTGGGTGCCCGTCCGCGTTGTTGCCCATCTTGAAATCGCGAACGACGCCAAATAGCCCGGCGCAAGTGCCTGGAGCAGAGACGGTACCGTTCGAGATGTCGGGACCAAGAGCGTAGGCGCCTACGGTTGTGGCTGTGACATTGATGAAGCCAGCAGGCGGCCAAGAAGCAACAACAGCAGTTCCAGTTGCACTCGTGTCGCCACCCGCGCCAATGCTTGGAGAGCCGCCGGCGCCAATGCTTGGAGAGCCGCCTGCACCAATGCTTGGAGAGCCGCCTGAATTGCCGCCGCCGTTCGCGTCATGCGACGCACAGCTGGCAAGCGAAATAGAGGCGCACCAAGCCGCAGCGCAAATCGTCAATACGTGATTCGTTAAATTTGCCATATTCGCCCTCGACGCCTGGGTAAGCAAAAGGAACGAAGCGTCTTTTTCTCACCCTAGCATGCCGACACTTCTTCCGGTGAAAACAAACTGCCTTTTGCCCTGTTTCGCGCCTAGTAACACCTTTACATCCTGGATGCCTATGGATTAGTCGCTGCGTGTAGTGTGCCCACCAACTCCAAAAGGGTCGGCCAATGCGGGGTCGAATTCCCCGGGCAGACGCCTGTTGTCTTAGGAGCGGCTGGCCTGCTATGTAAGCCTGGTTGTTGCTTGAAGCCCCGTCACAGGAAGCCTTTCGCTCGTCACCTCACCCTCGATCCGTCTGGAGAGTGCGCCGAAGCACTGCCGTCGCACTCAGTGGCTGTTTGTTGGGCACAACTGTTGCGTTCGCTGATCCACTTGCAGAACTGACCATTGACTTTGAGGCGCCCCCGCTTTGTCCCAACAAGGCAATGCTCTACGGCGAACTTAAGCGCGATCTGGAAGGAAGCTTGGCCCCAAGCGGCCAATTATCGGTTTTGGCTCAGATTGTCCAACGGGATCCGGAACGTTGGCAGGCGATTGTCCGCGCTGAGGGTGCCCTTGGTAAGACGGAACGCAGTCTGACCGCGCGGGACTGTCAGACCCTCGTCGATGCGATGAGCCTCATTATTGCCATGCTCATCGATCCGGAAACGGCAGCCAATAATGCACGACACTTTGAAGGCGTAACTGTCGCTTCTTCACCCAACGACAAAGTGGCCGGCAACAATGTGGCCGATCCGCCCGCAGCGTCCGATACAACTACCAGTAAAACTGTAGATAAGCCTGTGGATGTCGCGCCTGCGATTGCGCCCCCCAACGCGGCGTCGGGCAAGTCCGTGGTCGCGTCGGACCAACCCAATCTGGATAATCCTCACGATGCGCGTTCAAAAAAGGCAGATTCGCGACATCGTCCAATTGGCGGAGTCTTGGCGGCTTGGATGGCTGTTGATAGCGGCACGCTACCGTCAGCGACAATGGCAGTCGGTGGCATTGCGGCGGTGTCGTACGGTTCCTGGCGGGCTGAAACTGCCTTCGGGTGGTGGTTGCGCCAGGATACAACGTTGGGGACGGGGCCACACCCTACCGCCCTGGCACAATTTGACGCGGTTGTCGGAACCGCGAGGCTTTGCGCAGAGGTGTTTCGACGTGGACCATTCGGACTTAGCCCCTGCGCCGGCATCCAATTGGCACGATACAGCGCATCAGCCCCCGCGCTTGCTCAACCACAATCATCGAAAATGTGGGACACGTCCGGGCTATTTGGCCTTTTAGGTCAATTCGACTTGGCACCAGCCCTCGGACTGAGGCTTGGTGTAGATTTGGCAGCGCCCTTCGTACATCAACGGTTCGGTTTCTACGACGATTCGGCTCAAGCGGGTGCGGGGCAGCCGCAACCCACGCCAAGAGAAGTATTTCGGCCGGCCAGCGCTCAGTATCGTGCGACCGGCGGTATCGAATTGCGCTTTAATTAACGCTTGGCAATGCCTCCGGCCATTGCCCAAGAGACCATGACGCACGGCGGCGCTTCGGCTCGTGAGGTGTTCCGGCAGAATCTGCCGGAGCCGGACGCGTTCCTTCATATGCCGGATTTCGACGAACTATACGAAACCTACGCTGAGTTCGTTTGGCGCAACGCACGCCAATTGGGCGTCGCCGAGGCCGCGCTCGATGACGTCGTCCAGGATGTCTTTTTGGTGGTCCATCG
>Ga0302321_100006905_pt1 | contig 10003 bp, 7 predicted proteins | sample Fen_T0_1_FD_202505 | JGI IMG/M metagenome (GOLD analysis project Ga0302321, IMG submission 202505) | Peat permafrost microbial communities from Stordalen Mire near Abisko, Sweden - Fen_T0_1 | ecosystem: Environmental > Terrestrial > Soil > Wetlands > Permafrost | place: Sweden: Abisko... | reverse complement strand
CACTTCTTCAATGGCAGTTTCGTAAAACTTTTCAATTACCATTATAGTACCGTTGGTAACAAGTGTATTGGTCCATTGTTGTTGAACGGGTATGATCTTTTTTATGATTCGCTGTGTTTCGGTAATTTCCTTTATGTTATCAAAAGGGTTGTGTAAAAAATGACGCAACCATTCCTTACCGCCGATGGTCCTGGTATAATTCAGGTAATGAAAAATGGTATGCTCTTCTTCCACATTAAAAAAGGATAGGTCGGTAAGCGTTGTTTTGTCTGCCTGCATGTAAAGTTGTTAGTTGTTAGTATTTCAGATGATAGTAGTTCTTTACTGTTAACTATCTTCTGTCATCTATTGTCTGTTAAAAAGAAGCCGCTGCCCCCTTTCAGATTCATTCCATATACCATTTCCATAAATCATGGTACCGTTTATAAATGTTTTTTCTATCGTTGCAGGAAAAGTAAATCCTTCCAGCGGGCTCCAGCCACATTTGTACAGGATATTTTCTTTTTGTACGGTATAAGGTTTATTCAGATCCACTACTACCAAATCGGCAAAGTAACCTTCCCTTATGTATCCCCTGTTGTCTATTTGAAAGCAATCGGCTACTGCATGGCTCATTTTTTCAGCAATTTTTGTTAGGCTTATCCTGCCATCCTGGTAATGGTGCAGCATCATCAGCAACGGGTGTTGCACCAAAGGCAATCCTGCATGTGCATGTTCGTAAGTGCCCTGTTTTTCTTCCCATGTGTGCGGTGCATGGTCGGTAGCAATTATATCCAAACGATCGTCAAGTAAGGCTTTCCATAAAGCTTCTTTATTGTGCGGTGCCTTTATTGCAGGGTTACATTTTATTTTATAGCCAAGCCGTGCATAATCATCTGCAGTAAAATGTAAATGATGCACACAAACTTCGGTGGTAATTCGTTTATCCTTTAATGGCAGCATGTTGCCAAACAATTGTAATTCTTTTTCTGTAGAGATGTGCAGTATATGCAGGCGACTGTTATATTTTTTTGCAAACTGAATGGCAGTTAACGAGCTTTCAAAACAGGCTTCTGCATCACGTACCAGTGGATGATCGGACGCTTCAAGGTCACCTTTTTCTTTTTTCAGCCTTTCGTAGTTGGCTTTAATGATCCTTTCGTCTTCACAATGTGTAGCAATCAGCATTTCACTTTCGCTAAAAACTTTATCCAGTGCAGTATGGCTATCCACCAGCATATTACCGGTACTTGCGCCCATAAATATTTTTACACCGCATACATCTCTTTTGTGTGCATTCATCTTCAGCACTTCATCAGCATTATTGTTGCTGGTACCCATAAAAAAAGAGTAGTTGGCCAGCGATGTTGCAGCTCCAATTTTGTATTTATCTTCCAGCAACTCCGCCGTTAATGCATTGGGCACCGTATTGGGCATTTCCATAAAACTGGTAACACCACCAGCTACTGCTGCTTTACTTTCAGTATAAATGGTGGCTTTATGTGTTAAGCCCGGTTCCCTAAAGTGCACCTGGTCGTCAATCACGCCGGGAAAAAGGTGCTTTCCTTCGCCATTAATTTCTTTAATGTTCCCTTTAGCTTCAATGCGGTTATCAATGCGTTCAATGTACTGTCCATCGGTTAAAACATCAGCCGTTTTAATTTTTCCTTCATTTACTACCTGAATGTTTTTAAAAAGGTATTTTTGCATATCTTGAAATTAGGCACCCGTTAAACTAAAATATTTAAATGCAAATTATTAAAAGCTTTTTCAAACTGCTATTTTTTATTTGTCCTGTTTTTGCTACAGCACAATCCACCTATTTAAACCAGGGTTCAAAAGACATCCATTTTGTTGAGCGGCTGGAGATAAAGCAGCAAACCAATACCGACCTTAACTTCTCCACATTAAGACCATTTAACCGCAAAGCTATAGTAAGGCAGGCCGAGTTTTTAGACAGTGCCCGCATGGGCTATGCCGATTCCACAGGTAGGGATAAGTACTGGGAATGGACCGACCTTGACCTTAGCCCGGTGGATGAATACGACCTGCACAGTTTTTTAATGAATAATACCGAATGGGTTACTGCCCCACGGAAGGATTTTATGAGCAAAAAGCCGCTGCTAAAAGCTTTTTATAAAACCAAAACCAATTTTTTAGAAGTTAAGAATAATGATTTTTTCCTGGCTGTAAATCCGGTACTGCAATTTACCGAAGGCATTGAAAGCGGCGTTAGCAAACCACTGTTTGTAAACAGCCGTGGTGTAACTGCCCGTGGCTTAATTGCAAAAAAACTGGGGTTTTCTACAACCATCACTGATAACCAGGAACGTGGCCCGCAATTTTTTCAGCAGCAGGTAACCAAATTCAGGGCCGTGCCGGGCGTAGGTTTTTACAAACCCTTCAAAACAAATGGCTACGATTATTTTGATGCCAGGGGATACATTACGTTTGCTGCAGTAAAAAATTACATTGATGTGCAGTTTGGTTACGATAAAAATTTTATTGGCAACGGGTACCGCAGTTTATTTTTAAGCGACTGGGGCAACAGCAATTTGTTTTTAAAACTCAATACCAAGATCTGGAAATTCAATTACCAGAATCTATTTATGGAACTGATGCCGCAGTTTAAAAAAGCAGGCGATACTTTGCTTGATCGTAAATATGCTGCCATGCACCATCTTAGTATGAACGTAACCAAGTGGCTTAATATTGGACTATTCGAAGGCGTTATATTTGGCAGAAAGAACCGTTTTGACCTGCAGTATTTAAACCCCATTATTTTTTACCGTCATATTGAAGGTACCGTGGGCAGCCCCGACAATGCTGTTGCAGGTTTGGATTTTAAAGCCAATATTGCTCACCGGGCACAATTTTACGGACAGTTTTTGTTAGATGAATTTATTTTATCTGAAGTAAAAAATAACCCCACCAGTTGGGTAAATAAATTTGGCATACAGGCAGGCGCAAAATATGTAGATGCTTTTGGTGTACGTAACCTGGATATACAGGTAGAGGTTAACCGTGTGCGCCCTTTTACCTATTCTCATAATGATACCATTGCCAATTACACGCATTACAATCAACCGCTGGCACACCCGCTGGGGGCCAACTTCCAGGAAGTGCTGGCTATCGTTAATTTTCAACCGGCCCCAAAATGGTATATTGTAGCCAAAGCCATTTATTATTACCAGGGATTGGATAGCGCAGGAAAAAACTTTGGCAGCAACCCTTTTGAAAACTATGTTACCAGGCCAAGAGATGCCGGCTTTAAAATTGGCAGTGGTAATAAAGCCACCTGCTTTAACGGTATACTACAGGTATCGTACGAGTGCAAAGAAAATTTATATTTTGATCTGTCTGTGCAATACAGGGATTATAAAACAGCCAATAAGATCGGGCAAAGTAATACCAGCTTAATATCGGCCGGTATACGTCTGAACATGTTCAAAAGAGATTACGATTTCTAAAAAGGATATTTATCTTATTTTTGAATTGGATTAAAATACCAACAGCAAACCTTATCCAGATAAATCATTGTTTAAAGCAATGACGATTGTTTATTTACTAAACCTTAAGCTTTATTTATGATAGGCCGGAAATTTGCTGCTACCTGTGTATGCTTACTTTTTACCTTTGGTTCGCTTGCCCAAAAAAAAGAAAAACTGAATTTATCCCTTGATGCTATCTGGAGTGGTTTTTTTGACGAAAAGAAAAAACAAACCCACATGCTGCATACCACTATCCGCTTTGCATTTATTGAAGCCCGGCCCGAAAAAAATTTAGAGATGATCTTTTCGCTGGATTTTGAAACCGGCAAATTGATTGACACTGTATTTACCAACCAGGTAAAACAAGCGGGCGATTCTTTACCGGTAACGTTTACCTTTTTTGAAGATTATGAATTCTCTCCCGATGATTCCAAAATACTTATCAAAACTCAGATAGAACCACTTTTTAACACCTCGGCAAAAGAATTTGATTACGTTTGGGACATACCCAAAAAAGTAATGAAAACTGTAACTGCAGAAGGCAAGCAATGGTATACCAGTTTTTCGCCCGATAGTAAAAAAGTGGCTTATGTAAGAGAAGGCAACCTTTATATTAAGGACCTTCTAACCGATCTTGTACAAGCCGTAACCTACGATGGTGTTATGGGCCAGAATTTGTATGGCATGGCAGATGCGTTGTATGAAAACAGTTTTGGTATGATGCAGGCTTATCAATGGAGCCCCGATGGGCAGTACCTTGCCTTTTTACGTTTTAACGAAACAGCAGTAAAATCTTTTCCAATTTCCAATTACGATCGTGTTTACCCCGGTGTAATCAATCAGCGTTATCCCAAAGCAGGAGAAATGGTGCCCGATGTTTCCGTATTTATTTACAACATCAAAAATAAAATTCTTACCCCGGTTACTCTGGATGTTAACCCCAATCCCAATCAATACATCACTGGTATCAAATGGCACCCGGATAGTAAAGCAATTTATGTTCAACGCCTGAACAGAGCACAAACCAAATTAGATGTAATGAGTGCTGATGTAAAAACAGGCACTGCAACCACTGTTTTTACAGAGGCAAAGCCAGATTATATAAAAGTTGATCCCGATAATATTCATTTCATTCCTACACGCAATAGTTTTTTATGGCTGAGCGAAGACAGTAGTTATAACCAGATCTATGAAGTAAATATTGGTACTAAACAAAAAAGAAAAATTACCAAAGGCGAATGGGAAGTATTTGAAATTAAAGCCGTGAATGAAGGCACCGGGGATATTTATTATACCGGCAATGAATCAAGTTCACGCGAAAAGCATTTATACAAAATAAATATTGATGGTACAAGAAGAAAAAAAATAACTGACGGCAATGGTTATCACAATGTGCAGCTTACCTCCAACAACCGTTACTTTATTGATGAGTACAGCTCGGTAAACATACCTTCTTCATTACAGATGTACAATACCGATGGCAATACCATCAATGAAAAGTTATTAGAGAATAAAGAGCTGAAAGCAAGAATGAATGACTATAAAATTTCCAAAGCAGAATTTGTTTCATTCAGCAATAGTAAAAAAGATGATATAAAAGGTTGGGTTATTAAACCATATGAGACTATTGCAAAAAAATTACCAGTGATCATTTATGTATACGGCGGCCAAAGTAAACAGGAAGTGCTGGATAAATGGGAAGATAAATCTACCTTAACCATGCGCTACCTGGCCAACCAGGGTTATTTGGTAGCTTGTATAGATCCCCGTGGCACACCCGGCCGTGGTGAAGCTTTTAGAAAAGCCACCTATAAAAAACCAGGCGATGTGGAGATGGAAGACCTTATTGCTTTTAAAAATTATTTAAAGAACAATTACCGTATCGACACTGCAAGTATTGCCATCATGGGATGGAGCTACGGCGGCTATCTGGCATCGTTAGCAGCCACCAAATATGCCGGCCAGTTTAAAGCCGCTGTGGCCATTGCACCGGTAACCAACTGGCGCTTGTATGAAAATATTTATGCCGAGCGCATACTGCAAACCCCTGGTGAAAATGCGGAGGGGTATAATACTGCTTCCCCGGTAAATTTTGTAAACAATTACCAGGGCGGGCTATTACTGCTGCATGGTACTGCAGATGATAATGTGCATTTTCAAAACAGTATGGAATTAAGCAAGGCGTTGATACAAAACCGTAAACAGTTTGATGAATTGTTTTATCCCGATTACTTACACAATATCAGCGATAACAGCCCCAACTCTGCAAGGATACATTTATTTACTAAGATCACCGATTTTTTAAACCTGCAGTTAAACAATACAACGCCGGCTGTAACAACTGAAGTGCCAGTAAAAAAATAATTATTCCACCGTTAAAGAAAAAGTGATGGTGCGGGAATTGATCTTGTCAATTACGTTGGAGAATTTAAGGTCTTTATCACGGGCATGTAAATTACCCAGGCCCCAGCCTACTTTTAGTTCGGGGGTTAGTACAAAATAGGGATAGTAAAAATGAAAACCCAGGCCCGCTTCTATACCATAGTCAAGGCGGTTGAGTTTAATTAAGTTCTCTGCTTTTCTGGCACCGGCGTTAGATGCCATATCAAATTCCACTTTTCCACCACCCATCATATACACTTTAAAATTCCCGATCCTGTCGCTGCTGAATTTCAGTTGCAGGGGAAAGGTTAACGAAATGGATTGAATCTTTTTTAGAGTAACGGTATCCTCACCTCCACCTATAGTGCTGGGATATTTTAAAGTATACTCAAATGCTTTTTCGGTAAAAGTAAGGTCGAGCGGAAAAGTGCGGATATTAAAATGTTCACTTAATCTTTTATCCACCAGCCACGCCAGATTTAACCCGGTACTATTGATACTCTCTACTACCATTACACTATCTCTTTGTAAAAAAAGCGGGTGGTGGGTAAAGCTAAAATGGGCCCTGTTTAAACCAAGGTTAATACCAAAGTGAATATTTTTATCATCATGTTCGGGCAAATTAATACCGTCCCTTAGCTGAGCCTTACTCAACAGGGGGCAAATGATAAAACCCAGTATATAAAATACTACTTTGTACCGCAATAAATGCTGCATATACCTAAACTAAGTGGTTTGCAATAAGTGTTTGAATATCCCAGGTTATCCAGGATTTGAGTAAAATTTTTGCCTTCAGGAAATTTTTGAATTGATTCGTCGAGATATTTATAGGCGTTGCGGTTTTTTGAGAATAATTTACCAATATTAGGGCATATTACCTTCATGTACAAATTATACATGCTTTTAACTCCCGGCATTTTGGGCTTACTAAATTCCAGCACTACTAATTTTCCCCCGGGTTTAAGCACCCTCAGTATCTCACTTAATCCTTTTTCCAGTTGCTGAAAATTGCGTACTCCAAATGCCACTGTTACTGCATCAAACGTATTGTCTTTAAAATTTATTGTTTCGCTGTCACCATTTAACAACTCTATAATTCCTTTTAAACCAGCCTTTTCTACTTTTTGCCGCCCTATCTCCAGCATCCCGTCGCTGATATCAATACCAGTTATTTTTTCCGGCTTTAATATACCAGATGCCATAATTGCCACATCCGCTGTACCGGTGGCCACATCTAAAATTGTTTTTGGCTTTAAAGATGCGATTTGCTGAATTGCTTTTTTTCTCCAGCCCACATCAATACCTGCACTTAAAAAACGGTTTAAAAAATCGTATTTAAATGCAATGTCATCAAACATAGCAGCCACCTGCTGTTTCTTGCTGCTGTCACTATCTTTATATGGTACCACTGTATCATGTGCAAATTCTGTCATAGAATGCAAAGATAGCGGGTTTTCGGTTTAGGGGTTTAGGGTTTGGAGGTTTAGGAATACTGTAACAGTAAACCGAAAACAGTAAACTAACTTTATCTTTGCACAATGATCATTAAATACGCAAAGTATCTTATCAGCAGCCCCGATTATACCAACTGCCCTTTGCCGGACAAGCCGGAGTATGCGTTTATTGGCAGGAGTAATGTGGGCAAATCTTCGCTCATCAATATGCTTTGCAATTACGATAAACTGGCAAAAACATCATCGGCTCCCGGCAAAACACAAATGATCAATCATTTTGAGATATTTTCATCGCTACCGGTTAAGGATGAAAATAGCACGGCAAAACCTGCGCAGAGCGCCCTGCGAACTGTAAAAAGCATCGCTTATAAACCGCCTGTTGCAGGAGATACAGGCAGCAGCCAATGGTACATTGTAGATCTGCCCGGCTACGGCTTTGCCAAAGTAAGCCAAACCAGCCGCAGGCGATGGGAACAAATGATTGAAAACTACCTGCGTAAAAGAGAAAACCTTACCATGGTTTTTGTATTGATAGACAGCCGCCATGCCCCACAAAAAAATGACCTGGAGTTTTTAGACCAGTTAAGAAAATGGGATGTGCCTTTTAGCATCATCTTTACCAAAACCGATAAAGAAACACAGCGTGTGGTGAGCAAAAACATCAAAGACTTTTTTACAGCCATGAAAAAAACCTGGCAGTTTTTACCACAACATTTTATTACCAGCGCTACAAAAAAACTGGGCAGGGATAAGATATTGAACTTTATTGAAGAGACGAATATCAGGGTGAAAGAGGAAAAATAAAAGGGAGACAGGTATACTGTCCGCAATTTTTAAGCTACAGACCGCACTTGAAACAAGTGCTTCATTAATTCACTACTTTATTGGCACAGCTGCTGCTCGCAAAGGCTTCTGGCTTGGCCTTAAAGGCAAAGCCCATTCCCAAAATATAACCCATTGCTTCACGCAGGGCCTCATTACTTTTAAACTGCGGATTGGTATTAATGTCGGCATGCACTTCCATGTCAACATTATACGCTGTAAAAAGATCGCACAGCTCGTAAGCAATTTCAATACTTTTGGCAACTTCCACCAGCATCCTTTCTTTAATGCTGTACTGGTGCAATGTTTTTTCGTTGTGAATAAACATAAAGCCGCCATGGCCTTCACGCAAAAAAACGATTACCGTTGCAAATTCCGTTTCTTTACCTTTTACCTGGCTGTCGGTACCAATACAAACTTTTAAATGAAAGCCATTTGCTGTTTCTCTTTTGATAGCTTGTTCTACAGCATTTTTGATGGGAAGTTGAATAGGATCGCCATTAAATTTTCTCCATAACATAAAAATGGGTTTTTTAAAGTTACTGAAAAAAACAATACGCCCAACCCCCTGAAGGGGGCTTAGTAACAGAATGATAACTTTTGATGCTATTTGATAATTGAAAAGAGTTTTAAGATCTCTTTTAAAAATATCAACCAGGAACTAAGGCAGGGCTTAGAAATAATGCTCAATATTCAATGTTCAACTTTCAAGGATAGGCATGTGTATTATCATTGAGATTTGAGCATTGAAAATTTTATTTTTACAAAATAAAAAAGGGCCAGCCCCTAACGCTGACCCTTAACTTACACATGAATCTACCTTACTGTTTTATAATTCGTTCTGATTGTTGCTGATTGTTGCTGAATAACTGCATAATGTACATGCCTGCCGGCTGGCTGCTGATGTTAAGGCTGTTAAAGCCTTTTACGCCGGTTCCCCTGCGTATAACTCTACCGTTAATATCGCTTACAAGGTACTGAAAGGGCACGGTTGCATTTACGGTTATTTCCTTTTCTATAAACGTGGATACTTTAAAATTATTATCCGGATTGGCACTTATTCCTTTCAAAAATAAGGTGTTGGAATAGGCTTCCTGCCCAATGGAAGAAGTAACTTTCAGCCTGTAATATTCCGGTTGGTTTTCAAAAGGAATATAAGAAAATTGCCTGCTTGCAGCCGCTGCAGTTGTAAGGGTTTTAAAGTGGGTACCATCGGCGGCAATCTGCACTTCAATTGTATTAACGGGTTCGTCTGCAATGATGTTCCATGCAAGATTATGTTTACCTTTTTCTGCAGTGCCGGTTAAAGCCACATCGTGTATGGGCAGTATCACACCCGTACCGCTTAATGTATAGGCGCCCAGGCTGCCGTACTCGCCGGTATTGATATTGCCACTGCCGTCAATTTTGATGTAATAAGTTCCCGCATTTAATATGGTATCCACCGAAACACCCATTGATTCAGCCGGATCGTACGTATTGATCAGTGTTCCGGAATTATTATACAGTTCCAGTTTAATATCAAGATCGGCCCCGTTATTATTAGCACCTACATTAAAAGGTGTTGCGGCAATATGAAAATTTGAATTTTGCAGCACCGAAAATTTAAATGCATCTTTATCTGTGCTGGTAGATATTACACCGGTTTTAGTGAAATTACCCGCGGTTAATGTTGTTGTTGAAGCATTCAGTGTTTCGGTATAATCATCGGCCCTGTAACCAAAACCATTTGTGCTGGTTATTATAGCAAGGTTATCCTGCACTGCAGTGCATCCGTATTGTGTGGGGCCATTATTCCAGCTACTCATATTTCTGTAATAACTGTTACCCATAATAGGTGCCCAGGCCGGTTCGCCTGTACCAAGTCCCAAATTA
>Ga0302321_100006904_pt1 | contig 10003 bp, 10 predicted proteins | sample Fen_T0_1_FD_202505 | JGI IMG/M metagenome (GOLD analysis project Ga0302321, IMG submission 202505) | Peat permafrost microbial communities from Stordalen Mire near Abisko, Sweden - Fen_T0_1 | ecosystem: Environmental > Terrestrial > Soil > Wetlands > Permafrost | place: Sweden: Abisko... | reverse complement strand
GCGAGGTGCGAGGGGGGATCCGCTCCGAGCTCGACGATCACGGCCGAGGCTTCGTGCCCCTGGATCCTGGGGTAGAGCGCCGACGGGTCGTCGATGGTGCCGATGTCGCCGAGGAAGTAGTGGAAGTCGGAACCGCAGAGGCCGACGGCCTCCGGGGCCAGGAGCACCTCACCGGGCCCGAGTGCGTCGGGCAGGCGGGTGTCGACGACCTCCATCGACGCCCTCGCACGAGTGACGGCGGCTCGCATGCGGCCCATGCCGGGATCGAATCACGCGGAGCAACGGGGCGCAACCGGCGGCAAGCGAATACGATTGCCGGGTAGGTCGGAGGCCGAGCAAGGGAGCCGTATGCGTGAGCCGGTGTTCACCGAGACGATGCAGGTCGCCCTGGTGGTGCGTGATCTCGAGGCGGCGCTGCGGACCTACGTGCACGAGTACGGGATCGGCCCCTGGGCGATCTACGAGTTCAACCCCGAGACCGTCGAGGACATGGTGAAGGACGGCGAGCCCGCCGAGTACGCCTTTCGGCTGGCGCTCGCCATGGTCGGCACCACCCAGTTCGAGCTGATCCAGCCCCTGGACGACAGGAGCATGTACGCCGAGTTCCTGGCCGAGAAAGGCGAAGGGCTCCACCACATCGCCCTGGGTGTTGGGGACTACGGTGAGGCGCTCGACACCATGCGAGCGAAGGGGCGCCGGGTCCTCCAGGGCGGCTTCTACAACGGCGTCCGCTTCGCCTACCTGTCCACCGACGAGGACCTGGGCTTCATCACCGAGATCCTCGACGTCCCGCCGGGTCTCGAGCAGGAGCCCGACGCCGTGTATCCGTGATGGTGACGCCGCCCGGAGGAGGGCCCCGATGACCGCGCGCACGCGCCCACCGTTCCGTGCCGACCACGTCGGCAGCCTGCTGCGCCCACCGGAGTTGCTGCGGGCCCGCGCAAACGCGGCGACGGGCCGCATCGATGGTGACACGCTCCGCCGCCTCGAAGACGACGCGATCCGCGAGGCCGTGCGCCGCCAGGAAGAGGTCGGCCTCCAGTCGGTCACCGACGGCGAGCTCCGGCGCGCGTCGTGGCACATGGACTTCATCTACCAGCTGGACGGCATCTCGAAGGAGGCCGGCAACATCGCGGTCACCTTCCACAACGAGCAGGGCGACATCGAGTTCACGCCGGCCGCGCTCCACATCGGCGGCAAGCTCGGAGTCTCGAAGACCATCTTCGGCGACGACTTCCGGTTCCTCCGGGACGCGGCCACGACGGGCATCCCGAAGCTGACGATCCCGTCGCCGAGCATGGTGCACTGGCGCGGAGGCGGCGCGGCGATCGACCCGGCGATCTACGCGGGCATCGACGAGTTCTGGAGTGACCTCACGGCCGCCTACCGGGACGAGGTGCAGCGACTCGGCGAGCTCGGCTGCACCTACCTCCAGCTCGACGATACGAGCCTTGCCTACGTCAACGACCCCCACCAGCGCGAGCACGTCACCTCGATCGGCGGCGACCCGGCGCGTCAACACCTCGAGTACATCGAGCACATCAACGAGGCGCTCGCTGGCCGGCCCGCAGGAATGTCGGTGACGACACACCTCTGCCGGGGGAACTTTCGCTCCTCGTGGGTGGCCGAGGGAGGCTACGACTTCGTGGCCGAGGCGCTGCTGAACGAGCTCGACGTGGACGGCTACTTCATGGAGTGGGACGACGAGCGCTCCGGAGGCTTCGAGCCGTTGCGGTTCCTGCCGAAGGGCGACAAGCAGGTCGTGCTCGGTCTCGTCACGACCAAGCGTGGCGAGCCCGAAGCCAGGGATGCGTTGCTGGCGCGGATCGAGGAAGCTGCTCGCTATGCCCCGCTCGACCAGCTGTGCCTCTCACCCCAGTGCGGCTTCGCCTCGACGCTGGAGGGAAATGCTCTCACCGAGGAGGAGCAGTGGGCGAAGCTGCGCCTCGTCGTCGACGTGGCGCACGAGGTCTGGGGGTAGGCGTCGTGGAGCCTGCCGACACGGAGACCTGGGAGTACCCCGATTCGCTCGACGCGCTGCTGGCCGCGCCCGAGTCCCACCGGGTCCTGTTCGAGAACGACGACGTGCGGGTGCTGGAGACGCGGATCGGCCCGGGGGAGACCGTCCCGCTCCACACGCATCGCTGGCCGAGCGTCCTCTACGTCCTCGCGACCGCCCACCACGTGCGTCACGACGACAAGGGCGGCGTGATCAGCGACACGCGTACAGCCGACGCACCTCCCGAGCCCGGAACCACCATGTGGCTCTCGGCGAGGCCACCGCACACCGTCGAGAACGTCGACCACTCGGAGATACGCCTGCTCAACGTCGAGCTGAAGCACTGAGGGGCGCAGCCGCTCGGCCGAGCATCAGAGTCGGCGGCATGCGGCGCCCATCCCCCGACAGCGCGATGCCGCCCGCGAAGAGCTAGCCCTTGTCGTTACCGTGCCCGAGGCGCATAGTTCACGTATGAGCCGCGAGCAGACGCACATCATCGAGACCGGCGACTGGCCCGAACGCGAGGGGCGCAAGCGTGTCCTGGTCGAGAACCCCGACGGGGCCCAGCTCTGGGCCTACGCGGAGGTACTGCGCGAGGCGGGCTACGACGTCGCGACGTGCGCGGGCGAGCACCCGGACGGCGGGGATCGCTGCCCGCTGATCGAGACCGGACGATGCGGCCTCGTAGAGGGGGCGGATGTCGTCTTCTCCACGTGCTCGATCCCGCGGGGCGACCGACTGCTCGCCGTGCTCGGCTCGCAGGGCTCGACGCCCATCGTCTTCGAGGCGACGCGGCCAGACTTCGAGCGCTATGCGCACCTTGCCGAGAACGCGACGCTCATCGCGACCCCGGTGACCGAGCAGACGCTGCTCGACGCCATCGCGCTGGCCCGCTCCGGGGCCGCCGAGACCGAAGCGCCGCCGAACTGACCTCACGACGGGCCGGCCGGGCTCGAACACCACGAGCGGACCGGGCGAAGCCTGGACGGGCGCTAGGCGGCGAGGGTCTCGGGCCTGAGCTTCAGGGTCTCCCCATCGAAGTCCTCGATCACACCGGATTCCTCCAGCAACCGGCCGTACCACTTCACGACCTCGGGGTGCAGCTGGAAGAGGGTCGAGAGCACGCTGACACGGTGCTCGCCGTTGATGACGTTCGCCGGCCATTCCTTCGGATGCCTTGCGTCGAGCTCGAGGATGTTGCCGATGGTCTTGACGGCGAACATGTGAAAGGCGTTGGACTGCTCGAAGTCGCCGGTATCGGGGTCTCTCAGGGCAGCCAGGATCTCGCCGGTTCGATACTTGTGGTCGACGAAGGCCGCCCTTCTCTGGAGAGCGCGGAGGACGGCTCCGCAGCCCAGGATGTGGTCGACGGATTCCTGCGGCGAGTTTCCCTCGACCCCCGTGATGCAGTCGCAGATGATGTGGTAGGTGCAGAACCTCTCGCCCGACCGCCAGTCCTCACCTTCGTGGTGGATCCACGAAACTCTGTGAGGCCCGCTCTCGACGTAGGTCATGACGGGGTTGATCGAGTCGCCGTACCGCCGCTCCGCATGTTCGGCCCACGAGGCGACGCGACCGGCGAAACGACTCGGCTGGAGCTCGAGCAGCTCGACGGGCTTGTGGATCAAGCAGAAGACCTCCTGCTCGTCGATGCTCACGGAATGGCGAAGGACCTCACCTGATGTCATCATCAGCCTCCCTGGAGACGCTGCCGGGACCCGTCCAACCGCGAACCACAGTATGCACCGGGGGTGTGTCGGCATACGCAAATGACGCCAGCTGCTCAGCCTCGCCAACGCCCGATCGACCCGATGACGCGGGAGCTCGATCCCTGACCATGACGCGCGTGACGACCCTCGTGCTGGAGACGGCCCACGGGCCGGCGCACGCCCACGTCCACGATGTGCCCGACCCGCACGGCATCCTCATGCTCGGTCACGGAGCAGGCGGCGGCGTGGCCTCGAGAGATCTCGTCTCGACGACGGAGGTGGCGCTCTCGGCGGGCTTCGCCGTGGCGCTCGTGGAGCAGCCCTACCGGGTCGCGGGGCGACGCTCGCCTCCGCCCGCGGCGCACCTCGACGCCTCGTGGACGGACGTGGTCGAGGTACTCCGCGCCCGCCGGTTCCACGAGCTACCGCTCGTCGTCGGAGGGCGCTCGTCGGGTGCTCGCGTCGCCTGCCGCACGTCCGGCGCGACGCGGGCTGCGGGAGTCCTGTGCCTCGCGTTTCCCCTCCAGCCGCCCCAGGGCAAGCGAACGGAGCCGAGGCCGAGCCGGCTGTCCGAGCTCGACGCGGTCGAGGTCGACGTCCTCGTCGTCCAGGGCGAGCGAGATCCGTTCGGTGTACCGCCCGCGGCGGCTCGGCGGGTGGTCCACGTGGTACCGGGAGATCACAGCCTCCGGCAGGGACTCGCGACTGCGGCGCCGATCGTGACGGAATGGCTGCAACGGCTTGCGAGCAAGACGGAGAGTGCCGGATGAGCGAGCCGGTGACGTCTCACGCCTACAACGTCGGAGAGATCGAGATCGTCGCGGTCGCCGACGGGGAGCGCACCGCGCCGCTCGCCGAGGGGTTCGTGCTCAACGCGCCCTTCGACGAGGTGAAGCAGGCCTACGTCGCATACGGCCTGCCGGCGGGCCACGGCAACACTCCCTTCAACCCGACCGTGATCCGCACGGGCGGCAAGACCGTCCTCGTCGATACCGGGATGGGCGCGGCCGCCGCAGCGCAGCCCGGTGCGACCGCCGGTTTCCTGATGCGTCACCTCGCCGCGATCGGAATCGCCCCGGAGGACGTGGACATCGTGATCGTCTCGCACTTCCATGGCGATCACGTGAACGGGCTCGTGGCACCGGAGGGCGGCTCCGCGTTCCCGCGGGCCGAGATCACGGTCCCCGCGAACGAGTGGAGCTTCTGGATGGACGACGACGAGCGGGCGCGTGCCTCGCCCGGCCGGATGCAGGACCTGTTCGCGAACAACCACCGCGTCTTCGACCGGCTCGCCGAGCGGGTGCGGACGCATGCCTGGGACGAGGAGGTCGTGCCGGGCGTGAACGCGATCGGGACGCCCGGGCACTCGATCGGGCACACCTCCTATCTCGTCACCTCGCGGGCCGAGAGCGTCTTCCTGATCCAGGACGTGTCCAACCATCCGGCGCTCTCGGTGGAGCATCCCGGGTGGCACCTCGCCTTCGACCAGGATCCGGTGGCGGCCGAGCTGACTCGCCGCCGGACGCTCGCGTGGCTCGCCCGCACGAAGCTTCCCGTGCAGGGCTTCCACTTCCCCTTCCCCGGCCGAGCCACCATCGAAGCCGTCGGGAACGCGTACCGGGCGGCGCCGCTCGCGGAGGCGGGCTAGCCGGGCGCGGGGAAGCGGACGTGCATGTGGTTCTCGTGGTTCGGATACGGGACGACGACGCCGCTCGGCCCGCGGAGCCCGGTCGAGTAGCCGACGAAGATCATCTGCGCCCCCGCGGCCACGAAGCGGTCGAGGAGGTCCTGGGCGAGAGTGTGGTCGATCTGACTCGTCGCGATGGGGGCGCTCAGGTGCCGGTCGAGCCGCGGGTAGTACACGTCGACGTCGAGGCCGTTCTGATGGGAGACGTGATCGTCCATCTGCCCGCCGTGACGGAAGCTGATGTCTCCCACGACCACCTTCGGCGCGCCCAGGTTTGCTGCGCGATAGGCACCGACCACGGAGAGGATCGTCCGGATCGTGCGCTCGTTGCCGTAGAGGCGGTTCGGCAGGTTGGGACTGCTGTCGGTGATCGGGTTCCAGGTGACCCAGTTCGGCCCTTCGACGGGGAGCTGCGTACCGTCGACCAGCCGGCCGGAGTACGGGAGGCCGACCGACGTGGCGCGGTGCCACTCGACCTTCGCGAGCTCAGCCGTCTGCGCGAGCTTCCGTGCTGCGGGCTTCCGCGGAGAGACGCCGGCGCGCAAGAACGGCGGCTCGGTAACCCCGAGGCGGCCGACGTCGAGTCGGAACGACAGGCTCGGCGGATCCTCCTGGAGCGGGCCGGCGCCGTCCCCGCCCGCGGCGTGACGCTGCGCGGCGATCGGGAGCATCGTGGCCGACCCGAGGACGAGCGCGACCGCCGGCACCGTGCGCGTGGCGTGCCGGCGCCGCCGCTCCTTCCTGGCTCGGAGCCGCCGCTCCAGTGAGGCCTCCAGCCCCGTTGCTGTCGGCAATAGGAGAGGGATCTCGAACGCCGCGGTGGCAAGAGCCGGCTCCAGCGCGAGCGCCGCGAACGGCTGCCGCGGCTGCTCGCGAAACCAGAGCACATCCGTGTCGAACCACACCTCGTCGCGGCGCCAGCCCATGGATAGTCGTCCTTCGCCGGGGGTAGAGGGTGTCCTCCGGCGAGGCAGGGGCCTCCGTTTCGCGCCCCTGCCTGCCGCTGAGACCTTGTCGCCGTTACTCGAGCACGTCGATGTTCCGGGCGGCGCACATCTCCTTCAGGATCTCCGGCCACACGGTCACGCTCACCTCTCCGAGGTGGGCCTTGCGCAGCAGGAGCATCGCCACGCGCGACTGCCCGATGCCGCCGCCGATCGAGAGCGGGATCCGGTCCTCGAGGATCGCCCGGTGGTACGGGAGCTCGAGGAAGTCGAGCTGGTCGGTCAGCTCCAGCTGGCGGACGAGGGTCTCCTTCGTGACCCGGACACCCATCGAGGTGAGCTCGTGGCGCCGGTGCGTGACCGGGTTCCAGACGAGGATGTCGCCGTTCAGACCGTGCATCGGCCTGCCGTCGGCCGACACGGTCTCCGTGACCCAGTCGTCGTAGTCCGCCGCCCGGAGCTCGTGCGGGTACCCGTCGTCGAGCGTCCAGCCGATCCCATAGATGAACACGGCCGGATGCTCTTGCAGGAACGCCGTCTCGCGCTGCTTGCGCGGCAGGTCGGGGTAGAGCGCGAGCAGGTCCTCCGCATGGACGAACGTCAGCTCGTCGGGAAGGCTGGGATACCGCGGGTCGCGCAACTGCGGGTACAGGTCGAGCACGAGCTCTTCCGCCGAGCGGATCACGCCCCAGATCGCGCGCACCGTCTCGGTCAGGTACGCGAGCGTCCGTTGCCCGGGCGTGATCACGCGCTCCCAGTCCCACTGGTCGACGTAGGCGGAGTGGTCGTGGTCGAGGAAGTAGTCCTTGCGCACGGCGCGCATGTCGGTGACGAGCCCCTCTCCGGGCTTCATGTCGAACTGGCGCAGCGCCATCCGCTTCCACTTGGTCGCCGCCTGCACCACCTCGGCGTCGACCGGGTGCTTGCCGTGGTCGTTCGCGATGTGGAAGCCGACCGGCGTGCGGGAGCCGTCGCGGTCGAGGTAGTCGTTGACGCCGCTCGCCACGTCGACGATGAGCGGCACCTCGACCCGGATCAGCCCGAGCTCGCGGCAGAGGCCGTCCTCGATGTGACGCTTCACCACCGCAAGCGCGCGCTGCGTCTCGTTCGGGGTGAGTAGCGGTGTGTAGTCGTCCGGCAGGACGTGCTCGAGCTCGGCGTAGTCGCCGATCCCCGGGCCTGCGAGATCTGCCGTCTTGTCGATGGTTGCCATGGAGCCCTCCAGTCGCTCGACGGGACTCCTCTGACGTTATGCCGTCGGGCCCGGACCGGCATCCGTAGTGGACGGCAGCGCGCATCCGGGTAACCCCGGGTGCCTCCGGCTCAGGCCGTGGGGGGCGAAGCGTCCGCGTCGGAGGCGCCGCGGGCATGAACCGTCGTCCGGAGCGGAATCTCCTTCAGGAGCCAGGAGAGCCCGAACGGGATCGTGGCGACGAGCATCCCCCACAGGAAAACCCCGTGCAGGGAGTGGGAGAAGGCATGGAGGAAGGCGTCGTGCGCTCCGGGCGGGAGGTGTTTCGCGCGCTCCGGCGTCAGGTGGGCGCCGGCGGCAAGGAGCTTCGCGATCGCGGGCGGAAGCTTCTGGATCTCGCCGGCGAGACGTGAGGAGAAGATGGCGCCGAAGATCGCGACGCCGAAGGAGCCGCCGACGGAGCGGAAGAAGGTCGCCGTCGACGTGGCGACGCCCATGTCCTGCGGCCGGGCATCGTTCTGGACGACGAGCACGAGCACCTGCATCACGAGCCCGATACCAACGCCGACGACGAGCATGTAGAGGGACGCGAGCCAGGGCGCGGTGCCTACCCCGAGGAGCGAGAGAAGGAACATGCCGACGATGAGGATGGCCGTGCCGGCGATCGGGAAGGCCCTGTAGCGGCCGATCGCGCTGATCGCCCGCCCGGAGGCGATCGAGGCGACGAGGAGCCCGCCCATCAGCGGCAACATGCGGAGCCCCGAGCTCGTCGGGCTGGCGCCGTAGACGAGCTGGAGGAAGACCGGGATGTAGACGATCGCGCCGAACATCGCCATCCCGATCGTGAAGCCCATGGCGCTCGCGACGTTGAAGATCCGGGACCGGAAGAGGCTCAGCGGGATGAGGGGCTCGGCAGCGCGGCGTTCCTGCCAGACGAACGCGGCGAGGAAGACGAGCCCTCCGGCCAGGAGGCCGAGAATCGTTCGCGAGCCCCAGGCGTACTCGTTGCCGGCCCACGTGGCAGCGAGGATCAGGCAGGTGACTGCGCCGCTCAGCAGGACGGCGCCGAGGTAGTCGATCCGGTGGCGCGTCTGCGGGGTGTGCAGGTGGAGCCGCAGGGCGACGATCGCGACGGCGACCGCACCGATCGGCATGTTCACGTAGAACACCCAGCGCCACGAGAGGCTGTCGACGAGGAAGCCTCCGATGAGTGGCCCCGCGACGGAGGCGACTCCGAAGACCGAGCCGATCAGGCCCATGTAGCGGCCGCGCTCGCGGGGCGGCACGATGTCGCCGATGATCGCCTGGGCCCCGACCATGAGCCCACCGGCGCCGATGCCCTGGAGCGCCCGGAACGCGATCAGCTGATCCATCGACTGACTCAGGCCCGCGAGCATCGAGCCGGCGAGGAAGATCAGGATCGCGGCGAGGAAAACCGGCTTGCGGCCGAGCATGTCCCCGAGCTTTCCGTACAGAGGCGTCGAGATCGTCGACGCGAGCAGGTACGAGGTGACGACCCAGGAGAGATGGTTCAGCCCGCCAAGGTCGCCCACGATGGTCGGCAACGCGGTGGAGACGATCGTCTGGTCGAGCGCCGCCAGGAACATGCCGAGCATGAGCGCGATGAACACCGTCCGCAACGCGCGGCCGGTCAGAGGGGCCTCGCCTCCGGGCATCACGACGTCCTCCTCGGGGAGGCTGGTTGGTGTCTCGAGCACTCGAGCCACAGCATAACCGGAATGAGTACTCCGGTTACGGGGAACGCGCGGAACGTCAATCGATCTCGGCCCGCCGGTAGCGGATCACGGCCAGCACGAGCCCGACGAGCCCGACGACGATCGGCACGACGACCGATGCGCTCGACGGGCGATCGGCGTACGAGACCACGATGTCGCCTGCGGCGGCGACGAGCGACTGCGCGTAGCTCGCGATCGAGAGCCGGGCGGCGCCGTCGACGGCCCGCGCCAGCCCGTTCTCCCAGACGAGGATGTAGAGCAGGCACCACCAGAGCGCGCGCCGCAGCCACAGCCCCGCCGCCACGAAGAGGCCCGCATAGGCGACGACGGCGAGCACGGAGGCGAGCAGGAGCGCTCCGATCAGTTGCGAGGCCCCGGCGACGACGGCCGTCACGACGAGTGGCACGGCGACGAGCGGGACGACGATCGTGACGGTCGCGAGCATCGCCGCCGCGGGCAGCTGCCACCGGGGCACCGGCTTCAGCCAGAGGTAGACGAGCAACCGGTCCTCGACGATATCGCCCATGGTCGAGGTCGCGAGCCAGGCGGTCGAGAGCGGCAAGACGATCCCGAGCCCGTAGCCGAGGGCGATCTCCGTCGTCGCTCGCAGCGGGTCGGCATCGCTGCGCGCGAGGGCGCCGAGGAGCACCTCCAGCGACCCGAGCGCGAGGATCCCCACGATGCGCAGCGGCGTCACCTGCAACCGGAGGAGCAGGCGGTAGAGGGCGACGAAGCT
>Ga0302321_100006903_pt1 | contig 10003 bp, 9 predicted proteins | sample Fen_T0_1_FD_202505 | JGI IMG/M metagenome (GOLD analysis project Ga0302321, IMG submission 202505) | Peat permafrost microbial communities from Stordalen Mire near Abisko, Sweden - Fen_T0_1 | ecosystem: Environmental > Terrestrial > Soil > Wetlands > Permafrost | place: Sweden: Abisko... | reverse complement strand
GCGTTCCGCCTTCGACCGTCACGAACGACGGGCAGAAGCCCTTGACGCAGGAAAAGTCCTTGTTGCACGACGACTGGTCGATGGTGCGTTTGCGGCCGAACTCGCTTTCGACCGGCGCAATCGACACGCAGTTCGACTGCACGCCGCAATCGCCGCAGCCTTCGCACACCAGCTCGTTGATGATGACGCGCTTGGCCGGGTCGGGAAACTTGCCGCGCTTCCGGCGGCGGCGCTTTTCCGCGGCGCAGGTCTGGTCGTACAGCAGCACCGTGCAGCCCGGGATCTCGCGCATCTCGCGCTGGACGGCGTCCATCTCGTCGCGATGGTGGATGCGGATGTCGCTGGAAAAGTATTTGTCCGGATATTTGTCCGGCTCGTCGCTGACGACGATGATCCGCTTCACGCCCTCGGCTGCGACCTGCGTCGCGATCATCGCCGGCGTCAGCGGCCCGTCGAAAGGCTGGCCGCCGGTCATCGCGACGGCGTCGTTGTAGAGGATCTTGTACGTTATGTTGACGTTGGCGGCGCACGCGGCGCGGATCGCGAGGATGCCGCTGTGGTAATAGGTGCCGTCGCCAAGGTTGGCGAAGATGTGCTTCTCTTCGGTGAACGGCGCCTGGCCGATCCAGGGCACGCCTTCGCCGCCCATGTGCGTGAACTCGGTCGTGCGGCGGTCCATCCAGATCGCCATCACGTGGCAGCCGATGCCGGCCGTCGCGCGGCTGCCGTCGGGCAGCCGGGTCGACGTGTTGTGCGGGCAGCCTGAGCAGAAGTAGGGCTTGCGCTCCAATTCGATGTTGGGCTTGGCCAGCGCCGCTTCCTTGGCGTTGATCCAGTCGACGCGCGCCTGCAGCGCTTCCATGCGGCGCGGATTGAGCTTCAGGCGCTCGATGCGCTTGGCGATCACGCGGGCGATCATCGCCGGCGTCAGTTCGGCGGCGGCCGGCAGCAGCCAGTCGCCGTGCGGCCGCACCCACTCGCCCTTTTCGTCGAACTTGCCGACGACGCGCGGGCGCACGTCGTCGCGCCAGTTGTAGAGCTGTTCCTTCAGCTGGTACTCGACGATCTGGCGCTTCTCCTCGACGACCAGGATTTCCTCCAGGCCTTCGGCGAAGTTGCGCACGCCTTCGGGTTCCAGCGGCCACGGCATCGCGATCTTGTAGACGCGAATGCCCATGTCCGCGGCGTCGGCTTCGGTTATCCCTAAGTCGACCAGCGCCTGGCGCACGTCCGGGTAGCTCTTGCCCGACGTCGCGATCCCGAGACGCGGTTTGGGGCTGTCGATGACGATCTTGTTGAGCTGGTTGACGCGGCAGTAATGCAGCGCCGCGTAGATCTTGTAGTCCTGCATCCGCGCTTCGGTTTCGAGGAAGCCATCGGGCCATCGGATCGACACGCCGTCCGGCGGCAGCGTGAAATCGTCGGGAACGATGATCTTCGTGCGCTCGGGATCGATGTACACCGAGGAGGAGCTCTCCACGGTGTCCGCGACGCACTTGAAGCCGACCCAGCAGCCCGAATAGCGCGACATCGCCCAGCCGTGCAAGCCCAGGTCGAGGATTTCCTGCACCGACGACGGATACAGCACCGGCATCATCGCGGCGCTGAACATGTGGTCGGACTGGTGGGGCAGCGTGGACGACTTGGCGGCGTGATCGTCGCCGGCCAGTACCAATACGCCGCCGTGCTTCGACGTGCCGGCATGATTGGCGTGCTTGAACACGTCGCCGCAGCGGTCGACGCCCGGACCCTTGCCGTACCACATCGCGAACACGCCATCGACGGTGGCGCCCGGATGCAGGTTTACCTGCTGCGTGCCCCAGATCGACGTCGCTGCGAGATCCTCGTTCAGCCCCGGCTGGAACTTGATGTTCGCGCGGTCCAGGAACTTCTTCGCCTTCCACAGCGACTGGTCCAGCGCACCGAGCGGCGAGCCGCGGTAGCCGGAGACGAAGCCGCCGGTGTTGAGGCCGGCCAGCTTGTCGCGCTGGCGCTGCAGGATCAGGAGCCGGACGAAGGCTTGCGCGCCCGTCAGGTAGACGCGGCCGGCATCGAGCTCGTACTTGTCGTCGAGCGCAACGGCGCGCAGGGCAGGCTGGCTGGCAGGCATTGAAGGGACTCCGCAAAATTTTGTTTTGGGACGCGCGAAAGAACCGGTAGGTCTCGCGACGCACGCGCAACGGGGATTGTGTCCCCGAAAGCGTCAGGGCGCGAATGATACGCGAAGGGGCCGATACCGTCCATGCGGGACGGCGCTAAAATGGCGCGTTTGCGTTGCATCGCGTCCGGCACGCCGCCGGACTTTTTTTGGCCCGGTGCGGCGAAGCCAATCTCACACGTGGAAAGACCTTGATGACCTCCGAACTATTGCCATCGATCGAAATCGAAACCGCACCGAATCCCGATGCCACGGTTATCTGGATGCATGGCCTGGGCGACGACGGCAACGGCTGGTCGCAGGTCGTCGGCGCGCTGGGTATTCCGCGCGGCAAGGCAGTGCGCTTCCTCTTTCCCCATGCGCCGGTGATTCCAATCACGATCAACAACGGCATGGCGATGCGCGCCTGGTACGACTTCAGCCAGGCCGACTTCAGCGCGCGCGCGGACCTGCCCGGTGTGCGCAGGTCGACGGCGCAGATCGAGGCGCTGATCGCCCGCGAGGTCGCGCGCGGCGTGGCGCCGCGGCGCATCGTGCTGGCGGGGTTCTCGCAGGGCGGGGCCATGGCGCTGTACGCGGGCCTGCGGCATCGCGAACGGCTGGCAGGCATCCTCGCGCTGTCGACGTACCTGATCGACGGTCCCAGCCTGGCCGTCGAAGCGTCGCCGGCGAATCGCGACGTGCCGATCTTCATGGCACACGGCACGCACGACCCGGTCGTGCAGTTCGCGTGGGCGGAAGTTTCGCGGCGCATGCTGGCCGAAGGCGGCTGGAACGTCGAGTGGCACACGTACCCGATGGCACACGCCGCGGTGCTGGAGGAAGTCGTCGCCTGCGGCAAGTTCCTGACGACGGTGCTCGGCCTCGCCTGACGCTGTCTCAGTCGCTCGATTCGCTTTCGGCGGCCTGCTTGCCGCGCTTAGGCAAGGCGCCGCGCCGCGCAAGGGCCTCGCGCAGCAGGAACTCGACCTGGGCGTTGGTGCTGCGCAGCTCGGCTTGCGCCAGGCGCTCGATCTCCGCCCACAGGGTCGCATCGATGCGCAGCAGGAAGGCCTTCTTCTCGGCCATTGTCAATGTGCCCGCATGGTCGCGTGCGCGCTCGTATCAGGCGGTGCGGCGAAAGCGCCGGACCAGCGTCGCCGCCCAGATCGCGACGCCAAGCAGGAACGCGACGAGCAGCGTGACGAACGGCTGCGTGGGCAGGCGCGGCGGCTGCGTCGCGTTGGCCGCGATCAGCAGGAAGTGGATGCCGGTGATGAACACGATCATCAGCGATCCCAGCCAGCAGGCGTGCGCCGTCAGGAAGCCGAAGGTCGCCTGGCGCTGCGTGGGTCCGAGCCAATAGTCGCGGTTCGGGATATTGAGCGCCTTGTCCGATACGCGTGGCAGCAGGCTCATGCTGAACACGATTGACAGCGGAATGACGACCGCGAACACCAGCATGAACAGCAGGTAGCCGCGGCGGCTCATCCAGCCGGAGGCGCTGCCGCCCGCGGCGAAGTGCGATGCGAGCTGCGCCGGCAGCTGGTCGGTGGTGGCGCCGATCACGATGGCGCCGATGACGAGCAACAGGGCGAACAGCGGTCGGGCGATGTGCGACATGGCGGCCTCGGGCGAAGGATGGGCAGGCGATTCAGGTGTACAGCGTGCCGGTGTTGATGACGGGTTGCACGTCGGATTCGGCGCACAGGACGACCATCAGGTTGGAGACCATTGCGGCGCGACGCTCGTCGTCCAGCTCGACGACTTTCTTGGCGGACAATTCCGCCAGCGCCATTTCCACCATCGACACGGCGCCGTGCACGATTTTCTGGCGCGCGGCGATGATGGCCTCGGCCTGTTGCCGGCGCAGCATCACCTGCGCGATTTCCGGCGCATAGGCGAGGTGGGTCAGGCGCGCCTCCTCGACGACGACGCCGGCCTGCGCGAGCCGTGCCTGCAGTTCCTTGACCAGCGCGCGGGCGACCACGTCGGCGCTTTCCAGCAGCGTGGGCTCGCGCGCGACGTCCTGCTTCTCCTCGGCGTCGTAGGCAAACGACGAGGCGAGGTGGCGGACCGCCGATTCGCTCTGCACCTTGACGAACATCTCGTAGTCGTCGACGTCGAACGCCGCCTTGGCCGAGTCCTCGACGTGCCAGACGACCACGGCCGCGATCTCGATCGGGTTGCCGCGCTTGTCGTTGACCTTGAGCTTGTCGCCGTTCAGGTTGCGGGCGCGGAGCGAGATCTTCTTCCGCGTGAAGAACGGAATCGTCGCGCGCAGCCCCGGCACGCGGCTCGTGCCCTGGTAGGCACCGAAGAGTTGCATGATCGCCGCTTCGTTGGGCTGCAGCGTGTACAGGCACGCCAGCGTCAGCGCGCCGGCGATCATGACCAGGACGCCGAAGACGAACGCGCCCCACGCCGGATAGCCGCTGGCCAGCGAGCCCCATAGGACGTAGGCGCCGAACGCGAACAGTCCAAGCGCCACGAGAATGGCGGCGAAGCCGTTGGCGGTGGCGATGTGCCGCTCGTCGTGGGACGGACCCCGGGTACTCAGTGCGCTTTCCATCGTGACCTCCGTGTCGACCGCGGCGGCGCCGCAATGGCGGGTCGCGATTTGTATCGAAATGATATCACTATGATACCGGATGTCACGGCCGTTCGTCGGCCGGTAGGCTATAGTGGCGCCTTTGCCGATTCGCCTCCCACGCGTGCCTGCCGAGACCGTTCCCGCCGATTCCTTGCGACGCGATGTGCGCATCATCGGGCTCGTTGGTGCCGCCCACGCGTTCTCCCATTTCTTCCAGTTGGCACTCGCGCCGCTGTTCCCGTTGCTGCGGGCCGAGTTCGACGTGTCGTGGACGGTGCTCGGCATGTTGGTCGGTGTTTTCTACGCGGCCAGCGCGCTGACGCAGTTCGCCGCCGGCTTCGCCGTCGACCGCGCCGGCGCGCGGCCCGTGCTGCTCTCCGGATTGGCGTTGCTGGCATGCGGCACGCTGCTGGCATCGCTCGCGCCCGGGGTCGGCTGGATGTTTCCGATCGTCGCGGCGATGGGCGTCGGCAATGGCGTCTTTCACCCGGCCGACTTCGCGATCCTCAACGCGAACGTGGCACCGAAGCGCCTGGGCTATGCGTACTCGACGCACGGCATCGGGGGAAACCTCGGCTATGCCATTTCTCCGATCGTCAGCTTTGGCATCGCCTCGCTGTACGGCTGGCGCGTGGCGCTCGCCGTGATGGGTGCGATGGGACTGGTCGCGCTCGGCGTGCTCGCGAGCCAGCGGCGGCTGCTGACGTCGCACCGCGCCGCCGACGCTCACGGCTCCTCGCTGCGCTCGACGATCCGGATGTTCACGCAGCCGGCGATCATGCTGTGCTTTTTCTATTTCGTCGCGCAGACGACAGCGTCGGTCGGCCTGCAGAACTTCCTGCCGTCCGCGCTCAACGCCGGCTTCGCCGTGCCGCTGGGCCTTGCCACGTCGGCCGTCACCGCCTACCTGCTGGGCGGCACCGCCGGCATTGCGGCGGGCGGCTACTTCGCCACGCGCACGGCGCGCCACGATCGCATCGCCGCGACGGGACTGCTGGTTGCCGCCGGCCTGCTGGCGCTGGTCGCGTCAGGCTCGGTACCGTTGGCAGCGATCATTCCGCTGTTCGTCGTCGCCGGCTTCGCGCTGGGATCCACCGGACCGTCGCGCGACCTGATCGTGCGCAACGCCACGCCGAAGGGCGCGTCGGGACGCGTGTACGGTTTCGTCTACTCGGGGCTCGACCTGGGCGCAACACTCGGCCCGATATGGTTCGGCCTCATGCTCGACCACGGCCTGCCGGGCCAGATGTTCCTCGTGGTCAGCGTCCTGCTCGTCGTTGCGGTGGGCACAGTGCTGCAGGTGCGCCGGTCCCCCGCAGTCTCGCAACCTTCGTAGGAGAAATCATGGACCTTGGAATCGCCGGCCGGCGCGCGCTTGTCTGCGCGGCCAGCAAAGGGCTGGGCCGCGGCTGCGCCGAAGCACTGGCGCGGGAAGGCGTCGACGTGACGATCCTCGCGCGCACCGAAGCCGACGTGGCGCGCGCTGCGGAGGAGATCGGTACCGCGGCCGGCCGCAAAGTGGCGTGGCTGGCGTGCGACATCACGACCGTGGCGGGCCGTGCGGCGGCGCTGGCCGCGTGTCCGCAACCGGACATCCTGGTGAACAACGCCGGCGGACCGCCGCCGGGCGACTTCCGCGACTGGGATCGCGATGCGTGGCTGCGCGCGATCGACGCCAACATGCTGACGCCGATCGAACTCATCAAGGCCACCGTCGACGGCATGATCGGGCGCAAGTTCGGACGTATCGTCAACATCACGTCGGCCGCAGTGAAGGCGCCCATCGACTTTCTCGGCTTGTCCAACGGCGCGCGCAGCGGGCTGACCGGATTCATCGCCGGGCTCTCGCGCAAGGTCGCTGCGCATAACGTGACGATCAACAACATGCTGCCGGGCCTGTTCGACACCGACCGGCTGCAGGGCACGATGGCCGCGCGCGCGAAGAACACCGGCAAGACCGTCGAGGAAGCCCGGGCGCAGGCGAGTGCAGGCATTCCGGTCGGCCGTTTCGGCAGCGCGGCGGAATTCGGCGCGGCCTGCGCATTCCTGTGCAGCGTCCATGCCGGTTACATCGTGGGTCAGAACATCCTGCTCGACGGCGGCGCCTATCCCGGCACGTTCTGAGCGGGACAAACAGGAAATCACGATGCCCATCGAACTTCACGCCTTCGATACGCCGAACGGTCGCAAGATCAGCGTTGCGCTGGAGGAAATGGCGCTTCCTTACACCGTCAGGATCGTCGACATTCGCAAGCGGCAGCAGTTCGAACCCGACTTCCTGAAGATCAGCCCGAGCGGCAAGATCCCGGCGATTGTCGATCCGGAGGGGCCCGGCGGAAAGCCGGTCAGCGTGTTCGAATCGGGCGCGATTCTCATCTACCTGGGCGAGAAGTCCGGCAAGTTCTGGCCGCGCGATCTCCTGGCGCGCATCCCGGTGCTGGAATGGCTGTTTTTCCAGGTGGGAAATTTCGGACCGATGCCGGGACAGGTCCATCATTTCGCGGCGATCGAGAACGAAGATGACCGCCGATACGGACTCGAGCGCTACTCGAAGGAGACCCGGCGCTTGTATGCGGTGATGGACGGCAGGCTGGCGACGCGGGAATACTTCGCCGACGAAATGTCGATCGCCGATTTCGCCATACTGGGTTGGGCGTGGCGGCACCCACGGCACAAGGTGGATCTCGCCGACTATCCGAATGTTCGCCGATGGTATGAAACGATGATGGCGCGCCCCGCGATGAAGCGCGGCTTCGCGGTGCCGCTCAGTTGATTCGCGGTCGCGCCGCCGGACGGTCATGCCGTTGGACGTCGAGGCTTGTCGCTTCGCTTCCGGAATGATCAAATTGGAAGATGTTCGGCGCCTGGACAACAGTCTGCTTTCGACCCATTGTCGACGTTGGGCCGAGCTGGAAGCGGACGTTGAAATCGATGGGAGCTGCCGTACAGGTCATGGCAACGCGGCGCGTCAACTTGGCGATGGGACGACGCGGACAGCGCGCAAAATCGGCATCCCGGATTGGCTACATCTCTCGCTCGCTCGAATCACGAACCTGGGTCGGGCCGGCTAACACAGGCGAACCCCGCGACCCCATCGGCCAGACCCACAGGCAGTGGAGCATGTCATGCGTTCTGCCGCACAAGCCCTTGGCCGGTGACGGATCGCTTGAATTGCTGTTGCCGGTGACTTAACCTAGAAGCGCCATCGCGTCATTCTTGGGAGTTGAGAACATGTATAGATCGACACGCAACCTTCGATCAGCGCTATCGGTCTTGGCGGTGGCTCTCGGCACCGTGATACCGGCCGTTGTCTTCGCACAGCAAGGGCTGAAGGAACTGATTGTCGGGACCTGGACCCCGGTTTCGCAGTACGTCGACCAGGACGGCAAGCGCCTGGAACCCTTCGGATCCAATCCGAAGGGAATCGTGGTCTACGACAGCAATGGACGATTTGTCCTAATGCTGCAACGTGCGAGCTTACCCAAGTTTGAGTCAAGCAATCGCATGGCCGGCAGCCCTGAGGAGAACAAGGCCATCGTCCAGGGCAGCATTGCTTATTTCGGCAGTTATTCCGTCGACGAGAAAGAACAGAAGATCAATATCCATTACGACGGGAGCACGTACCCGAACTGGGACGGCGAAGACCAGGTCCGTCTGATTTCCATCAAGGGTGACGAGCTGTCGATGGTCAGCCCTGTTTCCGCGGTAGGCGGCGGGTCAGTTCACCTGTTGCTGCGTCGTGCAAAGCCGCCGAACTCCTGAACGGCAAGGGTCGGATCGATCTTGATGGATGCCGAATGCACGCCACTCACATCCGCAAGGGTCTGGTAACGAGTCCTGTGCAATCAGGTATTGGCGAAGTGACGGACAAGATTCGTCCCGGCGAGAAATGGGGGAGATATGCGAAATACGTCGATCTTTCTGCTCGCGAGTATGGTTGTCATCGGCACCAACCAGTTCGTCGGCGAAAGCCTGGGGCAGACGAGCGGGGCGACGACTACAGCGCAAAACCGCACCCGCCTAGTCACCCTTGGCACGCGCGGTGGCCCTCTCCCATCCAAGGACCGCGCCCAATCGTCAAATCTACTAATCGTCAATGGAACGTATTATCTCGTGGACGCCGGTGACGGCGTGCTCCGCCGCTTGGCGCAGGCAGGGGCCAATTTCCGTCAGGTCGGGAACGTGTTTATCACGCACGAGCACGACGACCATATCGCGGGGCTGGGCACGCTGATGTCGACTTCATGGGATTTTCAGCGTCACGATCCGATCAACGTGTATGGGCCGCCGGGGACTGTGGCGCTAGTGAAGGGCGCAATCCAGTATTTCACCGTCAATGCAGAGATTCGCTGGGACGAAGGTAGGCGCACGCCCCTCGGCGACGTATTTGTCGGACATGATGTTGGTCCGGGCCTGATTTACCAGGATGCTAATATCAAAGTGACGGCAGTCGAGAACACACACTTCCATTCTACCGAGGGAAGTCCTTACCACGGCAAATACAGGTCCTATTCCTATCGTTTCCAGGCCGCCGACCGTGTGATCGTCTTTACTGGCGACACCGGGCCCAGCGACGCGGTGACCGAACTGGCGAAAAATGCCGACATCCTTGTATCGGAGATCGGCTCTGCGGAAGACGTAAAGCGGGTCCTGATCAAGAACGGCGCCTGGCAGGGTATGACGTCGGAGCAACAGGCCGGATTCATGCGTCATTTGACCGAGGAACATCTTACGGCGCAAGAAGTCGGAAAAATGGCGGCTCGTGCAAATGTCAAGACGGTCGTGTTAACTCACCTACTGCCGACGGTGGATGAGCATGATGACTATCAGCGGTTCGTGCCGGAAGTTAAGAAGTTGTTTTCTGGCGACGTGGTGGTTGCTAAGGACCTGATGGAGTTTTGACCGCCCCTTCTGGCCGTTTCAAGCCGGCCAAATTGAACGTTGCCATGTCCGGTGCGAGAACTACAGCCGCAGTTGCGCGCATGCACCTCTGGGCCAGGACCCGACCCATTCCGGTAATGCGCTTCTCTCGAAATCGGTTATAGGTCGATAACGGATATCGCTCGCTAGAAGACCGTGGCGAGATCAATTCGCGGTTGATTCGAAGTCGACTCAATACCGCGGATGGGCGCGCAGCGTGCTGGCGCGAAGTTGCAACGGGCCGGGGCAAAGCATCGCTCAGTGAATCTTGGCTGGGGACGAAAATGGTTTAGTCGCGTCGACGACGAACATTATCAGAGCGGTCAGTTCGGACGTGCCGCCGTTGAAGACTT
>Ga0302321_100006902_pt1 | contig 10004 bp, 4 predicted proteins | sample Fen_T0_1_FD_202505 | JGI IMG/M metagenome (GOLD analysis project Ga0302321, IMG submission 202505) | Peat permafrost microbial communities from Stordalen Mire near Abisko, Sweden - Fen_T0_1 | ecosystem: Environmental > Terrestrial > Soil > Wetlands > Permafrost | place: Sweden: Abisko... | reverse complement strand
CGACCAATCGAGCCGATCCGGGCTGGTTGGAGTGGGATGTCGCGGGCAATGCCTACGCGGAATTCAACTACAGCTTCATCGGCCGAACCCGACCAGGACGCGGTCGCCCCATCTGCCCTGCGTAACCGAGAAGCCACACGGGATCACGAGAACTGCCCACGGGAACCGCCGCGCGCAGTTTGCCGGCGAGAACCAATGCGCAAAGTGCGCAAACGCCGCTCCAATGCGACTTCGCACCGGACCGCAGACCTTGCGCGTGCGGCTGCCCTGCTGCGGACCGGGAGGAAGGCATGAGCTGTTATCTCGCAGTAAGCGACCCCAGCCTCTTACGTGATGCTCGTTTCTGGCTGTCCCCAACGATCGGAGTCAACCGCGCCACGACCACAAAGCGCATAATTGGGGGCACGGGCGGTCTTAGCCGCAGCCGCGCTAGGCGTGAGAATTGCGCTTGTTTGCTGCGAATAGTCATGGTGGTGGATCAGCGCGTCCCAATGGCCCCTACCTTGCATCATTAGAGGATCAAGAGGCCCGATAGTCTGTTCGCTTGTTGTCGTGCAGGTTCCAAGGAGGGGGCGCCAGACGGACCAGGGGCGGAGTGTGGCTTCTATTCCGCAGAAAGCGGTATCCAATGAAACCATCTGGACTGAGCCAAGTGGCTACGACTCTTTCGGTCCTCGCCACGGTAGGGTTGCTTGCTGCCTGTGGTTCTTCTGGCGCTGCGGCGTCTAACACAGGCGGAGCGCCAAGCGGCGCTGCGGGAGGTAGCTTGGGAGGCAGCGTGGGCTTTTCGGCTACAGGCGGCACAGCGGGAGAGGGTGGAAGGCCGGCTTGCGGGACGAACTGCACGGCCGACGCGGCGGCGAGTTCCAACAAATACGTGGCAATGGGCAGCTCTTTTGCGGCGGGTCCGATGATACCAGACACGGTGCCCGGCCAGTCCTGCGGAAGGTCCACCCACAACTACCCGCACCTTGTTGCAGCCGAAGTTGGCCTGGACCTCACGGACGTGTCCTGCATCGGCGCGACAATAGACAATATCACCGATACACCCCAGTCGATGAACCCACTCCAGATTGGAGCGGTCACGCCGGATGTTCGTGTCATCACGATCACCATCGGTGGGAATGACGTCAATTATTCGGCCTCACTCGTCGCGTGCGGCCGCGACGGCATGAATGGAAAGTCGTGTCTCGTAGCGAGCCCCGACGCGGCCGCCCCCGATGTCGATTCCGCGGCCATCGACATCCTCTTGGATCAAGTTGAGAACAAGCTCGTTGCGATGCTCGGCAGAGTGAAACAGGCAGCTCCCGCTGCTCGCATCTACCTGGTCGCGTACCCAATGATTCTCCCAGATCCCGCGGTACCCTGCCCGCCGGACGTGCCGATGCAAGCCGCCGATGCCACATTCCTCGCCCAGGTTGGCTCGAGGCTCCAAGCGGCGTTCAGTTCGGCGGCGACGACGGCCGGCGTGAACTTTGTTGATGTGTACGGTGCGAGTCACGAACACGACGCCTGCGCTCCGGCGGACCAGCGCTGGGTCGAAGGCCAAGCCAATCCGGCCGTGGCTCCGTATCATCCCACTGCAGCGGGAATGAGCGCCGAAGCCGACCTGATTGTCACGGCAATTCAAGAAAGCGCGCTGTGAATCTTCACCCAGAGGGGCGCCCAAACTCTCTGTGCCGCGGGATTGTGGACCGACCCTACCTCTTGCGCGGCCGCGAGATCCCGTACTGGTTCAGCCGCGCAACAAAGGCCGTGCGGCCCATGCCCAGCAGCCTGGCAGCCGTGGTTTGGTTGCCGGCGGTCCTCTCCAGCACGTCGAGGATCCGTCGCTTCTCCTCGGGTTCCAGCGCAAGACCCGACTGGGTGGACGACGGGTTAGAGAGAGGGGTCTGGCCCTGGGGAACGGTGCGGGTCGCCTGCGGGGCCGAAAAGGTGGCTTCCATCAACTCCCGTGGAAGGAGGTCGGGCGTGATGACCGGTCCCGATCGGCACAGAAGCACCGCTCGGTGGATGACATTGCGCAACTCGCGGATATTCCCGGGCCAAGCGTAACTGCGTAGCAGTGTGAGGGCGTCCGCCGAGATCTCGGGAGTCGGACGCCCCAGGTCGCGGGCCATTTCGCCGGCGAAGCGACGCCCAAACGGCTCGATTTCCACTGGGCGCTCACGCAGCGGGGGAATCGCCAGTGTGATGCCGTTGAGCCGGAAGTACAAATCGCTGCGAAACCCGCCGCTGTCGATGGACTGTGCAAGGTTGCGGTTGGTTGCCGAAACGAACCTGACGTCCACTGTCCGCTTGGCCACGCCGCCAACCCGAATCAGTGTACGGGTTTCGATCACGCGAAGGAGCTTGGCCTGCAGGGGCAGGGATAGCTCGCCAATCTCGTCCAGGAACACGGTGCCGGCCGGCGCGGTCTCCAGGAGACCCGGTTTGGCCTGCGTGGCCCCGGTGAAGGCGCCCTTCTCGTAGCCGAACAGCTCCGCCTCGACCAGGTTTTCCGACAGGGCGGCGCAGTTGAGCGGCAGGAAGTTGCCCTGGGCGCGCGGCGAGGCGCGATGGACGACCTCGGCCAGAATCTCCTTTCCTGTGCCGGTCTCCCCCACGATGAGCACGTTGATGTTGCTCTTGGCGACGTCCTTGGCCAGGCCGTGAAGTTCCTGCATCGCCGGGTCCACAAGAATGATGTCCGAGGCCGGCCCTGGCGGGACGGTCCCTGGGCGCACGGCATGGCACGCTCGCTCAAGCAATTCAGCAGCACTGCGACCATCAACCGGGTAGTGGGCCGTGCCGGTGCGAAATACAATTCCATCCTTCTGCAAGCTGACGCCCAGTTCCTCAACCAGCGTCGTGGCAACCTCCCGCGTGGTTCGCGGCAAGAGCAGTTCATATTGCTGCGGTCCGTAGGCGCCGATGATGTCCGATGGCCGCAGAATTGACGGGAGAAGCCCGGCGCACCGGCTGGTTGACACTTCGCCCTCTACATCCAGCCGGACCAGGGCGAACGGCGAGCGGCCGCGAACCGAACTGGCACATTCCTCGTCAAGGCGAGCCAGGAAGTAGCCATGGGGCAGGACGCGAACCGGTCGTGGCAAGCGGTCCTCCGAGCGCAGCACGAGAACGGTCGCCCCGACACTCACCGCATCCCCCAGGGCAAGCTCCACCCGGACTCGCGGTTGTAGGGCATGATTGCGCAACAAGGTGCCATTGGCACTCTCGAGATCCTCGATCTCGACCATCCCGCCTTCCACATACAGGCGGCAGTGGTCACGCGATGCCAGGGAATCGTTGATCCTGATGTCAGCCTGAGCGCTGCGGCCGACCTGCAGAACCCCCTTGTGCGGCAGAGCAAGCGCCCTAAATCCTTCGGGACCGAGGACCATCAGAAAAAGCCCGTCCTGGCCGCTTTCCGCTGCGGGGAAACGGACGGTGGTCAGAATCCCGCCGGGACTGGCAGCATTATCCTTGTCGTAGCTTCTCGTCATGGGCGTCTACTCGGGCGTCCGAATGGCCAGAATGCCCGTTCGGCTTGCGCCAGCCACTGTACCCACGCTTCGGCCCGGGCATCAACTGCGTTTCCTCTCCATGCCGCCCCTTGTCCTTCGCTCACAGCTGGGCTCTCCGCAGGCCGTCCCTGCCGCCAGCTGCATGAACCGGTCAGATTCACTGCGACAGGCTGCTAGTATAGACTGAGGGTCTTTTCAGCCCAGCCGGATGGCAAAGATGGGGATACCGAGCAGTGACGAGTTCGCAGGAACCGAACGCTTCCAGCTGCTTCGCTGCATTGGCGAAGGTGGGATGGGCGTGGTCTACGAGGCGCTCGACCACGAGACGAAGTCGCGCGTCGCCCTCAAGACGATGCGCCAACTCAACGGCAGCGCGCTCTTGCACTTCAAGAACGAATTCCGCGCCCTGCAGGACATCGATCACCCGAACCTGGTGAGCCTTGGCGAGCTTGTGCAGGCCGGGGGGCGCTGGTTCTTCACGATGGAGCTCGTCGAGGGAAACGACTTCATCCAGTACGTCCGGACCGACGGCGGCCGGACCAAGCACCTGGATGCGGAGGCCGGTCGCTCCACAGTGGTGGAGCTGCGCCGCGCCGCGCCCGGACTCGAGCTGCCCGAGACTCTCCATGAGATCGACCGGTCGACCGCACCGCCGGAGACGACGCCCGGCTTCAACGAGGGACGGCTGCGCTCGGCGCTCGGCCAGCTCGCCCGGGGCATCGTCGCGCTCCATGAGGCGGGCAAGATCCACCGCGACATCAAGCCGTCGAACGTCCTCGTCAGCTCCGCTGGCCGCGTGGTCCTCCTCGACTTCGGGCTGGTGACCGGCATCGCTGCGGTCGACCAGTCGCAGTCTGTCCACATAGTCGGCACCGTCGCTTACATGGCGCCCGAGCAGGCCGCCTCCCGGCCCGTCGGTCCCGAAGCCGACTGGTATGGCGTCGGGGTCATGCTCTACGAGGCGCTCACCGGCCGGCTCCCGTTCTCGGGCAGTGCGTTTGAGATGATGATGCAGAAGCAGCGGTCGGATCCGCCGCCGCCGCGATCCCTCTTTCCGGAGGTGCCGGCGGATCTCAACACCCTGTGCTGCGAGTTGCTGCGCTTCGAACCCGCGGCGCGGGCCACCGGAAGCGACGTGCTCTCGCGACTCGGCGTAGAGCCCTTGTCGCGGTCTGCCGAGCTTTCGCGATCGCGCTCCTCAAGACAACGCCTTTTCGTGGGGCGCGAGACCGAGCTGCGGATCCTCGACGAGGCTTACCAGGTGAGCCGCCGGGGGGCTGCGGTGACGGTGGTGGTGCGGGGCGAGTCGGGGATGGGCAAGACCGCGCTTGTGCGCCAGTTCCTCGACCGCCTCCTGGTTGCGGAGAGCAGCCCGGTGATCCTTTCCGGGCGCTGCTTCGAGCGCGAGTCGGTGCCCTTCAAGGCCATCGACGGCGTGATCGATGCCCTCTGCCGCCAGATCTTGCTGATGCCCGAGGCGGAGGCGGGGGCGCTCCTGCCACGCGCCGCGGTTCTGCTCGGCGACGCTTTCCCGGTGCTTCGCCGCGTGAGGGCTGTGGCCCAGGCGCCGCGGCTCCAGTCGGAGTCGCGCCTCGACCCGCGCGAGCTGCGCACACGCCTGTTCGCCGCTACCCGGGAGCTGGTGACCCGGCTCGCCGACCGCCGGCCGCTGGTGATCTTTATCGACGATTTCCAGTGGGCCGACTTCGACAGCCTCGCGCTGATCGGCGAGGTGCTTCGACCGCCCGACGCACCGGCGCTTCTGGCGGTGGCGACCATGCGGGAAAGCGGAACGGACGCAGTCGCCGACGGGCAGCCAGCCGGCGGAGAGTCGGTGGTCGCCAGACTCAGCCGGTTCCTCGTCGGAGACGTGCGGCACATCCAGGTCGGCCCGCTCCCGCCTAACGAGGCGAGCGAGCTGGCGGCGCTGTTGATGCAACGGGAGGCGGCAGCCATCAACGACAGCGCCGAGAGCATAGCCGCCGAGGCGAGGGGTCATCCCCTGTTCATCCAGGAGCTGGTACGGCACGCCCAGCAGCACGGCGACCGCCAGGCTGTCCCACTGTTGCTCGACGACGTGCTGTGGGCGCGGGTTCTCGAGCTGCCTCCCGCTGCCCGGTCGGTGCTCGAGCTGGCGGCGGTGGCGGGGACCCCGATCGCGCACGAGGTGATGGCCCGCGCCGTGGGGACCAGCCTCTCCACGCTCCACCGCAACTTGGCGGTGTTGCGGGTCGGCAACCTGGTGCAGACAACCGGGCCGCGGGGCAGCGACACCATCCACATCTACCACGACCGGGTACGCGAGGCGCTGGTGGCCCACCTCGACAGCAGCGCCGCTGCCGACGCCCACCGGGAGCTGGCGCTGGCGCTCGAGGCGGAAGGCCGCGGCGATCCCCGACTGCTCGCGGTCTACTGGCGCGGGGCAGGCGATCGCGAGCGCGCCGCGGGCTACACGCTGCGCGCCGCCGCCGACGCCGAGGCGGGCTTCGCCTTCGACCACGCAGCACGCCTGTACCGTACCGCGCTCGAGCTGCACCCTTCCAACCACCCTTCGGTGTACGAACTGCATCTAAAGCTGGCCGAGGCCCTGGCCAACGCCGGTCGCGGCGCCGACGCGGCGATCTCCTACTTCGCCGCCGCCCGCGGCGCCTCCCAGGTTGAGGCGGTCGAGTACACGCGGCTGGCCGCCGACCAGCTCCTGCGCAGCGGCCACATCGACGAGGGACTCGACGCCATCCGGCAGGTGCTCCAGACGATGCGGCTCGGCCTCCCGAGCACCCCGCGGCGCGCCCTCGCTTCGATCGTGATGAGGCGGCTGCAGCTGCGCCTGCGCGGGCTGCGCTTCCGCGAGCGCGACGCTACACAGGTCCCGCCCGAGACTCTGCGACGCATCGAACTCTGCCTCTCGATCAGCACCTGCCTCGGGATCGTCGATCTCATACGCGGCGCCAAATTTAGCTCCCGCGCGCTCCTCCTGGCACTGCGGGCCGGGGAGCCGAAGCTCCTCCTGCGCGCTCTCGCGGTCGAGACGGTGTTCGTGTCGACGGGTGGCGTCCGCGCCGGGCGCCGCGCCGATAGGCTGCTCGCCCGGACCGGCGTCCTGGCAGCCCGGCTCGGCACTGCCGAGGCGCACTTCTTCGACGAGACGTGCCGCGGTTTCTCCTCCCACCTGCGCGGCCGGTTCCGCGCCGCGGTCGATCACTTCGAGCGCGCCGAGGCGGCCGCCAGCGAGTGCCGCGGGAGAGCCCTCGAGCTGAACGCGGCCCGGTTGACCATGGTCTTCGCGCTGCACTACCTCGGCCGGATGGCCGACCTTTCGCGCCGGGTGCCGCGCCAGGTGGCCGAGTCGAGGGACCGCGGCGACCTCTACGGGGCGACCAACTTCGAGCTGGGGCTGCCGGGCCTGGCCTGGCTGGCGACCGACGACTTTGAGGAATCGCGCCGGCGCGCCCGCGACGCCTCGGGGAGGTGGTCGCAGCGCGGCTTTCAGATGCAGCACTGGTACGCCCTGCAGACCGCCGGACACCTCGGCCTCTACGGCGGAGATGCGCGTACGGCGCATGCCGGGCTAATGGAGAAATGGCCTGCGCTGACCGGCTCGCTTCTCCTCCGGGTGCAGCTCATCCATTGCGAGATCCGCAGCCTCCGCGCCCGCCTGGCGCTCGCCGCGGCCGGGGAGATCGGGGGCGAGCAGGGGCGGCGGCTGCTGCTTGAGGCGGAGCGGGACGCGCGTCGCCTCCACCGGCTCGGGGCACCCTGGATCGAGTCGCAGGCGCAGCTAATCCTGGCGGGGGTGGCCGCCACGCGCGGCGATGACGAACAGGCGGTGCGATTGCTGCGGGAGGCGGCGGCCGGCTTCGACGCTGCCGACATGGCCCTCTACGCCGCGGCGGCGCGGCGCCGGCTGGGCACGCTGCTTGGCGGCGACGCGGGACTCGCTCTCCGCGAGGCGGCCGACAGATGGATGGCCAGCGAGAAGATCCGCGCCCCGGCGCGTTTCACCGCAATCTTCGCCCCCGGGTTCCGCGATTGAGGTGTCCTTCGTGGCCATGTGCTCGACCATGTCACCAGGCTATCCGCACCTATGCCACGAAGGTGGAGTCGGTGAGGGTCTGGATTGCACTGTAGGCCCGGCTTAGTCTGTAAATGCTATCCCACCGTCATAGCGAGGATGAAAGCAACACCGACGATGACATCGTAGGAATTGAGCAGCATATGGGCGATCATTCCCACGTAGATGTTCCTGGTCCGCCGCGCGACGAAAACGATCGGCAGCATGCCGAAGGCAATCGAAATTAGCCGCCATGGCTGCCACACGTGGTACAGCGCGAACAGGAAGCTGTGCAGTACCGTTGCTCCGCGTCCCGCGTAGCGCATCCGTGGAAGCAGAAAGCCACGGAAGTAGAGCTCCTCGACTCCTGACTCTCCGAGCGTTACGAACAGCATTGTTAGGGAGTAGCTGACAACCAGCACGGCTCTGGCGTACCCGTCGCGCAAATTCCAGTCGAAGGACGGCATCCATGCGAAGAGCGTATGGCGAAGAGTATTGTCCAAGGCGACGCCGCCGATCCCAATCACGGCGAGGCTCGCCATGAACACCAAGGGCACGTAGACCAGATATTGTCGGAGTTGAATCGGCTCGCGATAGAGCACCACCCCTTGCAGGGAGAGGCGACCATTCCGTTTGTAGCCCAGATATAGCAGGATGCCCAATTGCACTGGAATCATTGCGAGCGGGATGGAAAGGACCAGTGCTACGTGCGGCGGATAACCGCCCGCTACAACCGCCGGCAGCAGGGCGACCGACACGGCACCGGTCATTACACCGGGCAGCAGGTGCAAGATAACGGAGAGAAGCGCACTGTGGTCGGCAAGCAGCGCTTCCGAACTCCACGATTTGATTTGAGCACAATTCCCCGGACCGGTGAGACCTGGAGCGCATTCACGCAGCGCACCTGGGCGGCTTTTGCCGCGGTCTCCTGGGGTTGATGAGGCTGTGTCGCCCACTCGGGACAGTCTACGCCATCCCGCCCTGGTCGACGTCCCGTCAGTTGAGCCACTCCCCGCCGTGCCCCGGTTCAGACGGAGGAGGTCGTGCGGGATGGAGCTTGGAAGATCACGCTCTCGGCCGCCGGCCGCTTGCCGGTCGAGCCTTCGCCCCGCTACCCCTTCTTCTTCCGCGACGCTGCCTCGTCCTCGGCTTTCACGGCTTCCATCGTCGCGCGCAGGTTACCGCCGGTGTCGTTGGTGCGCACTCCGGGCGGCCGTTCCCAGGGGATGTCCCGCAACGGCTGGCCCGCCGTGGTTTCCCAGAGAAAGCGCGCGGCCATGGGCACGTTGAGCATGAAGGCGGCGTCCTTGAACCCCAGCGGTCGCTCGCGCCGGTCGTCGCCGATCCAGGTGGTGATCATAGAGCGCGAGGTGTAGCCGACAAACCAGGTGTCCATGGTCGCGCTCGATGTGCCGGTCTTGCCCGCCACCAGCAGCCCGGTACTGCGCAGCGCCGGGGCGTGGCCCTTGGTCACCACCCGGCGCAGAAGCTGCGAGGTCAGCCAGGCCGCGCGCGGCGGGATGACGGTCTTTGTCGACTGGCCGGCCAGCGCCACCATGCGATCGAGGCGCACGTCCGGCGGCCCCATGGGATCAGACACGGCGGTATTGTCTTCCACGACCTGGCCCGCGCGGTCGCGCACCCGGCGCAGGTACACCGGTTCCTCCAGCGAGCCGTTGCGGGCAAAGGCGGAGAAGGCGCGCGTCAGCTCGTCGATACGCGTGCAGGACGCGCCCAAGGCCAGCGCCTGGTCGGCGATGATCGGGGTGGTGATGCCCAGCCGGCGCGCCCAGGCCTCCACGTCCTTGGCGCCCACCAGCTTGAACAACTGCACCGAGGGCACGTTCTTCGACCACACCAGCGCGTATTCCAGATTCACCTGATACTCGACGGTGTTGTTGAGATTCTTCGGAATCCACACCTCGCCGGTGATGGGATCGACTTCTGCGCGCGGGATGTCGTTGAGGAGCGAGCCGTAGCCGTAGCCCCGGTCCAGCGCCAGCGAGTAGTAGACCGGCTTGTAGGTCGAGCCGGGCTGCCGGCAGGCCTGCACCGCGCGGTTGAACTGCGAGCGGTCGAACTCGAGGCCGCCCACCATGGTCGTGACGTAGCCGCTCTGGTGATCGTAGGAGAAAACCGCGCCCTGCACGCGCGGGGTCTGCTCCAGGCGCAACTGCGGCGGCCCGGGTGGCGGCTTGCGGTTGTCATAGGCGGCCAGCCACTGGACCTCGTTGGCGCTGTCGTAGGTCCAGTCGGCGTAGCGATGCAGGCGCGAGCGATGCGCGTTGGCCACCCAGATGACATCACCGGGCTTGAGCAGGCCCGCGGTACTGCTCAAGACCCGCCCGTTGCTCGAATCGACCAGGCTGAAGGGCGCAGCCCACTGCATGCCCGCCGGCGGCAAGTGGTAGATCTTCTCGCCCACGCGCACCTGCACACCCGGACCG
>Ga0302321_100006901_pt1 | contig 10004 bp, 7 predicted proteins | sample Fen_T0_1_FD_202505 | JGI IMG/M metagenome (GOLD analysis project Ga0302321, IMG submission 202505) | Peat permafrost microbial communities from Stordalen Mire near Abisko, Sweden - Fen_T0_1 | ecosystem: Environmental > Terrestrial > Soil > Wetlands > Permafrost | place: Sweden: Abisko... | reverse complement strand
CGATGAGATCATACATAATTCCGCTATCCTTCAATTGGTAGAGGCAGCTATACGCACTGGCACTCCCCATAAAACGCTGTATGAACAAGGCAACTCGGATACCGCATGGAAGGTATCGGCCTCTCCTCTCACACATCAGCCAGCTGCTGCAAGTTATCAGTACTTTGCCGTGGTTATTGAGGATATGACTGAAGCACGCCATATCGAACGCGTGCAGCGCGACTTCCTGGCAAATATTTCTCATGAGCTGCGCACTCCTCTGACATCCGTCCGTCTGCTCGCAGAAACATTGGAAGATACGATAGATACAGATCCAGAGCGTGCACAGGAGTTTGTGGATAAGATCGAGACTGAGGTACAATATCTCAGCGAATTGGTCGCTGAATTGCTGGAGCTGTCGCGCATCGAATCGGGGCAAGTATTGATGACGATAGAACCAGTTGGAGCAGCTCGCCTGGTACGCGAGGTGATGGCTCGCATGCTTCCACTAGCTCAGCGCCATCGCGTCCAGCTAGTCACAGCTATCGAGAACGGCAATACGCTGGTCGCGGCCGATAGCAAACAAATTACCAGGGTGCTCGTTAACCTTATCCATAATGCGATTAAGTTCACGCCTTCCGGCGGTACTATTGTAATCGGTACCACGCCCCAGGCCGAATCCCAGCTCACTCAGCGCTTCTATGTGAGCGATACCGGGACTGGTATTCGAGCTGAAGAGTTATCACGTATATTCGAACGTTTCTATAAAACAGATCGCGCTCGCTCAAAAGCAGGTTTTATTGGGCCTGGAGGAGGTGGCACCGGCCTGGGCCTGGCTATCGCTCGCCATGTGGTTGAGACGCACGGCGGCCATATTATGGCAGAGAGCATTGTCGGCAAAGGTAGTACCTTTACCTTTACTCTCCCTGTGGCTGTGCCGATAGAAGATAATGACACCCAGACACATGTACCTCCTTTACCTCAATCTACTCCACCAGCCCCGTAGTTAACACTGAAGCACTTTATATCATAGATGCAGAGGAAGATGTTATGGAGACAGATTTAGCACAACGTTTACGCAACGTTACGAAAGAACACCTTGTTCTCCTTATTCAAGAACTTACTAGTCGCCACCCAACGCTCACTAAAGAGATTGAAAATACGCTCGCCACACTTTCGGCCCAGCCGACCAATCTTACTACAGATGATGAGTTCTCTGCAGATACATTGGTTCTACGGCGTCCGCTCTCACAACCGTCCTCACACTCGTTCAATTTCGATGCCTATCAGCAACGTCTGGCCGGCTACCCATTGCGCTTACAAGAAGGGACATCTCCACAGGATATTTTCGATGATCTGGTTGTGCTTTTACAAGAAGCGGAGTGGCGCGCCGATCAGTATGATTATCAACAGGCTCTTAGTACCTATGCGCTGGTCATCGACTATCGTCTGACGCTGCAAGATACTATCCTGCTCAACATCTTTGATCGCTCCATCGACGAGTTCATGCCTGTGCTGGCTATGCTCCTGAGCGAGACCAGCAGCCTGACAACGCCTGACGATGACGCGACAATTGATCGTGACATCGCTACTATTGAGCTGATCTCCAGGAGGGTACGTAGCGAACTCTCTCCTCTGCTGCCTACAGATAAACGCCAACTCTGGCTGCAACGCTTGTTCTCTCTCTGGCTCAAACGCCTCGATAACCACTATAACGAGGAGAATTTGCCTGAGATTATGCTCGAAATTGCCTGGAGCGAGGATGTTGTCTTGCTGCGCGCTCTCGTTGAAAAAGAGCTCCATATACAACCAAGCAGTACTCATTCCAATATCGTTGATTTTTCTCGTCAGTCTCGCACACGCGTCTTGGAAAAATTTTTACGCGAGCTTCCACATCCTTAATCGTTCTTTTTATTAAAGATCAATAGGAGTGAGAATCAACACTCTATTCACACTTCTATCATTTAAGGCTACTTTAATAAAAAACGTTGCAACTTAACGGATATGTATGATACCATTATCGAGCACAGAACACTCACATTCTATAGAGCATTATCTCTGTATTGTGCAAAAGTGAGATGTGTGACTACTGGTGCCCATGACATTCTATAACACTTCTGAACATTAGAAGCGGTTAATTATAGTATACTATACTCTTGTGTATTGACATTTTGTCAGGTACAATGGGATGGTAGTGGGACGAGAGAAAGAGGACACATGTATGAGCAAATTCGTAATGGTTATAGATGACTCTGCAACAGTCCGTAAGATTGTTGAAACATGTCTCGGTCGCGAGGGCTTTATAGTTCGAGGCTTCCCAGACGGCGTTGAGGCTATGCGTTGGCTCACAGGACCTCAGGCCCGCATACCTGACCTGGTTATACTCGACATTGGCCTGCCGAAAATGGATGGCTATGAAGTGGCTCGCCGGCTGAAGACCAAACCCCAATTTAGTCATACCGTGATCGTTATGCTTTCTAGACGTGATGGCATGATCGATAAACTGAAAGGTCGTCTGGCGGGGGCAAAAGACTACCTGACGAAGCCTTTCAAGACGCAAGATGTTATTTCGGTGATTGAGTCGCATCTGGGCTCACCAGCTACACACTAGGATTATGGTTGAATGAGCGAACGGCCTGTCCCGCCTTCCTTACTTTCTTCCTTTTTCAATGGTGAGCACTCTCAAAACCTTGCACAGTTGAGCGATGAAGAGTTTTGGCGCTATGCTCAAGAGCTGGCACAGTTGACTCCTTCGCCCACTCCCCCTCCCAGGGCATATTTGAAGTGCGCTCTTGATAAAGGCTATTGTGTTTTGCCATTGACAGCTTTACGTGAAGTGGTTACTGCTCCACGCTACCTCACTACACTACCTGCATCCCCTCGATGGATGCTTGGTATAACTGCCTGGCGCGGCGAGCCAATCGCAGTGCTGGACCTTACCGCATACTTTTCACAATCGCGCGCTACACTACGCCCGGATGCTTTGCTGCTCATAGCCACAAATGACTATGCCACGATTGGCCTTTTAGCTGCGGTCGTCTCTTCCATTCCTTCGCTAGAGGCTGATGCAGTGCTTCCTCTGGAACAAACTTCTACCGATCAATCTTCTTTGCCATCTGGTATTATAGGTCTATATGAAGATGCTTTTGTGCTTGATGTCCCTTCCTTTGTGGCAACGATAGTTCAACATATTGATAATGGCAAACGTATATGAATGAAGACTTTTCCCTGGGCGAGGCTGAGCTTTCCGCAGAAGATCTGGCAATACTCGATGCCTTCGATACCCTCGAAGATTGGCCGGCAGATGACGTTCCCGTAGATTCGTCTCCTCTCACGGATACGTCCTCATCGGTATCACAAAGCCCTGCAATCGAGCTTGACGATATGCTGACTATCTTTTTGCCGGAAGTAGAAGATGATATTTCTAGTATGCTACAGGCGTTAAAGCAGTTGGAGCAAGAAGGCTATAGCGTGCCCGCTCACTTTGGCGCCCTACAACGCTTCGGCCACAAGTTGCGAGGCACTGCGGGGGCTGTCGGCTATCTGAAAATGTCTGAGATTGCTTCTTATATTGAGACTATCGCTGAGCAGGTTGTACATCAACTGCTCCCACCCACGGTCGGCGGCAATGCAATCGCTTACACCATTACGGTGCTGGAGTTTTGTCTGTACAAGCTGGTGCAGGATAGCCAGGAACCTGCTGACGAAGCACACATTACGAATCTGCAGACCGTTTATGATCACTTTTCTATCGATCTCAATCAGCCTATACCTGCGGATGATCTTACGTTCCCCACCACAGCACAGGTAATCACAGAGACCAGCCCTCTCTCATCTACTCTATCTTCTTCTGCCCATGGCGCTATTTCTGTCTGCGCACATCGCTTCAATAATTTAATCGATTATACCGAAAAGCTATTTGAACAGCATACCTCAATCGAAAATGCTTACAGGCAATTTGAAACTACTTTTCAGGATCTTCAGGCCGCGCAGGCACGTTTCCATCGCCTGGAGATGCAATTCTCTACTTCGATGACACAAGAAAACCTTCTGCAAGTGCCAGAGGTTCATACCTCTTCATCGCTCATCACGCGCATCCTCAATAGCGCCTCGACGCATGATGGCTCTCACACGCGCAAAAATAAGATCAACAAAACAATGCATCAGCAGACGAAGCTACAGCAAACTTCCGAGTGGGATGAATTGGATATTGAACACTACTCTGAAAAAGATATGCTCTTACGCTCGTTGCGCGAGGCGATGATAAATATAGATGTTTCCTCTATGCACTTAAACACCGCCTATCATACTCTATTTTCGCTCCAGCAAGAGTATATGGACCACATGGCCCTTGTTCGCAATGAGACACTCATGATGCGCGTGGCCCCTCTCAGTACGATTGTGCCACAGCTACGCGATATTGTGACGATGAGTATGTTTGCGCAAGAGCAGCAGGTGGATTTTGAGGTTAGCAACGATTCTATTGAGCTCGATAAGGATGTGCTTGCACGGCTCTCTCCCTTGCTCGTGCAAATGCTGCAGACGTGTATTGCCAATATTACGACTTCACAAAAGCAGCCTCAGTCTTACCGTATCTGGCTACGTGCATATGCGTTAGGCAATGATGCTTCGCTGGAGATGGGCTTTTCGATGGCGGTGCGTGGTGGGGCTGTACAAGCGCTGCGTGAGCAGATCCGTCTTCTAAACGGCTCTCTCTCTTTGGAGCGCAATACCGTCGGCGGGATCAGTTTCTTTCTCCGCTTCCCGCGCACGAGAGGGACGACACAGGTCCTGCTTGTTCGGGTGGCAAATCAACAATTGCTTATACCACTCTCACATATAAAGCGCATTGGTCAGATGTCACAGGACGCTCTGACCTCTCCGCTGTACTATCTTGGGTCGCTACTCGAACTACCCACAACCCATACAGAGCATGCCACAGCACAACCAATTATCTTTATACAAAGACCGATGGAATATGGCACGTGTGAGCCGTTGAACATCCTGGTCGATGAGATCATTGATCAGACAGAACTGGCAGTGAGGCAGCTCAAGCCTCATTTACAACGTCCTGGTATTACAGGCACTGCTATTGATGGCTCAGGCAATGTTCTGCTTCTGCTCGATGTAGCCGAGCTGGTGAGGATCTATAACCACCAGAACGATGAGCAGGATACAACAGTAGAGACTGCGGTGCACAGCACACGTGTGAGGCCATTGAAGATTTTGATCGCCGACGACTCTGCCAATATGCGTCACTCAGTTGTACAAACACTGGAACATACCACTTGCGAATTACAGGAAGCACGCGATGGTCTGGAGACACTCGAATTGTTAAAGTCGAATACTCCCGATCTTCTTTTGCTCGATATTGAGATGCCTTATCTTAATGGATACGATATTCTCGATATCCTGCAGCACAATTCACAATTCAGCAATGTAAAAACTATTATACTCACTTCACGCACATCCGATAAGCATCGGCAGCACGCGCTGGAACTGGGTGCACACGCCTATCTCACAAAACCAAGCCCGCAAAAGCAGCTCCTGGCAACGATACAAAAAATATTGTCACACAGCGCTCTATAACTCATTGTCCGCTTATCTGCTTGATCACTTGCTGCAGCGCGCTTTCTGCATATGCACCTTCGTTGCTCGTATAAATGATGCCTTTACGATCGATAAAATATGAAGTCGGCAGGCCACGCACCGCATACAATTGCTCAACAGAAGATTGTATATCCACTAACATTGGATATGTGAAGTGGTGCTGCTGTGCAAATTGTTTGCTCTCTGTAGACGAGTCAGCAGGATCTATGCCTAGCATAACCAGGTCTTTATGTGCTGCTCGCTGCTCATCGTATATTTTCTGCATTTCAGGCATCTCATATTTACACCCTTCGCAGTTAATCATCCAGAAGTTGAGCATGATTGGCTTGCCACGATAGTCGCTAAGGCTCACCTTTTGACCGGTCGTCGTCGTAAGTGTAAAGTTCGGTGCGGCATTGCCTTTCGCCAGGCCGACCTGAACTCCCGCTTGTTTATCATTTATGCTATGCGACTCCAATGCAGAGCTCGGCTGTGCCGGCTGCAGCAAACCAAGTGTGATAAACACTAATGTGCCGACAACTACAGCAATAATAATGCTGCGCATAAGTAGCTTGCTCGTCATCTCTGCATATCCTTTCGCATGGCTGATTTTTTAACTCACAGTAAATATGCTGCCGCAGCGTGGCTCATAAAGTAGAGAGACCCGGCACCTTTCTATAAAAATGCCGGGTCTCTCTATCTACGTACAGGTCGTAACCATCTCTTATTGATACGATGCGGGTGCCGCACCAATTGCGCCTGTTTCTATCATGATCTCACGCAACCGTTTGGCATCGATCGTTTCATAGGTGCGCAATGCCTTGGCAATGCGATCCAATGTTTCACGATGCTCGCTCAAGAGACTGACGGCTCGCTCATAGGCACGCTTTACCAGCCGATTGACTTCTTCGTCGATAACGGTGGCGGTCTTTTCGCTGTACTCACGCTGATTACTTGCCAGGGCGGTACCAGCGAAAGGATCTTCGCGCTCACTGAAAGAGATGCTGCCAAGCCGCTCGCTCATGCCCCAACGCGTAACCATCTGACGCGCAATGGCGGTGACGCGCTGCAAGTCATTTTCCGCGCCAGTTGTAATATGGCCGATGGCGACCTCTTCGGCAGCCCGCCCACCAAGGGCGGTGACCATCTGGGCCTCTAGATAATCCTGGGCATAGTTGTAACGATCATCCAGCGGTGTATATTGTGTGACACCCAACGCCTGACCACGCGGTACAATCGTGACTTTCGTCACCGGGTCCACATGATCTTGCAGCAAGCCGGTCAGCGCATGCCCACCTTCGTGATAGGCGATGATATTCAGATCTTCTTCGCTTAAGATTAAGGGGCGCTCAGCACCGATCAGGATCTTATCTAATGAATCTGTGAAACAGAGCTGGCTGACTGCATCCAGGTTGCGCCGTGCGGCAAGCAGGGCCGCTTCGTTGACGAGATTCTCCAGGTCAGCTCCGACCATGCCAGGGGTAGAGCGGGCAACAGTTACCAGATCTACATCTTTGGCCAGCGGAACCTTGCGTGTGTGAATCTTGAGGATAGCGAGGCGACCATTCCAGTCCGGTCGATCTACAGTGACGCGCCGATCAAAGCGGCCTGGGCGCAATAGAGCTTTATCCAGTCCATCCGGTCGGTTGGTGGCAGCGATGACCACAACGGCCTGCCGTGTATCGAAACCATCCATTTCGACCAATAACTGGTTCAAGGTCTGCTCACGCTCGTCGTTGCTGTTGATACTGGAGCCACGCTGGCGGCCAACGGCGTCGACTTCGTCGATAAAGATGATGCTTGGCGCCGCCTTCTTGGCCTGCTCGAATAGGTCACGCACACGGCTTGCACCCACACCAACCAGCACTTCGACGAATTCGGAGCCGCTCATTGAGAAGAAGGGCACCACCGCTTCACCTGCAACCGCACGTGCCAGCAGCGTTTTACCAGTCCCCGGAGGGCCCACAAGCAGCACGCCACGTGGAATCTTGCCTCCCAGGCGCTGGAACTTCTGCGGCGTCTTAAGAAACTCTACAACTTCAATCAGGTCATTTTTCGCTTCATCGACGCCAGCAACATCTGCAAATGTTGTTGAAGGCCGATCTTCGAGTACTACCTTTGCTTTACTCTTGCCGAAGCTAAAGATATTTTGCTGGCTTTGCGTGGCCCGGCGGAAGATAAGGAAAAAGACACCGACAACCAGTACCCACGGTAATAGGTTAAACAAGATTCCCCACAGCAGGTTATTGTCGGAGACCGGCTTGGCCTGCACCTGCACATGATACTGTTGCAAGAGTTGTGTTAATGTGGGATCGCCATCTGGTAATGTCGTAAAGTGATATTTGTTGCCCGATTTTGAATTTCCACTTGCATCTACGACCGTAATCGCATTCTTCAGTGTGCCAGTTGCATCTTGCCCTTGAAATGTCACGTTTTCAACGTTGCCACCCTTGACTTCGTCATAAAACCTGCTGTACGGAATTTCAATGGTGTCCGGGCTAGAGCTCGTGGTGCTCTGCGTGAAAAGTTGGAAGAGGAAAAAACCTACAATCACCACAACCACTATGATGACAGTCCTGAAGAGGAGTGGGGAGCCATTTCCATTATCACGTGGATTGCCTGAGTTGTTCCCATTTCCTCCACCATCGGGTCGCTGCGACCCCCGTGGCCCCTGATCATTTGGGTTTTGGTACATATATGTAGCCTGAGCATCCATCGGTTCAGACCTGCTTTCTTCATCTGTCTTCGTCTGTCGAGGCATCCTGTGAGGATACTCCTCTTAAGAACCTGGGTATAATAGTATACGTTATGTTTCTCTGTCTTGCGATATGCAATAGATACGTTTCAAAATATGCGTGGGTTACAAGGTTACCTCACACTTATGATCGATCATAATACAGAATACGTCCACAATTCATACAGGTTTGAATTTCCATGTTCAGTCGCACACGCTGAATTTCACTCGGCGTCAGTATCACTCTGCACCACTGACATGAGCTTTGCTCTACTTTGGAGACTGCCCTACCCTGTTTGGTGCGCCGCAAGGTCTCGTACCGTTTCAGCAGGTTCTCATCCAGGGACTGCGTCTGCGCCGTTCGCTTTCTATGTAATTCTTGTACACGCACTTCGAGCTGGTCGAGCCGCTGCTGCAATTGCGTGCGCTCCTGTTGCCAGGCTTCATCTGCCGTGCTGAAAAGTTCGTGCTCTTGTTCTACGTGCTTTGACTGTGCTTCTGTCGCATCTATGCTCTCTAATACAATCTCTTCCTGCCGATTTTGCTGCGCACGTAAACGTTGCGCTTCCATCTGCAGAGCTTGTAACTCTTTGGAGTTGTTAACAGATCCACCGTAAAGACGATTTTCCAGTTCTGTTAAACGTCGTGTCAGGTCTTCAAGTGTCCATTCAGCCTCTTTCTGCGCCTGGAGGCCAGAGCGCAATTGTTGCTGCGCTGCTTCATACTGTGCGCGCACCTTGCGTAGTGTGGGGCTACCCTGCAAGGAGGTTGTGATTGTTTGTTTTTCAGTCACTAGACGATCTAGCTCAAGATCGAGCTGCTGCAACTGAAATAATACAGCGGTCACGAGTGTCGTACCCATAGGGAGATACACCTTCCTTATCAAGGCATGTTTTATGCCCTTCAGTCGTATAGACCTGTGCAACTATGTTGACGACGTTCGCTAGATCGCGACGTAATCACACAACATCTCCGACTACATCTTAGAGAATATGTAATACCTGAACACACTCAGAAACGCAGCACTAAAATTCATTGCCACTCATTTTTCATCTGAATGCCAGGAGTAAAAAAGTCTATCTCTCATTGTACTGTTTTCATAAGACGACTTCAATAGTTGTATACATCACATCAAAGATAAATTGCCACCGACAAATATAGTGATACAAAGAATACCGCGTTCCCTGCTCCGGGTTCGATGAGTATTTGTGTACGCATGATTCTAGCAAATTTTTAGTACTTTCAAGTGAGTTGTGGACAGCATGAACTCCTCTAGGAGAAAATATATACACGAAATACGAAAAGGTCAAGTGACAGTGTACCAGGACATTGTTAACATAATTTTTGCCCTTACTTTATACACTGTTCACATAGACGCGCTATACTATGGAAATATTTCCAAGTATTACCTGCAAGATGCGAACTCTGCAGGTTAAAAAATATAAATTAGATTATGCCGCTTTAAGCGGCATTTCATCTGTTATGCCAATCATGCCCAGGCATAACACTATTAGCAGGAGCATAGTATGCATGTTATTCGTTGGCAAGGGGACAACCCCCCACAAGAACAAGAGCAGCACAAGCACATTCAACAAGAAGGTCTCCCTTCCTATACCTGGTCGAATGCAGCTGGAGACACCTACTCTGCACACACTCACAAATATGAAAAGGTATTGTATTGCGTTCGTGGATCAATTCGCTT
>Ga0302321_100006900_pt1 | contig 10004 bp, 7 predicted proteins | sample Fen_T0_1_FD_202505 | JGI IMG/M metagenome (GOLD analysis project Ga0302321, IMG submission 202505) | Peat permafrost microbial communities from Stordalen Mire near Abisko, Sweden - Fen_T0_1 | ecosystem: Environmental > Terrestrial > Soil > Wetlands > Permafrost | place: Sweden: Abisko... | reverse complement strand
TTCGTCAATGATCAGCACGATCATCGGGAGCACACCTTCATTGTACGTATCGGGCTCGGGCGGCGCGGGCGGCGTATCGGGTGCCTCCGCGGCGACCGACGTGATGGTCGGCCGCGCCTTGAGCGGGTAGCGGAGCGTCTTGCCGTCCACGACCTTGCGATTGAAGTCGGCGAGGTTGCGGGCGCCATTCGCCTGGAGCAGCTCGTACCGGCGATTCATCTCGAACACCGCCCACTTCAGCACCGCCGCCGCGTCGTGACTGTGCGTCACCACCTTGTGCCGCAGGTGGGGCAGCGTGTTGTACATGGAGAGCTCGACCATCTTCGGGTCGACCATCAGCAGCCGCAGCTCGCGCGGCGTGTAGCGATAGATCAGGCTGGTGATGACGCTGTTGATCGCCACCGACTTGCCGGTACCAGTGGCACCTGCGATGAGCAGGTGCGGCATCTTTGCGAGGTCGGCCACGATCGGCTTGCCGGTGAGGTCGCGACCGAGCGCGAGCGGGAGCATGCCTCGCGACCCATCCCACTCCGGCGACTCGAGCAGTTCCCGCAGGGTGACCATGCGTGCCTTGGGGTTCGGCACCTCCACGCCCACGGCTCCCTTCCCCGGAATGGGCGCCACCCGGATGGACGCGGCGCGCATGGCCATGGCCAGGTCGTCGGCCAGCGCCACGATCCGCTGCGCCTTCACACCCGGCGCCGGCACCACCTCGAACTGCGTCACCACCGGACCCGTCGTGCGGCCGGAGATGGTACCCTCGACCTTGAAAGTCCGCAGCGTCTCCAGCAACAGGGCACCGAGCCGGTCGAGCTGCGCTTCCCCGAGATCGGCGTCCGGCGCGACCGCCGGCGTGAGGAGATCAAGAGGCGGGAGCTCGTCTTCATCGGCGATGCTGGCGGCCGTATCACGTGGTGCCGGCTTCGCCTTCTTCTCCTTCTTTGCCTTGCTGGCCACCGGCGTCGCCGAAGCAATGACGTCGTCATCGTCATCGAGCACCGGGCTTACCACTGCAGCCGCCGCGCGGGCCAGGCGCTCCGCCACCTTTGGCTTCCGCTCCGCCACCGCGACCGCCGGCGCACCAGCCACCGCCGCCCCCCCGCGCTCGAGCCGCTGCAGCGGGTGCCACGCCAGCGTTACCAGCGTCACGGCTGACAGCGCCAGGAAGCCAAGGATGACGGCGCCGGCAACGCCGACAAAGTTCGGCATGTACACCGCGAAGAAACCGGGGAGCCACCCCACCAGGTGACCGAGCGTGCTCGTGGAGTCGGTCAGGTCGGTTGCCGTGACGCGACCGAGCGTCCCGAGCAGGTAGGGCACGAGGAGCCCGACGCCCGTGATCAGGAGCGCGGCGCGCTTCATGTCGAGCGATCCCAGGCGATCGAACCCCGCCAGGGCAAGTGCCACGCCCAGCACCGGAAGGGCGAGCGCACCAAGTCCCAGCGCGCTCCACAAGCCACCACGCAGGAAGTCACCCACCTGGCCCGTGAGCGGGAACGGAATGAGCGTCAGGCCGAGGAAGAGGCCAAGCCCGAGCGCGGCGAGCGCGCCCAGGCGACGGCGATGTGTACTGTCGGGGGTCATGTTGAAAGATACAAGGCGGGCCCTCAGGTAGCTGGCACGATGCGACCGTCGCGCATCACCGCCAACACCGGGAATTCATCCTGCCGCGCCGCAAGGCGAACGTCCTCGCCAAAGCCAAGCCCGGTCAATCGACGGCCCGCGCCGCTCTGTCGCAGGAGTCGGTCCCATCGGTTGCCGTGATGACGCGCCAGCTGCACCATGGCGAGCGCGGCATCGGTGAGACCGCGCCCCCGCATACGGCCGGCAAGCACCGCGCGGAGAAAGCGGCCTGCGGTGTACGCATCGTCGAGCCCGAAGCCGCCCTCCCGCCCCGCACACCCAACCAGCAGGTCGTCGGTCTGTTCGAGCAGCGCACGAGCCCGCGCCACCGTCACCGAGAAGTTGGCGGCGGCCAGCACAAAACATTGCGCTGCGGAGGCCGCTGCGGCGAGCGCACCGGTACCATTCGTGGTGCACAGGACCACGACGCGTCCCTTCACGGCGCGCGGCCCCATTTCTCCCGGGCTGTTCCCCAGGTCGAAACCTGGAATACGGACGCAATCCCGCTCCCCGGCCAGCACCGCACCGGGGACACCGCGCGCCTTCTCCCGCGCCTCCTCGGGCGTGGCGCAGGGGATCACCGCGGTGGCACCGTGGTGCAGGGCGGCACAGATGGTGGTGGTGGCTCGCAGGATATCGACGACAAACACCGTTCGCCCGGCGAGCTGCTGGCGCGCCAGGTCAGCCGGGAACAGCGCGACATCGACCGGCACTATTCCGGCTTGAGGAGGTGCGACTCGCGCTCGAGGTAGCGGGTATCCACCTCGCCGGCGACGAAGCCGGGAGAGCGGATCACGCGGGCCAGGAAGGAGATGGTCGTGGCCGGGCCCTCGAGAATGAAGCTGTCGAGCGCCTGGCCCATGCGCTGCAGTGCTTCCTGCCGGTCATTGCCGTGCACGATGACCTTGGCCAGCAGGGAGTCGTAGTGCGGCGGCACCGTGTACCCGGCGTACACATGCGTGTCGACGCGTACGCCCGGCCCCCCTGGCGGGTGGTATGCCGTGATCAGGCCGGGGCTCGGCTGGAAGTTGCGGTAAGGATCCTCGGCGTTGATGCGGCACTCGATGGCATGCCCGCGCAGGTACTCGCCGTTCCCCTTGAACGAGAGTCGCTCACCGGCCGCGATCCGGATCTGGTCCTTCACCAGGTCGAAGCTCGTCACCATCTCGGTGACGGGGTGTTCCACCTGGATGCGGGTGTTCATCTCCATGAAGTAGAACGATCCGTCGGCATCGAGCAGGAACTCGACGGTGCCGGCACCGACGTAGCCGATGTTGGCCGCCAGGCGCACCGCGGCCTCACCCATGGCGCGCCGGAGCTCGATGGTGAGCGCCGGGCTGGGGCTTTCCTCGATGAGCTTCTGGTGACGTCGCTGCACGGAACAGTCGCGCTCGCCGAGGTGCACCACCTGGCCGTGCGAATCGCCCAGCACCTGGATCTCCACGTGGCGGGGATGCTCCAGGTACTTCTCCACGTACACCGACCCGTTGCCGAACGCCGCCAGCGCCTCGTTCTGGGCCAGCGAGAACAGCTGCGCGAACTGCTCGGCGCTCCAGGCGATGCGCATGCCCTTCCCGCCCCCGCCCGCCGTCGCCTTGATGATCACCGGGAACCCGATGCCCTCGGCGACACGCAGCGCCTCGTCCGGGTCCTCGATGGTGCCCTCGGACCCGGGCACCGTGGGCACGCCCGCCTCCTTCGCCAGCCGCCGCGCCGTCGCCTTGTCGCCCATCTGGCGGATCTGGTCGGGCGTGGGACCAATGAAGGTGATGTTCGACGCCCCACAGGTCTCGGCGAACTCGGCGTTCTCGGCCAGGAAGCCGTACCCCGGGTGGATGGCGTCGGCGCCCGTGATCTCGGCCGCGGCGATGATGTTGGGGATGCGCAGGTAGGAGAGGCGGCCCGGCGCCGGCCCGATGCAGACGTCGTCGTCGGCGAAGCGGACGTGCAGCGACTCGCGATCGGCTTCGCTGTAGACCGCGACCGTCTGCACCCCCAGTTCACGGCAGGCGCGAATCACCCGCAGGGCGATCTCGCCGCGATTGGCGATGAGGACTTTGCGAAACATCAGCGGGTCAGGCGCCGGCGCCGGCGGCCTTGCTGCCGCTGGTGATGTCGCTGAAGGTGCGGTCGGATGACCCCTCGATGCCCGAAATGCGCAGGGCGAACTCGCTCGGGTTGCTCGAGTAGAACAGGGCGCTCTCGTACGACACGATCCCGTCCTTGTACCACTTCATCAGGGACTGGTCGAACGACTGCATGCCGTACGCCACCGAGCCCTCGGAGATGAGGTCCGGGATGCTGAGCTGCTTCTCGATGTCGCGGATGTTGTCGGCCACTGCCGCCGTATTGATGAGCACCTCGCACGCCGGGGCCCGGCCACGGCCATCCTTGCGCGGTACGAGCCGCAGGGACACCACCGCCTGCAGTGCCGTCGAGAGCAGCGAGCGGATTTCCTGGTGCTGGTGCGGCGGGTAGAACGAGATGACCCGGTTGATCGTCTGCGTCGCGTCGGTGGTGTGCAGCGTGCTGAAGACAAGATGTCCCGTGTCGGCGGCCTTGAGCGCCGTGTCGAGCGTCTCCATGTCGCGGATTTCGCCGATCAGGATGACGTCGGGGTCCTGCCGCAGTACGTGGCGCAGCGCCGAGGCGAAGCTCAGCGTGTCGCTCCCCACCTCGCGCTGCGAGATGTTCGCGTTCACGTCGCGGTGCAGGAACTCGATCGGGTCCTCGATGGTGATGACGTTCACGCGACGGTTCTGGTTCACGTGGTTGATCATCGCCGCGAGGCAGGTCGACTTGCCCGAACCGGTGACACCGGTCACCAGGACCAGGCCGCGCGCGCGCATGGAGATTTCCTCCAGCACCGGAGGAAGGGCCAACTCGCGCACCGTCTTCACCTCGTACGGAATGGCGCGGAAGGCGAACGCCAGCGTGCCACGCTGCTGGTAGATGTTGGTGCGGAAGCGGCCGACACCCGGCACCCCGATGGCGAAGTCCGCCTCCTTCTTCTCCGCGAATTCCTTTACCTGCCGGGGCGTCATGATCTGCTCGGCCAGCAGCTTGAGGTCCTCGGGCTTGAGCGGTTGCATCTCCAGCGCCGTCAGCTCGCCGTTGAGGCGCACCGTCGGGTGCCGACCCACCTTGAGCAGCAGGTCGGACCCGTTGCGCTGGACCATCTGCGAGATGGCCTGCTTGAAGTTGAAGAGGGGCGCGGTCGCCCCGGCGGCGGTCGCATCAGCCATTCGGGTCTACCCGGTACAGGACCTGGCCGTACTCGACCGGCGTGGCATCCTCGACGCACATCTCGCGGATGACGCCCGACACTTCGGCCTCGATCTCGTTCATGATCTTCATCGCCTCGATGATGCATACCGTCTGCCCCGACGTGACGCGGGACCCGAGCTGCACATAGGCGTCCGCGCCCGGCTCCGGCGCGCGGTAATACGTGCCGACCATCGGTGACCGGATTTCCTTCAGGGTCACGGCTGGTGCGGCTGCCTCGGTGGGGGCCGCGTGCTGCGCCGGCGCATGATGGCCCGGGGCCTGGTGGGTCGGCGCGGGTGCATGGAACACCTGCTGCGCCGGCGGCGCCACCGGGGCCAGAGCGGTGCGCGTGATGACCACCTTCGTGCCGAAGAACCCCTGGACCTCGATGGAACCGATCTCGGGCGCCTCGCGCAGCAGGTCGGCCAGGCGCTTTACATCCTTGAGCTCAATGGACTTGATCCCCGGCATCGACTTGAGCAGCGTCGCGAGTTGCTTCATCTCCTCGGGCGTCAACGGCGGCCTCCGTGCGATGGTACGGAATCAGTGGAGTTCAAGCAGATCAGTGCGACCATCCGACAGCAGCTCCGGACCCCCTGGGCCCAGGTAGACGTCGTCCTCGAGGCGCACGCCACCCCAGCCGGGAAGATAGATCCCCGGCTCGATGGTCACCACCGCGTGCAGTGGAAGCGCAATCTCGTTGGTTTGCGAAAGCCGTGGCGCCTCATGGACTTCGAGCCCCAGCCCGTGCCCGAGTGAGTGCCCGAACGCCTCACCGAAACCGCGCGCGGCAATGACGTCGCGGGCCAGCGAATCGGCCTCGCGTCCGGTCATCTGGGCCCGTACCTGGGTGCGGGCACGCACCTGCGCCTCCTGGACCAGCCCGTGAATGGTACGCTGCCGGTCGTCGGCCCGTCCGACGACCATCGTCCGGGTCAGGTCGGAACAGTACCCATCCAGCTGTGCGCCGAAATCAATGAGCAACAGCTCGTTCGGCTGGATCTCGCGCGCCGTCGTGCGCGCATGCGGCAGCGCGGCGCGCGGGCCGGACGCCACAATGGTGGGAAACGGATGCCACTCCGAGCCGCGCCGTCGGAGTGCCGATTCCAGCCGCGCCGCGACGTCAAGCTCGCGCTCGCCGGCACGCACGCTCGGCAGCACTTCTGCCAGCGCCTCCTGCGCCAGCGAGGCTGCGGCCCGGATCGATGCCACCTCCTGCGGGTCCTTGGCAGCGCGAAAGCGCTCCACCACATCGCTGGTGGAAACGACCTGCGCGCGCGTAAGCCGGCTCAGCCGTTCTGCATCGCGCGTCGTGAGCACGTGCGACTCGACGCCGAGTCGCTCCAACGGTCGCTGCCCCAGCACGCGGCCCACGCGATCCCAGATCGACACCGGGTCGATCTGCACTTCCACGCCTGGCGCTTCGAGGGGTGCCTGCACCGCATACCGGAAATCGGTGATGAGCATCGTGCCGGCCGCCCGGACGAGCAGGAGGCCGGCGGAGCCCGAGAATCCCGTGAGGTAGCGGATGTTTGGCAGGTGCGTAACGAGCAGTGCGTCGATGCCGTCCTGCTCGAGTGCACCCGCGAGGGCGGCGATGCGCCGGGGTCCGGCTGCCCCACTCACTGCAGGCGACCCGCGAGGGCCCGCAGGGCCATCCGGTATCCGTCAGCCCCGAAGCCGCAGATGAACCCCACGGCGAGGTCGGCGATGTGCGAGTGACGCCGCGCCGGCTCGCGCGCGAACAGGTTGCTGAGGTGCACCTCCACGAACGGCACCTGCACCGCCAGCAGCGCATCGCGCAGGCCGAGACTGGTGTGGGTCAGCGCGCCGGCATTGATGACAGCGCCCTGGACCCGGCCCGCCAGCGCCTGGACCGCGTCGATGAACTCGCCCTCGTGATTGGTCTGGAGCCACTCGAGTTCGACGCCCAGCACCGTGGCGTCGGCGCGCAGCATCGCCTCGATTTCCGGGAGGGTAGTGCGACCGTAGATCTCAGGCTCGCGCTGTCCCAGGAGGTTCAGGTTGGGACCATTGAGAACCGCGAGGCGCATGATCAGCGCTTGAGGTTCTGGAGCCAGTCGTGGAACTGGTCGAGGTCATCCTCACCGCCCGCGCCTTGCGTCGCGCCCGCGGGCCGCGGTGCGGTGCCCGGCTGGCCTGCGCCGCCGCCGTAGAATTCATCGAACGAGACACCACCACGTTCAGCGGGCGCCGGGCCGGCACCGCGCGGCTTCATCGACATGGGTGGAAGCGGGGCGGCATCCTCGCCGAAGATGGCACTGAGCGTCAGGTGATCCGCGGCCGGCCGGGTGGGCGTACCCGGAGCGTCGGGTCCCGGCGCAACCGGGTCGGCGGCCGTGTGCCGACCGGCCTGGAGGCCATTGGGTCGTGAGCCAAGCACCGTGCGCATGAGCTCGCGGACCGAGGTACCGCCCGACGAACTGGCCGCATACGGCGGCAGCGGCTTCGACTGCGGCAGTTCGCTTGCCTCGAGCGAGGCGACCCGCTCCGCGAGCCGGGCATCTCCCGGGCGTCGCGACAGCAGCTCCCGATAGATCCGGAGCGCATCCGCCGGGTGCCCCTGTTTCAGGAACAACTCCGCCATGCTCTCGGTGACGACCAACTCCGGTTCATCGATCGTGACCAGCTCGAGGCCCTCGTCGATTTCGCCCGCCGAAACCTCGGCGGCCGGCGGATCGCTCGCGAGCGAGATGATCTCCATGATTTCCGTGATCGCGAGGCTGTCGACCTCTGCCACCGGGGCGGCCACGGCCTCACTCATCGGCAGCATCGCGGGCGCTGCCGGCTCGTCATCGGACTCGAAGGCCGGGGCGTTGACATCGAGTGCCGCGTCGCTCCAGGTGACCCATTCACCGGGTTCCGTGTCCTCGTCCTCATCGAACACGGCTGCCACGGCCGGTGGGAGCCCCTCGTCGCGTCCCTCCGGAGCAATCGCCGGGGACTCCTGCGGACGGGACGGCACCAGCAGGTCGGCGGCGACGTCGGCCGTCTGATACTCGTTGGCCGTGGCAGCCGTGTCGCCAACGGACAGGGCGCTGCCACCAAAATCGCTGGAGGCATCGGGGAGCTGGAACTCGGAGGCGCCGGTGGCTGCCTCGGCCTCAGGAATGAGTTCGTCGGACGCCGAAGGCAACTGGTATTCGGACGCGCCATTCGCCGCATCAACGGACGGCGCGGTGCTCAAGTCCTCGGAGGCTGATGGCAACTGGTATTCGGAAGAAGCGGAGTTCGCCGCGTCCGGGACCGCGTCGGCACCGAAACCCTCTGAGGCCGACGGCAGCTGGAACTCGGTGTGCTCAGCGGCACTGAGGACGATTTCCTCCGAGGTACCGAGCTGCATCACCCCGAGGATCGCATCATCCAGCACCACGGCACTCGGATCGGAGTGCGGCAACGGCTCGGGCGTCGAGGCAATGGTCGGCTCGAATGCCTCGACCGGTGGCGCCTCGAACGAGGCGGCCCCGCTGGTTTCACGTTCGACTGTCTCGAGGGGCGGCAGTTCCTCACCAAACGCATCATCCGCCAGGTCGGACGACTCGACCGCATTCTGCTCCAGTCCATCGAGCGCGGCCACTTCGGGGATATCGCCCGCTTCGACGGCACCCGCTGCCGCCGCGCCGCTCTCGGCCGACGACTGCTGCGCATGGTTCGCACGCACGCGTTCCAGTTGTTCGCGCGCCTCGTCATTGCTGCGATCCACCACCAGCAACTGCTCGAGCCAGCGCGAGGCATCGGCGAAGCGCGCGCCACGCTCGGTGATGTCCGCCAGTGCCTTGAGCGCAATCACGTTCTCCGTATCGAGCTCCAGCACGTGCGCAAACGCGTGCTCGGCGGCAGCGTCATCCTTGAGGTCGAGATGACACCGGCCCAGCACGATGCTCGCTGGTATGTAGTCGGGGTGAAGCTCGAGACCGGGAGTCAGGACGCCGATCGCCTGCTGCGGATCGCCTGACTTCCGGTATGCTTCCGCCAGAGGGGCGAACGTCAGCCCCTGCGGATTCTCCTGATATCGCCGTTCGAGCTTCTCGATCTCGCTGAGCGCCATCCCGGATCCGTGACCGTAAGTTGTTGGGGGATAATACGCTATAGTAAAACGCCGTGTCGCAGGTGTCAACAGCTTCAGCGAAACCTGCGCTTGAGCTTTCGCGTTGCCAGTCTTACTCTTAAGGCCCTTTTGGGCCTTCTGAAACTGACCGGGGTGTTCGCCAAATGATGAAGTCGGTTCGCAACGTCACCACCAAGGTGGCTGCCGTAATTTTCGGGCTCCTGATGCTCATCTTTGTCCTGCAATTGAGCGGGATCTTCGATCGCAACTCGGGAAGCGCCTTCAGCTCCGCCTCGGTGGGGAAGATCAACGGCCAGCCGATTGATGCCCGCACCTATCAGGCGGCGGTTCAGCAGACAATCGACAACCAGCAAAAGCAAACCCCGGGCCGGCTGGGCCTGGAGCAGACTGACCAGATCCGCAATGAGGTCTGGGACCAGTTCGTGGACCGCGCCGTCATGGAGGCGCAGTACAAGAAGTACGATATCACGGCCGATCAGGACGAGATCCTGAGTGCCATGCGAACCCAGCCGATCCAGGAACTGGTTCGGTCCCAGGAGTTCCAGACGGACGGCCAGTTCGACCTGGCGAAGTACCAGCGGTGGCTCGCCTCGCCCGGTGCGGCGCCATACCTGGAGGTCCTCGCCGCTCAGTATCGCGACGAGATCCGTCGCTCCAAGCTGCTGCAGGCGGTCACCGCCGACGTGTACGTCTCCGATGCGGCCCTCTGGCAGCAGTTCCGCGATGCAAATGAAATGGCGACGATCAGCCTGACGGCCATCCTGCCACGCAATGCGGTGGCCGATTCACTGGTGACGGTGACGCCGGCCGAGGTCGCCGAGTACTACAAGCAGCACCAGGCCCTGTTCGAGCGCCCGAAGACGGCCTTCGTCAGCTACGTCTCCCTGCCGAGCTTCCCCGACGCTTCCGACACGGCGGCGGCGCTCGCCCGCGCCCAGCAGGTTCGCGCCGAGATCGTGGGTGGCGCACCATTCGCTGAAGTGGCGCACCGCGAATCGTCGGACAGCGTTTCCGCAAAGAATGG
>Ga0302321_100006899_pt1 | contig 10006 bp, 10 predicted proteins | sample Fen_T0_1_FD_202505 | JGI IMG/M metagenome (GOLD analysis project Ga0302321, IMG submission 202505) | Peat permafrost microbial communities from Stordalen Mire near Abisko, Sweden - Fen_T0_1 | ecosystem: Environmental > Terrestrial > Soil > Wetlands > Permafrost | place: Sweden: Abisko... | reverse complement strand
GGGACATGGCCATCGCACGTAAGGGCTCGGCGGCCTGCTGGTCCCCGCTCCGGGCAGGACTACGCCACAACTCCAGCGACCGTGCGCAACACGTGGAGCAGCGGCAGTCCTTGTCCACGGTGACAATTGTGGTCGTTCTGCGTGGGCGGCGGATCTTGGTGTGACGCAGGGGCCGCGGTCGATCATGCGTTGGTGGTGGCGCTGAGGAGGGCGCGTACAATCGCTCTGGTCGTCGTGCGAGGGGTGCAGGAAAGCCGAACCCTGGCGCCCACCCGTGGGCTCCGGGTTCAGCGGTTCTTTCGTCCGACGCCAGGCGTTGAGGTGACCTGCTTCATCCAGGCGGCGAGCTGGTGGGCGTCGAGGTCCTTGATGGACTCGAGCTCGACACCTCGCGTCGCCTTGCCCATCCCCACAGGTGTCACCGGTGGTACTGGGTTGAGGTCCACGCCATTGATGAACATGACCTTGACATGGCCCGCGAAGCCGCCGCAGCTGAAGCACCACCCGTCACCGACGCCGTAGTAGGCCATTCCCCACTTCACGGACCGCTGGAGGCTGGGGAGGGTCTCGGCCGCCAGGGCGTCGACCGCTTCGGCGATGCCGCGCTGCGGTTGAGGGAGGCTGTCGATATAGGCGAAGACTGGCTTGTCGCCGACGGCGGCTTTCGCGGGGCTCGCCCTGCCGGTCATGGCTTCTGGCAGCGTGAATCCGGCGCCGTCCTGCGCTGAGGGCTTCCTGGCCGGGCTGTGAACTTCGTTGTTGCCAGCGAGGTCGGAGGACACGATCACTCCTTCGTCCGGGGCGCCTGGCGTCACAACGAGCAGACCATCGGCGCCACGTAAACTCATCGGCCCTCACCAGGCACCGACCGTGATCCCTCATCGACGCTCGACAAACGCCGTGCCGGTCGTCGACAGGCCCCGCGGCCCGCGGCTCTTACGAACGGTGGCTTCGCCGCGATTCGCGCGGCCGGCCGGTCACGCTGCTCGCGACAGAAGAGCGAGTTTGCTTCGAGGCAAACGTGGTGCCGGATCACGGGTGTCGTCGACAATGGGACCAGGCCACGAAGCACCTCGGAGCGCGACCGCGACGCTGATGTGGCTGCTGCGGGCCAAGAACATCGCCCGGGACCATCAGGGTCCGATCCACGTCGGGGGCAGTGGACGGGATCCGGCATCGGGCGGTGACTGGCCGCGCACCGCGTGAGTTGGAGAAGGGACAGCGTGAACGAGCGGATCAACGCCCGCCGGGCCACGGTCGAGGACCATGCGATGGTGACCGCGATCGTGGCCGCCGCCTTCGAGCACGACCCGCTGTGGTCGCGTGCGCTGTCCCGGCCGGACGGGACGACCGGCCACCACACGGCATTCTGGGCCGAGTTCGTGGCCGGCGCGCTGGGCCATCACTGGACCTGGATCAGCGACGGCGACCAGGCGGTCGCGGTATGGATTCCACCGGGTGCCGACGAACTCACCCCGGAGGGCGAGGAGCGCGTGACGGCCCTGGCCCACGAGCATCTGGGGCCGACCGCGCACGTCTACCTGGAGATCCTCCAACGGTTCGAGGCCGCCCACCCACGTCGTGAGGGGCACTATTACCTCAGCCTCCTGGCCACGGATATCCAGCACCGGGGCAAGGGGGCTGGCATGGCTCTGTTGCGACACAACCTGGGTCTCATTGACGCCCAGTGTGCTCCCGCCTATTTGGAGTCGTCGAACCCGGCGAACGACCAGCGCTACGCGACCGAAGGCTTTCAGCCGGAAGGGACGATCGTCTACCCGGGAGGAGGGCTCACTGTGACCAACATGTGGCGTCCCGCCCGTGCCGGCCTTGCACTCGGGCGCGAGAGCTGAGGCCTCGACGAGAACGCCGCCCGCGCCGCCGTCGCCGAGGTCACCAGCGACTGACACGGCGCACGCCCATGCGCCCCGTTGGGCAGCCACTTCGACCTTCACCTATTTCGGGCAACCCGATCACCAGGTTGCGAACACCCTCCGTGGCGGGCTCACGCCTCCACGCCGACGGCCGGGGTGCGGCTGAGAGTGCGTGTCCTGCCGTGAGGACTTGCGATGTTTGTGGCCCGGGCGTGCGTGCTGTTGAAGGCCTCCCGGTCCGCCTACTACGCCCTCACCGCCACACAGGCCGCAGGCGGGAGCCGCCGTGAGCGTGAGGACGCCGAGTTGGCTGAGGCGGATCGTTCACCACCATGCGGTGTCCAAGGACGGGTACGGGGCCCCTCGGATCCACGCCGACCTGGTGGACGAAGGTCGCAGGCACGGCCGGAAGCGGGTCGCCCGCATGACGCGGGGGCACGCCATCATCGGCCGGCACCGCCGTCGTGGCCGCCGGAAGGCGCAACAGGTGAATACCTGGGCCGGGTCGGCCGTGGCGGTCTGGCTCGGCCCGCACTTGCATCTCCCCTTGGTGGAGGCACCACAGTGGAGCCATGGACGGTGGCACCCTTCACTCTATCGGCGACCTGGCTCGGCGGACCGGCTTGTCGGTGAAGACCATCAGGTTCTACTCCGATCAAGGACTCGTCGAGCCAGCGCACCGCGACCGGGCGGGTCACCGCATGTACGACGACGATGCCGCCGCCCGCCTGGAGCTCGTGCGGACCCTGAGGGATCTCGGGATCAGCCTCGCCGTCGTTCGCCAGCTCCTCTCCCGCGAATTGTCACTGCCGGACGTCGCCGCGACGCACGCGCAAGCCCTGGAGGTGCACATCCGCATCCTGCAGCGACGACGCGCCGTCCTCACAGCCATCGCGCATCGCCGGCCCGCACCCGAGGAGATCGACCTCATGCACGAGCTCGTCAGACTCTCTCAGGACGAACGCCGGCGACTGGTCGCCGGCTTCCTCGACGCCTGCTTCACCGATAGCGGCGTGGCCACTGAGCTTCCCGCCGTCGTCCGCTCGATGACTCCCCACCTGCCCGACGACCCCACGAGCGAGCAGAGGCGGGCTTGGCTGGAACTCGAACGCATGATGCAGGACGATGACTTCCGCGCCCTCCTGCGACGACTGGCCGAGGGCCACATGGCAGATCGCCCGCCCGGCAGGACCGGGCCACGGCGAGACGTTGCCGCGATCGTGCACGAGCAGGTCACCCGAGCCCTGGACGCCGGGATCGCTCCCACGTCGCCGCGGGCCGATCCGATCGTCGCCGAACTTGCCACTCGCTACTCCCTCCTCGCCGGCCGCCCGGACACCACCGAGCTCCGGGCCCGGCTGCTCAGCCGTCTCAAGACCATCAACGACCCGCGCCGGGAGGAGTACCTCCGCCTACTCGCCGAGATCAACGAGTGGTCCGCGCCCGAGACCCTGACGCCGGCATTCGATTGGTCCATCCAGGCGCTGGCGTCGCGCGTCGATGCCCAGTCCGCGTGACGTGTTCTGGACCTGGCGTCGATCAACGACCTGACCATCGGGCACACGGTTTGCGGCGCCGTGTTCCTGGTCGCGGCCAGCCATCTCGGTGTCGCTCACTCGGTCCCCGCGGCCGTGCTGCAGGAGGCCTGGTCGATGGCCGGCTCGGCCGAGTACCCGTTCTTGAGCTGCTGATCGAGCCGTCCCTGACCGTCGTCGATCCGCTCGACGCCGCAGCCGCCGAATGCTCCGGCCTGCTGGTCCGCGACGTCCACGTCGCCGATGCCGGCGCCTGCCACGCCGTGCTAGCGACCGAGAATCCTGACCCGTGGATCGCCTCAAGAACATGAGTACGACGCGGCCGTGGACCGCCTTGTCCGTCGCCGGCCAGGACGGGCGCTGACTGGAGTGTGGCCGCTGGTCAGCGGTCGAACGCCCAGGTGACCATCAGCGGGAACTCGTCGCGCCAGAACGCGTCGCCGTGCGATCCGACCCGCTGCGTCATGACGACGTCGGCACCGGCATCGCGCAGGGCGTCCGCCCAGCGGGTGGCGTTGGCCAGGAAGAACGGTTCCAGCGTGCCGGCGACGAGGTAGGTGCGCGGAAGCGGGCTCGGCAGCACCGCAGGCGGTCGGTACCCGGCGCCGGGTGAGGCGCACAGGACCGCACCGTAGATGTCCGGGTGCCGCAGGCCGACGGCCAAAGCGAGTTCGCCACCGGCCGAGACGCCGAACACTGCGGTGTGCCCGGTGGTCGGCGCGACGCCGAAACGCGAGCGCACCCATCGGCGGACCTCGTGGACGAGGAACTGTTCGTGGGCCGCGAACCGGTCGGGGTCGAAGCCGGGGGAGTACTCGTGCAGACGCAGGATCTCGTCGGCGGGCCGGTGGACGCCGACAATCATGGTGGACGGGACCCGAACGTCAGCCGCCTCGAGGGCTTCAGCCCACTGCGCGATCAGCTGCCCGTCACCCGTGAAGACCACCGCCTCGGGCGGATCGGTGGGGACGTACACCGTGACCGGGCGACCATCGTCGTGGCCGAACGTCTCGGTGACCAACTCTCCCGTGATCGAGGGCATCGTCGTTCGCTCCTTGTCCGCCGCGGCAACGGGGCGCCGTGGCCAACGTGCCACACGACCCGTCGATCGGCGCCAAGAACGGACGCGTCGGGGTGATGCGTGACCTGCCCCGGCGAGCGGCTGCCCGACGGCGGGTAGCGAGGAGTTCCCGGGCCGTCTGCGTTGGTGACGCGTTGTAGGCTTTCGGGCCAGCATCGGGGTCAGCAAGCGGGGGGATCCGTGCAGAGGTCCGCGGACGTCGCCAGCGCCCATGTCGTGCCCGTGCTGCGGTCTCACGGGTTCGCCCGGGTGCCCCCGGCCCAGGTCGGGGACACGGTTCGACGCTTCGCCCGGCCTTCGCCCGATGGCCGCGACCATGCCGTGATCGAACTGTGCTATGACCGGATGGCCATCGCTCCTGCTCGTTCCCTCGTCATCACGACGGGGATCGTCCTGGAGACCTCGTGCGCCTACTACGGCGTCCTGCACGGCCTCGGTGAACCAGCACCCTGCGAGATCAACTACGGGGTGGAGCTGCGCGCTGCACCGGTCCCCCCACCGTGGTCGTCGTCGCCGGGCGGGCCCGCGAGGGAACAGAAGACCTGGACGTCCGAGCGCACCGATCCCGCCAGTACTCGTGCCTGCGGTCAGGACCTCGCCCGGGCCCTGACCCAGGTGATCCTTCCGGCGCTGATCGAGCTGCTCGACCGGACAGCGTTGGTCGCCGAGCTCACGCGCGTCGCGACAGCACGCGCCGGCGGACCCGACCTCGACCAGGGCGCACCGAGGCCCGCCAGCCGGCTGCACCACCAGAGGGAGATCGACAAGTACCTGCTGTGGGCGTGCATCGACGACGCCACCCCAGAACAGATCGAGGATCTCCTCGTCCGGTACGAGCAGAACGCCCGAGCCGCTATCGGCCTGGCCCGCCACTCCAGCTACATCATGCGCCGCTGGGCGCGCGCACACTCCGGACTCCCGCTCCCCAGCCCCTGGACGACCAGCGCCCTCTCAACACCGCGGCAAGACAGCGCAGGGTAACCAGTCTGGGCCGTGCTGCATGACGCAGGCCTGTTGCACGCCGGTCAACTGCTGGGTGTTGTCGACCAGGCTGTGTAACGGGTGTCGTTGTCCGTCCATGGACGACCTCCAGGCGAACGCGGAGAACGTGTCTTCTTGCCGCCTGGCTGAGCAGGCTGAGTCCGGGATCTTTTCGGTACGGTGCCGCGGTGGCCACAGCGGGGAAGATTCGGATCGCCGTCGCGCAGACTGAGGTCACCACGGATCCCGGTGCGAACGGTACGGCGATCCGCGCCGCGCTGCACCAGGCCGCTGACCAGGATGCCCGCCTCGTTCACTTCAGCGAGGGCGCTCTGTCCGGCTACGTCGGTCCCGAGAAGGCGTACTACACGGGCTGGCGTATTGATTGGGCGCGGGTCACCGAAGAACTGCAGGCCACGATGGCCTTGGCCGCCGAGCTCGGCGTCTGGGTGGTCGTGGGTGGTAATCACCGGCTGTCCGGCGAGCATCGACCGCACAACTCGCTGTGGGTGATCAACGATCGTGGCCGGCTCGCCGACCGCTACGACAAGCGATGGGTGTCGCACTCCGAGGTCACCGGCTTCTACACCCCCGGGGACCACGTCTGCACCTTCGAGGTGGACGGCTTCCGGTTCGGCTGCCTGCTCTGCATCGAGGTCAACTTCCCCGAGTTGTGGCTGGAGCAGGGGGCACTCGACGTGGACTGTGTGCTCTTCTCCACGTACTCCGAGGTTCCGATCTTCGAGGTCATCGCCCGCGGCCACGCCGCCGTGAACGGTTTCTGGGTCAGTATCGCGGTGCCCACCCCGTGCGCGCCGGCCGGGCCGTCGGCCGTGGTCGGCCCACACGGGTACGTCCTGAGGCAGGCCCGTTCGGACAGCTCCGAGGTGATCTGTGTCGACCTCGACCGCACCGATCCCGCGCTCGACATCGCACTGAACAAGGCCCGGCCCTGGCGAGAAACAGCCCGCGCCGGTCACATCTACACCGCCCACCGGGTCAACGACCCGCGCAGCGCCGACCGGACCCACGTCTGAGGACGCCTCCTTCGGCCCTGCGCAAGACACGGCCTCCGGAGACCCCACCGTCGACATCATCCGATCGTGACAGCCCTTCGACGCAGGCCACCCGAAGGATAGGAGCCGCCTGACCATGACTGGCCAAGCCACGAGGAGCGACGGCGCGAACATCGGCGCGACCGCCGGATGCACGGTCTCCTCCGTCACCGCGGCGCCCCGTCGCTAGGAGGACTGGCCGGCGCGCGGCCATCCGAGCTCGGTGCCATGAGCGTATCTTGCCTTCGGCACGTGGTCCGGTCACGACGGTCCGGGCGCCGGCGTTCCAGGGATGTCGCCGGAGAGCAAGTCGGTCGGTAGCCGCGTCGGAGGCGCCTTCTGCCCTCACCTTGCTGGTCGATCGGGACGCTCCGAGCCAAGAGGCTTGACCCACCGAGTCCATTCGGCCTGTGGGACGTAGCCCGCCGCCCGCCACGCCTGATGAGCCAGTCCGTTGTCCTCCAGCACCATCGCGTCGGCCCGGGGCCCGCCCAGTGACCGGAACCGCCGCTCTGCGCGTTCCAGCAAGGTGGTCCCGATGCCCTGGCGCCGCCGCTGCGGATCGACGGCCAGTCGGTACAGGTGGCAACGCCATCCGTCCCAGCCGGCAATGACACTACCCACGAGGCGCCCGTCCTCCTCGGCGAGGAGCAGAGCCTCCGGATCCCGCTCCATCAGCCGCTCCAGCGCCTCCCGGCTGTCCGCGGGCCGATGGGCATCCTGGGCCGCCAACTGCCAGAACGCCAGCACTGCCGCAATGTCCGACACCGACGCCGACCGCACGATCACCACGGCGTCGACCTTGTCGAGGACCGCCCCCAATTGCGGCGCCCGTCCGGCCTGCCGTATCTGCATGGTCCCGCTCGACCTCTCGAGAGGGGAAGCGGACGCTTCTTGAGTCGGCTCGCCACAGGATGAGGACGACATGGCCAGGACTCCCACCTCCCCAGCCGCGACGGTAGGGCCGCCACCATTGCCGGCGCTCGCGCCGGGTAGGGATCATGAGCTGCGGGTCCATGGCGTCGCGGGCACATCGCCAGAAAACATGCTTGGACTTGCGGCCCGTCTACAGGCCACGGGCAGCGCCGGGAGCCGCGGCGCTGACGGGCCTGATGCCAGGCGAGGAGAGTGGGGGGCGGACAGTCCTTGCGTCGCCGACCCTGCACCGGGTGATGTCTCTGTGTGGGCTCCACCCACCGTCGAGGGGACACTTCGAGCCTACTCGTGGAGTTCACTGACGTCGGGCCACTGGTATCAGGCGTTCTATCTTGTGTTGTTGCCGTTCATGCTCGCAAACCTCGCAGGCTGGATGATTGTCGGACGGTTGCCCATCGCCCGGGGTCGGGAGGTTCGGCTCGCCAGCTGTCTGGTGCGCCTGGTCGGCCTGCTGATCACCGCGGTGTTCGTCGTGTCAGCTCAGATCATCGTGGCCGATCTCGCGGTATTCCAGTGGCTGCACTGGCCGATTGCCGTGGGGGCGCCCGCGACCGCTGCAGTCCTCGTCATCCTGGTCGTGCTGACCCGGATCCGGCAGCATGGGGAGGCGCGCCCGGACCCATGGGGCAACCAGGACGACCCGGTCGGGCAGTGTTCTCTGAGCGATCAGGAAAAGATGTGGGAAAGTCCGGGCATCAACGTCACGCTGCGGTGGCTCCACCTTGACGCCGGGCTGGGCCTTATTGCAATCCTTGCAGCGTGGCCGGGGTCGACGGGCGTGGGGTCGCTGGGACTAACCGCCCTGGGTCTAGGCGGGCTCGCCGATGCCGTGGCGATTCTGCTGCTGGGCTGGATCAGCCTCGGCGATGGTAGATCGGGTCTGCAACCGGCAATGGCGATCGTCCGGCCGCTCAGCGTGGTGGGCGGGCTGGCGGTCGCGGCGTCCTCGGCCGACCAAGAAGGACGGCCAGGGGGGACTCTACGATCGGGCATGCCGCTACCGGCATTGCACGGCGCGATTGTGTGGTTGGCTCTCGCCGTGCTGGTGGGGACCGTCCTGCTCGGGGCCGTCGGCCTCATCGGAAGGCACGGTCGGGCGGCGTGGAACGCCCCAGCTCTGTTGCTCATCGCGGCGAGCCTCGGCGCGATGTTCGGCGCCGGCATCAGCCACCAGATCGTTCATCAAACCGGCCTGTGCCAGACGTCGTGCACGTTGATCGGCGAGTACGTCGAGTGGCTCGCCGTCGGCGTGACCATCGCGGTCGCCGCACTAGTTGCGGCCGTAGTCCTGACAGGCCTTTGGATGCTGCGCCACCCGAAGGGCACCTGGTCCGTCTTCCATCGGTTGACGCGCGCCGCTGGAAGATTCACACTGATCCTTCTCGTGGCCGGTGTCGTGCTGCTGAGTGCCGGGCTGATGATGGCGTCCAGGTTGATCAGCGACGTCGCGATACCCTCGACCCTGATTCGGGTCGCCCAGTTCGTGGTCGAGGCCTTGATCGTCGGACCCTTCTTGGCCGGCGCGCTGTGGCTCGCCTGGCGGCTGCCCGCTACACCCACCCGGCGAGCGAATCTTCCCCCGAACCGAGCCGCATGGGTTGGCAGGGTCGTTGGTCTCGCCACGCTCGTGGCGCTCATATGGATTGCACTGCGGACGCCCTGGACGATTTCGCCGTTGGGTGTATCGCTACCGCCGCGAGGATTCACGAACTTCGCTCTCGACCTGGCGATCCTCCTGCCGACCGCCGCGGTGCTCACGCGCATCTACAGCGGTCTGATGAGTCGCGGGGTGCGCAGGGGTGTCGGCATTCTCTGGGATGTCGGGACGTTCTGGCCGCGCTGGTTCCATCCTTTTGCCCCACCCACCTATTCCGACTCGGCCGTGCCGGAACTGACCGGGCTGATCAAGGCTGACCTGGCCGCAGGTCATCAACTCATCCTTGCCCCACACAGCCAGGGAGCGGTCATCGCCGCCACCGCTGTCCTCGGGATGCCAGGGACCGAGCGGCTGGCGATGCTCAGCTACGGCTCGCCGTGGCACCACCTTTACGCCCAGTTCTTCCCGCTGTACGTCAATACGGCAACCACGGACGAACTCGTCAGGCGACTCGGCGGACATCAAGCAGTTCGCTGGCGCAATCTTTGCCGAGACACCGACCCGATCGGCGGCCCGATCAATGGCCTGCCGGACCAAGAGCCAATACCCGATCACTGCCACCGCGTCCACTCCGACTACTGGCTTGAACCTGAATACACTACCGCCATCGCCGAACTGAGAGCCATGCTACTTCAGCCGACCACGCCGGCCGGCCCGTAGTCCAGGAGGCGCTCCCCGATCGTGGTCATGCCCTAGCCCTTCCCTTGACTGGAGGATGGGTGACCACGTCGCCGTCACTCTCCGCGGCCGGGCGAAGCCGTCCTGTGGACGATTCAGACCTCGCCGACATCCCTTGACCCTGGCGCAGGTCGCGTGGTGATGCCCGACGCCGAATCCATGATCACGAGGTGGTGAGGGTGAGGCTCAGGCGACCGACGTCGAGGCCG
>Ga0302321_100006898_pt1 | contig 10006 bp, 9 predicted proteins | sample Fen_T0_1_FD_202505 | JGI IMG/M metagenome (GOLD analysis project Ga0302321, IMG submission 202505) | Peat permafrost microbial communities from Stordalen Mire near Abisko, Sweden - Fen_T0_1 | ecosystem: Environmental > Terrestrial > Soil > Wetlands > Permafrost | place: Sweden: Abisko... | reverse complement strand
AGTGTTGACAAAGACGAATAGAAAAACGATAATAAGCGGATCAGATAAGCGCCCGTAGCTCAGCTGGATAGAGTACTCGGCTACGAACCGAGCGGTCGGGAGTTCGAATCTCTCCGGGCGCGCCATTGAAGAAAAAACTAAAACATCAAAAAGTATTATTCCCCTGTAGCTCAGTCGGTAGAGCGGGTGACTGTTAATCACTAGGTCGGCGGTTCGAGCCCGTCCGGGGGAGCCATATAAATCAATGGCTTAAATAAAATATCATCCTCTTTTTGTTACCCGTGGGACACTGGCGGGACAGTCCGAAATAAATCAACACAGCAACACGCAACAATACAGGCCGGATTTTTACCTAAATACGCGCCTATCGCCACCCTACAAAACCTATTAAACCCAAAACAAAACACCCATGCTGACTGGCTAAAAAATCAGCCTTTTTGCCTTGTTTTAATTTCTAATTGCCCCTTTAGTGTCCCATTAGCAGGGTTATGGCCTATTAACTCCCAATATTACTGCATTATAAGCCATAAAAACGAGTGATTACCTATCACTTGTTGCCAATAATCGCGGCTTGTTGTAACATTATATCGGCACAAAAAAACGGGCTTGGCAGTGCGACGAACACCACCAAACCCTACCGATTCACTTAACAAATAGGGTTAAGCAAATGGCTACTGCAAATTATACCGCCATTGCTCCAAGGGGGCATTATGGCAAACTTTGAAACACGGGAAACCCAAGACGGCAAAACCAGCTACAGAGTAAAAATCCGGCTGAAAGGTTATCCACCCCAAACCGCCACCTTCCAACGATTAACCGATGCCAAAAAATGGGCGGCGGCTACCGAATCGGCAATCAGGGAGGGAAGGCACTTCAAGACAGCCGAAGCCAAAAAGCACAGCTTAGCCGAGTTGGTAGACAGGTACATTAAAGACGTATTGCCTACCAAGCCAAAGCAAGCAGTTAAGCAGCAACAGCAGCTTGAATGGTGGAAAGACAAAATCGGGGCATACCTGCTTTCTGATATAACCCCATCCATGATTGTGCAATGCCGCGATGAATTGGCAAGTGGGGGAACTTACCGAAACACGCAAAGAAGCCCTGCCACCGTAGTACGTTATATGGCGGCTTTGTCCCATGCCTTCACCATTGCGGTCAATGATTGGCAATGGCTGGAAGATTCCCCCATGCGGAAAGTCAAGAAGCTCAAAGAATCACGCGGTCGGGTGCGCTTTCTGGATGACGGCGAACGCACCGAGCTGTTAACCGCTTGTAAGGAATCATCAAACCCCTGGCTTTATCCTTGCGTAATCCTGGCACTGTCCACCGGAATGCGGCAAGGTGAATTGATGGGCTTAAAGTGGCAGGACGTAAACCTTAAGGACGGCTACCTAATCCTGCATGAAACCAAGAACGGCGAACGGCGGCGCGTACCCTTGGCAGGGTTAGGGCTGGAACTGTTACGCGAACATGCTAAGGTAAGGCGGCTTGATACCGATTTGCTGTTTCCTGGCACTGTCCACAAAACCAAGCCGATAGACTTACGCAAGCCCTTTGATACCGCACTCAAAGCGGCGGCAATCACTGATTTTCACTGGCATGACTTAAGGCATTGCACAGCCAGTTATCTTGCCATGAATGGCGCGTCATTGGCTGAGATAGCCGAAGTGTTAGGCCATAAAACCCTGCAAATGGTCAAGCGGTACGCGCACCTATCGGATGGGCATGTAAGCAATGTGGTTGCTTCAATGAATGCAAAGATATTTGGGGGTGTGTGATGATTGATTTTTTAAGTGATGACTCGAATGATGATGACTTGAATAAGTCTTTATCAACAATTTTGCAGGAATTAAATCAACGAAATGAAGTTCCATATGATGGCGTTCTAGGCTACCCGCCTAATTCAATAACAGAAGTCGAAAAAAACAGGTTTATATCTATTAGAAATCGGTTACTCGATGGGGAGGAGGGTTTTACCGAGGCTGATATTCATGGACTTATAAATGATTGTAATTCTAACGCTAATTCTTTTTCGCACATTCCAGATAGGCTTAAACAAGATATTCGCTTTTTAGCCTCGTTATGGCGGGGTACTAAGAAAGATGGGGCGCAAGCCGAAACAGGTAGGGATGATGCCCCAGGAAGTCAAGCCTGTAAGCCAATTAAACCCCTTGAAAAGTATTTGATAGACCCTAGCTTAGGGTTGGATGTTAACCTTGACCATTTCACTTTAATTGATTTATGGCGATATGATGAAAATCTTAATCCTTTAATTACAACTGGGGATTGTGGGTTAGAGACAATATTAATCAAAGCGGTACGGGATGGTGAACTTAATGCAATCGTCCATAAAAGAGAGCGACCTTGGGAAAAAGAAAAGGGCAATGGCGCGGGCTATATCAAGGTAGATAAATGCGATTTCAATGATATAAGCAATACCGGCTGGCTAGGCGGCTCTTATGTCAGGCTAACCATTCATCGTGATGACTTTAAGGCTTGGCTAAAAAAAACCAATCAGCGTTTACCGGATGGCTGTTTATTGCAATTATGGCTTGAGGGTGATGAGCCGCAATCAAAGGCTGTGGGGATTGATGGCGAAGTTAGTCAGGATAAAAGCGAACTAATTGCAACCCGAACAATTCCAGCACATTTATTACCCGATTCCAATTATCAGTTTTTGATTAACCATCCTTTTGCCCCAGTGTTTGACCCTGACAAACCGCTACCCACAGGCCGCGAACCGATTCCCAGTGGATTCGTGCAACCTGAACCTGATGAATGGTTTTTATACGATTCATGGGGAATTAAACTGGCTTGCAAACTGATAACCCTTGGCTATCCTGTTTGCTTGGATAGATTGGCAGAAGAAGCAAAGGATTTACCTCACAATTGCGAAGGAAGGGATAGGTTTAGTTCAATAGTACGTGTCTATGAACGCACATTAGGCATAGCCGCCTCATCCGTTAAGGTTGGCACGATTAATGAACATGACACCCCCGCAAACTGGATAGCGTGGGCAAAAAGTAAAGGCTATTCCGTGGCACACCTGATGCCCGGCGACACACAGCCACAAGCCGAAGCTGCAAAGAATAAAGGTATTGGAAGCATCAAAAATGGTAAAAAAGAAAACCAACTACATAAGCTTATCTGGCGTGTATATCTGTTTTTGGCAGGTAAGAAAAAGCGTAAAACTGCCCAAGCAGTTTGGAACGAAATTCAACAACGCCACACAAACCACGATACCGATAATATTATTCAAGAAGTGGTTGGTAATCAGATTTGTTGGTGTTCTGGCTATGGAAACGAGCAAACATTCAAACGCAGCACATTAGATAAAACACTTTCAAATCTTAAGAAAAAGCCGCCATATTAAGAAATATTTACCAGGAAGCTTACCGATGAGAGATTTGTTTACTGGGTAAGTTTAGCGGCAAATTCATTCATATTTAATTAGCTCCAGCAATAAGCCACAACTGCTTATTGCAATTCACCTTGAATGAATGGAGTTATCAAAATGCCACAACAAGCACTCGCTGAGATTCAGCAATCGCAACCTTCAAACCGATTTATCCCCGTACCCAAGTGGAAGGATTACCACCCTGAGTGGCCTACCGAGGGCGGATTACGCCACCTAATTTTTCATAAGGACAGCAACGGCTTTGCCAGTGCCTTTAAGAAAGTTGGACGCATTATCTTGATTGATGAGCAGGAATTTTTTAACTGTATCGACCGCAAAAACCAAGGGGGTAAATAATGGATGCCCCCATATTCCCAAAATATGACAGCCTGATAGGTCGAGCGTTACTGCCCTTGGTTTTAGGCGAACAGATTACGCACCGTGACTTTCAAAACAGGACTGCCAGTTATCGGCTTTCAAGCCCGATTGAAGTGCTTAGAAATGAGTTGCACTGGCCTATATCGGATGTATGGCTGGAAGGGCTGACCAACGACAAAACGGGCAGACGCGCAAAATACAAACGCTATTTTATCGACCAAGAGGATTTGAACGGGCTACGTACCCAATTGGGCGAACGTCTTGATAAATTTATTGGCGCGGTTCAAAGGTTCGAGGCGGGGGCGGCAACCCCCGCACACAAAACAGGACAGGCAGGGAAAGGTTATGAAGAATCAAAACCTTAATGCAAATTATATCAAAAATGCAATCAACCCGTTAGCCTTTTACCGCCACGAGCTACCTAACGCGCCTCTGAAAAAGCAGGGCTGGAACTCTGGCGGCTTATGCCCCTTTCACACCGACAAACGCCCTGGCAGCTTTCAGGTCAATATGGAAACGGGCGGTTTTAACTGCTTTTCTTGCCATGTGAAGGGCGGTGATATTATCGCCTTCACGATGGCCTTGCACGGGCTTAATTTTTCTGATGCCCTGGCAAAGCTGGCGGATGATTGGGGGTTAAGATGACATTGCCCCCAACATTCAACAATAAGCCGCTAATCCATTCGTGGGCTTACCTGGATTCCAAAGGCAAGGCTACAGGCTATGTTGCCAGATACCAGAACGGCACGGACAGTAAGGAAATAATCCCTTTTTTTAAGCCAAACGGTACGGGTTTTGGTATGGGTATCGACTTAACCCCGCGCCCTTTGTTTGGCCTGGATAGGCTTGCAGCGCACCCGAAAGATAAGACTGTTTTCATCGTTGAAGGTGAAAAAGCGGCTACAGCCTTGCATAGCTTAGGGGTAACAGCCGTTTGCAGTCTAGGCGGCGCACAAGCGGCTAATAAGGCCGATTGGACACCCTTAAGCGGGTTTATGAATACCTACCTATTGCCCGACAATGACGAACCAGGCAAACATTACGCTAGGGACGTTTACCGGGCTTTGATGGCTTTACAATCGCCACCCGTGGTTAAGGTTGCCCGATTGTCGGGATTGCCAGATAAGGTTGATATAGTCGATTGGCTACAAGCCCATTCACCGGATTGGGACGGCTATCAACCCTTTCCAGAAGTTGATAAGGCATGGGTGCTTTCTGAATTAAAGGCAGAACTCAAAAAAGCCCTGCCCGTACCGGATGATTGGGGTTTAGTAGGTTTTGTAGGTTCGCACTCTAGCGATTGGCAGGAAAACCCGGTAGAAATCAGCGTTAAGCTAAAGCCCGTCCTGGCCTTCAACTTTGGTTTATTGCCTGATGCCTTCAAGCCGTGGGTTACTGATATTTCCCACCGTATGCAATGCCCACCTGATTATGTGGCGGTGTCTGTGATGGTGGAGTTATCCGCAATTGTCGGTAAAAAAGGGCTTATTAACCCAAAGGCCAAGGATGATTGGACTGTATGTCCAAACCTTAACGGGCTGAATATCGGGCGGCCTTCTGCTATGAAAACCCCTGCAACCAGTGAAGCCTTAAAGCCGCTGGAAAGGCTAGAAATCAAGGCAAAAGAAGCCTACGACTTAGCACTTGCAGATAATGAAACGCAAGACTTCATCAATAAGGAAGGCCGTAAGTTAGCGGAAAATCAGGCAAAAACACTCATCAAGGATAAGAAGTTTGCGGCGGCTAAACAGGTATTACTTGAGAATCCAGAAGAACCCGACAACCCTACCCGCGCCCGTTATCTTGTCAATGACGCAACGATTGAAAAGCTAGGCGAATTATTGAACGAAAACCCTAACGGTTTAATGTTGTATCGGGATGAAATCAGCGGATTCCTGAAAACTATCGACCGGGAGGATAGGAGCAACGACCGGGCGTTTTACCTTGAATGTTTTAATGGTTTAGGCCGTTATACCTATGACCGCATAGGGCGTGGTACGATTGATATTGAAAGCCTTTGCCTTGCGATTTTGGGTAATATCCAGCCTGGGGTATTGCGGCCTTACCTGAACCAAGCGGCTAAGGGTGCAACTGGCGATGACGGCATGATTCAACGCTTTCAGTTGATGGTATGGCCTGATTTGACCGACTGGCAGCACATAGACCAATGGCCTGACAAAGAAGCCAAAAATAAAGCCTTTGCAGTGTTTGAACGGCTAGCAGGGTGGCAGGGTTTTAGCGAACCCGCACGGTTTGATGGCGCAGCACAACAGTTATTTGATGCTTGGTTTTGCGGCTTGCACCAAGAACTAAGGGCGGATGACATACTACCCGCCATTGAATCCCATTTCGGTAAATACAAGTCACTGATACCCAGCCTAGCGGTTTTGGTTCACCTGGCAGATGATGAAAGCCATAGCCCAATAGTGGGCGTTGATGCGGTATCAAAGGCTATTGCCTGGGGCGATTACCTTAAAAGCCATGCCTTGCGGGTTTATGGCGCGGCACTCGACCCGGTTAATGCAAACGCAAAAACGATTCTGGATAAGATTGAATCGGGCAAACTGAAAAACGATTTTAGTCCTGGCGATATTTTGCGCGGCGGCTGGACGGGATTAGATACGTTTGAAATCGTTAAGGCGACATTGAACCGATTGGTTGCATATGGTTGGCTTAGGCAGGTAACTTTGTCCGGTTCAGCGATGGGGGGACGGCCTTCAATCCGTTATCAGGCACACCCTAAATATTTACCAAATACCCCTACGTAGCAACCTACAAAACCTACGAAACTGGTTTTGTAGGTTTTGTAGGTTTGCAGCTAGGCGTTTATGCAGAAAATAACACACTCAAAATGGGCTTAATATGGCAACGAATAAGAAACCTACAACCGAGACGGCGATTAAGCCTAACAATGTTGTCAATGTGGATGTAATCCTTCCCGAAACGGAAGATGCAGCCACGGCGCGTGTTTTGACCAAGCCGGAAATATCGGCGGCGGTAACGATACAGCAATGGCAAGGCGGCATAACCGAAGTCAATACGTTAGCCAGTGAATTAGCCAAGCAAATTGATGAGGCCAATAATGGCAACATGAAACGACCGGAAGCTATGCTGTTGGCACAGGCTCAGACGCTTGACGAATTGTTCAACAACCTGGCGCGGCGGGCGCATAGGCAAGAAGGCATAGCTATGATTGACCCTTACTTACGCTTGGCACTCAAGGCACAAACCCAATGCAGGGCAACGCTTGAGACATTGGTGGCTATTAAGAACCCACCTATTATCTACGCAAAACAAGCCAATTTTGCAAACGGACACCAACAGGTGAATAATGGCATAACTCCCTCGCACACGGAGGAAATTAAAAATCAGCAAAACGAACTATTAACAGAGCTACCAGATGAGACATTGGACGCAGGAAGAAAGGGCGCGGCAATCGAAGCTGATAAGGCAATGGCAGCCGTGGGCTAAATCCACTGGGGCAAAAACAGCCGAAGGCAAGATGATAGCCTCACGTAACGCTTTTAAGGGCGGGTATCGTGCGAATTTAAAGGCAATCACCAAGCTATTACGGGAGCAACGGGATTGCATCAAACTTGTTAAATGAAGTTGATATTTTAAAAAAAATCAGGACAGCATCGCTTTTGTAACGGTATGTTGTACATATAAAAAGTATTTATTAACAAATGCTTAGGTTCATTATTACTTGATGGGGAGAATGTTTTGGGAATTTTTCGCAGGATTCTAAAAGCTATATTCGAGGAAGGTAAAAACAACAAAGTAGATAAAATCGTTAATCAAGCCCAGGATTTGGTCTGCTCAATAAATGACTCACTGAACATTGCAAATCAGTCAAAAGAAATTTGCATACGGGAAAAGGAATTAAAAAAAGCTCGATATGAACTAGAGAAAATAAAGAAACTGATAACCAAATATCCTTTTATAACGCTTGAAAGATTAGAAGCTGTCGAAGCTAGTATCATCAAGGTAGAAAACGAAACGCTCTCACTTACCAACAACGATACAGGCTTCAACAAAAAAAGCGTCCCAGATAAGACTGAGTCAGAATCGCCAGCGTTGCAAAATAATTCCCAATTAGCCGAACATCGACTAAGCGCAATCGAAGAACAAGCCATACTCTTGAGCATTCAAAGTTGCTTCAGGGTCGTAAATGAATCAATTGAGATAGCACGGAAAAGCAAAAACCGCGAAACAAAAATTTCTCGGCTTGGAGTGGCGCGAAATACCTTAAAAGAAGCCAAAAAACAAGCTATACAATTCTCTCTCGATATAGAAGGATTTGATAAGGCTGAAGCTGAAATAAATAGGATTGATGAAGCAATAAGAACTGGCACACCGACAGAAATTCCCGGAATGCAAGAGATTGAAGTAAATACTGAATTTACCAGTCCTGCACGTAAACTTTTAAAAGAAGCGACCACGTTAAAAAAAGAAAAGAAATATATTGAGGCTTGTGAGAAATTGCATGAAGCATACTCCGCAGAAGGTGCGGAAAATTTAATGATTGAAGACAGGCTAAGACTTCCTATGTTTCTACAGCTTGCAGGTAAAAACGATGAGGGATGGGATGAATTAAATCGCTTATCCTCAATATATACTGACCAATTTTCACAGCCAAGAATTGCGAGTCAAATGAAGATATTTCTCCGAAAAGAGAATAACGAAACTGCTTTGAACCCAGTGAGAGTCATTTTGCGAGGTGATAAAAACCCTAGCGTTGGGACAATCGAAGAAAGACAAAACAAAATAACTGATTCTTGGAAACACAATCAGGACGTAATTAACGGGTTTGAATTTTGCGCAACCTTGCAGCTTCGCACCCCGCTTCGTGTGTTGTTGCGGCATGGTGAAATTCATACAGATATAAATTCGGAGCCACCTAAAATCGCTAGGGAAATGTGGGAAGGTATTTGGACGCTAAAAACAAAGACGTTCCGTGAATTAGGTATTGATATTGATGAAGTACCTAACGGTACGATGGCCTCGGATATTGGACTGATAAGGGTGGAAGATTATTTACCGTTTCTAATTGCCGTGCGGCAAATCGTGGAACAGACTTGTTCAGTTGAGAGCCGAATCAAGATGCTACGCGAACAACCAATGGTAGGTGATTGGCGAATTTACGTAGAAAAACAGAACGGCATAGAAAACATAATCCAGAGATTTTTCCCACGTTTTATAGACACTATCCCAAAAATTAACAATGCGACAATCACGGAATTATCCAGTTTGGGCTTAACCACACCGAACCTCATTACGGAAGCAACCGATGAAACACTATTGAACATTAAAGGCGTTGGACTAGAAAAGTTGAAAACAATACGCGAATTTTGTTCTGGAATATCAACCAACCGTGATGCAGAAAGGTTTGAATACGTTACAAGATAAAAATCTCCTACGGTTAATAAGTCAGTGCCGTGGGACACTGGCGGGACACTTTCATTCGTTATATGGCGGTATATGGGGATATTTCACAACAACTGAATTGGGCTAAAGGATTGATTTACCTATCGTTACTTGTTTTGAGATGTTGTAAGTTATTGAATATATGGGACTGTTAATCACTAGGTCGGCGGTTCGAGCCCGTCCGGGGGAGCCATTCAAAACAATGGCTTATCGTTTTATATGTAACTTAAATTTCAAATTGTGGTCACTTCATTTACTAGAGTATTCTATTTGCCATTAGGTTAGCCAACTTGACCTTTAGATCTGCAAAAGACCAAACACATTTCATCCTTCTAACGAAGAATCTAAACTTACGTCGAGATGGAACGAAAAACTATGCCGTGAAGACCCATTCATAAGACAATGAACCTTCAAAATGACATAACCAAAGTTATCAAGAAACTCCTTTTTGCAAACCGTTAATATTATTTCCCAGCCGAAGCCCTGTTTTCATAAAATTCCATCACTTTACTTGCCAACCACATTTGTGGGTTCTTTATCACGGGTGGTGGCATTTCCCCGGCTTTACGCATTTTCCAGAATTGTGTTCTGGTAACGCCAAATTTTGCTAGCATATCGTTAATTTTTAGGAATTCTTTATCTTTTGTGTTTGTCATTTTAAAACCTATTTTGAAAGTGTTCACGTAAAGATAGCCATAAATGTATTTTGGTATGACTGGAATATGTCCGGTGTTGCCAAAGCGCACCAAAGCTTGATGGAATCATAAACCATTTCGTCCTTCTTCGAGACGACTTTGGTTTTCC
>Ga0302321_100006897_pt1 | contig 10007 bp, 6 predicted proteins | sample Fen_T0_1_FD_202505 | JGI IMG/M metagenome (GOLD analysis project Ga0302321, IMG submission 202505) | Peat permafrost microbial communities from Stordalen Mire near Abisko, Sweden - Fen_T0_1 | ecosystem: Environmental > Terrestrial > Soil > Wetlands > Permafrost | place: Sweden: Abisko... | reverse complement strand
CTCGCGGCGAAGGAAGTCGAGCGTTGCGCGGCGAAGGGAGCGAAGGCGATCACCTTCCCCGAGCTCACCGCGCCGCTCGGGCTCCCGTCGCTCCACGATCCGAACCGGCACTGGGACCCGCTCTTCGCCGCGCTCCAGGACACCGGTATGCCGGTCTGCACGCACATCGGTTCGTCGAGCGCGCTGCCGACCACCGCGCCCGACGCGCCGCTGATCGTACCCACGGCGATGGCGGTGATGAACTCCCAGCTCGCGTGCGCCGACTGGCTCTACAGCGGCATGTTCCTGCGCTTCCCCGGCCTGAAGCTGTGCCTGTCCGAGGGCGGCATCGGCTGGATCCCCTACATCCTCGAGCGGCTCGACCACGTGGTCGAGACCCAGCGGGCGTGGGTGACGAAGAAGCTGGAACTCGACTTCTCGACCGGCAGCATCACCCAGATGAGCGAGGCGGAGCGCGATGACGGCATCGACCCGTACTCGGTGCTGCCATCGCAGCTCTTCCGCGACCACGTGTACGGGTGCTTCATCCAGGACCGCTACGGCGCCGCCAACATCGACCGGATCGGCGCCCACAACATCATGATCGAGGTCGACTACCCGCACACCGACTGCACCTGGCCGAACTCGCTCGCGACCGCCCACGCGGCGTTGGCCGGCTGCACCGACGAGGAACAGTGGCTGATCCTCCAGGGCAACGCCCGGCGCGTGTTCGACTTCGAGCCCGCGGCACCCCCGGCGTAGGGTTCGGCTCATGACCCAGACTGGCAAGGGCCCCCTCGCGGGCATCCGCGTCGTCGACCTCACGATGAACCTGTCCGGCCCGTTCGCCACGTTGGTGCTCGCACAGCAGGGCGCCGACGTCATCAAGATCGAGCGCCCGCCGGACGGCGACATCCTGCGCCGGGTGGGCACGGGCCGCGGCGGCGTCGCCGCGTACTTCGTGAACACGAACTGGGGGAAGCGCTCTGTCGCGCTCGACCTCAACGACCCCGGGCACAAGGAAGTGTTGGCGAAGCTCATCGCCACCGCCGACGTGTTGGTGGAGAACTTCCGCCCGACGGTGATGCCCGGCCTCGGCTTCCCGCCCGAGGAACTGGTGGCGATGCACCCGCGGCTGATCTACGCCGCGGTGCGCGGCTTCCCGTCCGACTCGCACCTTGCCGACGCACCCGCGTACGACCACGTGATCCAGGCGATGACCGGCTTCGGCGCCAACCAGGCCGACCTCAAGACGGGCGTGCCCGTGCTCGTGCAGCAGGCGCTGGTCGACAAGGTCACCGGCCTCACCACCGCCCAGGCCGTCACCGCCGCGCTGTTCGACCGTGAGCGCACGGGCAAGGGCCAGCTGCTCGAGATCTCGATGCTGCACGCGGGACTCGCGTTCCTGTGGCCCGACGTCACCACCAACGTCACGATGGAGGGCGAGTTCGACAAGCTCCCGCCGCAGTCGCGCACGTTCCGGCTCACCCCCACCGCCGACGGCCACATCGCGATGATCACCGTGACCACTCCGCAGTGGGAAGGTCTGCTGCGCGCGGTCGGCCGCGACGAGCTCGTCGGCAACCCCGACTTCGCCACGCCGCAGAAGCGCGGCCGCAACGCCGCGGGTGTGATGAAGGAGATCGCTGCGTTCCTCAAGACATTGCCGACGGCCGAGGTCGTCGAACGACTCTCGAGCAACGGCGTGCCGTGCGGGCAGGTGTCGACCCTCGACGAAATGCCGGCGCTGGTGGAGTCGATCTCGCCCGGGTTCCTCGTGCACGAGGAGCACCCGCAGGTCGGCCCGATGATCCACCCCAAGCCCGCGGTCGAGTTCACGACCAACCCGGACCTCCGCCCCGCGCCGGCCCTCGGCCAGCACACCGACGAGATCCTCGCCGAACTCGACCTCACCTGACCGAACTTGCGTCGTTCACTTGGGATAATCCCAAGCCTGCGACGCAAGTTCGGGATCGTCAGAGGGAGTCGAGGAGGGCGCGGAACTGGAGGAGTTGCTCGCGGAGTTCGGGGAGGCCGGCGGCAGGTGAGTTCGCGCCCGACGCGTCCGCACCGGGGACGCAGTAGCGGGCGACCATCACGCGACTCGCGCCCGCGTCGACGAAACGGCGCAGGTAGTCGGGGTCCATCTCCGACGCCGGGTCGTGACTGCCGGGCCACACGCTGATCTCGACGGCCTCGGGGTCGCGACCGTGCGCCGCGGCGATCGACCGCACCTGCGCGGCCTTCTCCGCGAACTCGTCGGGCCCGATGGTGAACGGGAACCAGCCGTCACCGATGCGACCCGCCCGTTCGATCGCGGCATCACTGTTGCCGCCGAGGATGATCGGCACCGCGCCGCGCTGGGGCTGCGGCGTGGAGTAGACGCGCCGGAACGAGAAGTGCTCGCCCTCGAACGTCGCGGGCGCCTCGGTCCACAGTGCGCGCATCGCACCCATGCACTCCTCGAGCCGCGCACCGCGTTGACGGAATGGCGCGCCGACGGCCTCGTACTCCTCGCGCTGCCAGCCGATGCCCAGGCCGAGCACCATCCGCCCACCCGACAGGTTGTCGATGGTGGACACCCGCTTCGCCAACACCGCCGGGCTGTGCAGGGGCGCGACCACCACGCACGTGCCGAGCTTCACCGTGCTCGACACCGCGGCGACGTAGGCCAGCGTGTCGAGCGGATCGGTCATCGGCACCGACCCCGACGCGGCACCGCGCCCCGACGGCATCTCGCCGCTCTCGGAGTAGGGGTACTTGGGGTCGTAGTCGGCCGCGACGACGACGTGCTCGACGCCCCACACCGACTCCACGCCGCAGGCCTCGACCACGGCGACCCACTCACGTAAGAAGTCACCGGAGGTGATCTGCCCGGGCGCGATGGGCAACATCACGCCCAGGTCGACCACGATCGTTACGCGCCCGGAGCGGGAACCGATGCCGGCGCGCCGGCGGCCGCGTCGGCCATCTCGCCACCGTCGCCGGTGGGCGGCGAGGGCGGCAGTTGCTGCGCCGCGACCTTGCGGGCCTTCTTGTCGCGCTGCTCCTGGCCGACCGTCGGGATGATGCCCGAGGGCTGACGGCCGATGCCGATACCGGCGAGGCCGGGACCCAGCCGCTGCCACCAGTCGAGGACCTCATTGGCCGGGAACTGGGAGGCGATCCAGGCGAACGACGTGAGGAACAGACCACCGAGCACCGCGCCGCTGACCACGGCGACGCCACCCACCACGAGCAGGAGCAGCCAGCCGAGGCCGTTCAGCATCTCGAAGTCTTGGACGGTGGCCGTGCCCTGCAGGATGCCGAGCAGCGCACCGGCGAAGCCTGCGATCGCGGCGGAGAGGATGAACACGGCCAGCTTGGTGACGATCTGGTTCACGCCGAGCGTGGCGCACGCGGCCGGGCTGTCACCCAAGGCGGTGAGGCGGCGGCCGAAACGACTGCGGTGGAGCGCGACGACGGCCACGCCCATCACGCCCAGCAGGAACGTGAACAGGAACAACTGGCCGACGTCCTGGCCGAAGTCGATGCCGAGGAAGGTGAACGGGTCCTGGGTGTGCCAGCCGAAGATCGTGATGCCACTGATGGGCCGGCCGTCGAAGCCGAGAATCTCGGGCTGGGGGAAGAACAGGAACGTCGCCATCTGCGCGAACGCCATCGACGCGAGCGCGAGGTAGAGACCCTGGAGCCGCAGCGCGGGCAAGGCCATCGCAATGCCGAACGGCACGGCGAACGCCGCCGCGATGAACAGCGTGCCCACGCTGCCAAACGTGTGGGCCCACTCGAGGTACGCGAATGCGCCACACCCCGCGAAGGTGATCTGCGCCAGTGAGATCTGCTTCGACCAGCCGGTGAGCGGCACCATCGAGAGCATCGCCAGCGACGTGACCAACGCGAGGGTGAGCGTGCGCACATCGGTGCGGTCGATGCCCGCGGCGCCGAGGACGAACACCACGGCGAAGAGCACAGCCATGCCGAACGACGCTTTGCGCAGCGACGGAATCCGCGGCACGACGCTGCGGATCGCCTTCTTGCCGTGCAGCGCGGCCTGCGGCAGGAACAGCAGCGCGAGGAACAGCATGATCTGCGGGATCGCCGCCGGCGCGGTGACCCAGCGACCACCCCAGTTGAGGAAGTTCTGCTGGAACTCGAACACGAGGCCGATCAGCAGACCGCCGGCAAAGGTCATGGGCAGGCTCTTGAGCCGTCCGATGATCGCGGCGGCGAACGCGGCGATGATCAGCAGCGTGAGCGTCTGTACGTCGAGGGTGGCGAGCTCCTCGGCGAGGAAGATGCCCGCGACTGCCGCCATCGACGAGCCGAGCGCCCACGAGAACATGGAGACACGGCCGGGGCGGATGCCGTTGAGGCTCGCGAGCTCGCGGTTGTCGACGACCGCGCGCATCGCGACACCGAGACGCGTCTTGGAGAGCAGGAACTTGAGGCCGATCGCGAGCGCGAGCCCCACCACGATCGTGATGAAGCGCGACCACGGCATCAGCGTTTCGCCGATGTGGAAGCCGGACGTGCCGAAGAACCGGTCGATCCGACGCGACTCCTGCGGGTCCCAGATCCGGGCCGCGAGGCCCATGAGCATGAGCATGAGACCGACGGTGGTGACGATCTGCGCGACGAGCGGGGCGTCGGCCATCCGCCGCATCAGCACCCGTTCGATGATCGCACCCATCAGCGGCGCGGCGACGAACACGGTGATGAGCAGCGCGACGAACGTCTGCATGCCCTGGTCGACCCGCAGCCACCAGAAGATGTACGCCATGAACATGCCGATGGCGCCCTGGGCGAAGTTGAAGATGCCCGACGTGGTGTAGGTGACGACGAGGCCGGTGGCGGCCACCGCGTACACCGAGCCGAAGGTGACGCCGGCGATGATCCAGAAGAGGATCGAGTCGAAGGTGACCGGGTTGCCCGCCCACGACTGCCAGATCACGATGCCCACGAAGACGGCGACGAATGCCCCCGCGATCAGGGTGCGTCGGGATTCGGCCGACTTCGGCGTGAGCCGCTCGGTGATCGCCGCCATGTGGTGTTCCCCCCGTGGATCTTGCCGTGGATCGTGCCGGCACCGCTGGTCGAGCAGGGCCGCATCATGCCGCCCACATACCGGTCAGGTCAATGCGTGGAGCAGGGAAAATACGAGGCCCGGGCACCCCAGCGTCGGCGCAGGGTGCCCGGGCATCGTCGTGGATCAGATGACCGTGATGCTCGCGGTCAGCTCGTGCCGAGCAGGTCGAGCTTGCGCTCGATGCTGCCGCCCTTCGGGCAGGCGAACGTGCCCGGCTTGGTGGGCTCCACCCGGACGAACTGCCCGTTCTTCACCTGGCTGAGCACCGAACAGCTCGAGAGCTGCCGACCGGCGAGGTCGATCGGGGCCATGATGCCGTCGGCGTCGAACTTGTTGATCTTGTTGAGCTGCTCGAAGATCGTCTTGCGGGTGACGCTGTTGACGCCCCCGGCCTTCACCTGGGCGTTCACCGCGTCGCGGAATGCGACACCGGCGGCCCAGGCGTAGACGCCGAAGCTGGCGATCTTGTCGGCGCCCGTGTACTTCACGTAGTTCCCGAGCATCGGGTTCGCCTTCTGGTCCGCCTTGTTGTAGAAGGGCAGGAACAGAGTGTCGGCGTACTGACCCTCGGCGTCGGCGCCGGCGGCCGAGAGGAACTGCGTGTCGTAGCACGACACGCCGCAGTCCCAGACCTTGGCCGTCACACCCTGTAGCGCCGCCTCCTTGCGGAGGTTCACGGTGCAGGCGTAGCCGCCGGTGCACTGCGCGTAGTTCGAGCCACTCGTCTTCATCTGCTGTACGAACGGCGTGTACGCAGACTGCGGGTCACGGCCGCTCACGTTGAAGTCGCCGTCGGACTTGATGCCCTTGTCGGTGCCACCGATGTCGCGCAGGCCGCCGAGGCTGGCGAACGACGAGTCACGGGCCGACTTGGAGTCGGCACCGAAGATGTAGACGCCGTGGAGGTCCTTGCCGTACTTCTTCTGGTAGTAGATGCCGCGGGCGACGTTCGCGTGGAACGTCTGCGGGTGCTGGGAGACCGTGGTGCAGTCGACCTGCGGCGGTGCGATCGGGAACGACTGGTCCGAGCACTGCTGCACGATCGCCGTCGACACGAACGGGATGTCGGGGAGACCCGTCACCGCGCCGCTCTTGTCCTTGCAGTTGCGCATGTCGTCGACCGAGGTGAGGAACACCGCGGAGGTGCCGACCGCGGCGGCGTCGTTCTCGCACGCCTTGATCTCGGCGTTGCGGGTCTCGGTCGGGTTCAGCTTCGAGTCGTAGAAGTCGACCACGAGCTTGCGCCCGGCGAGGCCACCGCCACCGGCCTTGCTGTTGATGTACTTCGCGAACCCGGCCATCGCGTCAGGCGAGGCCTTGAACAGGTTCGGTGCGATCGCGTTGTCCACGTCGGCGATGACCGCGACGTGGATCTCCTTGTCGGTGATCCCGACATCGGTGGTGGTCGGCTTCTCGCTGCTGCTCGACTGGGCTGCGGCCGTGGCGGCCATCGTGCCCACTCCGAGCGCAACGGCGATGCCGAGCGCCAACCAGCGCATGCGCTTCATGTTCCCCCCATGGAAGTTTGTCTCGGCGCCCGGTTTCAGCCGGGCGTTGCAATCTGACGGTTCGTCAGATCGGGCCGCAGCATATGACGGGGCGAACCGGGTTACAAGGCACCCCGAAATTGGGCAGGAGCCGTCAGCTGACCGCGCCGCCGAGGTAGGCCTCCTGGAGCACCTCGGCAACCTCGGCCGGGTCGCCCTCCTTCTGGATGGCGCCGTGGAGGATGACCGCGGCGACATCGGCGACGCCGAGCACCTCGTGCGCGAACTGCTCGACCACGAGGATCGAGACATCTTCGGCGGCGATGCGCTTCACGACGTCGTAGAGCTCGGACACCACGAGCGGCGCGAGCCCCATCGAGAGCTCGTCGAGCATCAACACCTTCGGCTTGGTGGCGATCGCACGGGCGATGGCGAGCATCTGCTGCTCACCGCCGGAGAGCGTTCCCGCCATCTGCTTGCGGCGCTCCTTGAGACGCGGGAACCGCGAGTAGGCCGCCTCCTCGATGTCGGAGAACGACGTACCCGTGTAGGTCATCGTGCGGAGGTTCTCGAGCACGGTGAGGTTCGGGAAGATGCCGCGACCTTCGGGCACGGTGCACAGACCGGCGCGCGCCAGCGTGTCGGGCGCCTTGCCGTTGATGCGCTGACCCTGGAAGTAGACGTCGCCCGCGCTGGGCGACACGATCCCACCCGCGACCTTCAGCGTGGTGGTCTTGCCCGCGCCGTTGGGGCCGAGCAACGCATACACCTGGCCAGGGGGGATGCTGATGTTCACACCGTGCAACACGTCGATGCTGCCGTACCCGGCACGGATGCCGCTGAGTTGCAGCGCCGCCGTGGTGTCGATCGCAATCGGATCGGACGTCAGCGCGGGCGGGGCCGGCGGCGCGGACGTGCCGTTGACCGTCACGGTGGGCAGCACGATCTCGTCGGCGCCGTCGCCGCCGTCAGTCGAGCCGGTGCCGGTGTCGGCGGCGTCGGTCTCGGCGTGCACCTCGGCCTGGAGCGCGGTGACCTCCTCGAGCAGGGCCGCCTGCTCGGCGGGGACCTCTTCCTTCTCGTCGCCCTCGCCCAGGTAGGCGGCGCGCACGATTGGGTTGGCCTGCACTTCCTCGGGCGTGCCGTAGGCGATGATCTGGCCGAAGTCGAGCACGTTGATGTGGTGGCAGGTGGTCATGACCATCGCCATGTCGTGCTCCACCAGCAGGATGCCCAGGCCGGTGTCGGCGAGCTCGCGCAGGAGGTCGGAGAGTTCCACGGTCTCGTGCTCGTTGAGGCCGGAGGACGGCTCGTCGAGGAGCAGGAGCTTCGGCTTGGTGGCCAGCGCGCGGGCGATCTCGATGAGCCGCTGCGTACCGGTGGGCAGCTTCTCCACGCGGTTGTCGGCGACGCCCTGCAGGCCGATGCGATCGATGAGCTCGTCGGCCAGCTCGCCCGGGTTGAACTTCTCGCGCGAGTAGCCGCGCTTCATCTCGGCCGCCACGAGGATGTTCTCGCGCACGCTGAGCGAGCCGAACGTCTCGAGCCGCTGGAAGGTGCGGCCCACGCCGATGCGGGCGCGCTTGTGCGGCTTCATCACCGTGATGTCGCGGCCGTCCAGCACGAGGCGGCCGTTGGTCGGCGCCTGGAGCCCGGTGATCACGTTGAACAACGTGGTCTTGCCCGCGCCGTTCGGGCCGATGAGGCCGGTGACCTCACCGACGGGAACTTCGATGTTGACGTCGGTCAGGGCCTGGAGGCCTCCGAACCGGACGGCGACATGCTCGACAGTCAGCAGGGTCACGTCGGACCACTCCCCCCGGAATCGCTCGCTCACGTGGGACCGTGAGGCCGCGGACGATACATGACGCCGCCGCCGCCGTCACGGCCGCGGCGCGGAAATGTTCCCCCGAGACGGCGAGGGAATGACCCGGTCAGCCGTTCTTGGGCAGTTCGCGGAATGCCTTGCCCTTGTCGCCGCTGGGCTCCTTGGGCAGGCCGAGCACCCGCTCGCCGAGGATGTTGTGCTGGATCTCGTCGGTGCCGCCGTAGATCGGCGGCCCCTGGGCGAAGAGCATCGCCTCGGTGACCCGGCTGTACTCGCCCTTGCCGGTGGCCGCTTCGAGGGCGGTGGCGTCGGCAGAGCTGTAGGCGTGCAGCGTGGCGTAGGGGCCGAGGATCGCGCCGCTGGTGTCACGGGTGAGGCGAAGGATGCGGCTCATCGAGAGCTTCATGATGTTGCCGAGGCCGGGGATGTCCTTGCCCTGGGCCCGCAGCGCGCGTTGGCGCAGGTTCGTGTAGCGCGAGATCTCGTTGTAGGTGAAGAGCTGCGCCAGGTTCTGGCGGATCGTGGGATCGTCGGCCACGCCGTTCTCGCGGGCGAAGCGGGCCAGGCGCTCGTGGCCCGCGCCGCCGGTACCGCCGCCGACCACCCGCTCGCGAGCCGTGGCGAGGTCTCCGGCGCGCTTCGCAAGGTCGCCCGACACCGTGCCCGGGAGCGCGGAACCGCCGGCGCCGCCACCGCCGGCGCCGAGACCGGTGCGCTCGAACATCAGCGTGGTGTTCGCGACCGCCCAGCCGTTGTTGATCCCGCCGATCGCGGCGTCGTCGCGCACCCGTACGTCGGTGAGGAAGACCTCGTTGAACATCGCGCGCCCGGTGAGCTCGCGCAGTGGACGGATCTCCACGCCGGGCTGGTGCATGTCGAGCGCGAAGTAGGTGATGCCCTGGTGCTTGGGCACTTCGGGGTCGGTGCGGGCGAGCAGCATGCCGAGGTCGGACCAGTGGCCGCCCGAGGTCCACACCTTCTGGCCGTTGACGACCCACTCGTCGCCGTCCTTCTCGGCCTTGCAGTTCAATCCGGCGAGGTCGGACCCCGCGCCGGGTTCCGAGAAGAGCTGGCACCACGCCCGCTGACCGGTGACGATGTCGCGCAGGTACGCGCGCTTCTGGTCGTCGGTGCCGTGCACGGTGATGGTGGGACCGGCGAGCAGCGTGCTGAGGCCGCCGGGCGCGGCGAGGGCACCGAACTCCGCGATGGTCTGCTGCACGCGCAGCGACTCGGAGCGCGGGAGCCCCTTCCCGAACCACTCCTCGGGCCAGGTGGGCACGGCCCAGCCGGAGGTGCCGAGGCGCTCCCACCACTCCGCGACCGTGAGGTCGGGGTCCCAGTTGGCCTCGAGCCAGGCGCTGACCTCGGCGACGACGTCACTGGTGCTCATGTGTGCTCCTCGATCAGACGATCAGTGGTGCGCGGCGGCCGTCACTCGCCGAGCAGACCGCTGATGACCTTCAGCTCCTGGAACGCGTTGCGGAAGATCTGCGGGTCCTCGACGGAGTCGATCTCCTCGAAGTGGTCACGCACGTCCTCCACGGACATGCCGCCCTTCTTGAAGTACCCCTGGCCCACACCCACGAACACGCGGGCCATGCGGCCCGCGCCGACGGTGAAGACC
>Ga0302321_100006896_pt1 | contig 10007 bp, 12 predicted proteins | sample Fen_T0_1_FD_202505 | JGI IMG/M metagenome (GOLD analysis project Ga0302321, IMG submission 202505) | Peat permafrost microbial communities from Stordalen Mire near Abisko, Sweden - Fen_T0_1 | ecosystem: Environmental > Terrestrial > Soil > Wetlands > Permafrost | place: Sweden: Abisko... | reverse complement strand
TTTGGGATAGTCCGCGATCCCGCCTTGCTTGGACAAGAAGATGTTCTCGGGCTTCAAGTCCCGGTGCACGATGCCGAGTTCGTGCGCCTCCTGCAGGGCCCCGCAGACCTGAATCAGAATCGGAATGGCGCGCTCACGCGGAATCGGTCCGTCTTTCCGCACGGCTTGATTCAGATTCTTGCCTTCCAACATCTCCATCACGATGTACAGCGAACCGTCCTCTTCGAGCTCGCCGTACACGAATACCTTCACGGTATTCGGGTGAGTGAGTTGGCTCATCGCCCGCGCCTCGCGCCGGAAGCGCGAGGTCAAGTCTTTGCGATTGGCCAGCTTGGGATGCAGGATTTTGATCGCGACCATGCGCTTCATGGCCGGCTGGGAGGCCTTGTACACGGAGCCCATCCCGCCCGTGCCGATCTTCTCCAAGATCAAGTATTCGCCGCCCAGGATTTCACGGCCGATGAAGGGGTCCTTGGGGCGCATTTCAGCCAGACAGATACCAAAAGTTACTGCCCGCTACGAGCGCGGCGAGCTTGGCCGGTGCTCGAGACTCGTGATTCGATTGAGAAAGCTCGCTTTCCAGGACGGAAACTTGCGTCACGGGGCCCGCGGGCCGCATGAAAGACCGGCCATGACGGAACACGCCGACTTCTTGGAAAGTGCGTTGCTGCGCGGAGCGGGCTTTCGGCACGCTTTCTTCACTCGCAAGGGAGGCGTCTCACAGGGCCCTTATGCGAGCCTGAGCTTCTCAATCGCTGCCGGCGATAGCGAAGCCAACGTGAAGCAGAACTTGGAGCGAGCCGCACTCGAGCTGTGCGTCGATAGCGCGCATATTCACTTCTTGTCACAGGTGCATGGCCGCGTCGCGCATACGCTCAGGGGCGGCGAGATTCAAAGCATGCTCATCCAGCGTGAGGGGGATGCTCTGGTCAGTCGCGCGCCCGGTTTGGCGTGCGCAGTGCGCAGTGCCGACTGCGTGCCGGTGCTATTGGCGGACCGGCGAAGCGGCGCCGTCGCAGCCGCGCACGCCGGCTGGCGGGGTGCGGTCAACGGCATCGTAAGTAGCGCCATCGAGACCTTGCGAGCGATAGCTCCCAATCCCAGCCTGATCGCCGCCATCGGTCCGCACATCTCGTTGGAGGCCTTCGAGGTCTCGGAAGACGTGGCTGAAACGCTGCTGAAGGCCTCGCGCGATCCCGAGATCGTGGATCGCTCGCGCCCAAAACCCCACGTGGACTTGCGGCGCATGCTGCGCGCTGAGCTGCATGCTCAGGGCCTGCCCCACGCCGCCATCGATGACGTTTGGGGTTGCACATTCCTGGAACCCGCGCGCTTCTTCTCGTTTCGGCGCGACGGCAAGGCGAGCGGGCGCCATTTGTCGGCAATTGTGCCCCGGCTGTAAACAACGGGCCGTGCTTGCGATAGCCTTGAATTCGATCGATCCTTATTAGACGGAGTGCCGAGCCGCAGAGCACGGCCGAACCGCGCTTTTTCGAAAAATGCCCATCACCGTTTCGTGTCCAGCTTGTGGCTCGCGTTTTCTGCTGGGCGATGATCTGTATCGGCGCCGAGTGGCCGGTAGTCTCGTCAAGGTCAAGTGCCGCAACTGCAGCGCGGAGATCGCAGTCGACGCGACCGAGCCCGCGACGATGCCGAGCAACGAGGCGCCACGCAAACACCCGATCCCGCCGCGCCCAAAGACGGTCACCGTGTTGGGCCTGGGTCCCGCGCAGCCAGCGCAAGCAGCGCCGGCGACCAGTTCACCGCTACCTTTGAATGCCGCCCGCACGCCACTCCCGATGAGCGCCACGATGACACCCTTGCCGCGCGCGGCCGCGACAGTGACTCCGTTCTCTTCAGCCGACGCCGATTCGCTCTGGGGCGACGAACCAACGATCGCGCTCAGTGCGTCGAAGGTCAAGCCGCCGCCGCGCCCGGGAGTTGCCCATTTGGCCAGCGCGGCCAAGGAAGATGAACCGGAGCTGATAGAGGCCGAGGAGATCCCGGTAAGCTCCTCGGACGCGCCGACGCTCAGTGCGCTGATGATTTCGGCAGGGGGAGAGCACGTACCGCACGGGAAGCCCGCAGCCGATGAGTTCTTGGTCAACTTGAGCGCCGGCACGGATGGAATGCTGGGGGCGCCGACGATTGACGTCACCACCTTCGCTTCGGAAGTCGAGCCGCTCAGCGTGGATATCGACGAAAAAGAGTTCGAGCAGAGCCCTACCCGCACGCCGCGCGCCGGCACCATTCCGCTCTTCGGCATGGACGCGGTGCTACCTGCTACGAACCGGCGCGCGACCCTGAGTGGGGGGACCCCCGGGACCGTAGAACTCGGAGAAAAGACGCTTCACGCGCCGCATTCCGAGGGGCGCTCGCGCGAACGCAAGTTCGTGGTCGCGCCCCAAGCGGCGGCAGTCTCAACCGCAGCACCGAGGTCGCGCGGCTCGCGGGCTGGATTGTGGCTGGGCTTGGCGGCGGCCGCGATTGCCGTGGTCGGAGTGTTACAGATGCGCGGGGCTCGCTGGACTCAACCGCTGGCAGGCGAAGCGCAGCAGCCCGGCCTGCCGCTCGCAACGTCGGTGGTAAACACCCAAGCCGCGATTCCGGCGGAGGTGCCATCCCCCGAAGTGAGTGAAGGCTCGAGCGCAGCCCCGGTTGCAAGCGGGGTCCCGGTTGCGAACGCAGCGCCAGTCGCAATCACGGGAACCCTCGCACCGCAGAATGTCACGGTTGGGTCCAAGCTCGGCACATCGCCCACCGTGGCCGCAGTCAAACGCAGCGAAAGCCCAGACCGCCCGAACAACAGCGCGAGCAACAGCGCGAACGCGATTCGGAAACCCAGCGCGGCTGCCGAGCCAGCCGTCGAAAAGCCCACTGCCGTCGTCAACCCCATCGAGACGCACAACGCGCCCCCACCGGCCGAGCCAGGTACTGAGTTCGACCCAGCTGCCGCTCGCAGCGCGCTCGCGAGCGCCGCGGCGCAGGCGTCGGCATGCCGCAAAGACGGGGACCCTTCCGGGACCGCAAACTTGACCATCACTTTCGCGCCTTCCGGTCGAGTGACGAGCGCGCAAATTCAAGGGCCGCCATTTTCTGGTACCGCCACCGGTGGTTGCATCGCGAGCACCATGCGCCGCGCGAGCGTGCCCGCGTTTTCCGGTGATCACGTGACGGTCAGCAAAACCATCATCGTTCAATGAGGTAGCGGGCGATGCCGCACCGCCGATCCTAACCGCAGCGACTTATGGCCCGCACCCTGCGGGCAAGGTCGCACTGCTCCGCTGAGCTTGCGGCCAGCTCGTCAGATCCTCGAAGCACAGGTATTCGATTTCGGTAACCGCTGCCTTCCAACCGGCGGCGGGTTGCACCAGCACGAACGAAGCCAGGTTCGACCCCGACGCCGCGTCATAGTTCACGGTTAGATCGACCGCAGAAGTGAGCGAAGGATCGCGCATCACGATCATCGCCAAGCCCGAAGTAGGATCGACGTCCGCGATCCACTTGCCATTCCAGCTCGTGCCCGTCGGAGTGATGCAGTCACCGCCGCAGTTACTCGCGACGAGCGACGTGACGGCCGTGCCAGCCTGATTCGGATAGATCACGTTTGGCAGCAGCGCGGCCAAAACGCGCGGCACGAATGGACGAAGCCCGGTCGTACCCGAGTATACCGGCGTCGTGGCGTCGAAGCCGAACGAGCGCGTGACCCGCAGCTCGCTCGCGCGCACATCACTGTAGAAATGATACTCGGTCGTGACAGGCAGCTGAGCGGGCGCCGTCGCGTCACAACTGCTCACCGCGGAGATGATAGTCGCGTCCGCGCCGCAGTGCAGGAGCGACGCCAGATGGCCACCCACCACCGGTCCCGGTGACGTACCCTCGGGTGCGCCGTAGGATTGGCCGAAGAACTCATTGGGATCGGTGCAGTGTTTGCCGCCGCCTTCTCCGATCAGGTTGGCGGTGAGCGTTGCGGCGCTATTCGTCCACTGCAGCTTGGTGATGCGCTCGGCGTCCGTGGCGTCGAACGCGATCGTGATACGGCCGGTTATCGGCGGATCGCAGGCGGCGCCACTCGCCCCCCCATCGTCGTTTTGGGCATTCGCGCCGCCCTCCCCCGCTGCGCCCGGTGCACCTGCTGAACCCGCTGCCCCTGCTGCGCCCGCTGAGTCCCCGCTGGCACCGGCAGCCATCGGTTCCAGACGGCCGGCTTGGCCTCCGCCGGCCGAGTGTCCGGGCCCTCGACCAGCCGTACCCGGCTCGCCGCCGGCCCCGGCATCGTCATCGGGAATCGGCACCTTCTTGGCTTCTGAGCCGCCGCAGCTCACTAGCCCCAGGCCAACCCAGCTCAGCGCAAGCGCCGCCAAGAACATCCGGTTCCGCCTACCGCTTACCGTCCTGTCTGTCCTGAAAGGTTGGGTCATTTTTCCTGCGGAATTTCGCGCTTGCGCCACTTGGCGCGTTGAACGATCGATTGAGCCTCAGCGACCAACGTGGCCGAGCCCGAATGGTTCCAAACTTTTTGGATAATCGTTGCCCGCGGGATCAAGAAGGCACGGTCGCATACCCGACGGCCAAGCGCGGCCTCACTCGGGGGTCCGACGCGGTGAGCGAGGCGGTCCCCGACGAGCTGCTTGAGCAGGACGACTACGAGGAAAACGGCAAGCAGGCCGGAACTCCGGCTCCCTCTCGCGCTTGGCACAGCGCCTTGAGCGCCATCGCCGGCTACTTCTGTCCGACGCGTCTATCAGGAGGTGTTTCGGGCAGCAGGATTTGGGTTTTGTGAGCGCGCACGTAAGCCAATAGTCGCTCATCGACGATGGGGAGGAAGCGAAACGCCTGCCTGTCGAGGTCATCGAGCTCGGCAAGCGCCTGGGTTGTCATTTCGTCGAACGCACGCTCAGCGTCTTCGACATTGTCGGGCACGTTGCCGCTTGGAAATCGGGCGATCGCGCGCGCCAACGCGGATTCAAGCTCCGGTAGCCCCACGTCACGCAAGGCATCGAGCGTGTCCCGAATGACTCGGCCACCCCGGTTCAGAAAAAACTGGGAATGCCCCCCATTCCCGACTTCGCCCGCGTAGATGAGGCAGAGCTGGATCATGTACTCGGCACGGCTCAGGCCGAAGTCCGGCAGGTCAGCACTCGCGCGGGACGACCAGATATTGCTGAGGGTGCTGATCGCGTGCAGTGGATCCGAATCGTGTACCAGTTGCTCGAAAAAGGCGGCTGCAACTGGCATGACGTCCCGAGTCATCGGTCCAACCATCGTTTTCACGGCAGCACCGCATGTCCCGCTTCATGGACCATTACGGTGACGATGAGCGCGAGCCAGGCCAATGGTCGAAACGAGAACTGACTGGCCAGGGCTATTCCAAGCGGGAGCGTCGCGTGGAAATAGATCGGAACACCGCGAAGGGAACAAAGCCATACGGAGGCGCGAGGTGTCACAGTCAGCCGCTCGTCTTTCGTCTGGCCAACCTAGCAGGCTCGAGCAGCGCGGGTCGAGCACCACGAGATTCCGCGTCTTCAAGACGCCGTTGGCCAGCCTGTCCCGATGAAGCGGATTCGGCACCGACCTGAGGATACCCCACGTCAGTGCTTCGGCTACCCGAATGAAGAGCCTGTTGGGTGCCGACAATGCCGGTGTCAGACTGCGACGACGTTGACGTCTTGCGCGCGGCCCGCGAGGGCTTCGAGACCCTCGACGTCTGTCGTGATCACGGTTCCTCCGGGTTCGGCCGACGCGACCACGATCGCATCGACTGCGGAACCACGTCGGGCAAGCCTGCGAAGAAGCGCAGCACGCCGGGCAAGGGTCTCGGAGACAGTCGGCGTGATTGCGCACGTCTTGAGGAACTTGTTCTCGATGGCGTCGCGCCCGGCGTGCCCCTGCAGACACTCGACGAGAACGACGGACGGGACAAGGGGTGGCCACAGCCCCGCCTCGCGCAGGGCGAGGATCAACGCCAGCGTCTGCTTCGAACGTTCGGCCAGGCGCGTCACGCCACCGGAGTCGAGCACTAACACTCGGTTTAACCTGTCTTGCGCGGCCGTCGCTCCGCGATACGCTCGACAATGGCCGCGGCTCGAGCCCGCTGTCGGGTGGAAGGTTCGCCAACTTCGGCGGTCAAGTCGACGACGTAACGATCAGCCTCGCGCAGGAGCTCGCGCCTGCGAACCTCAGCGCGGACGGCGTCCTGCAACAATTCCGACGCCGGCAGACGGCCCTTCTTGACGATTTTGTAGAGGTCGTCGGGCAGATAGACCTGCATGCGAGGCATACGCCTAAGTATACACACGCGCGCGTCGTCGGCAACGACGCGGTGGGAACAGCTGCGCCCGAGCAATTACGGGCGCTCGTATCGACGGACTGCAAGCGCTGCGTGGGGTTTCGAAAGTAACCGAACCCGCGAGCCCAGTGCGAGGGTGCTCCCGGCGAATCGTGACCGTGAAGGCGGCGAAAGCCGATCCTCGAATATCAGCATGATCAACCGTCGAAACCGCCCACCTCGTCCGCTGACTCGTTCACTTTCAGGCTCACCTCACGCTTTGCGCGCGCTTTTCCCGACATGGCGCGCGGTCGCCGTATCAATGAACACACTGCACTGGGCGCAAGCTCGCTCTGCATCATTTTTCGAATCGGCGAAAGAATGCGATGCTCGATTGCATCGATGCGCCGACGTGGCTCACGTGATCCCCCGGCGTCTCCAGGGCGAGGACGATCTCAACGCGCAGCGCGGCGTGATATTGGTCAAGCACGCCAAGGGCGGCCGGGAGCGCCTGGTCCCTCTTAGCTCGACGCTGCTTGGTCGGCTGCGCGAATACTGGAAGACCAAGCGCCCACGGGCCCCGTACCGCTTCCCTTCGAGTGTCTGCGCGGCGCCGATGAGCGCCGACGTTGCGCGCAGAGCACTCAAATTGGCAGCAAAAGATGCCGGGATCCGGATCAAAGTCAATCCACACATCCGTCCTACAACTCCTGCCGTAACCGGCACTGCCCGAAGTGTCAGGCGCTCGCCCAAGAGCGCTGGATCGCAGCGCGAGGCGAGAAGCTGCTTCCAGTAGGCCACTTTCACGCCGTATTCACCGTCCCGAGCGAGCTTCGACCGCTCGCGCAGAAGGCTCCGCGCGTGGTGTACGACGCGCTATTTCAGGCAGCCAGCGCAACGCTTCAAGAGCTGGCGCACCGCCGAGTCAAGGCCACGCTCGGCATCACCTCGGTCCTACATACCTGGACTCGCGAACTGCACCTCCACCCCCACGTGCACGCGATTGTGAGCGCCGGTGGACTCACCGAGGCCGGCTGGAAGTCGATGAGCCTCAAGTATCTTTTCGACGTGAAAGTGATGGGCACCATGCTTCGCGGGAAGATGCTGACCCTCCTGCGCGAGGCGCACCAGGCCGGCAAGCTCCCCGCAACGAGCGCTGAGCTCGCGCAGCTTCTGCTACGACTCAAGCGGCACAACTGGGGCGTGTACGTAAAGAAGGTTTTCCGCCACCCCGAGCACGTACTCAAATACCTGGGCCGACATACGCACCGGGTTGCGATCTCCAACAGTCGTTTCGTCGCCATCTCTGAGCATGCGGTCACCTTCCGCACCAAGGACGGTAAAGTCGCCACGCTGCCGCCCGTCAGATTTTTGCGCTGCTTTCTGCAGCAGGTGGTGCCCAAAGGCTTTCAGAAGATCCGGCACTACGGTCTCTATGCAAGTGCGGCCGACGCCCAGCTCCAGCGGGCGCGCGGCTCGCTGCAGTGCTCAGGCTCCGAGCAAGCGCGACTCAACACCGAGAGGCTTCAATCCTGGCGCGACGCACTCGGACATCTGACCGGACGCGATCCCTCGGTGTGCCCGAACTGCGGCGGCCAGCTCGAACAGCGGCCGCTCGCTGCCGAGGCGCGAGCCCCACCGGAGACGGTTTTGGTGCGTAACGAGATCATGCTGGAGCCGGTCGCACGCTGCGTCACAAACGCGGTCCGGCATTGCTTTGTCCGGCGACTAGAATCGACCGCTAACTTGCCGCTAGCGAACGCGACTACAGCGGTAATCTGCCGCCAGCAGCTGCCCGAGCAGAATTCGGCCCGTGCGCGCCACGCTACGAACTCCGATTGCAGCGCCCTGCGTCACCACCGCGAAGCAAAGCTATCTCCACAGTCAATTCGCGAGCCCGACCGAGCTTATTCAACAATCGCACTTCTCGTCTCGGTCGCTGGAGGCCGCCGTCTCCAGCGCGTCTTTTAGCCCTCGGCCGGAGAAGTGCTCAGAGTTGGGCGGCGCCGAGTTGCGTCGGCTGATTTTTCCGCCGGGGAATTGGGCAAGGACTAGTAGACGTCGGCCTGAAATCTTGAGACGGCCGCGACGATGGCCTCCACGTTGGCTTCGTAGAACCGGCTACCATTGAAGCAATTGCACTCAATGATCTTCCACGTGCGGTTGACTCGAGCGACGTCCATGACGAAGACTTCGGCGGGGACCCATCGCCGTGCGGCCGTCTCCGCGAATTGAATTACCTCCTGCGGAATCAAGTGGTCGGCGCTAGGACGATACATGCTTCCTGAGACAACCTTGCGCTGGACGAAGAAGAGACGCCATTCGGCGTCGATCTCCTTAACGTCGCTCACGACCAAGTTGCTAGTGTTGTCCAGATTTGCTTCTGCGAGCTGCTTGAATGTCGTGACCTGGCCTGGGATGCGCTTTGAGTCGTCGTCCGGCCGAACGAAGAGCTGGGCGTCCGGTCGAAACTCCGCGTTCAACAGTTCACCGAACTGAACGACTCGGGCGTCAGCGTTGAGCATATCGTCGCCATAGGCTGATACGTACGCGGTGTGTGTGAAGGATGTATCGGTGAAGAAGACGCCGCGCGCCCAACGTGGGTCCTGGAGCGCGCACCGAATGAGCGTGCCGCGGCCGTGAAAAACAACCGGGCCAGCGATGTTTGGAAGTTGAGCTAGCGCTTTGGAATCTCGGACCACCGAAATCCCGTAGAACGGGAGGTCCAGCGCGATACAAGCGTCACGCAGCAGCCTGGGGGACGCAGATTCGCGTTCAACATTGGTTTGGACGACCCAAGACGCTTGATTGGTTGGCGACACGATTGGCTCCCGTCCGCCCAACGTACCTGGCGATAAGCGGCGGGCGCAAGCCCGTCCGCTTCATCGGCAAGTTGAACGAAACCGCGCAGACGCGGTAGCTGAAGAGCGCGTGGAGTGACGCCCAGTCCTCCATCGCCAGCGGGATTGTCGTCGCGCTCAGCGCCACAACGCGAGTCTGCCGGAGCCTGAACGCTCGAGAAAGTGCTTGCTCGGGCTGTCACGCTGATCTCCGCGCGGCAACGCGGTGTTCCCGCGCGTTCCGAGGAGATAGCGATGGTGACTTTGGGCAATTGGCGGGAGCGGATGAGCGAGGATATGCGGCTGTGCGACTTTCGGCCGCGCACGCAGAGCGGATACCTGCTGGCGGTACGCCTGTTCCTCGAGCGACTGGGGCGACAGCCCGAGTCACTGACTGACGACGACGTTCGCGCGTACTTTCTGTACCTGCGTGAGGACAAGAAGCTCGCGCCCTCCAGCATCAACATTGCCGTGTGTGCGCTGCGCTTCTTCTTCATTCGCACGCGGCAACGCGACTGGCAGGTCTTCGCTCTCTTGCGCGAGCACAAACCGCAGCGCTTGCCGATCGTCCTGAGCACGGGCGAAGTGCGCGCCGTACTGCAAGCGGTGCGTCACCCGGTGCGGCGCATGGCGCTCGCCAGCATCTATGCGCTCGGTCTGCGGCTCAACGAGGCACTGCCCCTGGCGTCCGAGGACATCGATAGTCAGCGGCTCATGGTCTGGCTGCGTGACGCGAAGGGCGCCAAGGATCGCGGTATGCCGCTGCCGCGCCCGCTGCTCGCCAGGCTGCACCGCTATTGGAAGCTCGAGCGCCCGCAGTCGACGAGCAAGTACCTATTCGTGCCTGCAAATGGGCTTGCGCCACTGCACCCCACGACGCTGCAGAAGACCTTCACGGC
>Ga0302321_100006895_pt1 | contig 10009 bp, 9 predicted proteins | sample Fen_T0_1_FD_202505 | JGI IMG/M metagenome (GOLD analysis project Ga0302321, IMG submission 202505) | Peat permafrost microbial communities from Stordalen Mire near Abisko, Sweden - Fen_T0_1 | ecosystem: Environmental > Terrestrial > Soil > Wetlands > Permafrost | place: Sweden: Abisko... | reverse complement strand
AGCTTGGCGACCTCGTCGACGCCGAAATAGACGATGACCAGCGGGATCAGCGCGATGGGGGGCAGCGCCCGGAAGAAATTGATCATCGGGTCGGCGAAGGTGCGCGCCGGTCGATACCAGCCGAGCAGGAAGCCGGTGGGGACGGCCACCGAGATGCCGAGCGCAACGCCAAGGAAGACCCGCCGGGTCGAGGCAAAGACGTCGTACAGCAGGCCCTCGTGCAACAACAGTTCGACGAACTTCGCCGCGACCTGATGCGGCGCCGGAACCAGCGAATTGTTGATGAAGCCGCTCCAGCGGACCCCATACCACAGCAGCACCGCGGCGACCCATGGCGCGAGCCCAAGAAAAAAGCGCCTCACGACACTTCCGTCCATTGCAAGTTTCCCAGCCTCGGTCGTCACAGTGGCCTGTCACGCCATCAAAGCCCCAATCGGTTGCATCAGGTCAATACGGCGTTTTCGGGTTGCAGGGACCGCCTGTCGCGTTTTTGCAACAATTGGGACGGACCGGCAGGGCCGTCGCGGCGCTCCGGGGCCGGGTGGCTCATACAGGGGCGTCGGTCCTGCAGGGCTGGTCGACGGCCTCGTCGGTGATCCGCGCCGGTTTTCCGGACTTAAGGGCATGCCGACGAGATTGCGGTCGTTCATTCCCATGGCCTTGAGCGCTGCATATTGTCGCATGTTTTCGGACACGAACATGCTGAAGGTCATGCCGATGATCGCCGCGCCGACGACGACGCGCCCCGCACGATATGGCCGACGGGAATGCGGGTGCCGCCCGGAAGGCGCTTGTCGAGTGGCGAGAGAATATCGACGTCGTCGAACGTGATCAGTTTGTCACGGCGCCTGTAAGTGTTGAATTCGGGATTGGCGCTGATCGCCTGCGCAATGCAATAGACAGCGAAGACATGGAACGGCAAGGCGATGCGCGTTTCGCGTTGCAAGGCGCTGATCCGCGCAGGGGTGCTGGTAACGTCGACCTCGATCGTGGCTCTGATCGCGTGCGGCCGCTGGCGCTCGAAGAACATCACCAACACGTTGCGCAGGATCGGCCAGGGCGTCTCGCGGTGGGCGATCTTTTCCTTGGACGTCGCGAGGCAAACGATGCCGCGCAAGGGATTCAGGAACGTCGGTCGCAATGGCTGGATCCTCTTAATAATCTTCTAGAATAGCCCGAATACACAAACTCAGCGGCGGCTGACTTCTTCCGTCGAGACAGCTTTCTCTCCGCTGTCCGCCGAAATAAAAACATCCATCTGTTGTCCAGGGTAAAGCGTTCGGCCGGCCATGCGGCGGCCAAATCGCGCCATCGCGACGCCGTCGGCAATGTCGTGATCGCAGGCGCCGGACAGGAAGAGGATCATGCGCCGGGAATCGTCATCGGCGACGGCCTGTTGGCAACCGAAGGCCCGTTATGGAAGACGCGCCACGCCATGATCCAGCCGCTGCTGCGTCGCGGCGAGATGGCGGCGTTGGCGCCCGTGGTCCAGCGCGCGGCGGCGCGGCGGCGCGGCGGCTCGATGATTGGGACGCAGCGCGAAAGTCCGGTGCGCCTGTTCCTATCGTCGCCGAAACGCAGCGCCTGGCCATGGAGGTGATGGCGGAAAAGCTGTTGTCGATCGAGATCGAACCGGAGTTCGGAATTCGGTTTGGCGCGGCCATGCGCGACGGGCTGCTGCTGCTGCGCGAGCGCAATACGTCGATGTTTCCGGCGCCGATGTTTGCCTTGAGAGGCGAGCGCTCTGAACTCCATGACATTCCGGCGGATTGCTCCCGTCCGCCGTCGCCCGGCTATATCTCGCCCGCCGCACTTGTCGGCGTTCTGACGGGATTTCGCCCGGGACGGCGGACACTTGCTGCCAAGATCGGCTATCGAGCGACTGTCGGAAATCCGGCCAAGAGGAACGTTTTCCGACCAGCGCTAGCTGTTTTGCAGTACGGCAAGGGTCTCATCGAGCTCCCGCGTATCCTCTCCCAGGAACTGCATATCCACTTTCGTCCGCATCAGCGCGTCGATCGCAGCTGCGTTATTGCGCGGCGTTTTCTTGATGCGGGGCTTGCGCAACTTGTCGACCTCGTCCTGGGTGGCATAGAGTCCGTGCCGGGCCTGCTCCAGTTCGCCCCGGGCCACGAGGAAATCACGTTCGCGAGTCAGCCGGCGGATTTGCAAGTCGCCATCGCATATCTCAGACAGCTCGGTCAATTCGCTGGCGACGCGCGCGGCGGCGATCAGCGATTCAGCCATCTCGGCCTGTGCCCGCAGAAATTCACTCTGCGCTTTGCTCAGTTCAGCCTGCGCGCGATGATATTTGGCGGCGCGCATTGTGCCCCAGACCGTACGCGGTTTGTCGAACGGCGCAGGCGCCGGCAGGTTGATCTTTTCTTCCCGTGTCGTGACCGGCAAGCTTTTCGGCCGTGGTGCGAGTTGAAGCCGTCCGATGCCAGGCAGTTCGCAGGCGGTGAGGTCGATAGTCGGCTTGATACCCATGATCGTTTCCTTTCAGTTGTCATCTCGAAAACAGTTGGTGGGCGCGTCTACGGCGCAGCTAAGCTGTCCAAACGCAGGGTTGGCATCGAGTGTGTGTTGGTCGCTGTGGAGGGAACAGCTTCGCGGTGGTCACCGGAGGCGGTCTCGCGCGGATCAACGCGTTGATCGTGGCAGTCCGAAATATGTCCATCGTCTGAACCTCTTCAGCCAAAGTGGATCTGCTGGCCAGCGGTCGTGTCATCATGTCTGCGGTGCGCTTACCGTCCCGCCCGTCTGATGCCTTGGCCGCCGAGGTCCGCGGAGACGAGCGACTGCAAAATCGCGGCGCGATGACGCATGTAGCGCCGTGTGACCAGGCCGCACATGGACGCATTCCTCATCTCGAGCGCGCGAAGAGCCTTGTCCTGTTCCTGAAGGGCGTTGCTCCATCCGGGCAACGAGGTGCCGGACGAGGCAGGCAGCCGCAGCTGGGCTTGGAGGAGCCGATAAATGTCGCTCAGTTTGCGATTGGAGGCGATCTCGAAGATCACCCTTCGCATGGCGGCGTCCGCGTCCATATAGGACGACACATCCCTTCTTCGAAAGGACTCGACGCAGCGTTGGTGCAGCAGGCGCAATTGCTTCACGGCGCTGTCATCAATCCGCGCCCAGGCCAACTCGCCCGCGAGCGTCTCGAGCGCACCGAGAATTGGAATCAATTCATCGACACGCTGCCGACCGTGCGACGCGACGACCGCGCTCCTGCCCGGTAACATGATCACCAGCCCCTCGATGGCGAGCATCCTGAGCGCCTTGCGCAGCGGGGTCCGGGACACACCGAAGCGGCGCCGGAGTTCGTTCACCGTGACGCGGCTTCCGGCGCGCAGCTGGCCGGAGCAAATTGTGTCCCGAAGATCGGCGATGAGCTCGGCGGTCAGGACCCTGCGGTCGCCCGGATTGCGGGGCGCCTTCTTGAGAGTGACGGGAAGTGCGATGTCGGTGTTCATGGGCGAGGATCCCTGTCGAGCGATTGCCGCGATCGAGTATTGTCGCTGCCGGCGTTCGTGCCGTCGGCAACGATGACAAGGTCTCTGTAAACTCAGATGATGTTACGACCCGGACGGGGCCGCAGCTTGACGTTTGCGGTGATGGATGTCGAAGACTGGATACCGGCTCAGCCCCCGCAAGATCCTGGATACGCGTTCGGCCAGGCCGAAGCGTCGTCCTATCGACGGACAGAGTGGTGAACGCGCGCGAGGCCTGCTTCCGATTGACAAGCTGCGTCGGAGGCCAGGCCGGATGATGCCGGGCACCGAAGCCGCTTGCGGACCATCCTCTTCCAAGGACGTAAACCCTTGGGAAGCCGATTCTATTGGCATTTGGCGACGAGCGCGCCCGGCGCCGAGATTGGCTTCATCTCAAGCGGCGCCGGGGTCGCTTTGTCGCGCACCATTGGAGCTTGTCTCTCAACGGCGTGCACCGTCCGGATTGCAATTTGCGCAACACCGGCGCGTGATCTTCGCCGCCTCGTAGTCGGCTTCGCAAGCATCAAGGGTGTCTAATCGTATCCAACTTTCCGCATTGCCGCGGGCTCGGTCGTCGGCCGCCACGAGCTGCAGATGATGACGTTTCGGGAGAACGCTGCCTATTGCCGAGGGCGAAGGTGTGACAGCCGTTGCGCGACGGTGTCGAAGCCGTGCAGATGTTGTATCCAGGATTATTTTCTTGTGTATGCAATTCCTTGTGGGCTGCTTTCGCAAACGTGAACGGGCGGAAGGCAACCGGCGGAGCGCCAACGCGACTACTCTGTGGGGTGTGTGCGTCCGTTGGAGTTCCCATGGAATACGAGAAAATCGAGTCGAAGCTGGAGATGCCTCCGGTTGGCCTGGCAGGCTCAGGCAGGCGGGCGATCGAACGTCAGGCCTTGCCGGACGAATTGGCGGCGCGTCTTCGCGACATGATCATCCGTGGCGAATTGCGGCCGGGCAGTCGCATCAATACGCCGCTGCTGTGCAGCCGTTTTGGTGTATCGCGAACCCCGCTTCGCGAAGCCCTGAAGATGCTCGCGACCGAAGGTCTGGTCCAGCTACTGCCGAATCGCAGCGCCGTCGTACAGCGGGTCACCGACGATGTGATCAATGAAATCATCCCGATTGTAGCCACGTTGGCGGCCCTGGCCGGGCGGATTGCGTGTGCACGCATCGATGATAACGCTCTCACCGAGCTGAACGCCATGCACGAGACCTTGCTTCATCATTTGGATCAGCGCGACGAGAGATCCTATATGGAGGTCGAGAACGCCTTCCTTGCCACCGTGTTCACCGTGGCGGGAAACAAGACGCTGAAAAAATGCTATGAAACCCTGACAATGAAGCTGCAGTGGCAATCGGCGTCCCATCATGGCTTGGCCGAGTGGCGGCAAACAGTTGAGGTGCAGAAGCACTTGCTTCACGCGCTGCAGGTCCGGGACGGCGAGTTGTGGTCACTGGTTGCTTATCGTCACGTCCTGCATCGGGCTGCGCTTCTCTTCCGCGGCAGCGACCTCCGTGCAAGCGGAAAGGCGTCAATTGCATCGAAGTGGGACAAATGATCATCGTCAGGCCGGTCAGACGAAGGTGATGCGAAGCAGACAGCCGGTTTGATCGCGGACGTTTGCGGAGGTTTCCACTGCCGCATGCGACAAGGAACGGTCTCTATCCTTTAGCACGTGGGTGTTTTGACAGCTCGGGGTCCTTCAGCTGAAGTGATTGCTGTGCCGTTGGTAACCCCACAGGCCAAGCGTTTCCGCGTGAAGCCTCGAGCTCTGCGACGCAGATTGCGTGCCGCATCCGTTCGGCGCGCAGGGTGCTGTCAGAGTGTGCCGCGGCATTCTTTGGTTGTTGGCCACAGCCTATCAAACGCCGCGCTCGCGGCGTGACGACGCCACAGTTTGGTCTTGAGTCGGCCGCGCCCGAGCATTGAAATTCAATGACTCGTTCTCAGTACGAAGTGCGGCCTTTCATCGGAGCGACAGTTGCAGCGATCGCCGGGATCGGCGCAATTGATCGCCGAAAAGATGCGTTGCCTAAGGGCCTAGTTCCGCGGAACACCTCTGACCTCGGATATCTCCAGCCATGCTCAGACATCTCTCCATTCGAACGCGTATTCTGGCGCTTGCCACGCTGCTCATGATGCTTTCGTTGATGATCGGAGCCGCCGGCTGGTACTCCATTTGGCAAGCCTCGTTCGCGCTTGCCGAAAGCATCCGCGTTGGAAAGCAGCTGCAGTTTGTCACGGTCGGTATTCGCGAAGTCGCTGGAGCGGGGCGACTTCTGGCCAGCTATACGCAAACCGCCAAGGATGACGACGAGAAGAGATACACGACGCGAAAGAACGATGCCGACGCCGCCTTCGGTCAGTCGCTCGAGCTCGTGCGCGACCCCGGTCGGAAGAAGGCCATGCTCGACGCTCGCCAGAGCGTTCGGGATTATTTCAACGCGGCGGACACGATCATTCAGGATCGCAAGGCACTGCACGAGCGTGTCGCTAGCATTCGTGAGGCGTTCACCGCGCTGCCGGCGGCTCCACTCGGGCCGGCGAAAAGGGAGAACGAGCGGGACGCAGCCCAAGCACAGGCCCAAGTACAGGCCCAAGTACAGGCCGCCCAGGCGCAGGCCCAGCGCCTTGTCGCCTTCGATAGCGTTCGCCGCTCAGTTCCGCTCGGCATGAAGACCACGGGACTGGCCCGGCAACAATCCGTCGGCTTGGCGCCGCGCGGTCCGCGTTTGAACGATGCTGGCGCCATTGCTGCGATACCGGCGCCGGCCTCGGTGGAGACCACCGCCTTGGTGGTCGCTCCGAAGCTGGACAGCGAGGCAAGCAGCACGGCCGGCCGCGACGTCGGGCTCCTGCTCCGTCACATCGCCGAGGCGGCGCAACTCGTCGGGCTCACTCCATCCGACGCCACCCTTGCAAATTATGACGCTGCGCTGAAAGCTCTCGGCGATACGCCGCCACCCAACGAAGCCGCCGCACGGCTGCTGGTCGTCGCGCGGGATACCACGGCCGGTGCGCGCGTGATGCTCCAGAACAGCGACAAGCTCGACGGGCTTGAAAGCGGCTTCCTGACGAAGCTGAGGGAACTGCGGCTCCAACTCACCGAATTCGCGGACGAGATCGCGAGGGGGGCCGTCGTCACGGCCTCCACGGGAACCAACATGGTGATCGGAGCAGGCGCGGCAGCCATTGTCTTCGGCAGTGTTCTTGCCTGGTTGATCGTGCGCGGCATCGTCGTGCCGCTGAACGCGATGACTGGCGCGATGACCGGGCTCGCGGCTGGAGATGGCACCGTCGCGATCCCGGAGATGGGCAGCCGGAGCGAACTCGGCGCGATGGCGAAGGCAGTCGATGTCTTCAAGCAGAATGCCGACAAGATCGCCGCGATGTTGACCGCCGAGGTCACGACGCGGGAAATCGGCGAAGTCATTTCCGGAGCTGCGGCAGGCGATCTCACGATCCGCGTGCCGCTCGAAGACAAGGTCGGCTTCCTCAAGGACATCGGCACCCAGGTCAATCGCCTGCTCGATACGACGAACTTGGCATTCAGGGAGTTCGGAGAGAAGGCGCGCCACACGGCGATATCGGTCGGGGAGGCGAGCGCGGCGGTCGGGCAGGTCTCCGATGGTGCACGAAGTCAGAGCGGTGCGTTGTCGCAAGTGGCCGCGGCGCTCCGGGAATCGACCGACGCGCTCAAGAGCGTCTCCGACAACACCAGGGCTGCGAGCGACAAGGCGAGCACGGCCTCTCAGCTCGTTCAGAAAGGGTTGCTGTCGGTCGAACGACTGGCCGGCATCGTTGACGCGATCGCTCAGAACAGCCGGAAGGTCAACCAGATCACCGAGGTGATCGCGCAGATTGCCAATCGAACCCACATCCTGTCGCTCAATGCCGCGATCGAGGCCGCACGGGCGGGCGAGCATGGCAAGGGCTTCGTCGTTGTGGCTCAGGAGGTCGGCAAGCTCGCCGAGAGCGCCGGCCAGAACGCGAAGCTGATCACCGATATCGTCGAGCAGGCGGCGATCGACGCCAATGAAGGCAAGTCTGCCACCGACGTCGTCCGCAGCGCCATCCAGGGCATCGCCGCGGAAACCGATCAGACGACGCAAATGATTCATTCGTCGGCCGCGGCCGTCGAGGAACAGCAGGCGACCATTACCCAGATCGACAGCAGCGTCTCGCAGTTGCGGGCGATTGCGACGTCGAATTCCACGGCGGCCGAGGAAATCACCGCGACCATGGTGCAGCTGTCGCAACTCGCCAATGAGACGAAAAGCCGGCTCGCCCAGTTCAAGACCGCATGAGCCGTCGTACGCGGGGGACGGAAGGCGGCATGAGACTCGCCGAAATCGAATCGGACTCCATGGCCCAGCGCCTCGCGGAGGTGGTCACCCGGCGCGTCGGCCTGAGATCGGCCGATGCGCTCCGGAAGGTGGCTTCCAGCCTGGCGCGCGTCGAGGACGCCTGCCGTCTCGGCTATGTGCAGCGAATGATCGCCGCCTCCCCATGCGATCGTGACTGGATTGATCTGGTGGAGCGCATGCTGGTGCACGAAACCTATTTCTTCCGGCACGCCGCGCAGATCGAGTTGCTGCGCGACGACATCCTGCCGCGCCTCGACGCCGAGCGGCGCGAGGACGGACGGCCTCAGCTCGTGGTTTGGATCGCCGGCTGCTCGACCGGTGAGGAGGCCTGGACATTGGCGTTTCTGGCGCAGCAGGCGCGCCACGCGCTCGGCTCGGGCGATGTCGTTCCGGTCTCCATTCTCGCCACGGATCTCAGCGAGACATCGGTTGCGACCGCAAGGTGCGGCGTCTATGACCGTCTGCACGGGCTGGACAGCTTTCGCGCAATTCCGCCGTGGGCTGCGCCTTATTTCGGGCCAGGGCGGGACACCTCCAACACCTGGGTGGTTCCGGATGCCCTGCGCGGCAGCGTGCGGTTCCTGCGCCACAACGTGCTCGATTCCGCTCCGATCTCCGGAGCCGATCTCGTCCTGTGTCGAAACCTGCTGATCTATTTCGACGAAGCCGCCAACCAACGCGCGCAGGAGAACCTGGTGTCGGCGCTGAGGCCTGGCGGCGTTCTCGTGCTGGGCCCGGCCGACGCGCCGAGGACAAAAGCGGAGCTCCGGCCAATTGCGACGGAATCCGCGACGGTCTATCTCAAACCGGCGGCGGCCCAGTGAACAAGGTCCTGATCGCGTCACCATCGACGTTCCTGCGCATGGCGCTGATCCAGCAATTGCGCCGCCGCAGGAGAAGCATCGTTTGCGCGGAAGCCGCGACGGGAGCCGAAGCCGGGAAGATTTTTGCGGGAGGCGGGATTGATCTTGCCATCGTCGACAACGCGCTGCTGCCGACGCCGGCCGGTGCGCGCCTGATCGCCACGCTCGAACGGCACGACGGGCGCGGGCTTCTCATCGAGACGTGTGCGCCGAAAATCACTCCGCCTGCGGGTGCTCGAACGCTACGGGTGATCTCCGGCGCGGTCGACGGCACGCTCGACATGGGTGCGATCGCCCGCGCCTTGCCCGCCGCGCTCGATGAAGTTGCCCTTGAGCGTGCTGGTCGACCGCGATCGTTCGACGCGCCGCTGGTCCCGATTGTCCATGAGTCCGCTCGGCATGCGTCGCGACGGCGGCCTGACGTGATGCTTCTGGCGGCATCGACGGGCGGTCCGAGCGCGATCACCTTGCTGCTGCGCCATCTTGGTCCGCCGCGATTGCCGATACTTATCGCCCAGCACATGCCGGCCGACCAGACCGCGGGCTTCGCCCGCTACCTCGCCGCCGAATCCGGCTTCGACGTGATCGAACGGGGCGCCGGCGACCTCCCATCGAACGCGCAGGTGGTCGTTCTACGTGGAGGTTCGGACTATCGTCTCACACGCGGGCGCACCGGCCAATTCCGGCTGGTCGCGACGGACGTAGCGGGCAATGTGTTTCACCCGAGCGCCGACCTGCTGTTCGGCTCGGCGGCCGAGGTCGGAATGGCCGCGATCGCCGTGGTTCTGAGCGGCATGGGCGGGGACGGCTCAATTGGCGCCGCCGCGCTCGCGGCGCGGGGGGGCCGGGTGCTGGTTCAGGATTTCGCCAGCTGTGTCGTCGCCGGGATGCCCTCGGCCACCCACGCCATCTGCCCGTCCGCGGTGGTTGCGAGCGTGCCCGAGATTGCCGAACGCATGTCGCGATGGTCGATGGCTCGCACCATCGGGGCGGCAGCGATTGCGGAGGGCTGAATGGCCTCGCTTCTGCTGGTCACCGAGGACCCGGCTTTCGCGCTTGCCGCCGAGGCGCTATCGCGTTCGGAGCTGACGGTGACGCATGCGCATGCGGAGGAGGTGATCGCGATTGCGCGGCTGGGCCTTCCTGACGTTCTGGCCGTCGATACCGATTCGGTCGCCGAAGCGGGAACGCTGATCACGACGCTCTCGGTGGTGACGCGGACGATCGTGGTCGCCATCGGGCACCAGGCATGGCCCGGCTCGGAGGCCGCCGAGGTGT
>Ga0302321_100006893_pt1 | contig 10011 bp, 13 predicted proteins | sample Fen_T0_1_FD_202505 | JGI IMG/M metagenome (GOLD analysis project Ga0302321, IMG submission 202505) | Peat permafrost microbial communities from Stordalen Mire near Abisko, Sweden - Fen_T0_1 | ecosystem: Environmental > Terrestrial > Soil > Wetlands > Permafrost | place: Sweden: Abisko... | reverse complement strand
ACAAGCAGCGCCTGACCACATGGAACGAGTGGCAACCCGTCTCGCTCGAAGCCTTCGAGTGATTGGCGATCCACACCGGAAAAGTAGCGTTTGCTCTTCTGCGCAGTGATGGTGAGCAAATCTAGAGCAGCCTTATTCGTCGACGGGAGCACATCAACGAGGCATTTGGTGGTTCATTGTTCTGGCTGTTAGATCTGCACAGCTCAGAGCAGGCGGGGGTATTGTCAACTTGTTTGTAAACATGTGACGTATTGCTGAGTAAGAAAGAAGAAAGAGGATGGAGGCGAGCAAGCGTTTTGGGATGTTCTGCTATGAGCTGGCTCGTTTCACTCTGGCGATCTCATTCCATTGTTGGAATCGGCTTTGTAACGTGGCACGATAGTCCTCGGCTCTCAGACGGTGTCTTTCTGGTTGGAAATGTTGGGAGAGAGGGCCAAATGCTGAAAGAAATCGTTGTGCCTGCTTGGCCGATTGAAAGCGTCGCATCTTCTTTTCACGCAGTCGTGTGAGTTGATGTGAGTTCGGGGAAAACACGCCGCCTATGCGCTCGAACCAGCCCTCGCCTCTCTGGATCAAACGACCCCTCGTCATGGTCAGCGTCCCTTTGAGCGAGCCCATCTCGATCATACGCAATTAGACCGCATGCTCGTCTCCTCGGTCACAGGAAAACCTTTCGCAAAACATTGGGCAACCCTCATGACTGATGCCTACAGCCGCCGCATTCTGGCTTGCTATGTGACCGATGATCCGCCGAGCTATCGCTCAGTGACGATGGCGTTTCGACAGTGCGTGAAACACTATGGACGACTCCCCCAGGAACTGGTGGTGGATCGTGGCCCAGAATTTCAGAGTGTGTATTTCGAGACCTTGCTGACACGCTGCTTCGTGACAAAGCTGGAGCGGCCTCCTGGGCAGCCGCTGCTTGAGAGTGTCCATCAGGCGGCCCGCAAATCTGCGTCGATCCGTCTTCATTTGATATAAGTATACTCATAGTATACATACATTGTCTTTTCCTTTTTGTTTCTACATACATGATTGGAGAAAAAATCTATATCACAAACATATTCTGCACCTCTTGTTCAACCAGATCTTGCTCGTGAGATTGCTTCAGAAGTCACGGTGATTCCTGACCAACGCATCTACCTGGTGCCCAACGTGGGTTTTATCATCGGTGAGGATGCTGTCCTCGTCGTTGATAGCGGATTGGGGCTGGAAAATGGGAAGAGCATCCTCCAAAAAGCACAGGAGTTGGCTCAGGGGAGGCCCCTTTGGTTCATCAGTACCCATGCACCCAGAACATAACTCCGGGGCTCAAGCCTTCAAAGGCCATGCAACGATCATTCTGAATGCCAATCAGGAAGACGATCTGCGTTAATATGGGAACATGACTCTGGACCTCTTTCGCCAACAAATGCCAGGAGTCGCCCCATTCTTAGAAGGGGTTTCCCCTGTCATCCCAGATGAAACCTACCAGGGGAAAAAGAACTTGATCTCGGTGACAAGCGTGTCCTCTTGCGTGAATTGCCTGCTCATTCCCATGGCGACCAGATCATTTTCCTCCCACAAGAACGCATTCTCTTCACAGGGGATCTGGTAGAGGCCCACTTCACACCGCTTTTTTTTCGATCCGGCTGTCAATGGAGGGGCATGGATTGAGGCTCTTGCTCAGATGAAGCAACTTTCTCCCACTATCGTTGTACCAGGACATGGAGAACTGCAACCCCAAATAGCCTATCCACTGGGCAATTTAGCGCTTCTCTATACGCAGCAAAAAAAGTATACGGAAGCAGAAATGCTCTACCAGCAAGCTCTTACCTAATGCGTTCCTTTCTGGAAGGATGAGAATATGAAAGTGTTTCTTTGCTGATGAGGACGACCATTTTTGATGGCTCAATTTTTAAGATTGCTTTTGAACCGTCTGCGAAACCTCATATGCCGCAGAATATACTTCACTTATCTTGTTGAAAGAGCGGTACTTGTTACTCTGACAAGAATCCTGATGGTTGAAGAGGCATCTCTTCCGGGGGGAATTGTTCGGGATGTTCATCCTCCCACCTGTGCCAGAGAGCTACAATAATCTGCCGGAGAACGCCAGCAACTGGGACAGCGAAGAAGCCACCAAGCAACCCGAAGAGTTCTGCGCCGGCCAAGAGCGCAAACAGGGCCACAATGGGATGAATTCCAACTGCTTTACTCAAGTGCTGTGATGCCATACCAGAGCAACCACCCCCGCCAGGATACTCAGAATACCTTCAATGAGGAGTAAAACCCACCCTTGCGGCGATGCCGTTGACGACAGCAAATACACCAAACAAAAGCACAAGGGTAGACACTGTCAAACCAGGCCAGACGAAAGTGATGATACCAAACAGGATAGCGGCGATACCACGAAACAGTGCCATCGTTCGGAAGTTCCCAATCAGTTGTTGCAAGTTGTTCCTCCTTGTTGTTGAATGACAACGAAAAAAAGATCCACAGCGACATCTTGCTGCTCTCCCACCCCTCGTGCCGATTGGCAGCAAAAGATGAGAATCAAATCGCAAGCATTTTACCCCTTTCAATCGGGGAAACGTTTCTGCCTGCTATCTGTATGATATGAGCACATCGTGAAAAAAAGCGTTTGCCAGAGCGTAAAAAGCAGACCAGAACCATAGACGGAGCAGTCGAGCAGCAACACACCAACAGACCAGACCGCCTCTGCTTTTTCACACTTTTTTCACACACTCTCATTTAAACTGTGAACGTACTTGAGCATTCTATGGCAATATAAGCGGCATCGCTGGGATCACATAGTCGGCCAGGCATTCTCACGTATAAGAGTTAATCTGTGCAGCCAAATGTTCTGGCCTATTCGTTGGTCTCCAGAATAGAGATGCATGGTTGTACCCTCGCAAATGTCGTTTGATAACAAAGAAGGAGAAACATTCATGGCAAACATCTTCGAAACAGCACGGGCCAAACGCTCGTACAACAAGCTCGTTAAAGGCATAGAGTCAGTGGCCGGGCTCGTTGATACTCTCAACGGACCAGGCCTTTTTACCATTTTCATTCCCACCGATACGGCCTTTGACCAGTTGCCCAGTGACAAACAGGCCAACCTGTTCACGGGCCCCGAAAAATTAGCCAGGGTGCTCAAGTATCACATCGTGCCAGGCTATTTCACTGCAGACGATCTGCTTGACCGCCTCTTCCTTAAAACACTTGAGGGTCAACAGCTCAGAGTTTGGTCGACTGTCTCAGAGATCCCACTGGGAGAGGATGAAATCGATGCTGAGGGCGATGCACTGAATTATATTGCTTCTGATACAATCGTCTCCTCAATAAGATAGATTTCGCAGCACGCAAGCTGTTCCTTTCGTACAGACAGAGAGTTTCCCAGGTTTCTCTTCTTTCACTCTACGAAATCGGGTCAATGTCACAAAGAAGTTCTCCCTCCTGCGAAGAACGATGAGCCCGGTCTCTGCAGGTACCATTTTCCATGCCTATCCATGCTAACATCTCATCTTCCTATAGAGAACAGCTTTAGAAGATAACCTCATGCTCCCGAGAGTCTCACTACTCAAAGAGGTTAGATGTGAGTTGCGACATCGCTCACCGCCCGGCGCGGACTCCGTAGCCCTTCGTGGGTCGGGTATCCGACGCGGAAGGATAGTAGTGTCTGCCAGGCAGGATTACCCACCAGCGTTTGCAGTGAGGTTCCAAAGTGGGGAGTGCTTCCCAGGATAACTTCTCTGGATGCACGCTCCGTCGCCTGGTTGAGTGGCTGCATGACCAGTCCCTCTTTGGTGGCCCACAACTGCATGCGTGCCCACAAACGGCCCGCATTCAACTGCTGTTTCCTGTCCTGCCCGTTGCGTACCGTAAGAAAGCCAAAAGCCCCGGCGGTCTTGACTTGATCAGTTGTGTTCTGCAAAAACGAGGAATCTTGCTGCTCTACCGAGACCGAAGGCAGCATTTTCCCAAGGGCGCGGGTCAGATCTGGCAGCCCTGCTGCGTCCAGCGTAATGCCATCGCGGTGTTGCTGGATGTCTTGCCAGGTTCCACGCCACCAAGCTCCCGTATCCACTCCATCTTGCGCTTTATCCGCCACAAACGCGTTTGCTGCATCCACCAGGAGCGCCCCGACGCGCTGACGCATATCCACGCTGGCAAACCAGAAGACCTTCACGTCTGGATCATCGCCAAGCACACTGAACGCATCCAGGGTCGCGGAGGTTACCAGGCGTCCCGTGTCGTACGGATAACGATTGGTGTGACGCTGCGGAATGAAGGAGTAGAGATCAGAGACAGGAACGCTCCCACGCGTCAGGCCAATCCGGGCGACCAGAGTCGTATCCGCTCCATCCGGCAGCAAAGTGATATGGGTGATATATCCATTGGCGGTAGCGGCCAGCAGCAGGTTTTCCAGAGCGCAACCTAGCCCGATATGCATCTCGCGCAGAAAAGGATCAACGGGTCCGAGATTGCGACGATAGTCGGCAAACAAGTCGATCTGGGTCTGAGAAACATGGAAGAGCCAGGGTTGGCTATTATGCGGATTGGCGGCCAGGATAGCCGCACGGACGAGATCGAGCGGCCCTCTGGTCGTGGTACGCCAATCATTCCACGGTTCGTACGCGGACCCTTCGCCAGTGCTGAACACGCCTTGATCAGCCGCACGCCAGACTCCTCCACCAATGATCAGGACGAATGCCCCGGTGCCTGCAAGAGCGAACACTTTTCTTCGACTGATTTTTTTATGAGGCGGTGTCGGAGTGGGAGACACCTGTACATCTGGCTCATTGCTTAATGGTGTAATATCAGTAGACATGGATCATTTCTTCCTTCGTCTTAAATTACAGGTGTCTCTCCTGGATTGTCCGTGTGTATGACCTAGATGGTACAATGTGTCAGCAGTGCCCCCACAACTCCTATTGCAGCTAACCATGGAGCGTGGGATCGCCTTTCTTATCCCACCAGATCATCCACTGATTCGGTTCGAACGCCTTAACCCACATACCCGCTTTGCCATCGGGAGAGATGGGGATCAGATCTCCAACTGCAATATGCTGCCATTGCAGGAGAATGCGCTCCGCGCTGTGGTGGCCCAGATTGTCGAGCCAGTCATAGCTGTACCAGCCAGCTCGCGTGATACCAATCTGCACCAACCAGGGCCAGATCTCCTCTGGCCGCGCCTGGATGGTGACGGTACGTGTCGCGTCAAACGTAGGCTGCTTCACGACGTCGTCACCGGCCATAGGGCGTGTTACCTCTTCGTCGGTGGCCCCCCAATGCAGTTGCCAGGACCGAATAAAGCGCAGATACACGCCAAACAAAACGGCTCCAAGAACGGCCACTCCTAAACTCTCCTTTTTTCCCACGGCAGGTTCCTCCTGTGCATTGCTCTATCCTGCGAGCACTTTTCACGAACTGAAGCACACAACACTCCTGTGCAAAGGATACATCCCTATTATCAGGAATCTCAAGGATCAGAAACATCTGGCCCTTGAAACATACGCTCGAACAGGTGAAAATGCAAGATCAGCCAGAGGAGAACAGCCCAGAAGAGTCCTGCACCCAGAATAATTATGTAGGCTATCGCACTCAGTGCTTGCAGGTTGAATAGCACTCGCAGTGGTGGCACCGCAAGAACAACGAGAAGGCAGATGAAGAGTCCCAGGACGAGCAGTGAGGGCAACCAGTTGCTGTATTTTCCCTGTTTCCCCGGTCTCACACGAGTTGGTGGTTCCAGAAAGAGGAGCAAGATCAGGCCACAGAGGACTAAAAACACCGTGATACCTGTCTGAGCTAACGGCAACGCCCCCTCCCGATAGGCATTATCAGGCACAGGAAGTCTGATGGAAGCAGGGATTAATATAGCAAGATAGACACCAATGGCAACCAGACAGGTTATCACCGCAACCGGAAGCACGAAGCGTGCGACAGTGCGTAGCAGCGAACTCTCGTTGGATGCCCGACCAGGGCGTGCCCAGTAGGCCAGAGCAAGCGAAGGGACACCGACCGTCAGCAGCGTCAGCAGTGATGTCTGACGTGGTTGGAAGGGAAAACTTCCAATAAAAGCAATAGAGATGAGCAACAGCATCATAGAGGCAACACGTGCGAGAAAGAGCTTCAAAATATCTTGCATACCATTGCGGATACGTTGACCCTCCCGGAAGGCAGGTGGGAGCGCGGCAAACGAGTCGTGTAACAGAACCAGGTCAGCGACTCCGCGCGTTGCCTGACTGCCACTTTGCATCGCGATGCCCAGATTGGCCTGTTTGAGAGAGAGGACATCATTCACGCCATCGCCAATCATGGCAACATAATGGTGGTGACGACGTAATGCCTGAATGATATGTTCCTTTTGCCCAGGCGTGATGCGACCAAAGATTGTTGTCTCTTCGACCACCTGCGCGAGCTGTAGATCATCAAGCGCGTCCAGTTCGGTCCCCGTCACTGTCTTGCAGTGCTCGTCCAGGCCCACCTGCGTGGCCAATGCTGCCACCGTGCGTGGATGATCACCAGAGATGATTTTGATCTGGACACCTAGTGCCACAAATTGTGCCAGAGTCTCACGCGCCTCAGGACGCAACGTATCACGCAGGCTGATTGCGCCAAGGGGAGACAATCCTCGCGGCAAACGTGCCTCGCCCTCAAACAGCTGAATTGGAACAGGCTCAGGATCGTGAGCCAGGAGCAACACACGCAATCCACGCCCGGTCTCCTCGGCAACGAAGTTCCCCAGGTCGCTCTCCGGTGCCAGAAAGGGACGGAGCACGTCTGGAGCACCGAGAACGTAGACCCCACGCAAGGTGCTATCATCAACAACCAGTGCGCTCCATTTACGGGCAGACGAGAAGGGAATTTCCTGGCGAACCGGAAGTCCACTTAGCGTTTGTTCCTGGCACGCGACTCCAATAGCCTCGCTGGTTGCATTGCGACTTGACGTATGCGCAATATAGCGACCAAGCTGTGTACGCAAGGCCGCTTCGTCGATCCCATAAGGATGCAATGAGGCTAGTTCAAGGCTGTTCGTGGTGAGCGTCCCCGTTTTGTCCAGGCACAGCACATCAACATGGCTGAGCGATTCGATGGCGTTGAACTTCTGCACGAGCGCCCCCTTGCCAACAATACGCACCGCGCCCAACGCATAGGCCATGCTAATACAAAGAAAGAGTCCATTTGGCACAATACTGATAATAACCATCGCCATCCGTACGGTTTCCACCATTGGAACGAAATTGACGACAGAAGCGGCGACCAGCAGTAATTCCAGGAACAGAGCAAGAAAGAGGAGAATGCGAATCACCAGATTGATCTCACGTTGCAGCGGGGTATACATTTCGCGATAGGCTCGTGCACGGACAGTGAGCGTTCCGGCCAGACTCTGCACACCCACTTTTTCCGCGCGATACGAGGCACTCCCTGTCACACAAAATGTTCCTGAGTAAAGCATATCACCTTCGTGCTTTGCTACCAGGTTTGATTCACCAGTCAGCAACGATTCATCGACCTCCAGGCGTCCATCCCCAACAATTGGCCCATCAACGACGATCTGATCGCCTGGATGGGCAACGATAAGATCATCAACGACCAATGCCTCTGGCTCAAGCAAACACGCTTGCCCATCACGCACAACGGTCGCTTTTGGCCGTGTCAAGAGGGCGATATGGTCAAGTGTCTGCTTGGCACGTACTTCTTGAATCAGGCTGATCAGCATATTAAATGAAATCACACCGACGGAGAGAAAGGCGTCAAGATATTGCCCTAAAAGCACCAGTGCGAGCGCGATGGAGAAGAGGATGATGTTGATCGAATTCAACACATTCTCGCGAAAAATGCGCAGATAGGAGCGACCCGTGACCGGTGGCAGCACACAGCCAAGTCCATGTGCACGCCGTTCCTCTACTTCTTGTGTGCTCAGACCCTGCCTATCCTGTTGCTGACGTTGCATATGCATACTATGCTTTAAACGCCTGGAAGGCATCCTTGAACATGGTTCGGTGATGCTTTTCACGTTCCAGGGCCAGGCGGAAACTAGCCACTGCGTCAGTGCGTTCCTCTTCCTCAGCCTCGCGAATGAAGCGCGGATACATCTCCTCGATCTCGTCGTCTTCACCATTGGCCGACGCATCCAGGTGTCCCAACGTCGAGGTAATACCCCCGGCGACCCGCAGATGGCTAATCCCGTGAATCGTTTCGGCACCTGCTGCCTCCAGGAACAATTGCGCAACTTCAGGGTGCCCTTCTTGCATGGCCTGCATTGCGAAAGCCGTGTATTTTAGTCTTGCTCTCGCCTCACCCGTGATAGCCTGTTGGAGATTGTTTTCTGTTTTTTTCATCATTTTCCTCTTTCTTGTCTTCTGGACGTCCTTAGAATTTCATCCTTCCGGCTCGCAGTGCATTCAGGATAACAATAACGTCAAACGCTTCTTGTAAAAGAGCGCCCGCTGCGGGGGTTATAAAACCAAAGGCCGCGAAGATCATGGCAATGAAACTGAGACCCATGCCAACCCAGATGCCCTGCAATGCCACACGCATGACATGGCGACCGATGCGCACCGCTCGCACGACACGCAGAATATCGGTTGAAAGGAGCACGGTATCCGCAGCAGAAGCGGCGGCGGTTAATCCTTGTGTGCCCAGTGCCATCCCAACCGTGGCGCTTGCCAGCGCAGGGGCATTGGCAGACCATGGTCGATGAAAAGTTCGTAAAGTCCCAACGCCACAATGTAAAGAACGGTGCCAAGCAGGAACAGATCGATCACCTCAATACACGCAAGTGCCAGCGGCTTTGCTCCTTCTGCCGTAAACGTCCCCTGAGTAAACACTTCGAACGCAATAGTCAACACGGTGAGAACTCCATAGAGGAGTACGATCACCGAGGCAAGGAAGGAACCGATCACCGCAATAAGAATAAGATAGCGGCTCCTGGCAAAAATGTTCCGTAGCATGAGATCATTTCCCCTCTGTGTTCAATAACCAGGAGGGCCTCATCTTGCCTCTCCGTAAATTTTTAACGATGGGTGTTCCCATTATTTTGACCTGGCACCGGTCAATGTATGCGAAGCAGCAGCGAAAGGGACAAGAAAAGTTAGCCCATTTCGCTGCTGCCCGTTAGTCTTCCCCATCATCATTGACGCTTCCGTCGCTCTGCCAGCCATCATTATTATCATCATCATGGAACCCGATGTGCCGTTTTCCTTCGCCAAACACTTGACCCAGCCCATAACCGGCCAATCCACCAGCGACAGCACCAACTCCACCAGCCAATAATGGATTCACAGCTCCTTGTTGAGGCCCATACCCCTGCTGAGGATACCCTGGCTGACCTGCATAGCTCTGCTGAGGATACCCCTGCTGAGGCGGACACCCTGGCTGACCTGAATATCCCTGTTGGGGATACCCTGGCTGAGGTGGAATAGATGTTGATGGTGTTCCCATTTTCATCTGCTGGAAGAGGTTCCGAGCAGTATCGAAAAGTTCTTTGAAATTAACTGGCATCGTTTATACTCCTTCTGTTCGCCATTCTACTTTTGCTCTTTGCGTATTTAGGCTCGTCTGGTCCTACCACCACTATTTCTCTTCTACTGACGAGTACTCTGTTGATCGTCATTGAAACCTCCACATGAGATCGTGAAAACACATTCTTACGACGATGGGGCCATCTTGAAACAGTCAGATGACCACCAACAGAGTACGAGAAGCGTTTGCCAGAAATCCTGTTTTGACTCTCTAAGGGAACTATAGCTTAGCTCCCTGAGTTAGATCTGTGAAATAGCTGAGATGATGCAAGGGGGGAACACAGCCACGTGCCTGACCTTTTTGTCTTGTAGCAGTGACATTTGGTTTGAAAACAGGTCAAATCTCAAATGAACGAGCCGTTTGAGAAAACGATACGCATACTTAATGAGTGCCGTTGAGGACAAATAAACCTGAATGCTCTCCTTCTCACACTCATGTGGATAGACGACTGCGAAGAAGAGTCTGTAGCATCGAGGCTGGTACGTAGGATGCCACGAAAAAGTT
>Ga0302321_100006892_pt1 | contig 10012 bp, 4 predicted proteins | sample Fen_T0_1_FD_202505 | JGI IMG/M metagenome (GOLD analysis project Ga0302321, IMG submission 202505) | Peat permafrost microbial communities from Stordalen Mire near Abisko, Sweden - Fen_T0_1 | ecosystem: Environmental > Terrestrial > Soil > Wetlands > Permafrost | place: Sweden: Abisko... | reverse complement strand
GCCGCGTGGGTGCCCAACAGCACCACGGACAGACCCAGCCATTGCAACGCTCGACGCATGCCTAGGGCGATCCATCGACACATTTTCGCGCCGTCTGAAGCCGCCTCGGCCCCGGAAGGCTCACTGCGTTCAAAGACGGCGCCAAGCGTGAGCCATGCACAAACTACGGGACTTTCTTGCACAGGCGATCTACGAAAGAGCCGTGAGAAAACCAACGAGTAGGTGGCGAACGTCCCAGGCCTTGGCGGCGGGCGCGCTTTGCTGCGCGATGGGCGCGGCGGCGACTGTCTGCGCGCAGCCCAAGGCGAAATCCGGCGATGCCGAGCAAGCAGCGCAAGCCATCGAGAAGGCCCTGCAGAAGCACGGCGCCGACGTGCACCGTTGCTTCGAGAAGGTGCTGGCCGATCGCCTGGATGCGGCGGGCAGGGTTGAGGTCACGGTGGACGTGGGCAAGGCCGGCAAGGTCACGGGCGCCAAGGTAAAAAAGACCGACAAGAACGCCAACCCCGCGCTGGCGACTTGCATCGAGAAGGCCGCGCTCGGCTGGACCATCGACGGCATCGAAGCCGGCGCCAGCGTGGTGCTGCCGTTCTCGTTCAAGGCGCAAAGCAGCCAGTACTTGATCAACGCGGCCGACGTTCCCGAGCGCGCGCTCGGCGCGCCAACGTCGAACAAGGCCAAGGTTGGCCCCAAGCGTGACGTTCCCTTCACGGTCAAAGTCCTGGCCGACGAGACCAACGTGAAGGCCGAGGGACTTTCCGTGACCCTACTCAACGTCGGACCCGCCAGCCGCGTGGCCATGCACCGACATCCCCACAGCGCCAAGATTCTCTACCTGGTGAAGGGACACGCCCGCTTGCTGGGTCCGGAAGGCGCCACGCCGGCCAAGCTAGAAGAGGGCACGGGCGTGTACATTCCCGCCGGCTACCCCCACGTGATCGAGAACATGGGCCGACAATCGACGGCTGTGTTCCTGCAGGTCTTCTCGCCGCCCGGTCCCGAGCGCGTGTACCGCGATCCGACGGACGCGCGTGGCCGCGCCGAATTCGAGGTGATCCGAGATCCAGCGTCGGCCAAGGTGACGCCCGAACAGATCAGCAAGGTGGTGGTGGCCGCCGCCGCGGATGCCAAGGCCGTGGCGCTGCCGCGCGGGCAGGGCAGCAGCAAGAACCTCGTCGAGGCCAGTCCTGGTCAGGCCATGTCGCTGTCTCAGCTCGAGCTCGCCGACGGCGCCGAGCTGCAAAGCAAGGGCGACGCCGCTGCCACCGAGGTGCTGTATTTCGTCTCGGGCACGGGCAGCCTCAAGGTGGCGGGCGAGACCCTGCCGCTCGCCGCCGAGTCACTGGTCTACCTGCCGCACGGAACCCCGTTCGCGATCAAGGTCGCGCTGGCGGAAAAAGCGGACAAGATTGTGGCAGTGCAGTTCAAGGTCGCCCTACGCAGATAACCCAACCGGAAGCGAACGATGAATTTCGAGCTGAGCCAGGAACAGAAGATTCTTCAGAAATCCGTGCGCGACTTCTGCGCCCGCGAGATCATCCCCAAGGCCGCGGCCTGGAACGAAGAAGGCAAATTCCCGCACGAGATCATTGCGCCGCTGGCGGGGCTTGGCGTGCTTGGCATCCAGATTCCAGAACGCTACGGCGGCACGGGCATGGGCATGCTTGAGCTCTCGGTAGCCGTCGAGGAGATCGCGCGCGCCGATGCCTCCGTGGGGCTGACCGTGGCCTCGCACAACCTTTTGTGCATGGACCACATCTACCTGGCCGGCAACGACGAGCAACGGCTGAAATACCTGCCTCGCCTGGCCAGCGGCAAGTCGCTGGGGGCGTGGTGTCTGACCGAGCCCGATTCGGGGTCGGATGCGGGCGCGGCGCGCACGCGTGCCATCCGCCGCGAGGGTCAGCATGGCGCCGAGTGGGTCTTGAACGGTGGCAAGAGCTTCATCACCCAGGGCTCGGTGGCCGAGGTTTACGTCGTCCTGGCCTCGACCACACCGGCGCGCAAGCAGAAGGGCCTGACGGCGTTCATCCTTGAGAAGGGAATGCCTGGGCTGAGGCCTGGGCGCCTGATCGAAAAGATGGGCCTGTGGGCCTCGGACACCGCCGACGTGGTCATCGAGGAAGTCGTCGTTCCGGACGCCCAGCGCCTGGGCCAGCTTGACAGCGGTTTCTTCGATACGGCCAAGGTGCTCGACCGGGGCCGCATTGGCATCGGCGCGTGGGCCGTCGGCATCGGCCGCGCCGCCTTCGAAGCCGCGCGCACCTATGCCACGCAACGGGTGCAATTCGGCAAGCCCATCTCGGAATTCCAGGCCATTCGCACCATGCTGGCCGACATGGCAACCGAGCTGGATGCCGCCCGGTTGCTGGTTTGGCGCGCGGCCCTCTTGCAAGACAGCGGTCAGCGCAGCACGCGCGAATCGTCGGTGGCCAAGTACTACGCCTCGCAGGCGGCGGTGCATGCTTGCGACTCGGCGGTGCAGATCCACGGCGGCTACGGTTACACCCGGGAATTCCCCGTCGAGCGCTACCTGCGCGACGTGAAGCTGGCCGAGATCGGCGAGGGCACGACCGAGATCCAGAAGTTGGTCATCGCCCGCGAAGTTCTCAAAGCCGCGGGCGCCTAGGCGCGCGCGGAGGTGCGCGCGGAGGTACGGTAATCCGGGCCGGTCGCCGGCCCCGGTTTCGGGGCTGTTCTAGCGAAGCCGCGGAACAGGTGCATAATCAGTTGAATGGGCGCCCGTCGGCGGGACGGCCGAGGACAAAATCGAACCGGACTGATTGCCGGCCGTTTTCGGCTGCAAGACGTGGTTGCGTCCGGTGGCATGGGCGAGGTCTATCGCGCGCGCGACGTGGTCTCGCACCTACAAGTGTGCGTGAAGCTTCTGCGCACCGATGAGGATCGCGAAGGCGAGCGCTTCGCCCAGGAGGCCAAGATCCTGTCCGCGCTCCAGCATCCGTCCATCGTGCGCTACCTGGCTCACGGCACGGTGGGTGGGGATCGCTACCTGGTCATGGAATGGCTCGAGGGCGAGGATCTGGCCCGCCGTCTCGAACGCGAACCACCCAACCTCGTCGACACCGTGATTCTGCTCAAGCAGGCGGCGGAGGCGCTGGCCTATGCGCACGCCCACGAGGTCATCCATCGCGATATCAAGCCGCACAACCTGTTCCTGCTCGAACGCAAGATCGCGCAGCTCAAGGTGCTCGATTTTGGCATCGCCAGGCTGGCCAATGCGGCTGGGCGACGGCTGACCCGCACGGGCAACCTGGTGGGAACGCCGGGCTACCTGGCGCCGGAAACCATCGACGGCAGCGGCACGGTCGATGGGCGCGCCGATGTGTTCTCGCTTGGCTGCGTGGCGCACGAATGCCTGACCGGCAAGCCCACCTTCCGCGGTCACGAGCCCGGCGTGCTGCTGGCCAAGCTCATGCTCGAGGATCCGCCGCATCTTTCGGAGATCGTTCCCGAGGTGCCGCGCGTGGTGGGCGACTTGATTGCGCGCATGCTGGCCAAGAATCCCGAGCGCCGGCCCACCGCCGCGCAGGTGCTGCGCACGTTGGCCGCGCTCGGCGATCTCTCCGAAGGCGGTGTCGCGAACTTGCAGGAAACCCAGCTCACGGTTGTCGAGCAGCGGGTGAGCTGCATCGTCATGGCCACCGCGGGCCCCATCCATTCCGGCGAGGCGCCGTCCCCGGGTGCGGACCGCATTACGCCTGTCCTCACCTCGCCTGGACAGGCGCCCACGCTGGCCGAGCTGGAAGCGCGCCTCGCCCTGCGCTTCACGGCCAAGACCTTCCTGCTGCCCGGCGGAAAGATGGTCGTGACCTTGCCCGAGGGCACGGTGGCCTCGGATCAGGCGGTGCTGGCGGCTCGCTGCGCGCTGCTGGTACACCAGCATTTGCCCGACGCTGCGGTGGTGGTGGCCCTGGGCATCGCGCGGCTGTCGCGCCGATCCGCCATGGGCAGCGTGATCGAGGAAGCCGCGGATCTGCTGCGCACCACCGGCGCCGGCCGGGTGCGCGTGGAGGAAGGGCTTGTGCCTCTCTTGGGCGCGCGCTTCGAGCTGCTTTCCGACGATACCGGCGAGTACTTGCTGGCCCCGCGCGAAACCCTGGAGATCAAGCGCAGTCTGCTCGGCCGGCCCGCGACCTTCCTTGGACGCGGCCAGGAACTGTCATTCTTGGCCGGCCTGCTCACCGATTCGGCGCTCGAACGCCAGGCCAAGGCCGTGCTGGTCTCCGGGCCCGCGGGCATCGGCAAATCGCGGCTGCTGCAGGAATTCATGGCCTGGTTGCGGGCAAGACCTGAACCGGCGTTGGTTTTGTTTGGCGCTGGCGACTCGCTGGCCGCGGGCTCGCCCTACGCCTTGCTGGGACGGGCGGTTCGCCGCCTGGCGGGCATCGCCGAAAACGACTCGGCCGACGAGCGGCGACGCAAGCTGGTGGATTGCGTGGGCAAGCATTTGCCTGCGGGAACCCGGGCGGGCGTGACGGCCTTCATCGGCGAGGTGGCGGGCGTCAGTTTTCCCGAGACCGATCACGAATCCCTGCGCGGCGCGCGCCAGAATCCCGTGCTCATGGCCGACGCCACCCGGCGCGCCTTCGAGCACTGGATGCGCGCGGAGTGTGAAGTCAATCCCGTGCTCGTCGTGCTCGAAGACATGCAGTGGGGCGACGCTGGCACCGTGGATCTGCTGGACGCCGCCATCCGGAGCTTGCGCGATCTGCCCTTCATGGTGCTGGCCTTGGCGCGGCCCGATCTGCAAACCGTGTTTCCCAACCTGTGGGCCGAGCGCCAGGTGCACGTCATCCAGTTGCCGCCGCTGTCCCGGCGGGCCAGCGAGCGCCTGGTGCGCGAAGCCCTGGGAGCGGTCGCCAGCGACGATCTGGTGGCGCAGATCGTTCGCCGTGGCGACGGCAACCCCTTCTTCCTTGAAGAGCTGATTCGAGCCGCGCATGCCGGCCGCTCGGGCGAGATCCCCGAGCCCATCCTGGGCATCGTGCAGGCGCGGCTGGAGGCCGAGGGCCCAGAAGGCCGGCGCGTGCTGCGCGCGGCCTCGGTGTTCGGCGAAACCTTCTCGCGCGATGGTGTGGCCGCGCTTCTCGGCGGTGAACGCTCGGCGGTTGGCGAAGCGCTAGAGCGTCTGAGCGATCGCGAGCTGGTGAATCTGGCGGCTTCTTCCATCGCCTCGGACGGCAGCCCGGCCTTCGCTTTTGCCCACGCCCTGATTCGCGAAGCGGCCTACGCCATGCTGACCGACGAAGATCGCTCGCTTGGCCATCGCCTGGCGGCCAAGTGGCTGCTCGAACACAGCGCGCCCGAGCCCTTCGTGCTGGCCGAACATTTCCGGCGTGGCGGCGATGCGCGCAGCGCTGCCTTTTGGTACCGGCGCGCCGCCGAGCAGGCCTTCAAGGCCAACGACCTCGATGGGGCCATCGCGCGCGCGGGGCTTGGCCTGGCCGCGCTGGGCGCCGAGGCCCCAGGTGTACAAGGTGCACAAGGTTCGCAAGGCGCAACCGACGCGCAGGCGGGCGAGATTCGCGGCGCGCTTTCCCTGGTCCAGGCCGAGGCCCTGCGCTGGCGGGGCGAGCTTTCGCGCGCCGAATCGGCGGGCGTGGCTGCGCTGGCCTTGCTGGTGCCTGGTTCGCCCATGTGGTTCCGCGCCGCGGGCCAGACCATCGTGGCCCTGGGCAGCCAGGGCAAGGTCAAGGATCTGGGCGCGCTCATCGCCAACATGCGCGCCGTGGAGCCGCAGCTGGAAGCGCGCGACGCCTTCCTGGTTTGTCTCAGCGAGGGCGCCACCCATCTCATCGGCGCGGGCCACCTGGCCGCCGCCGACGCCTTGCTGGAAGAGGCCGCGCGCCTGGCCGGGTATTTTTCGGACATCGAGCCGCAGGCCTGGGGACTGGTCCACAAGGCGCGTGCCGCCCGGGCCGCCGCCAGGGGCGAAAATGCCCTGTGTATGGAAGAGCTGGAAACCGCGTGGGCCTTGTTCGAGCAGGCCGGCGACCAGCGCAATGCCTGCGCGGTTCGTTCCAGCATCGCGACCGTGTACGCGGATCTTGGCGACACCGGGCGCGCGGTCGAGCTTCTGCGCGAGGTGGTGGCCAACGCCGATCGCCTGGGCTTGCCCGAGATCGCGGCCATCGGGCGGCGCGATCTTTCGCGCGTGCTGGGCTGGCGGGGCGAGAGCGTGGAGGCCGAGCGCCTAGCCCGCCAGGCGATGGCCGCCCTGGGCGCGCGCGCCGAATCGCGCGAGCAAGGTCTGGCCACCTGCTACCTGGCCGAGATCATGGTGTCCCTGGGCCGCTTCGACGAGGCTGCCACGCAAGCCGAGCGGGCCGCGTCCAGCCTTTCCAGCGCTCCGGCCGAGCGGGCCTTGGCCCTGGCCCTGCTGGCGCGCGCGCGGCTTGGGCGGGGCAAGATTCACGAAGCTTCGGTGGCCGCGCACGAGGCCTACTACGGCGCGCTGGAATCGCTGGGCGGCATGGGCGAGTGCGAGACCGTGGTGCGCCTGGCCTACGCCGAATGCCTGCTGGCCGCGCGCGATCTCGAGGCCGCGCACCTGGTGCTCTTGCGCGCCCGCGAGCGCCTGCACGTGCGTGCCGCGGGCCTGGGACCGCGCTGCGACCGCAATGCCTTTTGCACCGGCGTGCCCTACAACTGCGAAACCCTGCGCCTGGCCGAGGCCAATCTCGGCCCTGCGCGCGGAGCGGTCGGCGAGGGCCATCGCAGCCTGAAATAGCAAAAGGCCCACTTCCCGAAGGAGGTGGGCCCTTGCCAGGACTTCTATGTCAGTTGTGCCTAGCAGCCAGGCAGCGGGTTCCCGTTTGGATCTCTGAAGTCGGTGCAGGTACGGCACTGCATGCCGACCTTGGTGCCTGCGGCGAGCGCCAGATTAGGATCGTTCAGCTCCGCCCTGGTTCGCAGGACGTTGATCAACTGTCCGTTGTACGCCTCTGGGCACTTCTTCGTGTCGGTGATGAGCGTCCAGCAATCCGACTGGATAGTGTCAGGGGTGGCACCCGCCGCACACATGGGCAGCCCCTGGGGATTCTCCTCCCAGACCACCTCATTCGGCTTCTTGGGATCGGGGTAGGTAGGCTTTCGGTAGGCCACGCGACAGTCGGGATTTCCGTTCGTATCCGTCCACAGCTTGTAGTTCACGCACAGGTTCTGCAACTTTGCGGCAATGGTGTCGCCGATGGTCTTCATCGAGGCCGCGTAGTCGGTCTGACAGATGCTGAACTTCAGGCCGTTCTTGCCGAACTCGTCGACGAACGCGGCGTTGCGCAGGCCGGCGGTGGCGCCAAAGCCAGCCGCGATGGAGTCGAAGGTGCTGGCGTTGGCTGGCTTGTGGCCGGGATCGTAGCAAATCGGCCACGAGTCCCAGACCGAGGCATGGGCCGTGTCAGCCGAGTTCGGGTTGGGGATCTGGTCGATCTTGTATTGAGCACTCGTATAGTCCGCGTCGGTGAGTGGCCAGCCGAAGATACCTGCCACTAAGATCTGATTGTCTGGATCCTCCTTGAGGCCTTTGATCTCGGCGGCGAGGTGTTTGTAATCTTTGAGAGGGCTGCAGCTGGTTGCTACCGAGGTATCCGTACTGCCAGTGCCGTCGATCGGATTGGGGCAAGCATCCGTGCGCGCCTTGCATGACGACAAGGGCGCGGTGAAGGCGGCCGTTGTCGGGTAGCCAGGAGGCGTATTATCGGCGAGATTCTTGTCGTTGCAAACATGCGAGCGTGAGTAGCAGCGCAAGCTCGCGGACTCGTTGCGCAGCTCGGCCTTGTCGCCGAACATGCCATCACTCCCGGCGGCCGAGCAGTCGTCTTCGTCGGTCAGGAAGACCAGGCCCAGGTAGGCAGGTCCGCGCAACATGGCGTGCTGATCGTCGTTCGGCTTGCCCAAACCTCCGGCCACGAGGGCAAACTCGAAGGCCTGCAGCTGGTGCTCTTCGCCACAGCCAAGGGTTCCCAGATTTCCGGCCAGACAGGCGAATACGGTGTTGATGTCGCCCGTGAAGTTCACCGGCTTGCCCTTGGTGTATTCAAGCCACATGGCATCGGGGCTGTTCACTCCGCAGGGCGTGCTGCCGCTGACACTGTTGATCATCTGGAACCGGCCGAGATCGCCGTAGCCGGTGGTCATGGTAGCCCCATTTCCATCGGGCAACGTCCTGGGACCGCACGAGCCGCTGCTATAGGCGCCATTCGTTCCCAGATCGCTGTCGATGATGGCGACGCGCAGGTCGGGCAAGGCATTGTTGTTGTTCGGATCCTGAAGCGCCGCGATCAGCTTGGGGAACTGGGCGTTCAGCTTCGCCTGCTTAGGCGCCATGGACGGCGAGTTGTCGATCATGAACACCAGGTCGAGCAAGCGGGTGGGCGACACCGAAATATAGATGTCGGTCTGCTGCTCAGGCGCCGGCACTGGCTGCGTGAGCGGGTGCGATGTGCAGGCCCACCAGACGAGCGGCAAGGATGGAAGTGCGATCGCCCAGCGGAGGGTTCGCCAGCTCAAAAGGCGAATGCTGCGCTTTGAATTACCAATCATGGAAGTCCTCCTCGTAGAGCAGCCAACGTGCTGTTGTGTTGCTGTGGTATCTCGGAGGTACCTTACAGCAAGATGTAGGCCGAAGGAAACACTAGAAAAGATTTGGTATCTCTTGGGTTTATTCTCGCCGGGGGCCAATTGCGTTGGCGTCATCGGCAACTAAGTTGGCATGTCTAAACCCGACCTCGGTCACCGCGTTATCGGGTCTTCATGCAGATACGGGGTTAGTTCCACCTGGCATGAAGCTTTGCTCACTCGCTTTGGGGTCGGCGTGTATTCTGGCCAGCATGAGAAGAGATCGCCAGCGCAAAGGCGAAGCCAGAGAGCGCGCGCAAGCTGCAGCAGTGGCGTCGGCAGATGCGCGTGCAGACGCGAAACAGGCCAAGTGGGATCGGCATGCCGTGGTGGCCATCGTCGTCTCCTTGCTGGTGGCCTATTTCCCAGCCCTCGGCGCTGGTTTCACCAATTGGGACGACGACCGTTTCATCACCAACAATCCCTTGTTCCACGGGCCTGTGTCGGCCTACGTGGCGGCCGCGCTGACGCGTGTTCAGTTCCAGGCCTACCATCCCCTGCACCTGCTGTCGTACTTGCCGGACCGGCTCTTGTGGTCTGATTCGGCGACAGGGTTTCATGCCCTGAATCTGGGGCTGTTCGCGCTGGCCCTGGCGCTGGGCTACTTCCTTTTGCGGCGGACCGTGGGTGTGCTGCCAGCGCTGATGGCGATTTTGCTGGTGGGGCTTCATCCCTTGGCCATCGAGTCGGTGGCGTGGGTCGTGGGGCGCAAGGATGTGTTGGCGCTCTTGTTGCTGTTCGCGACCTTGCTGGTCGAGGATCGCGAGCCTCGCACCACACGCTCAACGGTGATTGCCTGTGTCCTGGCCACGCTGGCTTGCCTGGCCAAGACCTCGGCGGTGGTGCTGCCCATCGTGCTGTTCGCGTGGCTCCACTTCGCGCGCGAGATCCCGCTGCGTCTGGCCCTGCGCCGCTGTCTGCCCTTCGCCATCATCGCGCTGGTGTTCGCGCTGCCCGTGCCTTTGATCTGGAAGCACAACCAGATGATCCCGTCGTCCCGGCCGCTGCCCTTCGTGCTCGATGTGCTGGGCACCCTCGGCGTGTACGCCGGCCGCGTGATTGCCCCGGTGGATCTGGCGCCAGTCTATCCCGCCATGATCCAAGGCCAGGTGTTCGGGGGGCTTGCCGTGGCGATTGCGTTGCTGGCCCTGGTGGGTGCGTGGCGCCGCCTGCCGTCGGGCGCGAAATTCGCGACGGTTGCTTTCGTTGGCTGCCTGTTGCCGGTGGCCAACATCACGCCGCTGTACTATCGCTTTGCCGATCGCTACGCGCTGCTGGCCTTGGCTGCGTTGGCTTGGCCCATGGCCAAGCTGCTGGCCTGGCCGCGCGCGCGTGTCTTCGCCGCGGTGGGCGTGACTGTTGTGCTTGGCCTCGA
>Ga0302321_100006891_pt1 | contig 10012 bp, 11 predicted proteins | sample Fen_T0_1_FD_202505 | JGI IMG/M metagenome (GOLD analysis project Ga0302321, IMG submission 202505) | Peat permafrost microbial communities from Stordalen Mire near Abisko, Sweden - Fen_T0_1 | ecosystem: Environmental > Terrestrial > Soil > Wetlands > Permafrost | place: Sweden: Abisko... | reverse complement strand
TTTTTTTTTTTTTTTTTTTTTTTTTTTGTTTTTTTTTTTGGGTGGCGAAGAAGAAATCGTCGAGCTGGGCGCCTGGATGGTGAAGCGGGCTGGGACTTGCGACCAAGCGAGCGCGCGCCAGTGCCTCGCGCATGTCCATGGCCACGCGCGAGCGCGGTGCAAGTCCCAGGACGCGGTGACCGTAGCACTGGCCGCCGCGCTGCGAGCCACGCACCTGCACGATGGAGCGGGCGCCCGTGCGGTCGCAGCCGAGATGAGACCTGCGACAAGCGGAAGCAGCGGCGAAGACGGCACGGGCGCCTGCGGGGCGGGGGCTACTTCCCAGATCCGGCGACACCAGGGTTTGGTAGGGGCGGGTTGGGGGTCATCACGTTATTGGGAAGCTGCATCGCCGCCGCCAAGGATCTGCCGTTGGGCTCGTAGAGCCGCGTCCGAATAAGTTCCTCGATCCAATCGATGACCTCGACGAGCTCTAGATGCTCCTTGTCGGTCTTGATCGCGTGGTCGACGTCTGCTTGCTCAATATGCGCCACAGCCCGGTTCGCCGCCTTCATGACATCCAGCAGTTTCCGGTATCGCACGTCGGCAATCGCTTCCGCCGCTGTAAAGCGAAGGGCCTTGAAGGATTGATGCCACTTGCGGCTGTCCTCAAGGTCAGTTCCACCCTTCTGGCCGTCGCCCTTCTTCGGCAGATACAGCCCCATCTCACCACAGAAGAACCGGACCATGAGCATGGCGATGTCTTTGGAACACCGAAAGAGATCCCGGGTCTGCTCGCCTTCCAGTTTCGGCCTGCCCGGGCTCGATGCGGGCTTCGGGCCGTACCTCTCCCGGAATGTCGTCAAGAGGTTCACTCGATGGGGTAGATGCCGGTCGAAGTAGTCATCAGCGTTCATGGTCTTGTCTTACGTCTCGAATTCCCAGCAACCAGCTACGTCCTCAGCCGACCAGCAACCGAATTGCTCGCCGAAGGTCTCCAGCAGGCAACTCAGGAAGATGGCGCCATACCTAAACACGCTGCCCACGTCGAATTCGCTAGAGCGTTGCGACCACAAGGGGCCATTCGGACCGAGCCGAAGGAAGCGGTCGACGGCTTTCACGTTCACGTGCGTGAATGACGACAGGTCCTTGTAGAAGATTTCATAGGCTTCGATGTGGTCGACCTCGGTAGCCATCTTCTGGATGGTCTTGCCGGACCAAGACCTGTCCTTTCCAAAGATCGGACGCACCCGTGCGAATGCGTCGTTGATGGCAGGAGCACGCGGCAACCAGTACCTCGTGTACTCCTCGCCAAGGCCCTCGGACCATGACGGCTTGCTGCTCTTGCGGTTTCGATCCACGGCATCCAGCATCTGCTTGTTGATGACGTCGCCAAAGTTGATGTAGCGACGGCTCCGTTCGGCGGGCGCGTTGGTGATGTAGTGGGCCGTGACATCCACCTCGAAGAGCGAGCGCACGATGATGTAGCCGACAGTCACCGGGAACCAACCGTCGTCGAAGGCACGAGCAAGGCGCAGAATCGATTCAGCTGCGCTCTTGCTGTGCAGGAGAAAACACAGCATGAGCGATGTGTACTCGAAGCCGGCAGCATGTTGCCGCACGCCTTCGGCCCGCTTCGAGAGCTTGACCAGGCGTTCGACCACTTCACGGTGTTGGTCGACGGTCAGGTACTTCACGACAGGCGCTTTCCTCGGGCTGGCACCGTTCACTTTCGAGGTTGCCGCGATTCGTCGAAATCACCACCCGCAGCTAACGCTCAGAAACCCCAGTGCTGAACCTCAACAACCCTGATATCGAGGTCGGTGCGCACGACCACCAGTTTCTCGTTTCGCTCCACGACGCTGCCGCTTTCCGCCATTCTCTGAACGAGGTACCAGTGTGAAAAGCCGGTCTGTTTTCCGTCGGGAATCATCGGCTCGTAGAGGGGCGTGACTTCGTCGGGTGATCCAAGGATGGCGTGAACTTGATCCATCGACATGCCGACCTGCACCTTAGAGAACCCTGTTCTGATGGTCGCCTCTCGCTCCGCGCTGGCGTGATAGGGGTAACGAGAGGAGGCCGGAGGTCGTGTCTTCGTTGTGCAGCATCCCACCATGGTCACCATAATCAGCGTCGCCAGAAGGTACCAACATAGCATTCGCGGCAGTCTGTGCTTGGTCATTGGCTCCACCATCTTCCGGATTGCGGACCGGTACCGCGGCCCAAGAGTCTGCTACGGCTTCTCGAGGCCGATTTCGTTCATCATGTCCCTCTGGAAGGAGCGACAGTTCTGTCCCACTGGCCAGCTCCACTCACCGCTGTAGCGCTGGGCAAACTCTGGGATTGCCACTGCCGCAGCCGTGCAGGTCCGGTACTTGCTCGTGGTTTTTAGACGAGGATTGAACTGTTCCTCAGCGGGCTTCCCGTGGTCAGGATCACGAGTTGGCGTTCCGCCAAAACTGGTCTGGCCGTTCAGTTCTCCCTCGACACCGGTAATCGTGCACCAGAGGTTGTGGCCTTTCTGACCGCGGTAGAACTTGTTTTTAGGCCACCAGCCATAGCTTTCGAATCGATCGCCAATCTTCACTTCCGTCCACCAATGACCGTACTGGTCCGTCTCGGAGAGATGGATGAACTTGCGCTTCATTGTGATTTCTGTGCATCCCCCGCCAATGCCTCTTGTGTTGAGTGAGGTAGTAGCGCATCCGGCGAGTGACCCAACGATGCCAACGACGATTGTCATCTCGACGAGAGTCTCGTTCCCCGACGGATCGCGGTAGCTAGCCGGGCTCTGGTTCGAGTAGACGTAGGGGTAGAAGGTGACTGGCGCGTTCTCACTGCCCTCCGCCGGATCGACACTCACAAACCGTCCCGTCCTCGTGTCCAGCCACCGCGCTCGGTTCTGGTAGAAACCGACGCTGTCGACGAGGTGTTCGCCTGCGAAGCGGTACGGGTTCGCGTCGGAGCCGGTGCTCGACAGCGTCGAGCCGAACGCCTCGTACGCGTAGCTGTCGGTCCTCGCGCCGGTCACGTCGAGGAGTCCCCGCACGCTCCCCAGCCCGTCCGCCTCGTACATCTTCGCGACTCCACCCCTGACTTCTTCGAACAGCATGTCCCCGGCCCGCACGTACAGCACGCTGACCGCGCCACTCCCATCCACCTCCGCCACCACATGGCTCAGCCCACCGCTCGTGTCCACCAGCAAATCCGTCGCCACCCCATTGACCGCCGTCCGCACCAGCACCCCATCCACGTCGTACGTGTTCTCGACCACCGTGCCGTCCGCTTTCGTCACCTTCACCAACTGGTCCTCAAAGTCCCACTCGACTCTTGCATCGCGATTCGCAGCCAGGTACCAGCGGTTTCTCACAAACCCGTGCGGTTGCGCGCGCCGATACGCATGCGCGGGCCCGGACGCGCACGTATGCGACTCTGTCGAGGGGAGTTCACCGGTCGTGGTCGTCTGCGCCGCCTGCACGCCCAGGATTGTCGCGCTCCTCGGGGAAATCGGCAAGCAGAGCAGTTAAAGGAGGAAGGCCCTACCGTCAGACGAGCCAGTTCTCGACGGTGAGTCCGGGGATGGTGCCGTCGAGCAAGGCGCGGTCGTTGGTCACAAGAGTCGCGCCAGCCTCGATCGCCGTCGCGACGATGTGCAGATCGATGTCCTGCTTGGTCACCCCGCGCCGCTCCAGATCAGCCTTCAGACGTCCAAAGCGATGCACGATTTCGACCGTCAGCGGTAGGATCCCGTCGAGCATGGCGAGTTGCTGCTCGACCGCCGCCAGGTTCTCCTCACGGCGCGCGGATTTTTCGGCGCCGTAGATCAGCTCGCCCACTGCCAGCAGGCTCGTCACCACGTCTCCCTGTTCCCAAGCCTGGTCCAGCCTCGCCGCCACTGGTGTCTTCCCGTTGCGGGCATACACCAGCATGTTCGTGTCGAGCAGCCAGATCACATTTCCTCGGGTGGCGCTGCTCTCCCGCCAGCCTCACGCCCCTCGCGCAGAATGCGGATGATCTCCTCCGTCGATTCTCCCTGCCACGGTCCCAGCGCCGCCATCCGCGTGCCGAGCCCAGGACCTTGCCGTCGTCGAGGCGGCACAGCACGCAGCTCCACATCCAGATCATCGACGTGGGCGCGCACCGGGTGCGATGGATCATGTTTCAGTGCCATCAGGGCCTCTTCCAGGGTTTGGGCGATATGTTCCGCGGATCGCGCCATCGTCTTTGTCCTCTATCTTTAGATTACCACGCTCCCGCGGGTGGCACCGCGCCAGCGTTTCCTTCAGGTGGCCGATCGACACGTGCGTGTAGATCTGCGTCGTCGCCACCGAGGCGTGACCGAGCAGCTCCTGGATGTGCCGCAGCTCCGCCCGGCGTTCCAGCAGGTGGGTGGCGCATGCATGGCGCAGCCCGTGCGGGGTCAGGCGCTTCTCGATGCCCAGCGCTTCTTTGTACTGCCGCAGGCGCATCCGCACCGTGTAGTAGCCGATGGGTTGACCTCGGGCCGTGAGCCACAGGGCGCGCACCGGCCGGCCTTGCTGGCGGCACAGCCCGGGCCGGCACCAGCGCAGGTAGTTGTCGAGGTACGTCGCCGCCACTTCGCCAAACGGCACGACCCGCTGCCTGCCTCCCTTGCCGCACCGGATGCGCACCATACGCTCGTCGATGTCGACGTCGTCCACTTCCATGGCCACCGTCTCGCCCGCTCGCGCCCCCGTGGAATACAGCAGCTCGTACAGTGCTCGGTCGCGCCCACCGTCAGGCGTGCTCGGGTCGATGCTGTCGAGGAGCTTGGCCATCTCGTCGGACTTCAGCACCGGCGGCGGGAGTTGCTCGGGCTCCTTGAGCAGGTGAAGCTTGCGCGCCGGATCGACGGGCACGAGATCCAGTTCCAGCAGGACGCGGTAAAGACCTCTGACCGCTTCCAGGGCGTTGTTCACCGTCACTGCCCGAGGGGGCAGCCCCTTCTGCGTCGGCGTGTGCATGACCTCCATCCGAAAATCCTCGAGCAGCGCCGGCGTCACCTTCACCAGCTCGCCCACCTCGCGGCTGGCGAGAAAGCGCTCGAATTTGTGCAGGCAGATCAGCTTGCTTCGCACCGTCGTCACCGCGCACCCACGCGCCTGGATCGCCTGCGCGTACCGGGCCACCAGCTCCGCCACGCGTGGCGACGTCGTCATCGCTTGCCCCGCGGATGTTTCTCCTGCTGCATCTGCCGCAGATCGCCTGCCGCGACCTTGGTGTAGCGCTGGGTCGCGGTCAGCCGCGCGTGCCCAAGTATCGCCCCGACTTCGACGAGCTGGGCGCCCCCGCGCAAAAGCTCTGTCGCCATCGTCCGCCTCAAGGCGTGGCAACTGACCCGCACTCCCGTCGACTGGGCCAGCGCCGCCACCAGCCTGGTCAGAGCCCGGCAGTCCAGCGCCCGCCCATGCCGCGCCAGAAACAGCGCCATTTCACCCTCGCGCCCGTACATCCGCCGCGCAAGCAGCGGGCGCACTTTTTCCAGATACAGCTTCAGCCACTTTTGCGCCTCCTGGCCGAGAGGCACCAGCCGCTCTTTGCCGCCCTTGCCGTGTTGCACGCGCAGCACACCGCCGGCCAAGTCCACGTCGAAGACGCTCAGCCCGACCACTTCGGCACGCCGCAGCCCCGTGCCGTACAGCACTTCCAAGATCGCGCGGTCGCGCACGCCCGTGGGCAGCGACGTGTTCGGCCCGGCCAGCAGTTTCTCTGCGTCCTTCGTCGAGATCACCGGACCCACGAGGTGCGAGAGGTTGCGCTCGTGCAGGTGCTCCGCCGGCGAGAGCAAGAGCCGGTTGCTTTCCACGAGGAAGCCGAAGAAGCGCTTGCACGCCCCCAGCCAGCACTCCGCGGTTCGCGGGGCCACCCGCTTCCGCAGCCCCGCCACGTAGCCGTCCACCTGCGCCCTGGTCATCTGTCGTACGTCCGGTATCTGCTCCGCTTCCAGATAGCGGCGGAGCGTGGTCAGCCCCTGCGCCCGTGTCTTCGCCGTCGCTGGCGACAGCCCGCGCCCTCGCATGTGCTCGCAAAAGGCCTCGACCAGGGCGCCGAAGTCGTCCTGGCCGGGCGACTGGGGCCGAGGTTTTTCTCTATATGCTTCCTGGAATTCCCGCAAAGTGCCCACCTCCCTCACGTAAGGCAGTTAAAGGAAAAGGGAATTCGCCGACGAGACTTTGTGCAGAGGCTCCGCAAAGCACCACAAAGCTCACAAAGTCCGCACCTTTTTGCGTACCCCCTCACGGCGTCACCTCGATGCCGGTTCGCTTCGCCGCCATTGCGATCTCCTCGGGCGTGGACAGGTTCAGATCCAGCGGTCGGCCGTTCTCGTCGACGGTCAGGCTGTACGTGTACTGCTTGCCCTGGCTGCCCATCAGCGGCTCGATGCACTCCTCGCGCTCCAGCTCGGCCAGGTGCACACGCAGTTGCCAGCTTGACCAGCCCGACTGCTGCTTCAAATCCCGACGGGTGAAGGTGTACTCGGGCTTCACCTCTCCCTGCGCCTGCTCCTCACACAGGTGCCGAATTTCTCCCAGCAGCTTCCGCGCCGGTGCCGACACCTCGTCGAGCGTCCGTTCGAGCACGGTGCGGGCGAGCTTGTTCGCGGCAGCGAGGTCAGCCAGCGTGGCCTCGATGTACGCCACCGACTCGCCGTCGACCACCATTTCCTTTGCCGGCCTCTGGTACTGGTGCAGAAACGCCACCACCTCGATCAGTCCGAGATACTTCCGGTGGTCGCGCCGTGTGCGTAGCGGCTTCGACGGGAATTTCAGAAGAGGTGCGTACGGGATCACCACCGGCATCGGCCGCAATAGCCGCTGCGCCACGTGGTGCCGCCGGATCGTCGCTTCGCCACGATGCCGGCGCGAAAGTCCCTCGACCGTGCGTCCCTCGCGCTGGAGCGCATGGATCCGCTCCGTCATCTCGTCCGACTCGTCGACGGTGACCATCAGAAAGCGCGACAGCGTCTCCGGATCCATCTCCGTCGCCGTCGTGGTCAGCAGAAACATCGCTGGCCCCTTGACCGTGTGCTCGTCGGTCCGCATCCGTCCCGTCTGCGGATCCTTGGTCGTCACCGCCACGGTCAGCGACTTCGCCGACTGGAGCGACCTGATCGAATACGCCGCACCCTCGGCCCCGGCTGCCTCCTCGATGCACAGGATCTTGTGAGATAGGCCGTCTTCGTCGAGGTAGTAGAGCGCCTGGTCGGTCACTCGCGTGTAGCGTTTCACGTCCTCGGGTGGCACCAGCCGCACCAGCACGTCCGCCAGCGACGATTTCCCAGCAGCAGATCGCGACTGGATCAGCAGCGACAGCGGTTCTTCCAGCTTGCGCGAGACACAAGCCAGGTACCCGAGCAGCTTGTTCGACTCCTCGCCCGCGTACCCGGCCAGGTCCAGATCCCGGACCACCTGGTCCAGCAAATCAGGCCGGCGCAAGAAGGCCATGGCATCGGCTTCCTCGTCGGGCGTGGCCAGAAGCCCGGCGCCTGCCTCCTCCGGCGTCGGGCTCGCCGTCTCCGCCTCGGCGTACTCGATCACTCGCCGCAGGTCGTGTTCTGTCGTGCCGGCGTCGATACCGAACAGCCCCGCGCACGCCCGCACCCACGCCTGCCGCGCCTTCGCGTTGTACAGGTCGAGCGTGTCCAGGTGAAAGCGAGCGCCCGCTTGCGCGCGCACCGCGCACCGCAGGTGCGTAGGCGATCGGCCCATGCCTTTCACCTCGTAGATCCGGCCAGAGAGGTTCAGGCGGAAACCACCCGCGGTCTTCTCGTATCCGTGGTGGCTGCGATGAAAAGGAAAGCTCGGTCGCTCGGCCACGCCTGGATCTGCAGCTCGCAACAGCGCCTCGACCGCGGCCGCGCCGCCGGTTCGCACCACGTCGTTGATGTCCTTGCCCTCGGGCATCGGCACAACGACCGCGCGCACGCCTTCGCGCCGCAGCTCCTCGGCCAGGCGGGCGGCGCCCTCGCGTCCAGGATCGTCGCCATCGAAGCAGATGAAAAGCTCGCGCACCTGCTCTCGCCGCACCAGCTCGCGGTGTGAGTCCGTCCACCCCGTCACGCCCCAGCTCGGCAAGATGTTGGTGTAGCCCGCATCCCACAGGGACATCCCGTCGAGAATTCCCTCGGTGACGATCAGCTCTTTGCTCGTCCGAGCTACCTGCGGCACCACCAGCCCGCGCCGCGGGCCTGACAGATACAGGTGGCGGGGTTCGCCGTCTACGATCTTCCGCCCGTACAGCCCCGTCACCGCGCCTTGCTCGTCCAGCAGCGGCACCACGATGCAGCCGAAGAAAAGCTCCGTACCGCCCGCGCTCAAGATCCCGAGCTCGCGCAGCTGCTCGCCGACCTCGCCTTCCTTGGGCAAGGTGTCTCGCAGCTTCCCGCTCGCCAGCCCGACTCGGAAGGCATCGAAGGTCGCCGCGTCTTTGATTCCGCGGCTCTTGAGGTACTCCGCGCCTCGAGGATCTTCCTCGAAAGCTCGTCGGTAGAAGTCCGCCACCCGCGCCAGGAGCTTCGAGAGCGCTGGCGTCAGCGTCGGCATTTTCTCTTTAACCGCTTCCGCCGGCGGCGCCGCCGGCTCGACCGCTCGAAGTCTCAGCGGCGCCGCCGCCTTGGCGCCCAGCCTGATCGCAGCCTCGCGGAAGTTCAGCTTGTCGTACAGCTCGAGGAAACGGATCGCATCGCCACCGGCGTTGCAGCCGAAGCACTTCCACAAGCCTTTCTCCGGCGTCACCGACAGCGACGGTGTCTTGCCGTCGGCGTGGAAGGGACAGAGTCCCTGCCACGACCGGCCCTTCTTCTGCAGCGAGATCCCCTTCGACTGGATCAGCGCAACCAGGTTGGTTCCGTTCTTTACCCGGGTCACTTCCACGGCTGGGATCACTTCGTCCTCCTCAGGATTCGTCGCCGCAGTTGCACCGCTGGCGCCGCCACCGACGGCTGCTTGAGCCGGACTGCCCAGAAGCCCGCGGGCGACTGCCACAGCTCGAGCCCAGCCGCGGCCAGCAGATGGGACAGTTCGGGGTGCGAGATCGGTTCCTCTGGAAAACCTGTCAAGACCTTCTTGGCTTCCATGAGGCACCCCCGCGGCATGGCCAAAACATGATATGTTTTGTACATGCCATGTACTTCTATGTCAATACCCTTCGTCGAGGCCTACCCAGAAGCGGCCCTAAGATGGTTGCGCTCGACCATCGAGGGAATGTCCGTGCCGCAGCCCAAGTCCAAAACCGACCGTGAAACCGTCGACCAGCGCCTGGCCCGCTTGCGGCGTACCGCTGGGCTCACCCAGCAGCAGTTGGCCGACAAGACCGGCATCTCGCGAAGGATGATCGCCCACTACGAGACGCAGGCGACTGCGCCGCCAGCGCAGGCGCTGCCGTTGCTTGCGAAGGCCCTCGGCGTGTCCGTCGACGAGATCCTTGGCACCACCGGCCGTTCGAGCGCTGCCACCCTGCAAGCCGCACCTCAAAGCACCGTGGATCTGCGGCTCTGGCGCAAGCTCCAGCAGCTTCAGCAGTTGTCACCGCAGAAGCGCCGAGCTGTCCTTCAGGTCCTCGACGGCTATCTCACCGCCAATTCCAAGTCGGCCGTCGGCCGATAGGTTTTCCGGGGGCGCGGCGGGGTGGGTTGGGGCTGGTGGGCGAAGCCGCGCAGCACTTTTCGTAGCGGCCTGCCGCTTGCCTGAGGCGAGCGGAGTTCCCCGGCCGACGGAGCGAGCTGAGTCGCAAGCGGCGGGCCGCGAGCCGGGCATGTTGGCGTCGGCGCCTGCACGATCGTCGAGGCGGCGAGCGTAAGCGCGAGCGGCTGCGGCGCCAGCTAGCGCCGCGGCCGCGGCGGGCTGAGAGCGCGCCCTCGGCCGAGACGTGATGCTTGCGCCGCGCCAGCCGGGCCCGTCGCTGTGCACGCCGACGGCCCCCGTGGTGGTGGCAGGGGCTGGCAGGGGAAGGGGCGCGACCGGGGACCGTGGTCGCGCGCCGTCCCCCCTAGGCGAGCCGGCGGTGGCCGTCT
>Ga0302321_100006890_pt1 | contig 10013 bp, 6 predicted proteins | sample Fen_T0_1_FD_202505 | JGI IMG/M metagenome (GOLD analysis project Ga0302321, IMG submission 202505) | Peat permafrost microbial communities from Stordalen Mire near Abisko, Sweden - Fen_T0_1 | ecosystem: Environmental > Terrestrial > Soil > Wetlands > Permafrost | place: Sweden: Abisko... | reverse complement strand
CCCCGACGCTTCCGACACGGCGGCGGCGCTCGCCCGCGCCCAGCAGGTTCGCGCCGAGATCGTGGGTGGCGCACCATTCGCTGAAGTGGCGCACCGCGAATCGTCGGACAGCGTTTCCGCAAAGAACGGCGGCGACCTCGGTGAGTGGAAGAAGGGTGACATGGACAAGGCCTTCGATGCGGCCGCCTTCTCCCTGCCCATCAATGCCGTGTCCGAGCCGGTCCTGTCGCAGTTCGGCTATCACGTCATTCAGGTCAGCAGCCGCTCCGGGGACAAGGCCAAGGCACGCCATGTCCTGATTCCCATCGAAGTCGGGGGCACGCACCGGGACCGCCTCGAGGCACAGGCAGATTCGCTCGACCGCCTGGGAGACCAGAAGGTCAGCCCGGCCGCCTTCAACGATCTTGCCAAGGCGATGGGCCTTCAGGTGAGGACCACGTCGATCCAGCAGGGAACGCAGGTCCTGGACGGCAACATCGTTGTCCCTGACGCGGGCATCTGGGCGTTCCAGGCTGCGGCGGGGACGGCCAGCCCGGTGATCGAGACCTCCTTTGCCTACTACCTGTTCCGGCTCGACAGTCTGGCCAAGAGCGGCATCCCGGCACTGGCTGATATTCGGGGCTCGGTCGAATCGGCTACGCGCGACGACAAGAAGGTGGTGAAGGCGCGCGAACTCGCGCAGGCGTACATCGCCCGACTGGACAAGGGCGAGACACTCGCCGACGCGGCCAAGGCAATGGGATTCCCCAACCGCCAGTTTGGTCCGTTCGCGAGGGTCCAGCCGCCGATCCAGAGCGGTCAGGTGGTGGGCGCGGCATTCGTGCTCAAGCCAGGCGAGCACTCTGGTGCCATCGAGACGCCGCAGGGCATCTACGTGCTGGAAACGGTCACCCTTGTTCCGGCCGACTCGGCCCGCTTCGTCAAGGACCTCGAGAAGCTGAGGACCGACTCGATCCGCCGGGCGCGCCAGAACCGGGTGCGGAACTACCTGCAGGCGCTCAAGGATGCCGCGACCATCGTGGACAACCGGGCGGAGATCTACCAGCGCAGCCAGGCCCAGCAGGCTGCGTCGTAGGGTCAGTCATCGCACCAATGAAGAAGGGGCGACCGTTCGGTCGCCCCTTCTTCGTTATGCCCAAACGACGTCCGTCCCAAGCCTACTGCGACAACCGCTTCGGCTCGCCGGTGGACTGTGGTGGCGCCTGGCTCGCGTCCATTTGGCGCGGCGGCAGGCTTTGGTGCGAATCCTGGCGCATGACCTCGTCCTGGGTATCGGTCAGGCTCCTCTTGAACTCACGGATCCCCTTTCCGATCGAGGCCCCAACCTCTGGCAGGCGCTTCGCTCCAAACACGAGCAGCACCACCAGCAGGATGATCATGATCTCGGAAAAACCGAGGTTTCCCATGGCGACCTCCTAGAAGAGCGACCGCGCGATCAGGTACGCGAGCACTACCCCGATCAGGCCCAGCAGGGAGACGTGCAACCCGACCGGACCCAGCGTGAAAGTTAGCACCAACAGATCGGCCGACACAGGCCCGACGGTAGGGGTCCAGGTACTGGTGAAAAAGGTCTTGGCGGCGCTGTCCGGCATCCATCGCTGCAGCAGCGCATTGAGGAACCCACCGACGATGAAGCCGGAGACCAGCACTCCCAGGTAGAACCCGGGTCGCCTCGGTCCGGCCCGCATCATCGCTTGCGGTCCGCCACGTAGGCTATCGAGGCGCGCAGCGCCTCACGGGCAGGCGACGCCGGCAGCACGTCGAGTTCACCCTCCGCCTGCTGGGCAAACCGCAGCGCACGCTCCCGGGCATAGTCGAGTCCCCCGGCGCGCGCGACCGCCTCGACGACCTCCGCGACCTGATCGCTGCTTGGCTCCGGCGTCTGCAGCAGCCTGGTGACGGCCTGGCGCTCGGCGCCGGTGAGGTGCGGCAGTGCCGCGATGAGTGGCAAGGTGACCTTGTGCTCCTTGAGATCGAGCCCCGACGGCTTGCCGGTAACGCTCTGGTCCTCAGTGTAGTCCAGCAGGTCGTCGACCATCTGGAATGCCATGCCCAGCGCCTGGCCGAAGCGCGCCAACGCCGCGCGCACCTCCGGCGTCGCCCGCTGCGCCCCAACCTCGCAGGCGCCGGAGATGAGCGACGCGGTCTTGGCGCGGATGAGCAGGTCGTACTGCTCCTCGGTGAATTGCAGCCGGTCGTGGGCCAGCAGCTGCCGCATCTCGCCCACCGTCATCTCGTTGGTCACCCGGCTCAGCACCCGCAGCGCATCGAGGTCGCTCAGGTTGACGAGCTCGATCACGGCACGCGAGTACAGGTAGTCGCCCATGATCACCGATACCTGGTGACTGAACAGACTGTTGATGGTGGGCATGCCGCGCCGGAGCACGGAATGATCCACCGAGTCGTCGTGCACCAGCGTGGCCAGGTGGATCAGCTCGATGGTCGCGGCAAGCGGCACCGCTCGCGGATCGGGCCCGCCGGTGGCCTCATCGGTGAGCAGGGTAAGGGTGGGACGGAACATCTTCCCCTGCATCTGGAACAGGTGCGCGTTCACGTCGGCGATGAGGTTGAAGTCTGCCTCCACGATCCGGCGCAATTCGGCCTGCACCTGCGGCAGCCGGTGCAGGATCGGCGCCTGGACCGTGGCCAGGCTCACGGACGCGACCTCGGAGCTCATTGCGGCTGTGCCGTGCTGAGGCGACCAACACGGTCGCGCAGGTCCATGAACCGGATGTCCACGGCCATCGCGCGCTCATAGCTCTGGCGGGCCTCCGGAAGCCTCCCTTGCGCCTCACAGGCACGTCCCTGCCAGTAGATCAGGCCGATCTTCTGGTCGTCTCCACCGTCAAGCGTGTCCACCGCGCGACGGAGTACGGCCTCGGCAACCGCCATCTGCCCCTTCTCGAAGAACGCCACGCCCAGGGCTTCGGAGGTGCGCAAGCGTCCGCCGGGATCCCGGAGTGCCTTCTGGAACTCCGCGATGGCTTCATCGAGCAGTCCCATTTCCTTGAAGGCGATTCCGAGGTCGTAGTGGGCCTCGTAGTCGTCGTGGCCGACATTTTCATCGATGCCCTTCTTGAACTGCGCGAGCATCTCCTCGAAGTCCCGCTGCTCGTCGCCGGTCGTCTCGAGCTGCTCGCCCTTCATCCGGGTGTCGCGCGGGCCATCCTCGTCGATGATGAGCGAGCCAAGGTCGACAAACCCGAGCGGGTCGCCCGCGGGCACCGGCCGCGGTGCCGGTGGCGGCACCGGCACCGGTGGTGGCGCCGCGCGTTCCGCCTCGAGGGTTTCGGCGAGCGCTTCGTCGATGGCGAGCTCGGCCGCTTCATGAGCTGAGACGGCATGGGCGTTCAGGTCCTCCGCGAGGGTGGCCTCCGCGGTTGCGTCCTCGCTGACTCCCGCGTCTCCTGCCGCCGCCTCGATCGACTCCAGCACGTCGTCGAACCCTTCCGCGCTGACCTCCTCCTCGACGCGCTCCGGTTCGGCCGTCAACTCCTCGTCGGGCTCCTGCTCCTCGACCAGCAGGCCCAGCTGCTGCAGGCCGTAGCGTGCTCTCGGGCTTACGGGGTCGTGCTCGAGCACGCGCCCATACACAGCCGCCGCCTTGTCATCGGCCTGCATCCGGAGGAGCGCGTCGCCCAAGTCCAGGTAGGCATCCAGCAGGCGATTGCGGTCTCCGGTGCGGTACGAGTATTCGACCCGCTTCTGGTAGTACCGCACGCTGTCGGGGTGCAGGGTGATCAGCAGGTCCACCAGCGCTTCGGCATGCTCGCGCTGCTCGAGCAGCTCGTACCCCGAGAGGGCGAGCTCGAACTCGTCGCTGGCCCGGGCTGTCTCGCCCTGCAGCAGCAGCGCTTCGCCCAGCCGGCGGTGCGAGTCGGGATTTTCCGGATCCTCGAGGACGATACCCTCGAGCTCATCGACGGTCTCCATGCCGGGATCCGCCGGTGGGGCCGCGAACTCGTCGGCGAGTTCTGGCACCAGTTCCTCGTCGGCCACCGCTGCTGCCGCGGCATACCCGGTCCCGGGATGCTCGGCATCCTCACTGTCCGCCACGAAGAACTCGTCCTCCGCGGCCTCGTCGTCGGGAGGTGGCGCCTCGTCAGTGACCGCAAACTCCTCGAGCGACTCCAGCTCAGCGAGCGGCTCGGCTTCCTCCGTGACCAACTCGTCGAGGCCCGGCTCGGTGCCCCGCTCGTCGGCGCCAAGGAGTTCCGTGATAGGCAGCGGCTCCTCAGACTCGAATCCATCGGGCGCGTCCACGTCTTCCGCGGGCGCCAGGACCTCGAGACCCTCGAGCGGCCCGGCATCCGCGACCACGTCCTCATCTGCCGATTCAAACGCCGGCTCCAGGAGGATGTCGATTTCCTCCGCCTCGAGGTCGGCCGGAGATGCCGCCACGTCCTCGATGAGATCGTCGAGACGGGCGACATCGGCGTCGACCGCCGCTTCTTCAAGGGTGGTCAGCTCGATGAGCGGCATCGGCTCGGGCAGTGGTGCCGCCACCTTCGGCACTTGGGACGGAGTACCGGTGCGGCGCTCCACGACGGGCGAGCGTGGCGTCGTCGCGCGCGGCGCGGCCGGGGCGAAACCGGTATCGAGGAACACCAGGCCACCCGGGCTGGCTGCAGCCGCGGGGCGCGCCTCATCCACCTCGTCGGCCTCTTCCTCCAGCTGTTCGCGGGTGCGCTGGGCGCCCACCGCATCGCCGCGCGACTCGAGTTCCTGCGCCACCACCTCGACCTGCTTCCGCGCCTCATCTTCCCGCGATGCGGCCCGCAGGAGCTCGATCAGCATGAAGCGGATTTCCTGGTTCGCCGGGAAGTGATCGGCGAAGACCTTGACCGCGTCAAACGCCGCATCCAGCTCGCCGGCGTGATTCATCCGCTCGAGATACTCGATGAGGTTCCGCTTCGCCTCGAGCAGCATGTTCTTCCGCGCATGAATTTGCGCGAGCTTGTAGTACGTCTGCACCCGTCCGGGATTTACCCGGAGGATCTTGCCGCAGAGCGCAATCGCGTTGTTGAGGAAACCCTGCTCGGTGTACAGGTCGGCCGCGCGTTCGTACGAACGCACCGCAGCCGCGGGGTCGTTCACCTTCATGTACAGATCGCCGACCCGGTTGTAGAGCGAGAGATCGGGGTGTGGCTCCTTACCCGACTCGAATTCCTGGATGGCCTTGAGGTAGACGTCGATTGCCCGCCGCCAATCCTCCTTCTGCTCGTATTTCCGCGCCGTATCCTTGAGCTTTTCCAGATTCATTCGGCTCGGCCCGGCGATTGGGGAAACTCAGGAGCGGCTTGCACTTAGGGAAGATAGGAAGGCGCAAGCTCCCCCGCTAGCACCCTCGAGGCCAAGCGCTCCAAGTCGGGAGCCGGCGGCCGATCGCCGCCCAGCGGGGGTACGCCGCCAATTGGCGACCTGACCCTGTCATAGAGGTCAGCCACCCCCTTACCGGGCCGCAGGGGCTTCAGGAACTCGAGCCCCTGGGCCCCGCAGAGCAGTTCCGTGGCGACCACGAGGGCTGCGTTGTGGAGGATCCGGGACGCCTTGTACGCCGCTGCCATGCCCATGGGGACGAAGTCCTCCTGGTTGGCATCCGTTGGAATGGAGCCAATGCTGGCCGGCATGGCGATGCTCCGCGACTCAGCGACCAGGGACGCCGCCGTGATCTGCACCATCATGTACCCGGACGAGAGTCCGGGATTATCAGTGAGGAAGGCCGGCAGTCCCTGCGACAGATCGGGGTTCACCAGGCGCTCCACCCGCCGTTCCGCGATGGCCTGAAGCGTCGTCATCGCGATCGCCAGGATGTCGAGCGCCTGTGCCACCGGCTGCCCGTGGAAGTTTCCACCCGAGAGCACCTCGCCCGACTCGAAGACCAGCGGATTGTCGGTCGATGCATTGAGCTCGATACGGGCCACGCCCTCGACGAACCGAATCGCATCCAGAACGGCGCCAAGGACCTGGGGCGAACACCTCAGGCTGTAGGCGTCCTGCACCCGGTCGTCGTTCTCCCGGTGTGATTCCCGGATTTCGCTCGCCTCGAGCAGCTGCCGCATGAGGGCGGCGGCCTCGATCTGCCCGGGGTGCGGTCGATTCTCGTGGATACGGGGATCGAGCGGCACCGGCGTGCCGCGGAGCGCCTCCAGCGACATTGCCGCCGCTCCAACGGCCGTGCGCCAGACCAGGTCGGCATCGTGCACCAGGAGCGCAAGTATGGCCGTCTGCGCCTGCGTGCCGTTGATGAAGGAGATGCCCTCCTTCGGCGCAAACCTGAAGGGTGTCAGCCCCGCCGCCAGGAGTGCCGCACCGGCGGCGCGGCCATCGGCGAGAGTTCCCTCACCCATCAATGCCAGCGCGATGTGGCTCAGCGGCGCCAGGTCGCCACTCGCACCGACGCTTCCCTGCTCCGGCACCGCCGGCACCAAGCCGCTGTTGATGAGGGTCACGAGCGCGTCCACCAGCTCGGGCCGCACACCACTGGTCGGGCGGATCAGTACGTTGGCCCGGAGTACCATCACCCCGCGCACCACGTCCGCCGGCATCAGCGACCCCACCCCGGCGGCGTGGCTCCGAATCAGGTTCACCTGCAGCTGCTCCAGCTGGTCTGGCGCGATCCGAACGTTGGCGAGCTTCCCGAATCCGGTGTTGATGCCGTAGATCGTGGCGCCCGATGCGACGGCGGCGTTCACCCGCGCCCGACTCGCCGCAAGTGCCGCACGCGCCCCGGGCGCCACCGCGATCCTGGTGCCGGGATCGCGCGCCACTCGGACCACGTCAGCAATCGTGAGGGACGAACCGTCGAGAATGAGGTTCTGAGTCATGGGCCAAAATAACTAGGCGGCAAGAAGTCAGGGCGGCAAGAGGGACAAGGAGTATGGCGCGAGTTCCGACCTCCCGATCCGACTGACGCTTCCTGCCGCCTTGCCGCCTTGCCGCCCGCTTACCTGACGCGTATCAGTTGCGGATTCCCTGGATCGGTCTGGAATGACCAGTCAACGATCGAGAAGTCACTGCCCACATGCGTCGCCCGCACGGCGCCATACCGGAGGAAACCATCCGGCGAGCCGGTGATCTGGACGACGTAGCCGAAGCCCGGGAGCAACTGGACCGGGGCGTGACTGTACCCACCCACTGGTGCAATGTCGATCGTGGTCAGGTCGCTGATCGGACCACCGGAGTACAGTGCAACGGTGGCTTCCGCGCGCACCGGCGTGAGCCAGAGCCGGCCGGCCCCATCCCGCTCGATCGAGAAGTCGGCGCTCGGTGACGCGCCGGCGAGCACGAGGCCCAGTTCGCCGTCCTGCGCCAGGCCGTCGGCATTCTGGTCGCGCCAGAAGCGGAAGCCGCTTTGTGCGGCGTCAAACTGGGTAGACGTGATCGCCACGTTGCGCGCGTCAGGACGCGGGGTGTCGTCCACGATCGGCGACCAGAGGCTCTCGAAGCCCTCGATGCTGACCGCCGACACACCGAAGCAGCGCGGAAAGCCATTGGGCAACGCTCCAGCAATGAACTCCGGGGCCACGGTGGTGCCCTCGAGGACCCAGCCGGTATCCAGGCACAAGCCGGTGTCGAGGTTGAACGGGGTGCTGAAGATGCGATAGGTGCGGAAGCCGGCGGGGTCGCTCTCGAAGGGATTGTCCGACCAGGCCAGCGCCACCGCACCGTTGAGGCTGGTGCTGAGCAGCTGATTGACGCGCGGCAAGGCCAGGCGTTCGTCGACCGTCACGACATTGCTGCCGCCGGACTCGAGGCCGTTGAAATCCACTGCCGTGACGTAGTACTGCAGTTCCGGAACGCCCTGGTCATGGAAGCTGTTCGATGTCGTCGTGCCCCGCAGCAGGTAGGCCTGTGACGTGTTGCTGCGTGAGTAAATGTTCCACACGCTGACGCTTCCATCATTCACCAGGTCCCACTCCAGGAGCGTCGCGACCGGAACCGTGCCCGGGCCGCCCGACGTCACGTCGTAGAACAGGTTCGTGGGGGGCGGCAACGTCCCGCCCGGGGCCACGGTGTTGTACGTGGTGCAGGCCGCGAGCAGGACGAGCGCGAGCGGGAGCCGGCGTGGCATGGCGGTGCGTCTCCGAGAGGTGATACGGTGCGCACTGAGCAGGGAGTATGCCACGGGGGGCGTGAAGGCGTGAGGACTTGAGGGCGTGACGTGTATCCTGAACGCGCACAACGCGTTTACCCATTCCTTCACCTTAGGTCTTAACGCCCTCACGCCCGCCTGACCCGGGGCCGTGCCCTGCGCCGTCGCCGCCCAGGGACACTACTGCTCGAACGTGGTCTGCTGGTAGTCATAGCGCAGCTCGGGCAAGTCGGTCAGGAAGACCGAGAAGAAGAAGGCGAAGTTGCCGTTGGCGTTCCGGACGAAGCGGAACGACGCCCGCCACTCGTGAAGCTCGCGCGCCAGCGACACCGTCTGCGATTCGAAGCGCCCCTGGCTGAAGTTGTACTGCGCCTGCCAGGACACCGCCCAGAACTGGGTCGGCGTGAATTGCAGGGAATAGTTCAGGGAAGTCTGATTGTGCGGCGTGACAAACGGTGCCGGAAGGGGCCGGAACCGTTGCACCGTGAGGGCGAAAGTCGACGTGAAGCCCCGCTGCCCTCCCGCCCCGGTGGAGCTGTACGTGGACGCCGGTCTGATCGGCCGACTGCCCTGGTTCTGCAGGTAGTTGTCGCGGCTCGGGTCATTGAGCACGCTCTGCAACGAACCCTGCGGCTGTCCACCAACGCCCTTCATGGTGCCACCAAACAGCGAGCGCAGGGTCGCGCTCGAGATGCCGAACGTCGCATTGAGGTTGCTGAGGAAGGGCGAGAACTGTGCTGTGTCCGTGCCAGCCAGGCCGCGCCAGAGGTCGATCCCGAATCCCAGGGTGAAGCCGGGCAGGAGGTCGCTCAGCACCGAGTTGTTGATCGTCTGCGTTACCCACCCGCTGCCGCCGGGCTCACTGGCGCGCTGGAAGTTGTAGCTGAACGGACTCGTCTGGATGCTCAGCAGCCGAAATCGCCGCACCTGGGTGCCCAGCGTGTCCTCCGGCGCCGGCTTCACCTTGACCTCGAAGTTCTGGTTGAGGGCCAGCGTCAGCAGGTTCTCCGGCTGGCTGCGGAGCACCAGTTGCTGGCCCGGGAGCGCGATCGCCGCGGCGTAGGCCGCCGGCACCGTAGCGGCGGGCGCGAACGACCAGGTCAGGAGCGGGTTGATGCTGTGCCGCATGCGGCTCAGTCCCGGAATGAAGCCGATGTTGAAGAAGGCGAAGAACGTCGGCGTCATCGACAGGCTGAACCGCGCGCGCTTGCCCTGCACCACCCAGTCGCCGCCGCTGTTGCGGTTGCGGATGGCGAAAGCTCCCGACGTGATGTTCTGCACCCCGATGCTCGGCTGGATCTTCCAGGTGCCATGCAGCAGGAACGGCAGGTTGATCCCGGTGTCCCAGTCGAATTCGCTCTGGTAGCGGTTCGCGAAGTAGCGGACCACCGTGTCGCTGGGGCTGCCGGTGCTGGTGTCCGGCAGCAGGAACGTCGAGTCGCGCCCGGTCACATTGGCGTCGCTGTAGCGGACCGAGTTCTGCCAGTTGAAGCTGCCGAAGCGGAATGGCGTCGCCAGGCGGACCGCCGTGGTGCGCGAATCCGTGGTGGACTGCACCGAGTCGATCGTGCCGGCCGGCGTCACGAACAGCAGATACCGTCCCGGCTGGTTGAACACCTGGTCCTGGCTGAAGGCGAAGGTCGGCGACCAGGTGGAGTTGGTCCACAGACCGATCGGCTTGGGTGTCACGTCGAATTGCGGCAGCGTCTGCGTGACGCTGCCGTTCGAGATGTCCTGCCGGCGGTTGCCGCCGAGGTTGACGGCGCCCCAGCGGTACTGCTTCGTGAACCGTACCTGGCTGCTGATCTGCTGGGTGTTGAGCAGCGGGTCGATGGCGTTGTTGTTGATGACCTGCGTGTTGGTGGCGTAGCCGATCTCCAGCGAGATGTTGGTCGTCAGGCTGAACCGCTGCGCGTGG
>Ga0302321_100006889_pt1 | contig 10013 bp, 7 predicted proteins | sample Fen_T0_1_FD_202505 | JGI IMG/M metagenome (GOLD analysis project Ga0302321, IMG submission 202505) | Peat permafrost microbial communities from Stordalen Mire near Abisko, Sweden - Fen_T0_1 | ecosystem: Environmental > Terrestrial > Soil > Wetlands > Permafrost | place: Sweden: Abisko... | reverse complement strand
ATCAAGAGCTTCCTCGACCACTGCCGCGCGCCCTCCGCCGATCGGCTGGCCTGGTTGTGGATGAACGTGTGCATGTTCGTCGAGCTCCGCTACGAAACAGGTCTGTTCGTCGCGCCGGTGGTCTTCTTCCTGCTGGTCTTCCGCCTGGCGAAACTAGAATATTTGCGCCCCTATCGGCTCATCTACGCCCTCACCCCTGCGTTTTTCCTGCCCAGAATTTGGCAAGCCATTCTGCGCGGAAACGTGCCCGAGCAAGATGCTGGGGCCATCACCTTCAGCGGCGGGAATTTCGTCACCAACACGCTCGACTACTTCAAGAACATCATCCATCCGTTCGACGGGCGCTCACCCCACGCGGCGTTCATCATCGCCCTGGGGGTGATTGGCTGCATCCTGGCCATCCGCTGGATGATCAAACGCCTGATCCCGAACGACCGGCCGGTTCCCGAGATGCAATTCTCCGCCATGGTCGCTGGCTGGATGCTTCTTCAGCTTGTCATCGTGTTCACCTACGTCTGGGGGCGGCCAGACCATCCAGCCTCCGCGCGCCTCATCATCTCCATCGATACATTCTTCTCCTTCCCAGCGGCGTGGGCACTGACCTACTTGATAGGCCGCCTGCGGCCGGTGCTCGCCACCGTCATCTGCGTGGGTCTCTTCACCATGTACGTACCCGTGGCCTCGCAGAGTCGCATCCTCAACGAGCTCACGCTCACCCGCGAAGCAGACACCGCCTGGCGCTTCTTCGACAGCCTGCACGAAAAGCGCATTCTCATCGTCTGCGAACGCCCCGGTCTGTTCACGGTCATGAATTACGGTGCGCTCGATTTCGAATCCGCGAAGCAGGATCCTGGCACCTTGGGTGGGCTCGATCGCCATCTATTCTATGACATCTACCTGGTCCAGCCCGTGGACCTGAGCACAAACAAGCCGTTCCCTCAGTTTGATATCTGGCCCGAGCGGGGACGCACGCCGGTGCTCGAATTCCAGAACGACGCCAACGCCACCGTGCGTATCTCGCGCATGCTGCACTGACGCCCGGCCTGCGACCGGCGGATCGGACAACCTTGTCGACAGAAAACACATCCACGAATTTCGCCCCTCGCAATTGGCAACAAGCCAGGGGACTTGCCCTGGTCGCAGTGGGCATCATCGCCGGTCAAGTTGCCCTCTATGGACCGGTGTTCATCGGGAAAAAGATCCTGCTGCCGCTTGGATGTCTGGCGGAGGGAAGTAAATACATTCCCCTGGCGCCCGGAGCCTCTGAGATCGAATCCCCGCAGCCCATCCTTTTGGACATGGTGGTATTCACCGAGCCGGCCCGGCGGTTCGCTGCCAGGGAAATTACCGCCGGCCGATTCCCGCGCTGGCGGCCCCATATCTACGGGGGGGTTCCCTTCACCTGGCTGACCTATTCTCCCTACGCCCTTCTGTCGGCGCTGTCCGAATCACCCGTCGCCCTGGCGTGGGCGCAGCTCTTCGCGGCGCTGGTGGCGGGGTTCGGAGCCTTCGCCTTCTGCCGACGGGCTCTGAAGTTGAGCTTTTGGCCGTCAGCACTCGCGGCATGGTGCTACCCACTCACTGGATGGTTCGTCCTTTTCCAAGGCTACCCGACCGGTATTCCGGTTATTTGGCTGCCTTGGATTTGCTTGGCGGTCGACCAAGTCATCCAAGGGAAGCCCTATGCCCCCCCAGCGCTGACACTCGCGACAGGCGTCGTCATCGTCTCCGGCAGCATCGACATCGCGGGCCAGGTTCTGCTGGTTTCTGGTCTCTTCGCCGTGTGGCGTGCGTGGGACCTCCACCGCCGGCACTGTCTTCGCTACCTTGCCGGCAGGGGCGGACTGCTGCTGGTGCTCGGCTGGGCCGCAGGATTTCTCCTCGCGGCACCTCATATTCTGCCCCTGCAGGAATACGCCAAGACCAGTTCCCGCCTCTCGCAGCGCGGAAAAGGTTCAGAAGAGCGCCCGCCGGTGGGCATCGAGGCCTTGCCGCAACTGGTGCTGCCGGACATGTATGGCACCTACGCCGAGAAGGGCACCTGTCCCCTGCTTGTGGCAGCCGAGGGCAATCAACTGGAAAGCCCAGCCTCGGGCTACACCGGCTTGCTGGCGATGATTTTGCTCGCGCCCTGGGCATGGCGGGTCCGAAGCCGACGTTCCGAAGTTGTCTTCTTTATCGCACTCGCAGGCTTCGGCGCTTCCTGGGCACTCAACGTCCCGGCCGTCGTGCAAGTGCTGAGACTCCCGATCCTGAATCTGATGTCGCACAACCGCTTGGTTTTCGCGACGTCCTTTGCGGTGCTTATGCTTGCGGCCATCGGACTCGAGAGCCTCCTCCTGGACAAACCGTCCCGTGGACGCCGGGGGTACGTGCAGGCTGCCCTGTTGGCGGGGCTGCTGGGATGGTGTATCTACCGCTCGGTCGTTTTTCCAGAGCCATTGGCCACGGAATACGAACGCCTGATCAAAGTCGGTACGCCTGAGGTTTGGGCGAATACCGTCGAAGCCGTGCACACGGCCCAAGCCTGGTTCTCCCGGCGCTATCTGCACGCGGCCGCTCTCTGTGCAGCGGGACTGATGGTTCTGTTCGTGCTGCGCTTTTGGCCGACGGCGAGGCGGCGGCTGTTTCCCGTGGCGGGCGGGCTTCTTCTCGCCGACCTGTTGCTGTTTGGATACGGCAAGCGCACGCCCGAGGACCCATCGCTCTACTACCCGAAGATTCCGGCACTTCAGCAGATCGCAAAAGCGCCGCCAGGCCGATCGCTCGGCGTCAATTGCATGCCCGCGAATATTGCCGAGGCCATTGGGCTGTACGACGTTCGCGGCTACGATGCCTTCGATCCCGCGCGATGGATCGACCTGCTGTCGCTTGCCAGTGAGAACAAGGTACCTGATCACTCCTACGCAGCCGTGCAGTGGTATGCGGCCAGCTACAAGCTGCTCCCGCCCGACGACATCCGGTTCTCGCCCATCCTCGACATGCTTTCGCTTCGCTACGCCATCTTTCGCGGCATGCCGGCACCGAACATCAAGCCGCTCTTTCGCAGCCGGGATTACTGGGTGATCGAGAACCACGCCGCGCTGCCCAGGGCCTACGTCCCAACCCATGTCGAGGCCGTCGCGGACGAAAAAGAGATACTGCGCCTGCTCGGGCTCCCCCAGTTCAACCCACGCAAGGTGGCCTTCATCAATACGCCACTTAACCTGCCAACGGCCATCGAAGGGAGTGCGGAGATCAAGGAGGAGATCCCCACGCGGATAGCCATCGAGGCCAACATGGTCACGCCGGGACTGCTGGTGGTCGCTGACAACTGGGACAAGAGCTGGCAGGCCTACGTCAATGGCCAGAGCACGCCGATCCTAGTCGCGAACCACAGTCTGCGTGGGATTCCCCTGGCCTCTGGTCGAAGTTGGGTCGAGCTTCGCTTCAAATCGAGGATGGTAACCATTGGCAACAGGTTGGCCGGCGTGGCCATCTTGATGATGTTGGGCTGGACTGCGGTGATGTGGCGCCGGCGCAAAGCCAGCCCCAGCGCGCCACAACCCGCGGCCTAGAAGTCCAGGTATGCGCCGACGCGGCCTTCGATGACCCAGGCGAGCTTCGAGTCCGTACCAGTCGCTGTGCTGTTGATGAACTCGCGGCTACGAGGCAGGGCCCCAACCTCGGCGAACACACCGATGGCTGGCACAGGGCCGACCGACGGCGTGCCGATGCGAGCTCCCACTGCGGCACCGTAGGCAATCTCACGCTTCGTGCCCGCTCGCTCCATCATGTTGCTCACCACGAAGATCACACGCCCGTAGAGCGGCAAAATGGGCGGGACGATCGAAAGCATGGGCCGCAATTCCATGTCGGTCTTGTAGCCATCCTTGTTGCCGAAGTCGGTCACGATGCCAAGTTGCAAACGGAACATGGACAGCCCAGGTAGCGACGGCGCGTAGCCTGGGGCGATGTTCAGATTAAGCCGCTCCCGTCTGCTACTCCCATCCTGGGGCTTTGGCGAGGCCTGGTAGCCTTGGCCGAGAGAGGCTTCGACGAGAAATCCCGCACGCGCGGCGGCGGGGATGAGAATCATGGTGCTGAGGGTGACGGCCACTAGAAACTTACGCATGTCGGTCTCCTCTAGGTTCTATCGTTGGCTTTCATGGCATTGTCGCCCGATTCCTGGCAAAAAATCCAGCGGACTATTCCTTGTCCTTGGGCTTGGGCGACGACTTGCGCTTGGTGCGGTTTGCGCGCAGGGACAGCCGCATCGGCGCCCCCTCGAACCCGTAGGTCTGGCGGAGCTGGTTGAGCAGGTAGCGGCGGTAGGGATGGCCGATGTCCTTGGGCACGTTGGTGCTGACGAAAAACGTGGGCGGGCGGATGTCGGCCTGGGTGATGAAGTACAGCTTGACGTGCTTGCCCGCGCGGCCGGATGGCGGCAAGCGACGCGCCACGATCTCTTCGAAGTTCTTGTTGAGCTCGGCCGTGGGAACCCGTCGCGACCATTCGGCGAACACGCGCGCGGCCACGTCGGGGATCGCACCCACGCCACGCCCGGTGAAAGCCGACATGGAGAGAAAAGGCGCATAGCTGATGAAGTCCAGCACCTCGCGCGCCTCCGCCATGCGCTTGTCGGTGTCGGCGCGCCGGACAAGATCCATCTTGTTGAAAATCACGACGGCCGCGCGACCGGACTCCTCAATGAAGCTGGCCAGCTTGGCGTCTTCGGCGGTGGCCCCGATGCCGGCGTCGATCACCAACGCCACCACATCGGCACGGGCCAGTTGATCGCGCGCCATCTTGGCCGCCACGGCTTCGGTCTGGGTGTCGATGGCGCGCCGGCGCCGCAACCCCGCGGTGTCGACCAGCACAAACTCGTGCCCGCCGACGGAAAAGGGGGTGTCGATGGGGTCGCGGGTCGTGCCCGGCTGGTCGTGCACCAGCACGCGCTCCTCGCCTAGCAGACGGTTCACCAGCGAGGACTTACCCGCGTTGGGCTTGCCCACGAAGGCGAGACGAATCGGTGCCTCGGTGAACGTCGCGGGCGCCTCGACTGCTTGGGTTGCATCCGCCGCCGTCCCGGCAACTTTGCCCATCGCTTCCACGGCCGCGTCGAGCAACTCGCGCACGCCACGGCCATGGGTGGCCGATACGCCAAAGACCTGATCGAAGCCGAGCGCGTACCCCTCGGCCAGCGCCGACTCGCGCAAGCCGGAATCGACCTTGTTGACCGCAACCACCACCGGCTTGCCCGTGCGCCGCAACAGATTCGCCACATCCTCGTCGACCGCGGTCACGCCCTCCGCCGCATCCAGGACCATGACGAGGACGGTTGCCTCTTCCACCGCACGCAAGGTTTGCGAGCGCATGGCGGCCAGGATGCCCACGGCGTTGGGATCGAGCCCGCCCGTATCGACCACACGAAAGCGCGCCGCGCCCCATGTACACAGACCATACCGGCGATCCCGGGTCACGCCGGGCATGTCCTCGACCAGGGCCGGGCGGCCGCCGACTAGGCGATTGAACAGAGACGACTTGCCCACGTTGGGGCGGCCGAGGAGCGAGAGCACAGGCAGGCCCTCCGCGAGCAGCTCCTCGCGGGATCCACGTCGCTGCATTAGCGATCCTCCTCGCCGTAGCCGAGCTCGGCCAGCCCCTGCGGCGAGGTCGTCCAGCCTTCCTCCACACGGACGTTCAGACGCAGGTGCACGGGTTTGCCGACCAGGTCGGCGATCTCTTTGCGCGCGGCTATACCCACGTCGCGGATCATCGAGCCGCCCTTGCCCACCACGATGGCCTTCTGGCTGTCGCGATCCACCACGATACTGGCGTCGATCACCACGTCGCCCCTCTCGCGCTCTTCCCAATTCTCGACCATCACGGCGGTGGCGTAGGGCAGCTCTTGCTTCAAGCGCAAGAAGAGCTGTTCGCGTACCAGCTCGCCCGCCAAAAAGCGCTCGGTGCGATCGGTGAGAACCTCTGGACCGTAGAGCGGCTCGCCCTCGGGAAGCAGGCGAACCAGCTCTTTGACCACGCCTTCGAGGCCCTTCTTGCGGGTCGCGCAGGTGGGGACCACGGCGGTGAACTTCCCCGCCCTGCCCCACCATTCGATAAGCGGGAAGACTTGGCCCTTGTCCTTCACCTTGTCGACCTTGTTCAGGCACAGCACGGCCGGCTTCCCGGTCGCTGCCAAGCGTTCGAGAATCCATGACTCGGCTTCGGGAAGCTTGGCCGCAGGCGACAGCGCAGAAGCATTCTCGTGCGCCTCCACGACCATCAAGACCGCGTCCACGCCGTCGATCATCCCCATCGCTTCGCGCACCATGAAGCGATTGAGCTGGGAGCGCGCCACATGCACGCCCGGCGTATCCACGAAGACGATCTGCCCGGTGGCCGGGCGGCCGGCGCCGCGGGGATCGTCAATCGCCGTCGTTGCGGTGCCATTCCACACGCCCACGATGCGGTTGCGCGTGGTCTGCGGCTTGGGCGTCACGATGGCGAGCTTTTCGCCAACGATGGCGTTGAGTAAGGTGGACTTGCCCACGTTGGGCCGGCCCAAAATAGCCACCGTTCCGGCCACACGAAGCGCAGGGGGCTCGGCTGTTTCTGATTTTTGCGTTGGGTCTGACACTGGCGCGCTTGTATAGCACAAGCGCCACGCGCCACCGCGTTAGATCCTTTTGCTTTCCCCTGCGTTCAACCCATCCAGGAGGGTTGCCATGAAGAAGAACATCACCAAGTCATCCATCGCGCTGCCGCGTCTTTCCCGTTTCGCGATCTTGGTCGCCGGTTTGGTTGCCTGCGCCACGCCAGCGCGCAATGCCGAGAGCCGCCCGCTGCGGGCCAGCACATCCGGCTACGAGGTCCAGGTCTTGGTCGACGGCTCGCCCGCCGCGACCTTCTGGCACGACGGCGAAAACTACGTGATGGGCCACACCGGCGAGCGCTACATCATCCGCGTGAGCAACCACACCGGCCGTCGCATCGAGGCGGTGGTAACGGTCGACGGGCGCGACGCCATCGACGGCAAGAGCGGCGATTTCCAGCACAAGCGCGGCTACCTGGTATCAGCCTGGGGACAGGTCGACATCGACGGCTGGCGGCTGTCGCAATCGCAAGCAGCGGCGTTCAGATTCTCGTCGGTGGCGGATTCCTACGCCGCGCGGACCGGGAATGCGCGCGAGGTCGGCGTGATCGGCGTGGCGGTCTTCCCCGAGCGCATCTATCGCCCGAGCCCCATGCCTGTGCCGCCACCCTGCTGCTTCGATGGCTACCGTGACGATGAACTTAGCTACCGTGGCGAGCCGTCCGAGAGCAAACGCGGCGCCCCCGCACCAGCGGCGTCGGCGACCTCGGGGCGACTGGACAAGGAAAGCATGGGCGGTTACGACTCGGGTGCGGCCAAGGGCAAAGCTGCCTCCTCCGCGGACTATGCGCCGCGCCGACACGAGCGTCCGGGCCTGGGCACCGAGTTCGGAGAAGCGGTGGCGTCGCACATCCAAGAGGTCGATTTCGTGCGCGCCAATGCCTCGATCCCCGCAGTCATCCTGGGCGTGCGCTACAACGATCACGATGGTCTGGTGGCCATGGGCGTGAATGTGGACGGCGTCTACCCCTGGCCCGGCGACAGCGAACTGCGCCGCACGGCCGATCCCTTCCCGGTTTCCCCGCGCCACTATGCCGCACCACCTGCGGGCTGGCAGCGTTACTAACTGTCTACGGATTGTCCACGGCCGACAGTCGCCTGTAGACTGTCGGCCAAACGATGAACGACGAGGTCCTCATGGCCCGCTATCAACAAGGCGACGTTGCAGCTTTCGCCGAACTGGTGGCGCGCCATGAGAAGCGCTTGTGGAATTTCGTGCGGCGGTTCGTGGCGGATTCGGCGACCGCGGAAGATCTCTTGCAGGAGGTCTTCTTGCGCGTTGTCCGGAACGCGGCGGAATGGCACCCCTCGGCCAAGTTCACCACCTGGCTGTACACCATCGCGCGCAACCTGTGCACCGACAATGCCAGGCGCGGGGTCTTTCGCAAAGCCGACTCGCTGGATCAAACGCCGGGCGCGACGCGCGACGAATCCGGACCCCACCGCATCGATAGGGTGGCAGCGCCCGACGGCAACGCGGAAAAGGCAGCCATGGATCGCGAAATCGCAACCCGGGTCGACCAGGCTGTGGCAACCCTGCCGGTGGAGCAGCGCGAGGTCTTCCTTATGCGCGAGGTGATGGACATGTCCTTCGCGGAAATCGCGACGGCCACCAAGACCAGCGAGCCCACGGTGAAAAGCCGCATGCGCTACGCTCTCGAACGCTTGCGTGGCGCCCTGGAAGAACTTCGCGAGGACAGCGGCAGCACCGCCGTGGGGAGCACACCATGAACTGCGCCCAGGTCAAAGAGCAGCTGATCGATTTCCTGTACGGCGAGCTGCCGGCCGAGGCGCGCAGCGCCTTCACCGAGCATTTGCATGGTTGCCCCGCGTGCAAGGCCGAGGTCGCCAGCTACCAGCACACCCTCGGAAGCGCTCGCGCTGCCCTGGGCGGACCGCTCCTCGAAGAGCCACCCGCGCGTGTCCACCTCGCGGTCATCGCAGCCGCCAAGGCCGCGGCCAAGCAGCAAGCGACGCCAGCCAAGGTCAAGCAGCTGGCGTCGCGGGATGATCTCGGTTTCTTCTCACGCCTGTGGCGCACGCCCTGGTTCTTGCCCGCCTTCGGGGCGGCCTCGATCGCCACGGTGGTCTTCCTGGTTCGCGTGCTGAAGAATCCCGAGGTGCTGCCCGGACAGCGTCCGCATGCCATCGATGAGCGCGCGCTGGTGGCGCCCGAACCGGCGCCTTCTCCTGACCCAACGATGGCCGCGCAGCCCGCCGCAGCCCCCGCGGCCGAGGTGAAAGCCAACGTCGAGAATAGTCTCGACAAAGACAAGGAAAGTAGCTCGGCCGGTCGGGCCACCAAGCACGCCGCTGCCAAGGAAGAAATGGCACGCATCCAAACAGCGGCGGGGCTCAAGCGAAAAGCGTCCGCAGAGAGGCAGGGCTTGGGCGGTCTGAAAATGGACAAGCCCCAAGCGAGCGCGGCGAGGCAATTCGCGGAGCCACCGCCGCCGCGCCCGGCGACAAAGAAATCAAACAAAGACATCGACGATTTGATGGGCGGCTTCAAGGAAACGGAACTCGCCCAGCCTCGCGCCCAGTTTCTGGCTGCTCCTGCGGGCGGCAAGCCTGATCGGGCTCGCGGCGAAGAGGATCGCTTTGAGGGCAAGGCCGAGAAGGCCGCCGGGCCAGCCAAAGATATTCTGCTGAACGAGTCGGCCACGGACATGGCCAAGCCCGCCAGGCGTTCGCCCGCCCGATCCGCAGGCGCACCCGCGGGATCCGCGGCCCCTACTCCAGCGTACGCGCCACCACCCGCAGCCACACCCGCAGCGCCAAGGATGCGTGACTTGCCGGCTGAATCCGCCGCCAGTGCGCCCGCGCCTTCTCCACCTCCAGCCATCAAGCGCAAGGCCTGGAGACAATCGGACGAGGATGCCAAAGGTTCCGTCGTGGTGACCGACGACGATTCGGCCCAAGAGACCGACCACAAGACAGCCAAGAGCAGCGACAAACCCGGTTCGGCCTTGGACGAGAGCATTCGCAAAGCCGATCGCCTGTACACCAGCCAGGACTGGAACGCCGCCGCGGCGGCCTACCGCGATCTCATCAACCGCTTCCCCGGCCACAAAGACGCGCCCAGGTGGCGCGACCGCATGAGCGAATCCCTCGTGGCCGAAGAACAACGTCAAGCAAAGCTCAAGAAAGCCAAGGCGAAAACGATCGACGTCCTTGACGGATCGAAGCTGTAACCGAAAGCTCGCCTTCGCGACGAGGGAGGCAGGACCAGAAACGAAAAGAGCCCGGATCCAAGATCCGAGCTCTTCCCTTCCGGTCTTTGTGACCTCTGTATTCTCTGTGTTCTCTACGTCGAAGACGTACGGAAGTTGTGCACAACGTCCGGGGTCTTGCCGAGCGCCTCGCGGCGGGACAGCCG
>Ga0302321_100006887_pt1 | contig 10014 bp, 7 predicted proteins | sample Fen_T0_1_FD_202505 | JGI IMG/M metagenome (GOLD analysis project Ga0302321, IMG submission 202505) | Peat permafrost microbial communities from Stordalen Mire near Abisko, Sweden - Fen_T0_1 | ecosystem: Environmental > Terrestrial > Soil > Wetlands > Permafrost | place: Sweden: Abisko... | reverse complement strand
GACCAGCACGCCGAGCATCCAGCGAGTTCGCCCGAAGCCGACCACGGCACACCGCACGGTGTGGACGTGCCCTACGTTTTTCAGAACCTCGATTCCAAGGCCAGCCAGGCAGACCAGGAAGTCTCCAATTTGCTGGCCACCTATTGGACCAACTTTGCAAAGTACGGCGATCCCAATGGCCCGGGCGTCCCTGAGTGGCCGGCCTTTACTAATAAAAACCGCCAAGTGCAGTATTTCCACAACACAGCCTCTGTCGGCCCCGTGCCCAGCGCCGAGGCGCTCGAGGTGCTCGACACCTATTTCACCTGGCGGCGTACGCCGGAAGGCGCGGCCTGGGCTAAGTAAGCGATTCTGCAAAAAGAACGTCCACTAAGCTCCGCCCTCCCACCCTACCCAAGTCCTATCCCCACGAAAAACTACGCACTCCGCGTCGAGGCATTTTGCACACTAAACATACCTTTCTTAAGTATATGAATTTCCCCTCAATTAAAACGGCACTTGTAGCAACCAGTTGGTTCGTCATCGCCTCCACCGCTGGCTTGGCCGCGCCGGCCAAACTCGAAATTGATCTCGGTCATTCCGGTCCCACGATCCCGCCAAGCTTCTACGGTCTGATGACCGAAGAAATAAACTACAGCTACGACGGCGGGCTCTTCGCTGAGCTTATTCGCAATCGTACTTTCCAGGACCCACCAACCGGCCTGTCTGGTAGCGATCCGAAGCCGATGATCGACGTAATTCCGCCACACTGGTCGGTCGTTGGTTCGGCTCAGGCCACGACTAACAAGATAGATCCCGTCAATGCTGCGCTGCCGATCAATCTTCGGCTAACGCTCTCCGGCAGTACTGGCGGCGTCGCCAACAACGGCTACTGGGGCATCCCGGTGAAACCGTCCACCAAGTACACCGCCACCTTTTACGCACGGGGCAACGACGGTTTCACGGGGCCAGTCACGGCGTCGCTGCTCACAGACATCGGCGATCGAACCATCGCCAAGGTCCAAACCGCACCGCTCACCAGTGCGTGGATAAAATATACGCTCACCTTCACCACCCCGGCTGATGCACCGACCACAGCCGAGGCCCGTTTCGTCCTTTCGGCGAACGGCAAGGGCAGCATCGATTTCAGCTTCGTCTCGCTTTTCCCACCGACCTATCAGGACGTACCGAACGGCCTTCGTCCCGATATTATGAAGTTATTGGCCGACATGCGACCGGCCTTCATTCGTCTGCCCGGCGGCAACTATGTCGAAGGCAGCCGCTTCGCCGACCGCTTCGCTTGGAAAAAAATGATTGGGCCCGCCGACCAGCGTCCCGGTCACCAAGGTTGCTGGGGCTACCGCAGCAGCGATGGTTTCGGCCTGCCGGAGTATCTTCTCTGGTGCAAACAGCTCGGTGCCGAACCAGTACTTGCGCTCTTTGCCGGTTACACACTCAACGGCGATTACGTCGCCGCCGGCAGCCCAGAGCTCGACCTCTACACAAAGGAAGCGCTCGATGAGATCGAGTATGTTATGGGCCCGGCCGACAGCGAGTGGGGCAAACGACGCGCTGCCGACGGGTTTGCCGAACCATTTCCGCTCAAATACGTCGAGATCGGCAACGAGGACTTTTTCGACCGCTCGGGCAGCTACGAAGGTCGCTTCGCGCATATGGCGAAAGCTATTCACGCGAAATACCCGCAACTAAAAATCATCGCCACGACACCGGTCACGAGTTTCAAGCCCGACCTCGTCGACGATCATCTCTACTCAACCGCCTCGTCCATGATGCGGCAGTTCAATCGCTACGATCCCGGCTCAAGCGAGCCGGAAGGTCGCAAGGCAAATGGCATCAAGGTCTTCATGGGCGAATGGGCCACGCAGGGCGGCGCGCCCACGGCGAATTTCATGTCTGCATTAGGCGACGCCATTTTTGTAATAGGCCTTGAACGCAATTCCGACGACGTCGTCATGCAATGTTACGCGCCACTCTTCGCCAACGTAAACGTCGAGGATCAGGCCAAGGGTCATCCGCGCGGCTGGCAGTGGAATACCAATCTTATCGGTTACAACGCGCTCGGAGCCTTTGGGTCACCCAGCTATCACGTGCTCGCGCTCTTTGGACGCAACAGCGGTGACGTCGTTGTGCCGACTACGCTCGATGTCCCTCAGGTCGTTAAGCCCGAGGACCCGAATCCGCGCGGCCTTGTCGGCGTGGGTTCGTATGGGACACAGGTCGAATACTCCGACTTGATCGTCACCGGCCCAGGCGGACAGAAGCTCACGACCGACGACATTCTCAAGAAGTCCGATAACTGGAAGTTCACGCACGGCCGTTGGTCCGTGGAAAACGGCGTCATCCGCGCACAGGGCAACACCCAGCAAACCTGGGCGCTCACCGGCGATCCGTCGTGGACGAATTACACCATCACCCTGCACGCGCGGAAGCTTGGCGGTAGCGAAGGGTTCATCATCCTCTGGCATGCCACCGACAGTGACAACTACCGCTGGTGGAACCTCGGCGGCTGGGGAAACACCGTTTCCCGCTGCGAAGTATCCGAGAACGGCGGTCGCGAGCCGTATGGATCTCCCGCTCCATTTACGGTCGAGACCGGCCGCTGGTATGAGCTTAAACTCGAGGTCAATGGCCATAGTGTTCGTGGCTATGTTGAGGGCAAACTCGTCATGGAAGCGACTGACGCGCCATATCGACCAGTGGCGACAGCGTTTGCTTCCGCATCGTACATCAACGCCAGCGGCGAGTTAATCGTCAAAGTCGTCAACACTGCGGACCGACCGCTCGAAACCGAGATTCAACTCAAAGAAGCCCACCAAGTCGGCACCGGCAAAGTGTACGTTCTCGCCGGCGACCCCTCGGCGTTCAATTCGATCGCCAAGCCGACGAACATCGCGCCAAAGGAGGAACCGCTCACGAATACCGCGACCTCGTTTACCCGCACATTCCCGCCCTACTCCGTCACCCTCCTGCGCTTCCCCGCGAAAAAATAGCATCTACTCCCTCACCTTCGCCCGGCAATGAATCGAAGTCTCCTGCCGTAGTCGTCGCCGCGTCTGTGAATTTCTCTTCTCCTATATTTCCATCCCAAAACCACCCCCGACCATGATTGATAAACTGCTCAAAATGACCAAAGCGGCCGCCCTGGCCTCCGTACTCGTGTTTGCCGCCGCCTCCTCGGCGCAAGATGGCACAATCTATCCGCTCGAAGCCCCTGCCGAACCAAACGCCATCCTCCTCGACACCGGCGGCGTCAAAGACCAGCCCGCGTCGGAAAGCTGGTTTCGCCAGTGGGGCGAGCCGATGGCGCGCAACGTCTCCACGGCCACCCTCACGCCGTTCCTGCCCGATCCGGCCAAGGCGACTGGTGCCGCCGTCATCGTGGCACCCGGTGGCGGTTTCCGCTGGTTATCGATGAACAACGAAGGCTGGAAAGTCGCGAAAGCACTGGCCGACCGTGGCATCGCCGCCTTCGTACTAAAATACCGGCTCCAGCCAACGCCAGCGTCGCTCGAGGGCCTGAAGGAATCGATGAACCGGACCTTCGCTGCCGCCGCACCGGCTTCAGCTCCGACGTCCGGCACTCCGGCCGCAGAGGCCCCGAAACCCCCGCGCCCGGACCTGTCGAACCAGCTGACAGATGCCGAGGCCGCCTACGCTCTGATTGTGAAGAACGCCAAGGAATGGGGTGTCGATACCAAGCGGTTAGGCATGATCGGCTTCTCGGCCGGCGCCGGCCTGACCATGCATTGCACGCTCCACTCGAAAACAATGAAGTTCGCCTTCATCGGGCCGATCTACGGCGGCATGGGACCAGTCGAAGTTCCGAAAGACGCTCCGCCAATGTTCAACGTCATCGCCTCCGACGACTTCCTTTTCAAAGGCCAGTTTGGCGTGGTCAAGTCGTGGTTCGAGGCTGGCGTGCCGGTTGAGTTCCATCTCTACCAGAACGGTGGCCACGGCTTCGGCCTCGGCTATCCGGGGAAAACCAGCAACGGCTGGTTCCCGGTCTTTATAAACTGGCTCGATGTGAACGGTTTTCTCGCCGCCAAAGCGGCAAAGTAAGAATTCCGGACCGCTCCGCTTTCGAATCACACGCCCTTTTCCGCCCCTCTCATGATCCGCTTAAGTATAATGCTGCTCGCGCTCTTTTCCTGCGCGAGCCTCACGGCGCAGGAAACGGTGCGCGTCCTGACGCACGTGAAACCGCGGCTGATCGTTCTCACCGATCTCTCGAACGAGCCGGACGACGAGGAATCCCTGGTGCGACTTTTGGTGTATGCGGATCAGTTCGACCTCGAGGGCCTTGTCGCCACGACGTCGAACTGGCTGCAGCAGAAACCTCGCGAGGATCTTATCCATCGCGATCTCGACGCCTACGCGCAGGTGCGGCCCAACCTGCTGAAGCACGCGCCTGGATTTCCGTCCGTCGAAACCTTGCGGTCAGTCACGCGCACCGGACAGCCTGGTCTTGGCCTCACGTCGGTTGGACCTGACCAAAGTTCGGGCGGGTCACGTCTTCTCGTCGAGGCCGTGGACCGCGCCGACCCTCGACCGGTCTGGGTTTCGATCTGGGGTGGACCCAATACGCTCGCGCAAGCGTTGCGGGACGTGCGCGCATCGCGGTCGCCGGCCGAAGTGGAAAAATTCGTCGCCAAACTCCGCGTCTACGCGATCTCGGATCAGGATGATTCAGGTGCGTGGATTCGGCGAGAGTTTCCCAAACTGTTCTATATCGTCAGCCCCTCCAGCCCGGCGAGTTATCTGGAATATTACCGCGCCACGTGGAGTGGTATTTCCGGTGGTCAAGAGGTTCAGGCCGCTGCCGGTTATCACGCAGCGCTGGTGGCCAATCCGTGGCTCGAGGAGCACGTTATTAAGAATCACGGTCCGCTTGGTGCGCTTTATCCGCACCGGCTTTATCTCATGGAAGGCGACACCCCGAGTTTTCTCGGCCTGATTGATCGCGGATTAGGCTGGGACGTCAGTCCGGCCTTTGGCGGCTGGGGCGGACGCTACGCACTTTATCAACCCGCGGGGGAAACGCGCCCTATCTGGACTGACAACGCTGCCACTTGCGACCGCCTTGAGGTCGAGCCGAACCGTTTCGACAGCTCCAATCAAGCGACAATCTGGCGCTGGCGGGAGCATTTTCAAAATGATTTTGCTGCGCGCATGGATTGGTGCGTGACCGATGATTTTGCGAAGGCCAATCACAACCCGCATCCCGTGCTCAACGGCGACCGCTCAACCGGCGTCGTCATGATTTCGGGCAAGGCCGGTTCGACCGTAAAACTTTCCGCCGCCGGAACCGACGCCGGCAACCCCGGCCAAGCAGTGAAGACCAGCTGGTGGATTTACCCAGAGGCCGGCACGCCGACCATCGGCGCGACCCTGACGCAGGCTAACGGTTTGGCCACCGAGGTCGTACTGCCAGCGACGACGACTCCAAGCACGGTGCACGTCATTCTTCAAGCTGAGGACGACGGCACACCCCGGCTATTCGCCTATCGGCGCATCGTGATCGAAGTCACCCCCTAACTTGTCCCAACCAACAAATTTTCATGAAATCATTTCTGCTTTCCCTTTGCACCGTGACTTTCGCTTGTGGCCTCGCCCAAGCCGCGGGTGACGCACCCGCGATCCCGACCGCCCAGCCGCCGATAATCTCACCTGCTCCTGCCTCGGCGCCTCGGCGTCCCACCGGCATCGTGATCGTGCCAGAACTTTCCAAGCCGACGTCAGCTCACGCCCCAGCGGAGCGCGACCTCGCGGGTTATTTGATGGTCTATTTCAAGGACCAGACGCACTCGGCATATTTCGCGATTAGCCGCGACGGCTATAACTTCACCGACGTCAATGGCGGCGATCCGGTCTTCGACGGCGCCACGCTGGCCGAGCAAAAAGGCGTGCGTGATCCGCACATCACCCGCGGGCCGGACGGTGCGTTTTACCTCGCGATGACCGACCTCCATATCTTTGGGAAGCGCGCGGGCTTTAGAGATACCGAGTGGGAGCGACCGCAGGAAAAATACGGCTGGGGCAACAACCGCGCTCTCGTGCTCATGAAATCGTGGGACCTCATCCATTGGACGCACTCCGATTTCCGCGTGGACCGGGCCTTTCCCGAACTAGGTGACATCGACTGTTCATGGGCGCCGGAGACAACCTACGACCCCGTCAAGGGTAAGATGATGGTGTATTTCACGATTCGTTACGGGAACAAGAATGCCAATATCTACTACGCCTACGCCGACGATGCCTTTACCAAACTTGAGACGACGCCGAAGATGTTTCCCGACATCGGCGGCATCGACGGCGATCTCACGCACGTGGGCGACCGCTGGCATTTTTTCTACGTGGCCGACTCCAAGATCCGTCACGCCACGTCCACACAGCTCCTGGACGGCTACACTTCGCTTCCGCAGAGGATCGACCCCGAAACCGTACCAACTGAAGCACCTAATGTTTTCAAACGGCTCGGCACGTCCACCTACGTGCTCATGTACGACGTCTACGGCGCTCGTCCGAACAACATGGGTTTCAGCGAAACAGAGGACTTTGTTACCTGGCGTCATCTCGGACATTTCAACGAGGGCGCGATGAAGGGAACCAACTTCCAGCGGCCAAAGCACGGTGCGGTGACGCATCTCACCTTGGACGAACTCCGGGCGGTCGCTGCTCACTGGAACGTGGACATCAAACTGGACTGAGCACAGCTCTCCGCCGCCCAACCAAAATTTGCGTCATGACACTGCGCCCTTTCGCCATCATACTCGTTTGCTCAGCTGGTCTGACTTTTGCCGCCGAGCCGCCGACCGCGGTTCCTGCCTCCACCGCCATTATCGGCACCAAACCAAATGTCAGCGCTAACGGCGCTTATGCGGCCCCACCGCCAGCGCACCCCATATCGATCCTGCCGGCGTTGCCTGCTCCCGGAGACACATCGTTCTTCGCGGTGCAAGCTGTGCCGCATGGTCGCGTCGAAATTGTCCGCTACAAAACAACCGCCGGCCCGGAAAAACAGCTGCACGTGTATCTGCCGCCTGGTTACGATGCAGCGGGCGATACTCGTTATCCTGTCCTCTATTTGAATCACGGCGGCGGCGAGAATGACGGTCACTGGACCGCAACCGATCCCCGCGCGGGCGGTTTTGCCCACCTGATCCTCGACAATCTCATCGCCGCCGGAAAAGCGCGCCCGATGATCATCGTGATGCCGAACACCAGCGGCCTCGTTTCCGGCACGCCGCCCAAGCTCGGCGAGGACGACGCCTGCACGCGCGAGTACCTCCAGGATATTCTGCCATTCGTCGACAGCCACTATCGCACCCGCCCGAACCGCGAGAGCCGCGCCGTGGCGGGTCTTTCCATGGGCGGCTTCGTGGTCCTCAACACCGGCCTCACGCATCTAGAAACATTCGGCGAACTCTATGTATTCAGTTCCGGATACTGGCCGCACGAACTCGAAACGTTCAAAGCCAACATCGAACCGTTGCTCAGCCAGCCTGCGATCAACGAGCGCTTCCAAATGCCCATCTATTTCGGCGTCGGCGAGACTGACATCGCTTACCACAACAGCATGCGGACGCTGGCAGTGTTTGCCGACCACGGTGTGCGCAACTTCACCGTGCTCAGTTCCAACGGTCACGAATGGCTAAACTGGCGCCGCTACCTCTGGCAAACTGCTCAGCGCATGTTCCCCGAAAACCGCTAGCACCCTCTCTTTTTCATTCCCCTATTTTACCCATGAAATTAAAAATAATCCGCCTCACTGCCCTGTTCTTCGCCACCGCGCTTCTCGGCGCGTTCACGGCCCACGCCGCCGCTACCTCCGAGAAACTCACAATCGTCGTCGTCCACGGTGCCACCGCCGGCGGCTGGGAATGGAAGAAGTGCGGTCAGTTCCTGACCGATGACGGTCACACCGTCTACCGTGCCACGCTCACCGGCCTCGGCGAACGCGAACACCTCAACAGCCCGGACATCGATCTGCAGACCCACATTAACGACGTGGTAAACCTCATTCTCTTCGAGGACCTCCATGATGTTATTCTCACTGGCCACAGCTACGGCGGCATGGTCATCACGGGCGTCATGGATCGCATCCCGGATCGTATCCGTCACGTGGTGTTTCTCGATGCGGCTGTTCCCGATGACGGCATGTCGATCTGGGACCTCTTCGGCGGCAAAGGCCCTGCCGGCCCCAATATTGCCGACGGGTTCATGCAGGTTCCGTGGGTCAAACCCGGCGACAAAGCACCGCATAGCGTTAAACAATCGATCAAGTGCTTTAACCAGCCCGTCTCCTACAAGAACCCTGCGGCTTTGGCCCTACCGGTGACCTACGTCGCTTTCGTCCCGAAGGACAAATCCGCCGACGAACGTGCCGCCACCGACAAAAGCTGGCAGCGCGCCGTTGCTCGCGGCTGGACCATCCGCACCTTCCCCGGTCACCACGTCGCCCATCAGGAAGACCCGCGCGGCGTCTCGACTTTGATTGAACAGTCCGTCAGCGACGTGAACAAACCCGCCGTCGCCCCGGCTGCAAAATAGCGGCACCCCGCGCACGCCTCTGCCTTCGCCCATGAGTTCACGCATGAAAACACTTCCACTCGCGTCCGCTGCCTTCCTGCTTCTCGCCGCGCTCCCGACGCTGCACGCCCAGGAAAACCCCGAGCAAGTCTCCGACCAACGTGCCCGGGCTAACTTCGGCCGGCCCATCGAACTCGCGGCCGACGATGTTCGCGCCTTCCCCGAGGCTCCGGACGGATTCAAGACCGTGCGTGCCGGCGTCCCGCACGGTCGCGTCGAGTTGTTCGAGTACGACTCCACGGTCACAGGCACCCGCCGCAAGGCCAATGTCTACCTTCCGCCGAACTATTCCTCAGATGTAAAGTATCCCGTGCTGTATTTGCTACACGGTATCGGTGGCGATGAGAACGAGTGGATGGCCGTGGCCTCGCCGAATGTCGTCCTCGACAATCTCATCGCTGACGGAAAGGCCGTGCCGATGATTATTGTCATGCCCAACGGCCGTGCGTTGCCGGATGATCGCGCCATCGGCAATCCTTTCACTCCGGAAAAGTCCGCGAGCTTTGCCAAATTCGAGGGCGACCTTCTCGGCTGCCTCATCCCGGCCATCGAGGCAAAATACTCAACGCGCACCGACCGCGAGCACCGCGCACTGGCCGGTTTGTCCATGGGCGGCGGACAGACGTTTAACTTTGGCCTCGCGCACCTGGAAACCTTTGCCTGGCTCGGTGCCTTTTCAGCTGCGCCCAATACCAAACCGCCTGCGGCGCTCGTGCCCGATCCTGCCGTCGCCCGCGCCAAGTTGAAGCTGCTCTACATCTCCTGCGGCAACAAAGACGGCCTCATCAACTTCTCGCAGGGCGTCCACCGTTACCTGAAGGAACACGATGTCCCGCACGTCTGGAACGTCGACAATCACGGCCATGACGGGGCAACCTGGAGCAGCAACTTATATCACTTCGCTCAACGGATTTTCCGCTGAACTTGTGGTTCATTTGTGCAATCCCAACTTCTGCAGCCTACTGATAATATCCACGGCGCATCCGTGAATGTATTTAGCTCCCCACTACAATGATTTCCATGAAACAACGATTTCTGCTTTCAGCGTTCGTCGCATTGACGGCCCTTATTTTGCCGGTTTCCAGCCGAGCCGAACCTAGCCTCGGCCTGCCGATTGAAATTGTCACAAACGCCGTGCCACCGGCTGGAGCCTTTCCGTTGGTGACGACGAAACAAGTTGCACCATTATGGTACGACGCCTCCGACCACAAAGGCGTAGTGCGGGCAATCGGCGATCTTCAGGCCGATATCGAACGCGTTACTTCAAAAAAGCCTGTAGCTTCGGCAACGCAGCCGAAACAAGCCGAACTTGTCATTATCGGCACGCTCGGAAAAAACGCGACGATCGATGCGCTGGCCGCGTCGGGCAAACTCGACGTGAACGATTTGAAAGGGAAGTGGGAAAGTTTTGTCATCACGACT
>Ga0302321_100006886_pt1 | contig 10015 bp, 8 predicted proteins | sample Fen_T0_1_FD_202505 | JGI IMG/M metagenome (GOLD analysis project Ga0302321, IMG submission 202505) | Peat permafrost microbial communities from Stordalen Mire near Abisko, Sweden - Fen_T0_1 | ecosystem: Environmental > Terrestrial > Soil > Wetlands > Permafrost | place: Sweden: Abisko... | reverse complement strand
CGGGCTGGATGACGGGCCGCTCTCGAAAATCGTCAACACGCACTGCCACTCCGACCACATCGGCGGCAACGCGACGATCCAGCGCGCCTATGGTTGCCCCATCGCGCTGCCGGAGGGCGAAGCGCCGCTGATCGAACGCTGGGACACGAAGGCGCTGTGGCTGGACTATGCCGACCAGCACACCGATCGCTTTGCCGTGGACGAAATTCTCCGTGCCGGATCGACGCACGTGTGGGGCAACCTCGAATGGCTGGCACTCGCGGCGCCCGGCCACGACATGGGCGCCCTCGTCTTCTTCAATCCCGAACATCGCATTCTGGTTTCCGGCGATGCGTTGTGGGAAAACGGCTTCGGCTTGGTGATGCCGCGGGCGGTCGAACCAGCCGCCGTCCCGGCGACGCGCGCGACGCTCGACATGATCGCGGCGCTCGACGCCCGCGTCGTGATCCCCGGCCATGGCGAAGTTTTCACCGACGCCGCCGGCGCGCTGACCCGTGCGTACGCGCGCATCGCGGCGTTCGAGGCCGACGACTCTCGTGTCGCGCGGCACGCGCTCAAGGTGCTGCTGACGTTTTGCCTGCTCGACAGGCAAAGCATGCCGCTCGCCGACCTGCCCGCCTACGTCGAGCGCGTCGCCATCTACCGCGACCTGAATGCCGCGTGCCTCCGCTTGGCACCCAGCGAACTGGCCGAGCTGCTGGTGCGCGAGCTGGTGCGCGGCGGCGCAGTCAAGGTCGTCGACGCGCACCTGCTTCCGGCATAGCGGCCTTTCGGGCGGAATTCGGCTTGACCGGAACTCCGGTCACGAAGGAAGACGGGCGACGAACGTCCTGACGCCGTTCAGCAGCATCTCGACGGCGATCGCCGTCAGCACCAGGCCCATCAGTTTCTCGAACGCCTGGATCGCGCGTTCGCCGAGCACCGCCTGCAGCCGCTGCGCGGCCAGCAACACCAGCGTGGTCAGCGCCATGCCGACCGACAGCGCGATCACCCATGTCGTCATGTGCGCCGGATCGCGCGACGCCATCAGCATCACCGTGGCCAGCGCCGACGGACCGGCGATCGACGGCACCGCGAGCGGCACCAGGAAGGGCTCGTCGCCGTGCGTGTCGCCGAAAATTCCGTCGGGGTGCGGGAACACCATCCGCAGCGCGATGAGGAAGAGGATGATGCCCCCGGCGATGGCCAGCGACTCGTCGGACAGCTGCAGCCACTGCATGAACGTGCGGCCGCCCGCCATGAACGCGACCAGGATCATGTAGGCAAAGAAGCATTCGCGCAGGATGACCCGGGCCCGCCGCTCGGCCGGCACCTTGGCCAGCAACGACACGACGATCGGCAGGTTGCCGAACGGGTCGAGGACCAGGATCAGCAGGATGGTCGCGGAGAAGAGTTCGGCGTTCATGGCAGCGGCCTGTCGATGCCGGCAGCACTTCGTCGGCAGCGCCCGGAGTATATCGCGGCGGACCCCCGCGCCGCACCGCAGTGGCATACTTCTGCCCTTTGCCGCCCCCCCTGCCGGAGCCCCCATGCCGATTGTCCGAATTCCCCTGAATGCCGCAGTCTGCGCGCTGGCCGCGCTTGCCTCCGTTACCGCCATCGCGCAGACCCGGCCGGCCCCTCTCGCGGTGCGCAGCGTGGCCGACACCTACTTCGGCGTCACGGTGCAGGACCCGTACCGCTACCTCGAGAACCTCAAGGACCCCGAGGTCATCGCCTGGATGAAAGGCGAGGCCGCGTACGCCAACAGCGTGCTGGGGAAGATTCCCGGCCGCAACGAACTGTTCAAGGAAATCCAGGTGCGCGGCGATGCGGTCTCCGCACGCATCAACAGCGTGCAGGTCGTCGGCCCGAAGGTCTACTACGAGAAGCGCCTCGCCACCGACAATATCTTCAAGCTCTACGTGCGCGACGGCTTCAAGGGCAAGGAGCGCCTGCTCGTCGACCCGGATGCGGTGAAATCGAAGGACGGCGAACATTCCGCGATCGACTATTACGCGCCCTCGCCGGACAACAAGTACCTCGCCTACGGCATCTCGACCGGCGGCTCGGAGCAGAGCGTGATCCACGTCATCGATATGGCAACCGGCAAGACGCTGCCCGACAGCATCGACCGCGCCAATTTCGCGAACCCGTCGTGGCTGCCGGACGGCCGCATGGTCTACAGCCGCCTGCAGAAAATGGCCGACGGCGCGCCCGTCACGGACAAGTACCGGAACCAGCGCGTCTACATCCACAAGCTGGGCGACAACCCGGACAACGACGTGCTGCTGTTCGGCGCCGGCGTTTCACCGCTGGCGACCCTCACGTCCGAAGAAAACGTCTTCGCCTACAACCCGCTGGGAACGTCCCATGTCCTGGCGCTGGCGATCAACGGCGTGCAGCGCGAATTGCGGGTATGGGTGGCGCCGCTGTCCGCCCTGAACGGCGACAAGACACCCTGGGTCAAGATCACCGACTCCACGGACGACGTCACCGACCTCGCGGCGCAGGGCGACGCGCTGTTCCTGATGTCGCACAAAGGCGCGCCGCGCTTCAAGGTGCTGCGGACGTCCCTGGCGAAGCCGGATCTCGCGACAGCCGAAGTCGTCGTGGCGTCCGGTGAATCGGTGGTCAACGCGATCGCGACGGCGAAGGACGCGCTGTACGTGCGCAAGATGAATGGCGGCAACAGCGAACTGTTCCGCGTCGACTACGCGCCGAACGCCAAGCCGCAGCAGGTCGCGCTGCCCTTCATCGGCGACCTCGACGGCCTGGTGACCGACCAGCGCCTGCCGGGCGCCGTGTTCAGCTTAGGCGGCTGGACCCGCTTCGGCGGCTATTTCGAATACCAGCCGGCGGCAAGCAAGGTTGTCGACACCGGGTTGCAGCCGCAAGGCAAGTTCGACAACCCCGGCACGCTGGTCGCCACGGAAGTCCAGGTGAAGTCGCACGACGGGACGCTCGTTCCGCTGTCGATCGTGCACAAGAAGGGCCTCAAGCTCGACGGCACCAACCCGACGATCGTCTACGGCTACGGCGCCTATGGCATTTCGCAGACGCCGTTCTTCCGACCGACGTGGCTGCCGTGGTTCGACCGCGGCGGCGTGCTCGCCGTGGCGCACGTGCGAGGCGGAGGCGAATTCGGCCAGGATTGGTACAAGGCAGGCTACAAGGCGACCAAGCCCAACACGTGGCGCGACGCGATCGCCTGCGCGGAGTGGCTGGTGACCAACAAGTACACATCGACGCCGCAGATGTCGATCATGGGCGGCAGCGCCGGCGGAATCTTTGTCGGACGCGCGATCACCGATCGCCCCGAACTCTTCGGTGCCGCGGTCGACCAGGTGCCGGCATCCGACATGATGCGTGCCGAGTTCTCCGCCAACGGCGTTCCCAACATTCCGGAGTTCGGCACCGTCAAGACCGAAGAAGGATTCAAGGGCCTGTTCGCGATGAGCCCGTACCATTGGGTCAAGGACGGCGTGAAGTATCCGGCCGTGCTGCTGACCACCGGCTTCAACGATCCGCGCGTCGATTCATGGGAAGCGGGCAAGATGGCCGCTCGCCTGCAGGCGGCGACGACCAGCGGCCGGCCAATCCTGCTGCGGATCAACTTCGACGAAGGTCACGGCATGGGCTCGACCAAGAAGGCGCAATATGAGGAGCGCGCCGACACGTTTGCCTTCCTGTTCTGGCAGGCAGGCGTGAAGGGTTTCCAGCCCTGATCTCCCCGCTACGCGCTGCGCACCAGCAGCGCGTAGCCCAGCGGGAACAGCACGGCCGCGATGAAGCCGTGCAGCGCGAACGCGAGGCTTGCATAGGTGCCGGCGTCGGCGTTCACCTGGAACGCCCGCGCGGTGCCGATGCCGTGCGCGGCCAGGCCCAGCGCGAATCCGCGCGCGCGCCAGTCGCGCACGCCGCACGCATCCAGCACGTACTTGCCCAGCGCGGCGCCGATCACGCCGGTCGTCACCGCGAACACGGCCGCCAGCGCGGGCACGCCGCCGATCTTCTGCGCGATGCCCATCGCGATGGGCGCGGTGACCGACTTCGGCGCGAGCGAGAGCAGCGTGGCCGGTGTCGCGCCCAGCGCATGTGCGAGCACAATCGTGGAAACGAGCGCCACCGCGGAGCCGACGACGAGCGCACCGGCAATCGGCAGCGCGAGCTTGCGCACGCTCTCCCATTCGCGCGCCAGCGGCACCGCGAGCCCAACCACGGCCGGCCCCAGCAGGAAATGCACGAATTGCGCGCCGTCGAAGTAGGTCTGGTAGCGCGTGTCCGACGCCCACAGCACCGCGACGATCAGCGCAACAGAGATCAGCACGGGATTCGCGACCGGATGCATGCGGGTGCGCTGGTAGCACTTCCACGCGACCGCGTAGGCGACGAGCGTCAGCGTCAGGCCGGCCAGCGGCGTCGCGGCCAGGTAAACCCATAGTTCGAACAGCGGTTGCGCGCTCATCGCCGGTCCGGCGCCTGCGCGTCCCGCTGCCGGCGGACGAGCCAGGCGAACGTCAGCGCCGTCGCGGCGATGGCAAGCACGGTGCTCACCAGAAGCGCCGCAACGATCGGCAGCCATTCGGCGGTGACCTGCGCCACGTACATCATCACGCCGACGCCAGCCGGCACGAACAGCAGAGACAGATGCTGGCCCAGGCCGCCGGCGGCGGCGGCCAGCGCGCCGGGCGCCTTTCCACGCAACAGCAACGCTGCAAAGAGCAGTGCCATGCCCGCCACGGGCCCGGGGATCGGCATCCCGGCCAGCCGGACCAGCGCTTCGCCGGCACACTGGAACACCAGCAGCCACGTGAATCCGGAAAGGGCGTCGCTCACTCGAAGCCCTTCAGTGCAGCTTCACGCGCGGCTCGACGCCGCCGCGCATGCTGCGGCCCAGCGTGTCGAAGACCACGCGCAGCACGCCGTGGATCGACACCTGGTGCATCTTGTACAGCGACACGTACATCCAGCGCGCGATCATGCCCTGGATCAGCAGGTTGCCGCCGATCAGCCGGCCCATCAGGTTGCCGACGGCGGACAGTTCGCCCAGCGAGACCAGCGAGCCGAAGTCGCGGAAGCGGAATTCCGGCAGCGTCCGTCCTTCGAGCCGTGCGCGCACGGTCTTGCACAGCAGCGTGGCCTGCTGGTGAGCGGCCTGCGCACGCGGTGGGACCATAAGGCCATCCCTAGGTGCACCGAGCCACGGCGCTGCCGCGCAATCGCCGAATGCGAAGACGTCCGGGTCGCGCGTCGTCTGCAATGTCGGCGTCACAACGAGCTGATTCGCGCGATTCACCTCGAGTCCGTCAAGCGCCGCCAGCCAGTCGGGCGCCTTGATGCCCGCCGCCCAGACCACGAGGTCGGCCGGATAGAACGCGCCGGACTGTGTGCTGACGCCTTGCTCCGATACCGCGGTCACTCTTTCACCGGTGCGCACGGTGACATCGAGGCGTTGCAGCAACTCGGTGGCGGCGGCCGCGACGTGAGCGGACAGCGGGGGCAATATCCTCGGCGCAGCCTCGACGAGCGTGAGGCGGATGTCACGGCGCGCGTCGAGCTGCTCGAGGCCGTAGGCGGCATGCGCGGCGGTCGTGTGGCGGATCTCGGCCGCGAGTTCGACGCCGGTGGCGCCGGCGCCGATGATGACGATCGACACGCCCGTCGGCGTTCCTTCCGCCGCACGGGCGTCGGCGCGGACGCACGCCGAAAGCAGGCGGCGGTGGAATCGCTCGGCATCGCGCAGCGTGTCCAGGACCGCCGCGTGCTCCGCGACGCCGGGCACGCGGAAATCGTTGCTGATGCTGCCTACGCAGATGATCAGCGTGTCGTAGCGCAGCACGCGCACAGGCAGCATGGCCGCGCCATCGTCATCACGCACCTCGGAGAGCGTCAGTTCGCGCCGCGCGCGATCGATGCCGGTGACCGCCCCCTGCCGGAAGCGGAAATGGTGCCAGTGGGCAATGGCCAGGTAGTCGAGGTCGTGCGCGTCAGCGTCCATGCGCCCCGCCGCCACCTCGTGCAGCAGCGGCTTCCACAGGTGCGTCGCGTTCTGGTCGACGAGCGTGATGTCCGCGCGCCCGCGGCGGCCGAAGCGCTCGCCCAGCCGTGTGGCCAGCGGCAGCCCGCCGGCACCACCGCCGACGATGACCACGCGATGGGCGCTCGCGTCACTCACCGCGCGCGATGCCTTCGCGGCGCGGATCGGCGCCGCCGACCCAACCGTCCTTCGTGCGTTGGATCACGTGCAGCCCGCTGGTGTGGTCGGTGATCCAGACGGGTGCGCCCAGCGCCTTCAACCGTGGCTCGAGCGCGACGAGCGGCGTGTTCCGCTCGAGCTCCGTCGGTCCGTTGCGGCTGCCGAAATTGGGCAGCGCCACCGCGGCCTGCGGATCGAGATCCCAGTCGATGATCGCCAGCAGCGTCTTGGCGACGTAGTTGATGATCGCGCTGCCTCCGGGCGATCCGGCGACGATGGCGACACGGCCGAAGCGGTCGTACACGATCGTCGGCGCCATCGACGACCGCGGCCGCTTGCCGGCTTCCACGCGGTTGGCGACCGGCTTGCCTTGTTCGGTTGGCACGAACGAGAAATCGGTCAGCTGGTTGTTGAGCAGGAAGCCGCCCTGCGTCATCAGCCGGCTGCCGAATCCGCTTTCGATCGTCGTCGTCATCGCCACGGCGTTGCCGTACTTGTCGACGATCGACAGGTGCGACGTGGACGGAACGTCGAGCGCATTGTCGCGGCCCAGCGCGACGCGCTGCGACGCCGGCAATTTCTCCGGCGGCGTGCCCGGTCCGGCGACACCCATGCTTGCGTCGGGGCGGATGAGCGCCGAGCGTGACCGCAGGTACGCGTCGTCCAACAACCCTTCGGGCGGCGTGAAGAACGCAGGGTCCGCCATGTAGACGCCGCGGTCGGCAAAGGCCAGGCGACCGGCTTCGCTTACATAGTGGACGCTCCAGAACGAAGCCGGCCCCATTGCTCTGAGATCGAAGGGCTCGAGGATCTTCAGCATCTGCAGCACCGTCAGTCCGCCCGACGACGGCAGCGGCATCCCGCACACGCGATAGCTGCGATAGGTTCCGCACACCGCGTCGCGCACCTTGACCTCATAGCCTGCGAGATCGGCCAGCGTGAGGTCGCCCGGATTGGTCGGATGGCCGTTGGCCGTCGCGACGATGTCGCGCGCGATGTCGCCGCCATAGAACGCATCGGCGCCGCCTTCGGCAATGCGCCGGAGTGTGGCGGCGTACGCGGGATTGACGAGCATGGTTCCCACCGGCAGCGGCTTGCCCTCAACGGTGTAGAAATAGGCGTGCGCGCGCGGTTGCGTCAAGTGGCGTTCCGCAGCGATCAGCGCGTGCAGGCGCGGCGACACCGCGAAACCGCGCTCCGCCAGCGCAATGGCGGGCGCGAACAGTGCAGCCCATTTCAGCCTGCCATGCCTGCGGTGCGCGGCCTCCAGCAGCCGCACGACGCCGGGCACGCCGACTGCCTTGCCGCCGACGACGGCGGCGAAGAACGTCATCGGCTTGCCGTCCTGCATGAAACGGTCGGGCGTCGCTGCCGCGGGCGCCGTCTCGCGGCCGTCGTAGGCGACGAGCCTCCCAGCCTTGCCGTCATGCACCAGCATGAACGCGCCGCCGCCTAGCCCTGAGGACTGCGGCTCCACCAGTCCTAACACCAGCTGCACGGCAATGGCCGCGTCCACCGCGCTGCCGCCCTGCTTCAGGATCCGCGAGCCGGCCTCGACGGCCAGCGGATTGGCGGCGACGACCATCCAGTGCTTCGCGGTGACCGGGGACTTGCTCGTCCAGCCCGTGGAGACTTCCGGCGGCGCGTCCTGTGCCGCCGCAAGTGGGCATGACAGCGCCAGGAATGCGAGGACAAAGGACCGCGACATCGAGCCTTCGACGGATCGCTATTCGCGGTACCGGCGCATAGCGTCGCGCAGGAACCGCATCTGCGCGTCGAAACGCGAGCAGGCATCGCACACGGCCAGGTGGAGGCGCAGCGCCCAGCCTTCGAAGCGGCCGAGCTTGCGCTCCTGCCTCTGCGAGACGAGGTGCGACACGTCCTTGCAGGAGAGGATGTGCCCGAGGGCCTTTTTCAGCAGCATGTTGTCGGGACGTTATCGGCGTTCATGGCGACGGCCGCTTCGAGGTCCCGGCGCCGTCTTCCTGGAACCAGTTCATTTCCAGACACTCGCGCAGCGACATCCGGGCCCGGTAAAGGATCACCCACAGATTATTCGCGGTGATCTGCAATTCCTTACAGATCTCGCCGCTTTCGAGTTCGAGCACCTCGCGCATCATGAACACGCGGGCCGTGTTGGGCGGCAGCTTCTCGAGGCAGAAATCCATCACGTCGAAGAACTGGCTGCGGTTGAGCGCCTGCTCCGGGTCGCCCCAGTCGGCGGGCGGGGAATCCCAGGCGCCGTGCGGCCCCTTGAAGAGTCCGTCCAGGTCCTCGATGTCGCACTCGTCGTCGAACGTGCTCGCCAGCAGCGGCTCGCGCTGCTTGCGCCTGATCGCGTCGACGATCTTGTGCTTGAGGATGCCGGTGAGCCAGGTCTTGAGGCTCGACTTGCCGGAGAATCCGCTGCCCGACAGCGCCGCGAGCAACGTTTCCTGCACGACGTCCTCGGCCAGTGCAACGTCGCGCAACTGCAGCTTCGCGACCCGGAACAGGTAGCCGCGATGCGTTTCCAGCTGGGCGGCAATGTCGGCGGCGGGCATCGGCTTCGGGGGCGTGCGAAACGTTGGATGTTACCCCGAAGCGAAGAAAGGGCAGCGAACCTTCCGCTGCCCTTTCCGTCGCCGCGAGTGCAATTGCGATTACGGCGCGATGCTGACCTCCACGCGCCGCGCTTCGGCGTTGTCGCCGGAGCCCTGCGTCAGCTGGGGCTTGGCGAGTTCGATCTTGTCCTCGGCAATCCCCGCGGTCTTCAGCTGGTCGCGCACGACCAGCGCGCGCTGCTTGGCCAATTCCTGGTTCGCGGCCAGGTCGCCGGTGGCATCGTGATAGCCGGACACCTTGACCTTGCTGCCGGCCGCCTTGGCCTTGTCGGCCAGCGGCTTGAGCGTGGCGGAGGCGTCGACGGGCAGGTCGGCCTTGCCGGTGACGAAGTAGAGCTTGACCAGGTCCACGACTATCACCGCGGGTGCAGCGGCGGGTGCGGCGGGTGCGGCAGGCGCCGCGGCCACCGGTGCCGGTGCCGCAACAACGATGGCCGGAGGCGTCGACGAGATGGACATCTTCGACGGCGCCTTGTGGCCCATGATGCCCCACGTGGCCAGCAGCGGCACGATCATCAGCGCGACGATGTTGATGATCTTGATCAGCGGATTCACCGCCGGACCCGCCGTGTCCTTGTACGGGTCGCCCACGGTGTCGCCGGTCACCGCCGCCTTGTGCGCGTCGGAACCCTTGCCGCCGTGGTGGCCGTCCTCGATGTACTTCTTGGCGTTGTCCCACGCGCCGCCGCCCGTCGTCATCGAGATGGCGACGAACAGGCCGGTGACGATCGTGCCCATCAGCAACCCGCCCAGCGCCTGCGGTCCGAGCACGAGGCCCACGACCACGGGTACCAGCACCGGCAGCAGCGACGGCACGATCATTTCGCGGATCGCAGCCTTGGTCAGCATGTCCACCGCCACGCCGTATTCCGGCTTGGCCGTGCCTTCCATGATGCCCTTGATTTCCTTGAACTGGCGGCGCACTTCGACCACCACCGCGCCTGCAGCCCGGCCCACCGCTTCCATCGCCATCGCGCCGAACAGGTAGGGAATGAGTCCGCCGATGAAGAGGCCGACGATCACCATCGGATTCGCCAGGTCGAACGACTGGCTGATGCCGGCCGTGTCGAGCGCGTGCGTGTAGTCGGCGAACAGAACCAGCGCGGCAAGACCCGCCGAGCCGATCGCGTAGCCCTTGGTCACCGCCTTGGTCGTGTTGCCGACGGCGTCGAGCGGATCGGTGATCGCGCGCACGGAATCCGGCAGCTTCGCCATCTCGGCGATGCCGCCCGCG
>Ga0302321_100006885_pt1 | contig 10016 bp, 10 predicted proteins | sample Fen_T0_1_FD_202505 | JGI IMG/M metagenome (GOLD analysis project Ga0302321, IMG submission 202505) | Peat permafrost microbial communities from Stordalen Mire near Abisko, Sweden - Fen_T0_1 | ecosystem: Environmental > Terrestrial > Soil > Wetlands > Permafrost | place: Sweden: Abisko... | reverse complement strand
CCGATCATGCAGAGCTAATTGACATGCGTTCTTCATTTTTTGAGTTGAATACCCTCCTGCAAGTTCTCCTTCAGCCATATCAGCTGCAGTCTGCGCAAAGTGCTTCAGTGCATTCAGCGTCGCATCCGACCAATCTGCTATCGATTTGACATTTTTCCTATTCCAATCGTTGTATGGCCACAAAAATACGTCTCTTTGACCTGAAACGCGGTCGTACGGTAATGCCAAGAGCGGAGTGCCATGTTTCTGGCAAACCAATACCCCTGGTAACTGATGATCTCGGTGCCAGTAGGCGAACCCGTAGGCATCCTGGTCGACCAGAATGCACTCGTGGCAGCTTCTCCGAGGTGGGTGGGCATATTCAGCCCCCTGCGTCATTCCAAGCTCCTTGGCGAGCCCTTGGCCGCAGTTTCCTCGGACCTGCTTCAGGACGTTGCCTATCACTGCTGCGCTTTTGAACCGAACATAATAAGGAAGCGTAGTTGCGGTTTGAAAAATGACCTCCGGCGTTCCTAACTGCAACTGCGTACTTGCACACAGTGATTCAAGGTGGTTTGGGAAGTGAAAATTCCACCGCCCACAGGAAGTGCCAAAAAGTTGTATGCGAGTTTCATCGACCATGTTGTTACCCGACATCTCATGAAATACCGCCCCCCAAGAATAAATGGTCTGATTTGGTAGCAAAGGGGGGATGAAGGACAAGCTTGGGCGTTTAGCGGTCATGGCAGCCCCCCATTTGATCCAAGCCCTGCCCTGAAACCTCAAATTTATTAATGGTTTTCATGGCAACCACCCGGAGACAAATGTCTTCCTGTGTATTTTTTTGTCTTCCGCTGAATTTTCGCGGACCACCACCCGTCACCTTGCGAAGCCCGTTTCAGAGAACTTTTACCGACATTGGCACTCCTAGCTCGCGAGTGCTAGAATCATATCCAACAAGGAGGAAAAGCTATGAATGCAAGCATGAGTCTACCGTTACCCTCTGCCGTGGGCAGTTTGGAGGGGTATGTTCAGGCCGTGAATCGCTTTCCGGTACTGTCGCATGAAGAAGAACTGTCTTTGGCAAAGCGTTTCAAGGCTGAGAACGACTTGGATGCAGCCCGTCAGTTGGTGGTCTCTCACTTGCGCGTGGTGGTCAGTGTGGCGCGCGGTTACGCCGGTTACGGCTTGCCGCAGGCGGATCTGATCCAGGAAGGCAACATCGGACTGATGAAAGCCGTCAAGCGCTATGATCCCGCACGCGGCGTGCGCTTGGTGTCTTTCGCCTTGCACTGGATACGCGCCGAGATCCACGAATACGTGATTCGCAACTGGCGCATGGTGAAGATCGCCACCACCAAGGCTCAGCGCAAGCTGTTTTTCAACCTGCGCAGCATGAAACAGGGTCTGGAACCGCTCAAACCCCAACAAGTCAGGGAAATCGCACAACAACTCAACGTAAGCGAACATGACGTGGTGGATATGGAAGCGCGCTTTGCCGGGCATGAGATAGCACTCGAACCTCTGGCCGGTGAAGAAGACGAGAGCTACTCCCCTATTAACTATCTGGCCGACAACGCTGAACACGAGCCTTCTTACATTCTGGAAGCGGCAGAACGTGAACATCTGCATACTGCCGGATTGGCCCAGGCTTTGGCTAGTCTGGACGAACGCAGCCGCCGCATCGTGGAAGCACGCTGGTTGCGCGACGAGGAAGAGCACGCGGCGACGTTGCATGAGCTGGCTGCCGAGTTCAAGGTGTCGGCTGAACGTATCCGTCAGATTGAGCAGAAGGCATTCAGCAAGATGCAGGAGCTGTTGGCTCTGCCCGCCCCCGTCTGATCGTTCCGATGCTTCATGAAAAAAGCCGCAGAAGAATATTCTGCGGCTTTTTTACTTTACCACTCTGAGCGTCGGCCTGCCCTGAGGCGGTCCGTCTGGCGGTTCACCATCCCCCGTCACCGCCCCGATCGGTGAAGACTCCTGCCCCTGAAATACCAAGCCCTGCCCGGTCTCTTTGGCGAAGATACCTATCACGGCAGACATCGGCACGATGAGCTGATGCGCCACTCCGCCGAATCTGCCACCGCAGGTGATGTCTTCATTGCCCAGCTGCAAGTTGCGCACCGCATCCATGCCGATATTCAGGACGATCTTTCCGTCCTTGACGTAAGCCATCGGCACTTGCGTGTACTCGTCGACCTGTACTGCCAGATAAGGCGTGAAGCCGGCATCGGCACACCAATCGAAGATGGCGCGTATCAGGTAGGGTTTGGTGGAAGGTTCGCTCATACCAAACCTGAAATCACTTGCGCATAGCCTTTTCGGCAGGTGTCATCGCCTCGATGTAGGCCGGACGGGAAAACAGACGCTCGGCATACTTCATCAACGGGGCAGCTTCCTTGTCGAGCTGGATACCGTAGTGGTCCAGACGCCAGAGCAGCGGCGCGATCGCCACGTCGAGCATGGAGAATTCATCGCCCAGCATGAATTTCTGCTTGGTGAACACGGGCGAGATCTGGGTCAGATTCTCACGCACAGCCGCGCGCGCCTTCTCCGCGACCTTGGCATTGCTGCTTTCCAATCCGGGTACATGGCAGAACAATTCGTTCTCGAAACGGTGCAGAAACAGGCGAGCACGGGCGCGCATGACGGGATCCGGCGGCATCAGTTGCGGATGCGGAAAGCGCTCGTCGATGTACTCGTTGATGATGTTGGCCTCGTACAGGATAAGATCGCGCTCGACCAATACCGGCACGGTGTTGTACGGATTCATCACTGCCAGATCTTCCGGCTTGTTGAAGACATCTACGTCAATTACTTGAAAATCCATGCCCTTTTCGAACAAAACGAAGCGGCAACGGTGGCTATAGGGATCAGTTGTCCCCGAATACAAAGTCATCATGTAGCAAATTATCCTTTTATCAATTGGTTACGCGCCATTGTTCTGCGCACCAGTTGATACCCTACCACGATGACGGCCATGCTGACCAGTGCTCCCCACAAAACAGGGATCGTTCCGGTGCCATTTATGCCCGCAATCCAGACGAAACGCTCCAGCAAAGTGCCCACAATGATACCGGTCGCGATCACAACAGTGACCTTTGGATTGTGACGAGTCACCGGGAAGCCAAACGAAACGAATGGTATTACAAACTTCAACGCCACCATGGACCACCACAACAGGCTGAAATCACCGTTCTGCATACCGTCGATGCGGTCACGCTCGTCAGCGAAATTGCCGTACCAGATCGTCAGATACTGCGCAAAGAAGGTGTACATCCATAGCAAAGTGAACGCCAACAACATCTGCGCCAGATAATTGTAGATGTAAGTCTTTACCGGGCGAACCAGCTTGTCGCGGGTGTTCAGCACATAGATCCAGACCAACAGGAAGGCAAGGAACATGCCGAAATTGCTGACGAGATTCTGCATGCCGTAGATGGCGCTATGCCATGACGGCTTGAGCGTCATCTCGAAATCCCATGCCACCATCGTTGCATAAAGCACGGTATAGAAGGGGATCCAAACCGCGATAGAGTGAAAACGTTCAGCATCTTCAGGACTGTTTTCGCGGACTTTCTGGCGCTGGATGAATACCCACCACACATACATGACCGTCAACATGCCGATTATCTCGCGCACCGCCAGCAAGGGTACCGTGTACCAACCCGGCATATGCACGTTTTCCCCGTGGCTGGTGTGTCCTAACCACGGGAAGGTGTGTTCGTAACCCACCAACAGAACGACGAGCAACACCAGAGCCAAAGGAAACAGCGCAAACAATGCCGTCGCCAGATGTTTCACTTCGACGACCCATTTCGCTCCGACCAGATACAGTACGGAACACAGTGTCACCCCGCTCAAAGCAAGATAAAGCACGATGATGAAATTGACCGACAGGACCGACCAGTTGCTATAAGAAATCATTTGCTCTCCCATCCCCGTTATTTGGCTGCCGACACATCCACAGCGGGCTTGTTCTTTTGTATTACTTTGCGCACGTAATTGACAACGTGCCAACGCTCAGTAGGTGACAGATCGGCGGCATAGATGGGCATGACTGCCCCACCGAACGTCATGTATCCGAAAATGAAACCGTCGGTTCGTTCGCGCGTTTGCTGCGCTGACAGGTTATAGGGTTGCAAAGCCAGCTTGGCCCCGACAAAACCGTCACCATGTCCTTCCTTGCCATGACAGGGAACACAATAGATCTGGAACAATTGCCGCCCGGTCTCAACCGATTTGTCATCCGCCGCGATGGGATTCTTCGCCTTTTCCGCGGCCATCTGGTCCTTTATCAAATTGGCCGTTCCCGGCACGGGTACGGAACGTTTGGGGAAAGGAGTCATACCGGGATTGGCGGGGTCGACACTCTCCTGCGGCTTGATACTGATCTGGTTGGCCATGTCCTGCGACCAAGGCCAGGCTTGTGCCACTGTCGGCAACAACAGCAACGCGATTAGTAAGCTCAGTTTTTTCATTTCCCTGCCTCTTCCTGTATCTCCAGTGCATTGTGTCTGGCAAATACCGCCTTGATAGTCGAAATCGCGGACGCATCCGCCTTTATCAATATTCCGATCTGGTCTTCCGAGACCTTGGCGCTGTATAGCGACGAGCGTCTTGCCGGAAGTCCCGCACAGATCAGAAATCCAAGTACCGTGATGTACACACCACCCAGAATGAACATCTCGTAAGTCAATACCAGATCGGGGGGAATCGGCACGATAGGCTTGCCACCCTTGAGCTGCGAGAAGAAATTGGCCTGTGCGCTCGAAATCCCAAGAAAGGCCAGCGAACCTCCCAGCACTGCACCAATCAGGGTAAACCACTGGACATTGGCCGATCTTTCGCCCAGCAATTCTTCCACGCCGTGATGCTCGATGGGCGACTTCAGGGTCAGGTCCTTGAAATCGAATCCCTTGATATTTGCTGCACGCAACTCCTTGATCACAGCCTCAGCTTCGTCAAAGTTGTTATACAGCGCGAGTAAATGGTGCTGACTCATCAGTGCGCTCCCTTCTCTGCCAGTTCGTCGTGCTTCGAGGCCATGCTGCGGTGGTAAACCATCTCCTTGACCTCATACATGGAAACAGACGGGAACACTTTGCAGAAGATCATGAACAGCAAGGTGAACCAGCCGAAGCTGCCGAACACGATACCCCACTGCACCAGGCTGGGCCATTGGTCATGGTCCCACGTCCACGGATAATAGCCATGGGAAAAGGTCGGTGAGACGATCATCCAGCGCTCCAGCCACATACCCAGGTTAAGCAAAATGGACACCGCGAACATCACTGGAATGTTGGTCTGAAAACGTTTGAACATCATCACGAAAGGAACCACCGAACCACAGAAGATCATCGCCCACCAGAATGGCGCGTAAGGACCGGTTGCTTTCTGGATCAGCACATCCTTGGAGGCTTGATCATGGCTGTACCAGACCGATGCGAACTCGATGCAGTTCAGATAAGTCCACACCATGGCGATAGCGAAGGTCAGGCGCACGGTCTTCTTCAGGATCGGCAAAGTCATGTATTCCTCGAACTTGAACACATAACGCAGGATGATGAACAGCGTGATGATCGCCGCGCAGCCGGAATACAGAGCGCCTGCCACGAAGTACGGCGGGAACGAAGTCACGTGCCAGCCGGGTTGCTGCGACATGGCAAAGTCGGAAGCCACGATGGAATGCACCGACACCGCCAGCGGGATCAGGAAACACGCCACGGTCAGATATGTCACGCGGAAGTTGCGCCATTGGCGGTCGGTACCTTCCCAACCCAGCGCAAGCACGGTGTACAGCTTCTTGCGCCAGCCGGGTTGCAAATGGTCGCGACAGATAGCCAGATCGGGAATCATGCCGATGAACAGGAAAATCACCGAGGAACTGAGGTAAGTGAAGATCGCCATCGCATCCCACAACAAGGGCGACTGGAAGTTCGGCCAGGTCCAGCGATCATTCGGATAGGGCACCGCGTAATAGAACTGCCACAGGCGCCCCAAGTGCACCATCACGAACAGGCCAGCAGTCATCAGCGAGAAAGTGGTCATCGCCTCGGCAAAACGGTAGATCGGCTTGCGCCAGTCGGCATGCATCAAATGCAGAATCGCCGACAGCAAAGTCCCTGAGTGGCTCATGCCGATCCAGAAGATGAAGGTGGCGATATATAACCCCCACACATGCGGATTGTCCAGGTTAGCTACACCCAATCCCACGTTGTACTGGTAAACCTCGCAGCCTACACCTACCCCAAAAACACAAACTGCAACCAGAAGAATTACCCAGTACATTCTCCTTGGATTCTCCAAGCTCTTCAAAACATCCTGGTTGATCTGCGCCCAGGATATGTTTTCGCGGATATCTTTTTCCATTATTTCCCCCTAACCTTGTGGCTTAGACAGCACTCTCGCGCACCCGCTCCAGATACATCACCGACGGATACGGCCGCAGTTCTTCGAATATCCGGTAGCCACGCAACGCACTGGGCTCCACCTGATTGTCCTTGTTCTGTTCTTCTTCAGCCAGTTCGACCTTTTGTTTTTCCCACTGCTTGGCTACTTTGGATTCCGCATCGGCCATATTGCCAAACGATATCGCATTGGTCGGACATGCCTGTTGACAGGCGGTTTGCACTTCACCGTCGCGCACCAGACGCCCCTCGTTGCGCGCCGTATTTTTGGCGGCATATGTGCGCTGTACACAGAAAGTACACTTCTCCATCACCCCCTTGCCGCGAACTGTGACGTCCGGATTCAGCTGCTGCGTCATCTCGGCCGGCCACACGTTATCCGTGGTCGGATAGTCCCACCAGTTGAAATAACGCACCTTGTACGGACAATTGGCCGAACAGTAACGCGATCCGATGCAGCGGTTATAGACCTGAGAGTTCAAACCGTCGGCCGTATGGTTGGTCGCACCTACCGGACACACCGTTTCGCACGGAGCAGCCTCGCATTGCTGGCACATCATCGGCAGGAATTGCGCTCCCTGATTGGGTGTTTCGCGACCGTCTTCATCCCAGTAGCGCTCGATGCGCATCCAGTGCATCGCCTGACCATGCCCATATTTATCCTTGCCCACCACGGGCAGGTTGTTTTCCGCATAGCAGGCCACGCTGCACGCATTGCACCCGCTGCAGGCATCAAGGTCGATGGCCATCGCCCACTTGTACTCTGCATGTGGAGCATCACCGACGGGATGTGCCTGACGAACCTTCGACCAGTTTTCTAACAGATTGGTAACGGACACTTTTTAGACCTCCTTGGAAAGATCGACTTTGTCGGACGATTTGCGCACAGCGATCTTCTTGCCCATTTGCTGTCCGCCCGCAGGACCTTCTTCTTTGACTATGATGACGCGCTTGCCGGTCTTGCTGACTTTGACGCGCGTCTCATTGAATGCCAGTTCGCCGGTTTCCTTATCGGTGATCTGGTCCATAATATTCGCGACGTTCACCCCGACTTCTTTTGCGTAACGTCCCAGCGCCTGATGCCCGTACCCGTAAGGAATGGAGATGGCATCGGGATGGATTCCCGGAAACACATATACCTGTGTTTTGATGGTGCCGCTCCGGGAAGTCACTTCCACGATGTCGCCTTCCTCGACACCCAATCTGGCCGCCGTAACTGGGTGTATCTCCACCCAGCTATCCCATACGATGGTTGTCAAAGGATCGGGAGACTCCTGCAACCAGGGTTGATTGGCATTGCGCCCATCGCGCATGTTGGGCGTCACATAGGGAATCAAACGCAAAGGATAAGCATCGTCGATTGCTGCGGATGCAGGTAGCGAGATATTTGGTCCCGCCTTGGCCGACAATGCTGCCGATGCGCCCGGCAGCTTGATCAGGCCCTGGCTCAATGTCTCATCCCAGAAAAGATCGTCATCCTTGCCCATTCCACCCAACGCATTCTTGATGGACAGCACCGAAGCTCGCACGTAAGCATAAAAATCTTCGTGCTTCTTGTATTCTTCGGCACGGCGCTGTTTCAGCAGCGACAAGAAAATGTCACCGGCACCGCGTGTATCCGGATGCAGTCGCTCCATCAGCGGTTGCGTGATATTGAGTTGCACGCCTTCTGCCCTGTACTCCGGCACACTGGTACCCCAGTCTTCCAGCCAGGAATCCAGCGGCAAGACCAGATCGGCTTCCATTGCAGTCTCGTCCATGTAGTTCGCCAGCACAACCTTGAACGCTGCCTTCTTCAGATTGTCTTTCAACTTGAGTGCTGCAGGGGCGGTGTGCACAGGATTGGCGCCATAGACAAACAACACTTTGACCTTGTCTTTCGCCAATTGGTCGTTCAGTGCCTGCACGGCAATACGATTACCAACAGCGGCTTCAACCTGCGGAAACGGCACCCTGGAAGGCGCTTCGATGGTCTTGCCGACGTTACCCAAAACATGATTCAGCATGGCGATGGCAGCTGCATTCTGCGAACCATGTGCATAACCTTCCGCCGCTCCACCAGCCAGGACCAAGCTTGGTGTGCGTGTTTTCAGCAAATGCGCCAGTTTGTCTATCTGCTCTGCCGAAACGTCCGTTTCGCCGCTAACGCGCTCAGCCGTGTAGGCCTTGCTCGCTGCGGCCACATCCGCCGGAATGGCCAGACCTGCCTTGCCCAGTGCATTGATGATACCCATTGCCAGAACACCTTCCGTACCCGGGCGAATGGCGATCCAGCGATCGGCGTTGGCGCCGGTCAGCGTCATCTTGGATTCGATCTGCACCAGTACTCCGCGACCTTCGGGACGTGTGCCTTTGCGGAACTGAGCGTATTGCTGAGAGAAATGCACCGGAGAGACCCAGGCGCCGAGGAAGTCGGCACCGAAAGAAACGATCACCTTCGCCCTATCCAGACGCAGGTGTGGCATTTCGACACCATAGGATTTCTTGTTTGCGGCACGTACCACGGAAGGCGATACCGCTTCGTATACATAATGGTTCTTGCTACCCAATGCATCCTGATAATTCTTCAGAAGCACTTTCAGGTGTCCACTCACGCCACCAGTCAGAAACGCCACTTCGTCACCTTTGACGCCGCCCAACTTCTCGTTGATCAGACCCAGCGCCTTGTCCCAGGTGATGGCCTCACCTTGGTTGCCGGTACGTAGCAATGGCTCGCGCACACGATCCGGATTGTAATGCGCCTGCACGCCCGCTTGTCCCAGTCCGCACATCTTGCCGTGATTGACGGAAGACACTGCGTTACCCTCCAGCTTGAGTACGCGTCCCTCGCGCACGCGTCCACTGATACCGCAACCCGCATCGCACTGCGCACAGGTCGAGTTGAAATAGACGCCGATGCCGGGCAAGGCGTATTCGTTGAACTCAACATAGGAGACAACCGTCTCTTTGCCATTCTCTATCGAGGTAAAACCACAGCCGCTCAAACTGATCGTAGCCCCGCCCCAACCCAGCACTTTGAGAAAGTCCCGTCGATTTATTCCGTTTTCAATCATCACTGAATCCCCTTGAAATCTTGATGTAGCGAACGTGCCGCTTATTTATGGCACTGCCAGCAATCGTTCGGTCCGTGCGTAGTCTTGGTCGACACAGCATCCACCGGATGATCTTTTTGATGGCAGGTTACGCACCAGCCCATAGTCAGCGGCTTCTGGCGACGCGCAACTGTCATCGTGGCAATATCGCCGTGACAGTATCCGCAAACTTCTTTGACCGGCTTGCCTTGGGCGAAGTAGAAGCGCTTGATGTGACGCTCGTGATTGAAGCGCACGAAATCCGGAAGATCGTGAACCTTCTTCCAGGGAACAGGTTTCTTTGCATCCCAGTACTCAAACAGTTTCTGGATACGCGGAGTTTCTCTCACCGAAGCGATTGTCATATGGCAGCCAATACATTTCTGCAGGGGGGGGATCGCGGCAACCGTACTGCGTCTGGCACCGGTGTGACAGTACATGCAGTTGATCTCCATACCGCCTTTGGCTGGAACAGAAGGATCGGCAGCATCAGCAGGGTCGCGCAGACCGGCATGGCGATTGTGCGGAAACTCGATAGGTTGCTCTATAGCTG
>Ga0302321_100006884_pt1 | contig 10017 bp, 8 predicted proteins | sample Fen_T0_1_FD_202505 | JGI IMG/M metagenome (GOLD analysis project Ga0302321, IMG submission 202505) | Peat permafrost microbial communities from Stordalen Mire near Abisko, Sweden - Fen_T0_1 | ecosystem: Environmental > Terrestrial > Soil > Wetlands > Permafrost | place: Sweden: Abisko... | reverse complement strand
AGGGTCAACGGGCCGCCGTCGTTGGCGATGGTCAGCTTGGGACCCGCTAGATCGACCCGGATGGTGCCCGAGATGGAACTCTCGACGATGGCCTCCAGAGCATTTTTGAGGATGTTCTCGACCATGAGGATGAAGTCCCACCGGACAGCGCGGATCACCCACGGTCCAGAGACCGTCAGCTCCGTCCGGGCGTGGTTGGAAAAGGTCCTCTCGTTCAGGTAAACCTGTTTGAGCCCTTCCAGCAGCCGGGCCACGTCGAAATCCTCGGGCTCCAGATCGACACCGGCCCGACTGATCATCAGGATGTTGTCGATCCGGTCGTTGACGGTCTTGCTGAATTCCTGAAGTTTCTCTACCGCCCGCTTCTCGTCGTGGAGCTGTTCGAGGAAGAAAATGACCGTACCAATCAGGCTGAGATTGTTCTTGAAGCTGTGGGCCACGTGGGCCACCCTCTCTCCCATTTCCGACAACGGCTCGAGCCGGGCGATCTCAGCGGCCTGAACGGCAAGGGCGGTGTCTTTCTCGGCGAGGGCGGACTCCTTGGTCTTGTTTGAAGCGAGCAGGTCACGAATCTGCTCTTCGAAGATGAAATAGAGGGTGAACAAACCAGCAATCAGAAACAGCACATAGGCGAGGACCCGGAAATAGTTGCCAGCGCCGGAAGGCTCAGAAAACACAGCGACAGCTACCCAAGGTGAGAAATACGAGATACAGACAATGAAAGAGAGTATTCGACCTCGAGGGAAGAGATCAAATTTGAAAAGTAGGGTCACCGCAATGATAAACATCCACATTCCGAAGAAGGAAACGCTGGAGAATAAGATTGCCGGCCCTGCAGGGATCAGGTAGATCAAGACCAGAGCGAGTCGAAAAAAAGGTTTATCGACGAGAGCAAAGACAAAACTGATGACCGCAATGCACGCCAGGGCCACCACTCCTGAAAGTAGGTCGTCAAGAAAATTACGACCCGACGGCGCTGTCATCAGCAAGAGAAGATTCAGGACTGCTAAAAGGATACAAAAGAAAGAGAATACAAATCCGACTTTCTTTTGTATCTTGTATGTGTTCAACGGACTACAGAGCCCACCAATTCAAGATACTGAGGTCTTGTCCGACCACGGTATTGAACAGGTCCTTCAGTTCTAGGTTCTTCTTTAGCTCAGAATTCAAGCGGGATCGGAGGTGAGTGGCACTCCATCGACCTTCTGCAATGGGATTGTATTTTCCTTCGAGTCTGTCCGTTTCTCTGTCATGTTCGTGGTCACCAAGGCTGATGAGGGCCAATATCGTCATCCCATATTCCACGACTTTTCGGTTCGCAAGAGCGCCGAACTGAATCGTAGCTAGGCGGCGAAGCACATCCGCATCGTCGCTGGGGCGGTGGTTGAATAGGGCCCGGGCTTTGGTGGCGGCATGGAACGTCAGCAGGTTCGACACCGCGAACCTATCTGGGTCCTCGCTGCCTGCCAGGTAGCCAATGGCCGCAACAAGCTTAGCAGCGGGAATATCTGCGTAGCGGAAGGCCTCGGGTCCGATGACCTGGGCCAGGTGGCCGAGGACGAGGGTCCATTCGGCGCCGGTGAAGGAATGGGGTGCGACCCGGGGGGTCGGCAAGGCACGATCGGTGAGGATGTTCATGGGAGTCTCCTTGCCTCGCTATTTTATGGTACCCAAGGGAAATCGTCAAACAGGAACCGCTAGCAGAATTTGATAGATGGTCCAGTCGCCATCGGTCCGGAGCCGCAACGCCCAGCCGTTTTTGCGGCAGGTGGAGAAGACTTGAGACAGCCCTCTGCCATTGCGGCCGTAAACAGGGCATTCGAGGCACGAACCGATGCAGGGGGGGCACAATTCCATGGCTCCACCGTTGTTCGCAATGGTCAAGAGCCCGGCCCCCAGGGTGACCTTCACCACCCCCCGGACTCCCCGGGTCTGGACGGCGTCGAGGGCATTTTTCAGGATGTTCTCCACCATCAGGATAAAGTCCCAGCGGATCGCCTTGAGCTTCAGTGGCCCTCGCAGATCGGTTTCATTCCAGACGTTTTCGGCGAACGAGGGCTCGGAGAGGTAGACGAACTTGATGCCCTCGAGGACCTTGGCGACATCGAACTCCTCCGGTTCTAGGTCTAGGCCCGAGCGGCTGACCATCAGGATGCTTTCCATCCGGTCGGCCAGGGTCTGGCTGGCCTCTTCCAACATTGCAGCCGCCTGTTCGGTATTTTGGGTGTGCTGGAGCTGGGAAGTGATGCTTTTCAGTCGAGTCAAATGATTTTCGAAACTGTGGGTGACGTGGGCCACCCTCTCCCCGAGGACCGACAAAGGTTCCATCCGGGCGATCTCCCGGTTCTTCTCGGCCAGAGCGCTGTCCTTTTGGCGGTTGGACTTCAGCAAGTCACGAATTTCAGCTTCGAAGATGAAATAGAGGAAGACCAGGCAGGAGACCAAGAAAACGGCATATCCCAAGACCCGGTTGAGCAAGCCAATCCCTCCCTCATTGTTTGCGACGCTGATTGCCAGGAAAGGCAGAAAGTAGAGAAACGTGAACCCCAACTTGGGAAGGATTTGTCGTACCAAGAACCCATACTTGTAGAGCAGGAGCAAACCAAGGACAAAAAACCACATGCCGAAGAAAGAAAAAGGGGCCGAAAGGGTCATGGGGCCGCTTAGAAAAACAATGAGGACGATCTGAACTATCTGAACCTGTTTGTCGGGGAAATGATGAGCCAGACCGAAGAAAACAGCCATCAGGATCAGGCTCCACACTTGGGGTTTTGAAATGGTTTCCATCCAACCCAGTCGATCTACAAGCAGGTAATTGATCAAATTGAGAATCACCACTATCAACGCCATGCCGAAAATGGTTTGGCTGATCCGTCGAGTCAGGGTCGGTGGGCCTAGGGTCACGGGGAAACCCAGCCCGCTGGACGAAGAGAGGAAAGGCCCTTTTGTACTTCCATCAAGCTAGTCGACCCTCCCAGACCGGTTTTCTACAATGCGTCCCATCTTTGTTTCTATCTGTTTGGTCTCACTTCTTACTATTCTGCACATTCGGGCCGGATTCTGTTTTGGCCCCGCTCTGGCGGCCAGCCTTCTAGACCCATTTTAGGAAACTTTGGTGGTCCAGTCAAACACCGGTCGTCAGAAGAATCTGGTAGTTTGTCCATTCGTTGTCGGTGCGTATCCTCAGCATCCAGCCATTTTTTCGGCACGTGGAAAAGACCTGGGCCAGACCGCGTCCGTCGTGACCGTAGAGCGGGCATTCGCTGCAGGAACCGATGCATGCCTTGCAGAGCTCCATAGGGCCACCGTTGTTGGCAATGGTCAGCAGACCGCCGGCCAAATGAATGCGGACAATGCCTCGGATCCCCCGGGCGTTGATGGCGTCGCAGGCGTTCTTGAGGATGTTCTCCACCATGAGGATAAAATCCCAGCGGACCGCCCGGATTATCAGGGGACCCTGGAAGGTTGTCTCGCTCCAGATGTTGTTGTGGAACACAGGCTCGGTCAGGTAGACGAACTTGATTCCCTCCAGCACCTTGACCACGTCAAAATCTTCCGCTTCGAGGTCGTGGCCCGACCGGCTGATCATGAGGATGGCTTCGATTCTCTCGGCGAGGGTTTGATTGGCCTCATTGAGGAGGACGGCACCCTCCCGGGCATCGTTCGCGTGATGGAGGGTGGCGGCGATGGCTTGAAACTGGGCGAGGTTGTTCTGGAAGCTTTGGGCTACGTGAGACACTCGTTCGCCGATGACCGAAAGCGGCTCCATCCGGGCGATTTCTACAGCCTGGTCGGCCAAGGCGCGCTCTTGTTGCCGGTTGGAAGATAGAAGCATGCGAATTTCCGCTTCAAAAATGAAGTAGAGAAAGACGACGCAAGAGACCAGGAAGATGGCGTCGTCAACGATGCGCGCCGGGTATCCGGGGGACGCATCGTGGACCCAGGCACTAGCGAACAACCAGGGAAGAAAGTACAAGCACAAAAGGGTCCCAATCAGGATGGGCTGTTTTTGGAGGAGATGGTATTTGTAGAGGAGGATTGTTCCCAAAAGGAAGAACCACATGCCGAAGAACGAGAAAGTCGAGGTCAAAACCGTCGGACCGCTCAGCAGAAGGATGAGGACGGCTTGGGTGATCTGGACCGACTTTTCGGGCAAGTATCTGCTCAGAATGAACCAGGCTCCAAAAATAGGCATGGACCAGACGTTGGGGTCGGAAAAGGCACCGAGCCATCCCTGAGATTGAAGGAAGAAAGCGCTCAGGTAGTTTGTCACCCCCACAGAGAACGCCATCGTTGCTATTGTCAGGCTGATCCGCCGGGTAAGACTGGGCGACCGCGGCATCATCGGCTCAAACCGCTGTCGTCGGCGACTGAGTGAGAAGAATCTGAAAACTCGTCCACTCTTCCTCGGTCCGGATGCGCAGAGCCCAGTGGTTTCTCCGGCAGGTGGCGAAGACCTGGGCCAGTCCATGGCCAGATCCACCCTTCTTTGAGCTGACACCGGGTTTGCCATAAAGGTGGCAATCCAAACAGTTGCCGATGCAGTTCTCGCAGAGTTTCATGGCCCCCCCGTTGTTGGAAATGGTAAGGAGACCGGCGGCCAACTCAATTCGGACTATCCCTCTGACCTGCTGGTTCTGGACTGCCTGGAGAGCGTTCTTGAGGATGTTCTCCACCATGAGGATGAATTCCCAGCGGACGGCGTGGACTGTTACCGTATTCTGGATATTCACCTCGTGCCAGATGTGCTTGGCAAAGGAGGGCTCAGAGAGGTAGACGAACTTCATTCCCTCGAGAACCCGGGCCACATCGAAAGTTTCGGGCTCCAGATCGACTCCCGCCCGGCTGACCATCAGGATGTTTTCTATCCTTTCGTTGAGGGACGCGCTGACTTCGTTCAACATTTCGGCGCCTTTCACAGGGTCTTTTGTTTCCTCTAGGATGACGCCTATGGCCTTGAGATGGCTGAGGTTGTTCTTGAAACTGTGGGCAACGTGGGCCACCCGTTCGCCTAGCACCGATAGTGGCTCCATCCGGGCCAGCTCTACGGCTTGGTCGGCCAAGGCGGCGTCTTTTTGGCGATTGGAGGACAGCAAGGCACGTATTTCTTCTTCAAAGAGAAAATAGAGCGTCAGGATGGCGACAATAAGGAAAATCAAGTAACCCAAGACTCGAATGTAATTTCCCTGTCCCGAAGGCTCTGAGTACACGGCGGCGACCAACCAGGGGAGAAAGTACAGGACGCAAAGGGAAAAGGCCAGAAATTGATGTTTGGGGAACAGATGAAGCTTGAAGATCAGCGTCAAAGCAATGACAAAGAACCACATGCCAAAAAAAGATACGTAGGCAAAGAGCACAGTCGGACCAGCCGGTATGAGAAAAAGAAACATTAGAGCCACGCGGAACAACGGCTTGTCGACGAACACGATGAGCAGGCCCACCGCGGCGATTCCCAGCATGACGACTACTCCGGAAACTAGATCTTCGCCTAGAGTGGGGTAGGGAGCTCGGGACAGAAAAAGCACCAGATTCAGAAGAGCTGTGGAAACGCTCAACGATACAAAGAGAATTCCAATTTTCCTCTGAACCTGGAAATGATCCAATCGACTATCCAATCCACCATGACAATGTGGTCACATCCATGCCTACGGCCGATTGATACGTTTCTTTCAAGGTCGGCGACTGGTTCACCGTGGCCAGCAAGTCTTTCCTGGTGGCCGCCGGGTCCCAGGCGCCCGCATTGACGGGGTTATATTTTCCGGCGGTCCTATCGGCTTGGCCGTCGTGTTCATGGTCATTGAGGCTAATCAACGCGAGCAAGGTCAGGCCGTAGTCCACCGTTTTGGGATCGGCCTGGCTTCCCACATGGAACGTCGCCAAACGCCGGAAGACATCGCCGTCGTCGGTGGCCCGATGGTCGAACAGGGACCGGGCCTTGGTCATGCCGTGGAAGGTCAGCAGGTTGGATACCGCGAACCGATCCGGGTCTTCGCTGCCGGCTAGGTAGGGGATGGCCGCCAGCAACCTGGCGGCGGGAACTTTAGCATAGCGCTGGGCGTCGGGACCAATGACGGCGGCCAAATGGGCAATTGTCTGGTTCCATTCTTTGTCGGTGAACTGAGACATTCTCTTCTCCTGGTTAGATTCTGGTCACCAGTCTAAAGGGCTCCGGTTGATTCGGCAACCGTTTTCTCGAAGGTCAGGTCGAAGGAGGCGATTTCCGGAGGTTGCGCAAAAACGCGATGAAGGCGGGAAGGGCGGGGATGACGACAAGGGCAACCACCACCAGGCTGAAATTGTCCTTCACCCAGGGAAGGTTGCCGAACAGGAAGCCCGCGAGGACAAAGACCAAGGTCCAGGCCAGGCCTCCGACCACGTTGTAGAAACTGAACTTGCCGAAGGCCATTTGGCCCACCCCGGCGACGAAGGGGGTGATGGTCCGGATGATGGGCAAGAACCGGCTGAGGGTCACGGCCCATCCACCCCAACGCTCGAAGAAGCGGTGGGTGTCCTCGAGGTGCTGGGGTTTGATCCAGGGCTTTTTCCCCGGCCTGGGTTTCAGCAGGACTTCGCCTATGGTCCGGCCGACGAACCAGTTCACGGTGTTTCCCGTGATGGCGGCGGTGCCGATGAGGACGAGGAAAAGGAGGACCGGCTCGCCCTGGGTGGCGGCGAAGGCGCCGCAGGCGAACAGCAGGGAGTCTCCGGGCAGGAAGGGGAACACGACCACCCCGGTCTCGATGAAGATGATGAGGAAGACAAGAGCCCAGGCCACCCACCCCCATTCGTGGAAGATCCAAGCAACGCTTTTGTCTACGTGGAGGACCAAGTCGATCAGGTTCGGGCTCATGGTTCCATTGGGGGGAAAACCCCGGACCGGGTCAAGGGAGAGCGATGCGTGACCGTTCACTCTTTTTGCTTTACGCCGGGGAAAGCTGACTCCATACTGGGCCCATGAGTCTTCGGGCCCGGTTGCTGGCCTCGTTCGCCGTAGTCCTCCTCATCCCCCTGGTGACCCTCGGGGTGCTGGCTCCCCTGGTGTATTCCCGATCCTTCGAAGACGAGATCAACGGCCACACCCGGCAGATGATCGACCAGGTCAGCCGGCGCATCGACGACTTGGTCACCGATCTGGACGCGTCGATGTCGTTCTTCCAGACCGAGGCCCGGGCCCGGGCTTTTTTTGCCGGGGGTGATGCCGCCGGGTGGAAGGGCCTGCCTGCCGACCTGGAGAGGTTTCGGGAAACCCGGTCCGACGCGGTGGCGGGGATAGCCTTGGTGGCCGCCGACGGCCGGTTCCTCGGGGTGGGCCTACGCCAGGTCACCCGGGCGCCTCTGACCGGGGAAGAGTGGTACCGCACGGCCTTCCGGTCCCCGGGCCAGGTGAGGCTGTTCAGCCGACCCATCGGCCGCAACCTCCGTTCGGACCTAGGACTGGGCGCCGACGACGTGGTGGCCGTGGTCCGGGCCGACGAGGGCGGGGTGGTGCTGTTTGACCTTAAGGTCACCCAGATCGAGCGCATCTTCCGGGGGTTGAGCCTGGGCCCCTCGGGGTTTTTGTTCATCGTCGATGCCTCAGGGAACATCGTCTATTCCCCGGTGAACCCCATGGTGTACCGCATCCTTCCCGAATGGTTTTCCGGCGAGGCCGGGCTGGCCGTCCACCGGTTCGGGGGCACCGACTACCAGTTGCAGTCCCGGCTCTCCCGGGCCACAGGCTGGCGGACCATAGGCGTGTTCTCCCTCCTCGAGGCCCTGAAGGAGGCCGAGACCCTGAGGGTGTACGCCCTGCTCTCGGCCCTGGCCGCCCTGCTGCTGGCGTTCTTCAGTTCGCTCCTCCTCACCTCGGGGTTCGTGAGGCCTATCCTCACGCTCCGCACCCTGATGAAGCGGGCGGAAAACGGTGACCTGAACGTGCACTTTTCGGCCCAGGGGCACGATGAGGTGGGCCAGCTCGGGGCGGGGTTCAACACCATGATCGAGGAGATCCGCCACCTCATCGAAGAGGTGGCCGAGGTGCAGCAGGCCAAGCGCGAGGCCGAACTCCAGGTGCTCCAGGAGCAGATCAAGCCGCACTTCCTGTACAACACCCTGGACACCATCCACTGGATGGCCCACGAAAGGGGGGCCCAGGACATCGTCGCCGTGGTGGCGGCCCTGACCAAGCTCTTCCGCATCGGCCTCAGCCGGGGCCGGGAGACGATAGGCCTGACCGAAGAGGTGGAGCACATCAAGAGCTACCTGTTCATCCAGAAAGTGCGTTACGAGGAAAAGTTCGACTACCGCATCGAAGTGCCCCCGGAGTTCGGCGGCGCCCAGGTGCTGCGGCTCATCCTCCAGCCGCTGGTGGAGAACGCCATCTACCACGGGCTCAAGCCCAAGCGCGGCCAGGGGACCATCACCGTGTCGGCCCGCCGGAGCGAGGACTTTCTATTCCTGGCCGTGACCGACGACGGGGTCGGCCTGCCCCCCGAGAGGCTCGCGGCCCTGAACCAGGCCCTCCAGGAGGGTACCCGCACCGACGAGGGGCCTGGCTACGGCCTGTTCAACGGCAACGAGAGGTTGAGGCTTTCCTTTGGAAGACACTACGGCCTGAGGTTCTCGGCCCGGCCCGGTGGCGGAACGGTGGTCGAGATCAAACACCCCTGGATCGAGGGGAAGGGAGGAGACGATGCCATGGACCGTTTTGATCGCCGATGACGAGCCCAAGATCCGTCGGGGGCTGACCCAACTGTTGGCCGCCCACAGCGACGAGTTCACCGTGGTCGGCGAGGCCGAAGACGGCGAAAAGGCCCTGGAACTGGTGGGCGATGCCCGGCCGGATCTGCTCCTGGTCGACATCCGCATGCCCTTTTTGGGCGGTTTGGAGTTCATCGCCCAGTTGGCCCACCGTCACGGCACCGACCGCCGGGTGGTGGTCATTTCGGGCCACGACGAGTTCGACTACGCCCGGAAGGCCCTGACCCTGGGGGTCTTCGACTACCTTCTGAAACCCGTGGACGAGGATGTTCTCCTGGAGGCCCTCAGGCGGGCCGCCGCCGACCTGACCCGGACCAGGGACGAGGCGTTGCTGGTGGCCCGGGCCCGGGCCTTGGCCTCGAAGAACCGCCCGGCCCTCCTCGAAGGGTTTTTCCGCAAGATGCTCGGGGAAGGCGTGACCCCTGATGAATGGGAGGAAACCGCCTCCTTCCTCGGGCTCAAGGTCACCGGCGTTCCCCAGTTGGTTCTGGTGGCCCCCGGGGCCGGACCCCAGCCTTCTTGGATGGGCCTGGCCCTCCGACGGGTGGCCGAGGACGCCTTCGCGGGGTTTCCCAATCTGATGGTGTCGTGGGACGACGCGGGGAACTTGGCGGTGCTGTCTGAAGAGGAACGGGAATCGACGTGGACCGCGGCCCTGGACCGGGTCGAAGCCGAGGCCCGGGGCACCCTGGGGCAGGTGGTCTCGGTGCACCGGGTACCCGTTCCCGGCTTCCCCTGGACCCTCGCCTCGGTGTGGGACGATCTGGTGTCGGACCGGCGGGAGGTGTCGCCCCACGGCCCTTTGGCCACCTTGGTGCTGAACGTTTTGGAGCGTCGGTTCCGGGACACCGACCTGTCGTTGGACGACGTCGCTTCCGAACTTCAGGTCAGCCCCGGTCACCTGAGCCGGGTGTTGAAACAATCCACGGGCACCTCGTTCGTCGATGCCCTGGCCCGGGTGAGGGTGCGAAAGGCCACCATCCTGCTGGGTGACCCGGCGGTGAAGGTCTACGAGGTGGCCGACCGGGTGGGGTACGCCAGCCAGCACTACTTCAGCCGGGCCTTCCGCCGGGTTCTCGGAGTCGCGCCCTCGGACTATCGAAAAGGAGACCGGGCATGAGCGCCAGAACATACTTAGCTGGGGCTAGGATCTCGGGTTTTTGGCGTCATCTCGGGTCACCTCGAGTCCTCGGCGTACATGCAGTACGCCTGCGGGTCTCGGCGACCCTCGATTTAGCCAAAAGCCCGATCTCCGTCGCCCCGTTCCTCGTGGCCATC
>Ga0302321_100006883_pt1 | contig 10017 bp, 12 predicted proteins | sample Fen_T0_1_FD_202505 | JGI IMG/M metagenome (GOLD analysis project Ga0302321, IMG submission 202505) | Peat permafrost microbial communities from Stordalen Mire near Abisko, Sweden - Fen_T0_1 | ecosystem: Environmental > Terrestrial > Soil > Wetlands > Permafrost | place: Sweden: Abisko... | reverse complement strand
CGCCGGCCTTTTCCAAACAGCATTCAGCCGCAGCCATTTTTCACGCTTCGCACAATGGAGAGCGCAATGGACAAGAGTCCACTATATGGGACTTGTTATAGCAATTTGGCCAGAATACTGACCGACTTGCAAACCACTGCTGACGGAGAAGCGGCCAAACAGCTCGCATTTGCACTCGTTCTCGCAAAAGAATTGAAGGAGCTTTGGGATGAGGCGGCCAGTCAGGCCGGTGAATCGAGCGCGCCACCATCGGGGCCCACTCCGGATTGCGATCCGACCAACTATCGGACCTATGCCTTGCTCAGGGATTTTGGCTCGACCTTACCTGGGCTGGTAAAAGTAGCCGAAAGCGAGGGATTGCATGAGATCACCATATTGCGGATGCTCAGGCTTTCGTTTGGATTGGGTCTCGAAGAAGCCCGCTCGGCGCTGGGCAGTGCCCGGTAAATTGGAGGGCCGGTGCGCGATTGCGCTACCCTAAGTGGCACAAGCAGGAGGATTGCAGGAGCCGGGATCGAATATTTTTTGAATCACGCCAACCCCTTTTGCCGGCTCTCTTCGTTTACACGCGCAACTGCCACTCTCCCTGTCCATCATGCGCTCTCTGCTCCACTGCCTGCCTGGCGGTCCACACCGCCGCGTGCCGCGCCTGCTGCGCGCCGCTATGTCCGTCCTGCCCATCCTGCTGGCCCTTCTGCTGATCTCGCCGCCCGGCCCGGCTGCCGCGCTCACCTTCAGCGAGGGGCACTTCGAATGTCCGATCGGCGGCGAGAAGTTCAGCCAGCGCATGGCCTCATCCGGCACGCAATTTGGCGCCATGCTGGACCTCAAGCCCATCGGGCCGATCGCAGCGCCGTGGACTCTGGCTGAATGCCCGGGCAATGGCTTCATCCTGTTCAAGGGCGAATTCTCCGCTGCCGAGCTCGAACGGCTAGCGCCTTACGTCGCCTCGCCGGCATATCAGGCCCTGCGCGCTGAGACGACCTGGTATCGCGCCGCCCAGCTCAGGCGGGTGATCGACGCCCCCGGCATCGAGGTCGCGTACACCCTGCTAAACGCCAGCTGGCAGGCCAGCAGCGAGCAGTATCCCCGCTATGCGCGCGAAGCCCTGACCGAATTCGAAGCAGCCATGCGCGCGCCCGACGCGCCGCACGAGGGGGCCGCCTGGGCCACGAGCGAGATGCTCGCCGGCGAACTGGAACGTCGCCTGGGCAACTTCGACGCCGCCGGCCGCCGTTTTGCCCGCCTGGCAACCCGGGCCGAACTGGCCGCCCCGCAGTTGGCTGCCATCGTCAGATTCCAGCAGTGCCTGATCGCCACGCGCGACGGCTCGCCTCAGCTGGTGCCACCCCCGGAAAAGGGGGCCTCCGCGGAGCCGCCGTGGACCGAGGACGACTTGCGCAGTATCGGCGTGAAGCTCAATGGAAAATGCGGCCTGAAGGGGTGAAATTGGCGACCGATCGATAGGCGCGGGAGCGCTGGGATTGAACACCTCTGTCGCTGCGATGCTCCGAAACCCATCCCCCCTTTCCCTTTCGAGTGGACGGAAAAATGAAAAGCATTGTCCCCCTCTTGCTGGCCGCTCTCGTGGCAGCCTGCGCCCATGGCGGCCTGACGAAGGGCAAGGCCAACCTGGATCGATTGGGCCCGCCGATGCCAATCGACAGTCGAGCCGAGTCCACGCCAGATGAGCATTGCTTCGTCCCCCCTTTAGTGACAAGGCTCACCGAAAAGGTTTACTTCAATTACGGATCGTCCTCGCTAGGCAAGCAAAGCCGGCGCCCCCTCGATGCGATGGTGATGAAGATGCGCGGCCTGCCGGACAATACCTACGTGGAGGTAATCATCCTTTCCGGGTACGCCGACAGGTCGGGCGACGCGTATCGCAATCGCCTCCTGACTCAGCGCCGCGAGCGCGCGGTCAAGGACTACTTCGCCACCAATGGCGTTCCCGACAATCTGCTTTATGAAAGAGGGGGAGTAGATACGTCCCGTCTGTATCCGAAGACGGCCATCAAGAGCAGGAAAGAGCAGGCACTGGACCGCCGCGCGGAAATCGAAGTCTCGCTGGTCGAAGATCGCACTAGCCTGGACTGCCGAAGAGAGGACCACTGGCCCAACTATCGAGTCCCGCCAAAATAGTGGCTTGCGCGGCGAGCAGAGATGTGCCACCCAAATAAAAGAATGGAAGCGGCCAGGATCGAATCGCTTCCTCGGCGCAGTTCCGAGAAAAATAATTGACCCTGTGCTACCCCGGGATTCGCGGACACTTCCACGCTCAAGCGAAATTGACCGCGGTGGTATTGGCGCCACACAGCAGGATGCCCACCGTGGCGCCGGGTGCGGGGCGGATCACCCCGCTATCGAGCGCGGCCAATGCGGCGGCGCCGCCCGGCTCGGCCACCACCCGCAACACGCGCCAGAGCTTGGCCTGGGCCGCGACGATGGCCTGGTCTGACACCAGCACGCAGCCCGCCCCGTAGCGGCGCACCAGCGGAAACGCCAGTTGGCCGAAGCGCTTGGGCGCCAGCGAATCGGCCGCGACCCCGCCGGCCGGCGCGTCCACCGGGGCGCCCGCCGCCAGCGCGTGCGTCATGGTCGGCGCCAGTTCCGGCTCCACGCCGATCACCCGGGTGCGGCCGCGATACCAGGCCGCCACCCCGCCGATCAGCCCGCCGCCACCGACCGCGATCAGCAGTGAATCGAGGTCGGGCGCGTCCTCTTCGAACTCCAGCCCCACCGTCGCCTGGCCGAGCAGGGTCTCGAGCTGGTCGAACGCATGGATGGGCATCGCCCCGCTTTGCGCGGTAAACGTCTCGCACGCGGCCAGCGCGTCGGCATAGCGCTGGCCAACCACATGCAGGGTGGCGCCGTAAGAGGAGATCTGCTCCAGCTTGGCAGGCGAGGCGACTGCCGGCACGAAAATGGTCGCCGGGATCTTCAGGCGCATCGCCGCATACGCCACCGCCGCCCCATGGTTGCCCCCCGAGGCCGCCGTCACGCCCACCGCCGGGACGGCGCGCGACAGCAGATTGAAAAACGCGCCGCGCGCCTTGAACGAGCCGGCGCACTGCATGAATTCGCACTTGAACGCGAGGCGGATGCCGGGCAGGCCGAACTCCTCCCCGTCGACATATATCACCGGCGTGCGCCGCACATGGGGCGCGATGCGCCGCATCGCGTCTTCCACCGCGTCACGCGAGACTGCTTGATCCGGCTCCATCGCATTTCTCCCTCAGTGTCATCCACGGTGTCGTCCACGGTGTCGTCCACGGTGTCGTCCACGGCATCTTCATCGGTATCGCCTCTGATGCCCCATCGCGCGCGGACTCGTTCCACCATCACGCTCCGCGCTCCGGCACCGACCGGAATCCATTATACTATGTCAATTAGCTAATTGACAAAACGACAATCCGGTGAACATCCTCCTCGGCAGCGCCCTTTCCAGCCCCAAGCGCCTGCTCGTCATGCAATGGCTGAAAGATCCGGCCAGCCACTTCCGCCCCCAGCAGGACGGCGACCTGGTCAGCGACGGCGTCTGCCTGCTGCTGATCGCCGAAAAGCTCGGCGTCAGCCCGCCCACCGCCAGCGCGCACCTGAAAATCCTCTGCGAGGCGGGGCTGCTGACGTCGAAAAGAATCGGCAAATGGATCTTCTACCGGCGCGACGAGCCGGGCATCCGGGCGGCGAAAAAGGCTTTGCGGGAGATGCTTTGAAAGGCCGGCCGCAAATCCCATGAACGGGCGATGCAGGCGCGCAAACGCGCCTATTGATCACTACCAAAAACATGACAGGCCCGCCAGCAAGCCGTTCATTTAAAGTGTTGAAAAGAATCGATTGTGAGCGACCGTTATGCGAACAACAGGAGACATTCAGGCGTCAGATCTGCAAGCTTCTTGGGTGTCTCAGAACGACCCGAAGCGGTCTCCATTGAAATGCCAGGGGCGGACACTGGCGGGCTCCCGCAATATGCGGGACCAGCCCTGCAATCCTGCATCCACCGCCCCCATCAATCCTCCAACCCAGGCATAGTCAAAGAGATGCGGCGCGATACCGCCGCGCAACCAATACCGCATTGCTGCCGCCGAATCCGAATGAATTGGACATGACGTTGAAAGAGCGTGCGAGCGGTCGAGATACCAGCGGGACATAATCGAGGTCACATTCGGGGTCCGGGTGCCACAAATGCGCGGTGGGCGGCGCGACGCCCTCGCGCATCGCCTGGACCGCGGCGATGAACTCCAGGGCCCCCGTGGCGCCCATCAGGTGGCCGTGCAGCGCCTTGGTGGCGCTGATGGGCACCTGTTTGGCAAAGTCGCCAAATACGTCCTTGAGGGCACGGGTCTCGACTACGTCGCCGACCTTGGTGCCGGTGCCGTGGGCATTGATATGGTCAATCTCGCTCGGCTCGAGGTCTGCTTCGGCAAGGGCCATGCGCATGGCGCGCGCCTGCCCGGCCGCGTCAGGCTGCGTAATATGGGAGGCGTCGGTGGTGTTGCCGTAGCCGACAATCTCGGCGAGGATTGAGGCCCCGCGCCGGCACGCGGCAACATGCTCCTCAAGTATCAGCGCGGCGGCCCCTTCCCCAAGCACGAAGCCACTGCGATCCTTGGCAAATGGCCGGCAGGCGGTCTCCGGTTGATCCGACCCGGCGTTGGCCAGGGTCCCGAGCGACTCCCAGGCCTTGAGCACGCCTTGCGTGAGGAGCGCTTCGGCGCCGCCCGCCAGGGCGGTGCCGACCACTCCATGGCGCACGGCGCGGTATGCTTCACCGATGGCCACGGCGGACGAGGAACAGGCCTGTGAATAGGTATAACTCGGACCGCGGATACCCGCTTCGATCGCGATCTGGCCGGCGGCCGCATTGTTCATGGCCATCACGATGGTGGTCGGCTTCAGGCGCGCAGCGCGGTTTACCAAGAGGTCATGATAGGACGCCTCCAATGCCGTGGCACCGCCCATTCCGGTTCCCCAGAAGAGCCCGGCGTTTTCTCCGGCCGTGCCGGCGAGCGCGATTCCCGAGGCGGATACCGCCTGGCGCGCGGCCAGTAACGCCAGCAGGGTGACCCGGTCCAGGCCGATCCGCCTGATCTTGGAAAAATGCGCGTCGATATCGACATCGACCGTCCCCGCCATCGGCAAGGCCAGGGAGGCGCTCCAGGGAGATGCGAGTTTGCGGATTCCCGGGCGGCCCTCGACCAATGCGCGGAAAAACGTATCCGGATCGTTGCCCAGCGGCGAGACCACGCCGATGCCGGTGATCACCACCCGGTTCACGCCGGCGCATCCGCCAGCTTGTGAGCCAGCAAGCGGTCGATTTCAATGGCGATGTCGCCCACCGTGGCGATCGGCACCGGCTCGCTGTTGAGGTCGAGCTTGAAACGCTCTTCGAGCAGAAAAAGGAACTCGATGGTGGCCAGGGAGTCGATCCCCAGTTCGGCCAGCTTCGCCGATGCGCCCAGCTGCTCCCGCTTCAGGTCGAATTCAGACATCATCATTTGTTGAATCACTTCGAGGGTACTCATCATTGCTCTCCATGTAGATGCTTGAAAACAGCCTTGGTAGATCCACGGCTAAACCGAAGGCGCGCCCTGCATCAATCCGCGTTGCGGCCGGACGGCATGCGCCTTGCCGCTCAGATAGGCCCCAAATGTCAATACCGCCGGAATGCGCCTGACCACCGCGCCGAGCACCAGGCCGGCGCCCGGCTGCGTGGCCAGATGGGCCAGGGCAGCCGCCACACGCAAGCGTGGCGCGAAGTTGCCGCGCCAGTCCGCCGCGTACTGATCGGCGACCGTGCTGGCCAGGTGCGGCGAAAAGTCCGCCGGCCTTTGCCCGATCAGGCGCTGGCACAAGAGCCAGGAGGACTGCATCGCCATGCTGATGCCTTCGGCGATGATCGGATGCGCTTCGCCCGCCGCATTGCCTACTCTATAGATGCCGTCGCGCCGGAACGGCCGGATACCGGGCTGGATCGGCCCGGCCGACAGCCAGGCCCCTTCGCGTATCGCCCCGGTCAGCACGAGGTCCACCCCGCGGCAAGTCTCCCGTATATGGGCGATGACAGCTTCGGCGGCCTTGGTCCCGGGTGCCTGTGCACGACAACGCGCCAGGATGTCGCGGCGAATGCAGCAGGAAATGCTGGTGCGCCCGTCATCACTTTGCACCATGCCGCCGTAGCCCCCGCGGAAGATCAGCAGCGGCATCAGCCCCATCGGCAGGGAGGCATCACGAAAATGCGCCTTGAACGCAAACAGGTCGGAAGGCCGCGCCGGCCCGGGCGGGACATGGGTCGGCAACCCGCCCGACTCCCAGGAACCGTGCGCTGCAATGACGACGCGTGCCCGCAACTGCATCGGCTCGCGTCGGTCTTGCGCCGTCAATGTTGCGACAAAACCGTCCAGGAAGGGCTCAAGCCGGGTCACGCTGCGCGGCTGCATTACCTCTGCACCGGCGCGGGCCGCGGCGTTCAGGAAGAGGGCGTCGAGATGCTCGCGCCCCAGCGCCCGGCCCCAGGACCCGGTCCCGCCAGCCGGTTGCGGCATGGCAGCGCTATGCATGGCGTTCCCGGCGTACAAGCCTACCCGGCGCACTGGAGGTCCGGCCTGCGAGAGGAATGCTGTGTCGAGACCGAGATCGCGCAAGACCGGCAGACTGGTCGCCGAAATAAACTCCCCGCACACCTTGCGCCGCGGGAAGGGCACCTTCTCCACCACCGCAACCGACCAGCCCGCCCGCGCGAGGAGCAAGGCCGCCGTGGCGCCGGCCGGCCCGGCTCCGATGACCAGGGCATCGACCTGTTTCACCCGCGACCCTTCGCACCGGAAGCGCCGGCGCCGCCATTCGCGCCAGCGACGAAGCAGTGACTGAACAGGCCGTAGGCATATTCGCGCGGAGCCGGGCCTGGTCCACCAGGCCATAGCGCCGATAGCTCGCCAGCACCAAAACCCGCGCGCACGCTGGCCCGCGCATCGTGCCGGGTTACATCGTTGCAGCCGATCAGGGCCAGTAAATGGCTGCCGATCAGAGCCAGCCGGGATCGGCGCGGCTCGCATACGATCAGCGTGCGCGACCTGCGCGCGATCAGCGCCAGCAGGCGATTTAAGGGCTCCGCCTCGAAATGATGCAGGAACAGGTTGGCGATGATCACGTCGGCAGGGGGTTCCGTCGCGTCGCCAAGGCCGGCAAAAACGTCCGTCGTCGCGATCGTGACCGACCACCCAAGCGACCCGATTTGCGCTCTGGTTTCGGCCGTCACCAGGTCGTGCCGGTCAAGGAGAACGACTTGTATCCCGGGCCATCGTGCCGCGAGCTGACGGGCGATGCCGAGCATGAACGTACCGTCGCCGGCGCCAATTTCCACGATTCTGCGTGGCGGCGCACCGGCAAATTCGCGCCGCAGTTCGCGCACGATGGCCCGCTGATTGAGCATCAGGACGTTGATGCGCCGCAGATCCCCGCGGGAACGCCGCGCCCGCGGATTTTCCGGCGGGAGCAGGTCCAGCCATTCGGGCTCGATGGTGCGCAGAAACGTCATGGCCATGGATTATCGTGACACGGCATCGGGCCGGGTTACGCCACTTCGAGCAAGGCGCCGTGACAGCTGAAGCCGGCCCCGAACGATGACATCCACCACGTACCGCCGGCTGCGTCCTCATCCAGTGCCGCTTTCAGGGTGAAGTAGACCGATGGACTGCTCATATTGCCGTATTGGCTCAGCACATCGCTGCTCCAGCGCACGTCTTGCGCGGAGAGTTCAAGCTCGTCCTGCAGCGCTTCGATCACCTTGCGGCCGCCGGCATGCAGGATCCAGGTGCCAATCTCGCCGCGCGACCGGCCCATGTCCTCCAGCACCTGGTCCAGCACCAGCCCGGCGTGACGGGCAGCGAGCCTGGGCACGCGCAGGGTGAGAATATTGCGCAACTTGCCATCCTGGTAGTCGAATCGCAAGGCATCGCGCTCGCCCGGATTGTGCAAGGAGCCCCCGCCCTTCCACTCGACAGTCCGGCCGGCCGGCGCCGGCTCGCGTGCCAGCACCGCCGCGCCCGCGCCGTCGCCGAACAGGCAGGTGCTGATCAATACGCCCGGGTCATTGTCGAGGTAAAAGGCGGCACTGCAGACCTCGACGCAGATCGACAGTACGTGCTTGCAACCGTCAGCAAGAAGCAGCGCTTCGGCGGCGCGCAGATTCGGCAACGCGGCGCCGCAGCCCTGCCCGACCAGATCCAGCGCGAAGATATTGGCCCGCAGTCCCAGGCTTTCCCCCACGTAGCTGGTCAGTCCGGGACACAGGTAGCCGGTGCAGGTGCTGATGATCACCGCGTCCATCTCCTCCGGGCGCATGCCGGCCTGCTCCAATGCCTGCAACCCCGCCTGATGCGCCAGGCGTGGCGCGTGCAAGGCGAAACGGCGATGCAGGGAGTCCGGATCGGCGGCGAAGACATCCGTCAGGGAGTCGAGGGCCAGCGACCGCGACACAATGCCGTTGTCGTGCTGTAGCACGCGTTGCAGGATCACGCGGGCGCGCCGGTCCAGGGCGGCAAATGGTGGCGCGGCCTGCAATTCCTCCCAGCATTGTGCTTGCGTGTATGAGTGAGCCGGAGTCGCCGTGCCCAATCCTGTTATGAACATCGCTATCCCGCTCAATTCCGGCATCGCTCGAAGCAGCGTTCGACGCACATAGAGGTACACGGCGAAATCCAGTTGATCCCGCGCTGAACCATCAGCATGCGCGCCGTTGCGCCCGAACAATGCCAGACGTGTCCTACTTTGATGTAGGAGAAATGCCAGACTCGACGATTGATACCCGACGCTCTGACCGCGGATTGCTCCGTTGGCTCCGGCAGTCGGCTCCCGTTGGAAGATGGCCAAGGCGATGTAACAGCGATGCTGTCGAGTTGCAATACAGGCCCAGGTTCGCCAGCCAGCGGGAGATAGTGGCCAGGCTACGTCCCACCAACAGGGCGACCGGCCGCATCGGTGTGCGCTGGCGCCGCAGCCCGGCCACTCGCGCAAGCAGGCTCGCATCCCAGCTCGCCCGCGTCTTGCGGGGCCGGGAGCGCCGGTCCCACAGCCCCGCCTCGCCTTCATTTTCAAAGCGTTCCAGCCATTTGCGCGCGGTGCGCACGCCGATACCGGCGGCCTCGGCGGCCGGCTTCAGGCCGATCTGTGCGATCCGCGCAATCAACAATTTACGTCCTTCACACGTCGTTCTGGCATTCTTATGGCTGTTCATCCGGTCGGTTCCTCTGGGGTTCTGAAGCGTCGAGAACTCCAGTTTCAAAGATACCTCCGGGTGAACAACCTATTGAAACACTACAGCCAGGCCCCTTTTGTCCACCGGAACAATCCATTGGTGGCCTGCCCCCCGGGGAAAGCGTGCGAGGACACGCGATTGCCAAAGGACGCGCCGGAGCCATTCCGGACCAGGCGGCGCACCATGCGCAGGCGCCGCACGCGCGGGGCGCCGCGGCAGGGGCGCGAATTGGCCCCCTACTTTGGTCGTATTGCCAAATCGGGAAGAACAGAGCAGAGTCAAGTCCAAGGCCCGGCGCCATCATGCCAAGGACATAAGAGCGAAACAACGCCCCGAGAAACTACAAGACAAGCAAGGAGAACATATGTCCAGACCCTGTCGTTTTTCCGCATTGGCACTCGCTCTGTGGCTGATCACCTCCCACGCCCTGGCGCGGGCGCCCTCACCGACCTCACCTGCATACGTCAGCACCGGCTTGGGCACGGTACTCGAATTCACCGGGCCGCAGACCTATACGAATTACGCCGTCGGGCTGAACAATCCCAGCGGCGTCGCCGTGGACCGCAAGGGCCATGTATACGTCGCCGAGCACACGGGCGGGCGGATCCTGAAATTTACCGCGCCCAACGTCTATTCGGTCTACTACGCCAATATCGATCATCCGGTCGCATTGGCCTTCGATGGCTGCAACAATCTGTTCGCCACCAGCGTGACCACCGGCACGGTGCTGAAAATCACCGCACCGGATCAGGCCATGGTCT
>Ga0302321_100006881_pt1 | contig 10020 bp, 9 predicted proteins | sample Fen_T0_1_FD_202505 | JGI IMG/M metagenome (GOLD analysis project Ga0302321, IMG submission 202505) | Peat permafrost microbial communities from Stordalen Mire near Abisko, Sweden - Fen_T0_1 | ecosystem: Environmental > Terrestrial > Soil > Wetlands > Permafrost | place: Sweden: Abisko... | reverse complement strand
TTCGATGATGGAGTTGAGGACGCTGCCGAGACGTTTGATGATGTCTTCCTCGGATTCGCCGAGGGTGGTCTGGTTGGAGATTTGGAAGATGCTGCCGCTGGCGTCGGAGCCTTCGCCGAACAGGCCGCGGACGACCATACCGAGCTGATTGACGGCGCGGACGACTTTTTCCATCTGACTGGAAATCACGAGCGCGGGAAGGTGCATCATCGCCGAGGCGCGCATGCCGGTGCCAAGATTGGTTGGGCAAGCGGTCAGGTAGCCGAGCGTTGGGGAGAAGGCGTAGTTAAGTTTGTCCTCGAGCGCGGTGTCGAGGTCGTTGATGGCGGCCCAGGTTTTCTTAAGCTGGAAGCCGGCGCGGAGCGTCTGAATGCGGAGGTGATCCTCCTCGTTGATCATGACGGAGAACGCTTGGTCCTTGCTGATGATTACGCCGGCACCGGATTTGGCGCCGCTGAGTTCGCGACTGATGAGGTGACGTTCAACGAGAATCTGTTTTTCCAGGTCGCTGAGTTCGTCAACCGTCGTGCTGACGGAGCGTTTCATCTGGGTCGTGGCGCCGACGGCTTCGCGGCAGGCTTCAAGAATCGCGGTGCGTTCTTTTTCTTTGGCCCAGCCGGGGAAGGATTTGCCCGCGAGATTCCGCGCGAGGCGAATGCGCGTCATGAGCACAATCGCGCACTTGCTGCTCGCCGTGTCGGTGAGCTCGGAGGGCGTGGCAAGGAGTGACGCGAGCGTCATGGCCTTAACCGGAGATTTTTTGCCCGACGGCTTGTTTGACCTGTTGGATTTCATCGCGGAAACGGGCGGCGTCTTCGTAACGCTCGGTTTTGATTGCCTCATCGAGGTTGCCCTCGAGTTTGCTGAGACGATCGGAGATAGATTGGCGGTCGAGAGCTTTGGTGGGAACCTTGCCGGTGTGAGTGGTTCCTTTGTGCATGTTATCGAGCATGGGCACGATCATGTCTTTGAACGTCTCGTAGCAATGCGGGCAACCGAAGCGGCCGTGCTTCTTGAAATCGACGGCAGCGGCTTCGGGCGTCAACGACGCTTTCAGCAGCAAGTCCGCCAAAGAGAAACCGCTCGGGTCGGTCACACCTTTGGCTTGGGCACACGCTTCGCAGAGATCGACCTTATGCACTTTGTTATTAACAATCTGCGTAAGATGGACCGTCGCGGGTTTAGTACAAAGATCGCATTTAAGAGGGCTGGCCATGGGAGAATTATAGCACGTCCGTCGAAACTATCGACACACAGGCGTTAAAATTGCGACGAGTAACTATCATTTAGAATGGAGAGGGACCTGCACCAAACATGCCAGTACGGCAGAATCTGGCAAGTCCCTGGCGGAGGAAGTGTATAACGCCTGACCAACGAAGCGGTGCGGCGCAACCGATACGCACAGATTGCGCGAATTTGGCACAACGTGCCCGAACCGAGATGATTGATGGCACATCAACGCGCTCAAATACGCGTGCCTTCGGTCAGCACACGACGGCGGAATGCAGCGAGCACCTTTTGAGTGATAACGCCGGGCTTGGCATCACCGATTTCGCGACCGTCGAGTTTCACCACGGGAATCACCTCGGCGCCGGTGCCGGTGAGGAAACATTCATCGGAACACCAGACATCGTAACGCGTGAGGTTGGCCTCACGAATCGGCACGCCGATCTCTTTCGCAATGTCGAAAATCGTGTCACGCGTGATGCCCTTCAACGCACCTTGCGAAGCGGCGGGTGTGAGAATTTCGCCTTTGTGGACGATGAAAATATTATCACCCGTACACTCGGCCACGTAACCCTGATCGTTCAACATGATCGCCTCGAGCGCACCGGCCTGGCGGGCTTCGATCTTGGCGAGAATATTGTTGAGATAATTGAGCGACTTCACGGCCGGGCTGAGCGCGGCGGGGTTGTTGCGACGGGTCGCCACGGTCACAATTTCCAAGCCCTTCGTGTAATACTCAGCTGGATACAGGTTGATCTTGTCGGCGATGATGAAAATCGACGGCGTCGGGCACAGCCACGGCGACAAACCAAGATCGCCCACGCCTCGTGTCACAACGAGACGGATATAACCATCGGTCAGATTATTCTGGCGGCAGCTCTCGCAGGTGGCTTCGGCGATTTCCTTGCGCGACCATGGCATTTTCAGGAGCAACGCTTTCGCCGAATACTCCAGCCGCTCGAGATGTTCATCGAGACGGAAGATGTTGCCCTGATAGAGGCGGATGCCCTCAAAGATTCCATCGCCGTAGAGCAGGCCGTGATCAAACACGGACACTTTGGCGTCAGCCTGGTCAACAAACTTACCGTCGAGATAAATCTTCATCGCCTCAGACTAGAAAGCGCGGTGCGATCTTGTCCAGCCTTCGAGGCAAAGAAGAAGCGTGTCCCGCTCGCACTTGCCAACCACTGTGCCGGTCCGCTTCCTCGGTGGGTAGAAAGAATGACCTATCGCTGAAAAGCGCCAAACGCGTCAGGATAATTGCTTTCAAAACCGAACCTCGCATCTTCGTTAATCGCTCAATGACCGCCGCCTCCAACACTCCCACCGCACCAACGACCTACGTGATCGGCCACCGGAATCCCGATACCGACGCCATCTGCTCGGCCATCGCTTACGCCGCCTATAAGGAAGCTCGCGGCGAAAAAGGCTTCATCGCCGCACGCTGTGGCAACTCCAACGCCCGCATCGACACCGTGCTGCATCGCTTCCACCAGCCACTGCCGCTTTACCTGAGCGACGTCACCCCTCGCGTGCGCGACGTTATGATTTCCAACGTCCTCTCCGTTCCGCCCACCGCGACCTGCGCCGAGGCCCTCGAGATGATCGACGAACACGATATCCGTATCCTCCCCGTCACTACAGATAACAACCGCGTCGTCGGCTCCATCTCCGTTTTCCAACTCGGCGGCTACTTCATCCCCCGCATGCGCGAACCACGCGAAATGCGCAAAGTTCACACCTCGCTCGCCCACATCGCCCGCGCACTCAAAGGCCGCGTCGTCCACATGCGCGAACCCGACCGCCCCGAAGATCTCTTCATCCGCATCGGCGCGATGGACGTCCGCTCCTTTGGGAAATTTTCCGAAAAAGAAGGCATCACGCCCGCCCAATCCATCATCATCGTCGGCGACCGCTGGGACATCCAACAACGATCGATCCAGATCGGCGTGCGCGCCCTCGTCGTCACCGGCGACTTGCCGCTCGACGAAGAAGTTATCCAACAAGCCCGCACTGCCGGTGTCAGTTTGATCGTCAGTCACTACGACTCCGCCACGACCGCCTGGGTCATCCGCACCGCCTCGATCATCGAGAAAATGGTCGATCGCAAATTCGCCTCCATCAACGCCGACCTGCGCCTCGGCGACCTCCGCCGCAAAATCGCCGCCTCCAACACGCCCGCCTACATGGTCGTTGACGACGAAGGCCGCCTCCAAGGCATCCTCACCAAGACCGACATCCTAAAACCGGTGAAAACCCGCCTCGTCCTCGTCGATCACAACGAGATGACCCAGTCTGTCCCCGGCGCTGCCGAAGTGACCATCACCGAGATCATCGACCACCACCGTCTCGGATCTTTGAATACACAGCAGCCGATCCTTTTCATCAATGAACCCGTCGGCTCCACCTGCACCATCGTCGCCGACCTCTTCCGCCGCGAAGGCCTCACGCCCACGCCCGACATCGCCGGCATCATGATGAGCGGAATCATCTCCGACACGCTCCACCTCAACAGCCCGACCTCCACCGAAAAAGACGCCACCCTGCTCGCCTGGCTCTCCGGTATCGCCAACGTCAACTCCGGCGAACTCGCCAACACGATCTTTACCTCTGGTTCGGTTATCCTCGCCAACTCCCCCGAAAAAGTCATCCGCTCCGATTTCAAAATCTACGAAGAGCTCGGCATTCGCTTCTCCGTTTCCCAAGTAGAAGAACTCGGCTTCGGCAACTTCTGGTCCCACGCCAAAGAAGTCGCCGGCGCACTCCAACAAGTCTGCGACGCCGAACACCTCGCGTTCGCCTCGCTGCTTGTCACCGACATCAACACCCAAAACTCGCTCCTCCTCGTCAAAGGCGACGCCGAATTTATCGCCCGCGTCACCTACCCGCACGTCGAGCAAAACGAGATTTTCGACCTGCCCGGCATCGTAAGTCGCAAGAAACAACTTATCCCGTACATCACCTCCGTCCTGCGCGAAATGCAGGCCGAAGGCGTGCTTCCTGCCGCCGCCCAACCACCCCGTGGCGCCACGACGCCGGCGATGGGAATTTAAGCGGGGCTCACTGATCTTCGCCGAAATCCAGCCATGACTTTTCTCGTCCTTCGCGCGCTGCACCTCATCGGCGTCGTCTGCTGGTTTGCCGGGCTCTTTTATGTGGTTCGGCTGTTTATCTACCACGTCGAAGCCTTCGACGAACCCGAACCCAAACGCAGCATCCTCACCGCGCAATTCACGCTCATGTCGCGCCGCCTCTGGTACGCGATCACCGTGCCAGCGATGGTGCTCACCGCCGTGCCCGGCGTCTGGCTGATGCTCGGCTACCACGACTTAATGAATGAACCGTGGCTGCACGTTAAACTCGTCTTCCTCGCGCTCCTCTTCGGCTACCACTACGACTGCGGCCGCATCCGCAAACGCCTCGCCCAAGGCGAACGTTCACACAGCTCGAACCAGCTTCGCATCTACAACGAAGTGGCGACCTTTCTCCTCGTCGGCATCGTCTTCGTCGCCGTCAGCCGCAACGTCGCCATGGCCTTCAAAGCCCTCGGCGGCTGCGCCATCGTCATCGGCCTGCTCGTCCTTTTCCTACGCAAACGGCTCCAGGGTCGAAAATAGTTTTTGTCCGCGCCATGCCCGCGAAAAAGAAACCCGTTGTCCCGTTTAAAAACTGGTTCAACGAAGAACTCTACCGCCGCGTCGCGAAGGAACTCGCCGCCCTCGAACCCAAGTTCGATCAAAAGAAATTCCTCACGCTCACCCTCGACGGACTCGATCGCCGCGAGCTCATGGATCGTCTGCGCCAGACGGCCATCGCCGCCGAAGCCGCCCTGCCCGGCACCTACCGCCAAAAACTCGCCGTACTCAGCAAGCTCGCTCCCAAAATCGACCACGGCTTCGTCGCCATCAGCACTTGCGACTTCGTAGCGCGTCACGGCCTCGACGATTTCGATCATTCCCTGGAAGCCCTGAGCTTCCTGACAGCGTTTGGTTCGGCCGAATTCGCCGTCCGCCCGTTCATCCAGCGCGACCCCGCCCGCGCGCTCGCAATAATGAAAAAATGGGCCCGCGACAAAAACGAACACGTTCGCCGCCTCGCCAGCGAAGGCAGTCGCCCGCGTCTTCCCTGGGGCGCACGCCTCAGCGCCATTGTCGAAAAACCCGGTCTCACTGCGCCGATCCTCGAAACGCTCAAGGCCGATCCCGCGCTCTACGTGCGAAAATCCGTCGCGAACCATCTCAACGACATCGCCAAAGATCACCCCGACTGGATGCTCGACCGGGTCGAATCATGGGACAGCACCAACGCCGGCACCGCCTGGATCATCCGCCACGCATTGCGCACACTCGTCAAGAAAGGCCACCCGCGCGCCCTCGCCTTGTTCGGCGTCGACGCCACCGCCAGCGCCCACGTTCAAGTCCGCACCTTCACCGCCTCGCCGACGTGCGTCTCACTCGGCGAAACCGTGCAGCTCTCTGCCGAACTTTTTTCCAAGGCCAAAACACCGCTACCCCTCGTCATCGACTACGTCATCCACTACGTAAAAGCCTCGGGCAAAGCTTCTGCCAAGGTTTTTAAATGGAGCGAAGCGTCATTACCACCGGGCAAACCCCTCATTCTCACGAAGCGCCAGACGATCCGCGATTTCACGACGCGCAAGCATCACGCCGGCCTTCACAAAATCGAACTCCAGATCAACGGTCACCGCCTGGCCGAGACTTCATTTCAACTCGCCGTGCCTGAGAAAAAAGTCGCAAAATCGCGAACCTGAGCTGGCCGTACACCGGAAATTATTCTTTAATTTCCACCGATGAGCCTCAAGCCCATCATCGACGATATCGCTAACCAAGCGGACAGCTTTCTCGACGGCGTCACAACACGCTCCGATGCACGGGCCGCTATTTCCGAACAGCTCACCATCAGGTATCGCACGCTCTCCGGAATTGACCGCTCGAAGATCATCGACGGCGTTCTCGCCATCTTGGACGAGGAGGGGTTTTTCAACTTCGGCGCCGGCGGCGAATCCGATGATGCCGATACCAGCGACGATGAATGAGGAAAAACTGCGCAAAGTTAGATTTTTTCGCGCACAACAAGACATAAGTTTACCTGCATTTCGCGCTGATTAACGAACCCTAATAACTCGCGAATTTGCCGCCTTCGCGGTTGACCGAAATTCAAGCACGGACAAGCTACTTCGTTAGCAGAACGCTAACTTTATAAGCAGTCATAAGACCGCCAAACCCCGGACCACCCGTCCGGTACCGATGCCGCCGCCCCACAAACGGGACGGCGGTTTCCTTTTCCCTCAAGACCTGCGTCGGAGCGTCACTTTTTGCCCAACAGCTCGTCTGCCAATTCGCCTGCGTCATAAACATTTCGCAGCGTTTCAATGATCGCACGTGCATCCACAGAAACCGCCCGTGATTGCACGTCTGAATAAGCAAAGTCCGCCACCAACGACTGGATGTTTCCATCGAAGATGATGCCTACAAATTCTCCTGCGCGATTAAGCGTCGGGCTGCCGGAATTGCCTCCGATGATATCGCACGTGCTGACGAAATTCATCGGCGTGGCGAGCTTCACTTTCGCTTTCTGGGTCAGCCAGCGTTGTGGCAGATCGAATGGTTCACGCCCGACATGATCCGCCGACCGCGCGTACATGCCTTCGATCGTGGTGAACGGCTGCACCTGAACGCCCGCGTCTTCGTAGCCTTTCACCGTGCCAAACGCGAAACGTAACGTGAAGGTCGCATCGGGATAAACACTCGTGCCGCTGAGCGCGTAACGCACCCGGGCGATCTTCGACTGAGCTTGCTCCTTGGCTTCGCTCTGCTCCTCGATCGTCTTGCGCGCCACGCGGGCTGCGACGTCGAGCGAACGCGCGAGGGCGAGCAGCGGATCGGCCTCCGCGGCCTTTTCAATCGCGGTGGCATCAGCGGCATAGTGCTCTTTGCGCACGGCAACGTCTTTCAGCTTGGTTCCGCCAACTAGTTCGGCCGCTCGCTCGCGCGGCGATTTCCCTGCGAGAGCGGCTTTCACGACCGGATCGTCGGCCCCAAACGTGATCGTCAGCTGAGTCAGGTAAGAGGCGAGACGCACTTGTTCCAGATCGTCGTAGATCGGTTCGTCAGAGAATAGCGCCAGTTCAAACGACGCACGATTCGAATCGCGATATTCGCGCAGCCGCTGACCGCTGGGTTTGGCCTTCTCGGTCGCCGCGCGATACAACGAACGCGCGATGGCGAGCTGCGTACTACTGCGATCGGCATAGCGTTCGAAAAAATTATACCGCGGCGATGCTTGCGCGATGATACGTTGAGCGGCCGCAATTTCGTCCCAAGCGCCGCGGGTATCGGCTAGTTCGGGACGTTCGGCGGCGAGTTTCTTCAACTGTTCTTCTTCCGCTCTCTTCCGCTGAAAAACCTGCGGATCGAGCAGACCCGCGAGTTCGCCGTCATAGGCCTTGCGCGAGTTCTGGTAACTAAATAACAGGTCGCGACCACGCCGCGCGTTTTCAGCACTGCGGCCGCTAAAACTGAGCAGAAGCACTTCATTCATTTTCAGCCATTCGAGCACCTTCGGCACGCGGCGATCTCGCGCATCGGCTAGTTCGGCATAAGTGAAGAGACGGCTGGTGGAGCCCGGATGCCCGGTGACAAAAACAAGTTCGCCGTCAGCGGCGCCCGCTTCGCTCCACTTGAGCGAATGCTCAACCTTCGCCGGCTGGCCGTTCTCGTAAGCGCGGAAGAGGCAAAAATCCAAATCGTAGCGCGGGTATTCAAAATTGTCCGGATCGCCGCCGAAAAACGCCGCCTGCTGTTCCGGCGCAAAGACCAGACGCACATCCGTGTATTTCTTGTAACAATAAAGATGATACTGCGCGCCTTGGAACAACGTAACGACGTCGCTGCGCAGGCCGGATTTATCAAGCGACTCCTTTTCGATCTCGGACTTGATCGCACGCCGCGCCGCAAACGACTCCGCAGCGGAAGCACCGGGCTTCACGGCGGCGTTCACCCGCACCGTCACGTCTTCAATCGACATGAGCACATTCAGTTCGAGGTCCACGCAACGAATCTCCTCGGCACGAGATTTCGCATGGAAACCGTCACGCACATAATTATGTTTCCCGTCGCTCAACTTCTGAAGATCGTCCGCGCCTACGTGATGGTTCGTGATGATCAGCCCATCGGGCGACACGAACGAACCAGAACCGCCACTGTTAAAGCGCACGGCGGATTTCTGTACGTGCTCCAGCCAAGCAGCGGTCGGTTCGAAGCCGTAACGCGCCTTGAGCGTTTGTAGCGGTGGCGCGTTAAGCAACCACATGCCTTCATCGGCGTGGATCGTATTCATGGTCAAAATTCCGGCAGCCATCCCTGCGGCAACTTGAAACAAGCGTTTGGTTGTCATTCGTCCTAGGAAAACCAAGGCGGCGCAGGAGACCAGCGATTTCATAAAAATTCCTTCCCATAAACGCATTCGGCACTTTCTTGAGCTTGCGGCCCGCCTCCCCGCCGCAATCGTCAACTCCCACGCATGATTCATTCGTTTGTCTTCAGCGAAGGAAAACCGGTTGGCCGCGACCTCGAAGTCGAAGCGCTACGCCTCGTGCGTGCCGACAAAGGCCTGATGCTCTGGATCGATCTCGCCGAACCCACCGAGGAAGAAATCAAATCATCCTCGAAGGCGTGTTTCAATTTCACCCACTTGAGATCGAGGACTGCGTCACGCCGAGTTCTCTCCCAAAAATCGAGGATTACGACGACCATCTTTTCATGGTGACGCACGCCGTCGACTTCACGCGGACCGAGAAATTCAACACCACCGAGCTCGATCTTTTTCTCGGCAAAGATTTTCTCGTCACCTTCCACCGCAAGCCGCTCCACTCTGTACAAGCCACACTGGACCGTTGCGCCAAAGCCACCGGAGCGATCGCTCGCGGCCCCGACCGCCTCGCCCACAGCGTGCTCGATCTGCTCGTCGAAAACTACAAGCCCGTGATCGACGAACTGCGCGCCGAACTCGAAGAGCTTGAAGAAATCGTTCTCACCAAGGGCGACGAAAACCTGATTTCCAAACTCCTGCATGTACGCACCGACATTAATCGCCTGCGCCAAATCATGCGCCCACAGCGCGACGTCGTCAGCCGCCTCGCCCACGGTGAAAACAAACATGTGCGCGCGATCATGCTCCCCTACTTCCGCGATTTGCGCGACGATCTGCTCCGTATCGACGAAACTGCCTCGTCCTATGCCGACCAGCTCCTTATCGCTTTCGACCTCTACCTGAGCAAATCCGATTTCCAGGCCAACGAAGGCATTAAAGCCCTCACGGCCCTGACTGCCATCACCCTGCCCGCCACGATTATTGGCACGTGGTACGGCATGAATTTTGAGCACATGCCCGAGCTGAAATCCGCCTACGGCTACCCGACCGCGCTGATCGCCAATGTCCTCCTCACTGCTGCCATGTGGTTGTGGTGCAAAAAACGCCGCTGGATCTGATCCGCCCCTCGCCGCGCCATGATCACCACGCTCGTCTACCGCGATCACAAGCTCTTCGCGCAAGATCCCCCGCTCGACCAACTCGCCACCCTGCGAGCCGAACCAGGCATCATCGTTTGGATTGATCTCAACCAGCCGACGCCCGAGGAGACAAACCAGATCCTGGAGAAACTTTTCGCCTTTCATCCGCTTGCGATCGAAGACTGCGTCAACGACACGCCCTTTCCAAAACTCGAAGCCTACGACGACTACCTCTACTTCGTGATGCATGCGGTCGACACGA
>Ga0302321_100006880_pt1 | contig 10021 bp, 11 predicted proteins | sample Fen_T0_1_FD_202505 | JGI IMG/M metagenome (GOLD analysis project Ga0302321, IMG submission 202505) | Peat permafrost microbial communities from Stordalen Mire near Abisko, Sweden - Fen_T0_1 | ecosystem: Environmental > Terrestrial > Soil > Wetlands > Permafrost | place: Sweden: Abisko... | reverse complement strand
ATGGTGACCAGGTGCGGAGGTACGCAGCTATCGAGTTGTCTGTCGAATAAGACATAATATACATTATCCGCAATCAATCGGATCGGCGGCCGGCCACTCAGTTTTCACGTCGGGCTTCTTTACAGATCGCCGAGAAATATACGCTAACCCATTGTTTCGTATTGCTGGCATACGTCTTGCTCCTTGATCGGCATGACGACACACAGCTATTCGGGATGGATCGCAGTGTTGCTGGCGGCGACAGCGGTTGGTGGCAACGCTCACGCACAGGGCGGCGATTGGGACGTTGTCCTCAACGGGCGTTCGGTGCACGTCGACGCCGCCCACAACTGGAATGAGGAAAACTGGGGTCTCGGCGTCGAGCGCGAATTCAACAGCGACGGGCGTTGGGTGAAGGTCGCGTTGGCGAACGGTTTCAAGGACAGCGCTGAACACCCGTCGTACATGGCCGGCGGCGGCATGAAGCGACGCTTTCGCATGTTCTCGAACCAAGCCTATTTCGACGTTGGGCTGATCGGGTTTGTGATGACGCGTGAAGACGTTCGGCACAACCAGCCATTCCCCGGCGTGCTACCAGCGATGACGTTTGGCGTTAGGCGCGTGGCTGTGAACGTCACGTACTTGCCTGAAGCTGCCGTTGATCGCGTGACCAGTGCTCAGCTGGTCGACCCCAACATGAAAGGCGTGTTCTTCATTCAACTGAAGCTCGACGCAAGCCTGTTCGGCTTTGGCGGCCGGCGCCAGCACTTATTGGCGAACGGCGACACGGGGCCGGCCAATAGCGACAGCCGCCAGTAGTCGCGGCCGATCGATCCACCACGTGCGGGGCCACCTATTGGCCGTTGTGATATCGTCGGACCGAACGAATGGCACCGCCGACGTTCTAATTTCATGGATCCAGCCTCAGGACGACTCGACATGCTCCGGAACGCATCGTTGCTCGTTGCGGCATGCTTAGCGCTAACGTCGAGCACGATTGCTCGCGCGCAGTTGATTGTGTCCGAGAAGGAAGTCCGACGGGAGGCACGGGTGGAGTGGCTGTCGATGAAACGCCACCTGTCGGTGGCCCACGACCCGCGGATCCAGAACTACGTGCAATGCGTTGCGAATAACATCATCGGCACGCTGTCACCCGAGCAGGCGCAGGCAGATTGGGAAGTCGTCGTGTTCGACGAGGACCAGATCAACGCGTTTGCCGATCCGAATTACAAGATCGGAGTGTTCACCGGTTTGTTGCGGGTCGCCGATACGCCGGACGCATTGGCTGCGGTCATCGGGCACGAAGTGGCCCATGCCACGGAAGGCCACGTCATGCAGCGCGCGCGCAAGGGCGCTCGAAACAATGCGCTCGTGCTGCTCGGCTCCGCCGCTACGGGAATCAGTCCAGACCTGTTGAACGAAGGCGCGATGCTTAGTCTCAATCTGCCGTACGCGCGCGAGCAAGAGACGAAGGCCGACATGATCGGTCTGCAATCCATGGCGAAAGCGGGCTTTGATCCGCGGGCCGCCCTGAGTCTCTGGAAGAACATGGCGGCGGCCATGAGCGGCAAGGGTGCCCCGCCGGAGTTCTTGTCGGATCACCCGGCAGACGACACGCGGTTGGACACCATCATCAAACAGATCCGTCCGGCCCTGATCACGTACAACCAAGCGGTTGAAGCGGGTAAGCGACCGAATTGTCAGGCGGTAGCTGCGCCCGATCGCTGACGGGCCTTACTGGCTTTTCGAGTCGTTACTCGATGGCACTGGCTTCGGGCCCTCGCCGGCCGGCTTTCCAACCTGGATCTCTCCGGACCCCATCGGCGGCAGCGGAGGCGCGACGCGATGCGCCACGTAGATCTCCACCACTTGATCGTCTGTAATGGACACGACGCTCGAGACCTGGCAGGCGGCCTTGGCGCGCCCGAAACGGTCGCGAGGAGCCGCTGGGTCTAGCGCGGTCGTCGACTCAGTGAAGGCGCCGCCGGTGACTTGCAGTCCTAGATTGTTGTCGCAAACTTTCAGGCTTGCCCGGCCTCGCCTCTGACTCGGTAGGCTCAAATCTTCTGCCTGAGCGAAAGAGACGTCCCCAGGGCCATTGCGTACGCCGCTCTGCTCACCGAGCGGCAGATCCTTGGGATCGCTGAAAACGAGTTCAGGCGCGTATGTCAGGTCGCAGAATGTACCCCGCAGCTCGACCTTGAACGCGCAGCGCTGCGTGCCGATGTAGACGATGAGCGTGCTCTTGTCGATCACGTCGAAGCTGCGTACGTCGCGGGCAGAGAAGCAGTCCTTGACGTTGCACGCGCGTTCGCCGGCCTGCGCATCACTCGTCGGATGCGCGAGGCAACACGCGAAGAACAAGACGGAGCCGGGTACGCCGGTTTTCATCTCCCTATCCCCTCTTTCCGTTCTTGAAATTGACTCTAGGTCAGTTTCCAACCTCTGTCTATTGAGCTTTGTTCCCGCCGCTAGGCGCCAGGTTCATCAGCCCGCGGAGGCTGTCGCGAACGCGCACGGCGACGTCCGGGAAGTCGCAAAATACGCCGTCCACGCGAGCTTGGCCCAGGAATACCTCCAATAGCTGCTCGAGCGTGGTGACGTAGCGAGGCAGGTCCTCGCGACGGAAGGTATAGGGGTGGAGCCGCAAGCCGAGCTCGCGGGCATGGGTCGTGAGCATCGTGATGCCAGGCCGTCCGTCGTTGTCAGCGACCAGTTGCCTATGGCTTGGGCCTAAGCCAAACGCGTAGCGGGCTACGCGCGTGAGGCCTGCCGGAGTCAGCAGCTCTGCGTAGGCTGGCTCGGTGCCGACGAGCTGGATCAGCCGCAACTCGCACCCGAGTTCGTCGTGCACGCGCAGCAATTCATTCGCATCGAAACACTGAACGAACGCCGCATGCTCCGGCCGCGTGTAACCAAAGACCCGGAGCTTCGCGAGCACCAAGCGCGTGAGATCGACGCCCTGCTCGCGGTGCCACCGCGGGTCCTTTATTTCGGAATAGATGCCTACGGCTCGCCCCGTCGATTGGTTCAAGCCTTGAATCAAGCGCAACTCTTCGTCGAGCGTCGCGATTCGCGCCACGCCGATGCCGGCCGGGAATCGGCGCGGGTACTTCGCCGTGCCGGCCCCAGGTGTACGCCGCTCGAACAATGTGAGCTGTCGGAGTTCCGCTAGATCGAAGTCGATTGCGTAATGAAGTCCGTCGCTGCGGTGGCGACCAGAGAAGCGCTGCGCGACGTCGCTTACATCATCGAGGTGCAGGTCGTGCAGAACGACGAGTTCGGCATCTCGTGTAGCGACAACATCCTGTTCGAGGTAGTCGGCGCCCAGACCGTAGGCCAGTGCCTTACCGACGAGGGTGTGTTCGGGTAAGTACCCGCTCGCGCCGCGGTGCGCGATGACGATGGCGCGTTCAGTCAAGCTTGAATTCGATGGTGTCCCAGCGTTGCGTGTCTTCATGGCGCGCCTGGCGACGGACCGTATCGACGATGACCCGCTCGTTCCAACCAATCACTTCGGCACAGCGCTTGACGAGTTCGGGAGGAACTTTCGCACTGCCGCCGAATGGCTCCATCGCGACCAATGGCAGGTTGTTCGCTTGAGCAGCGTCCATCTGGTAGGTCGTCCAGTATTCGTTCTCGACATACAGTGAGCTCAACACCACGACCACTTCTGCGGTCTTCAGCTGCGTCCGATATTCCTCTTTCAGCGCTTCCTTGCCGCCGCCGGCCGGCGGGTGATCCGGGACGCTGCAATTGCGGTAGAAGAAGTTCGGCGACGCTTCCAGGTACTCGAATACGCGGTGATAGTCTGTGTGACTCGCAAACGCGTGTGTGACGAACAAGCGGATCGGACTCTTGGCGGACATATCCCTGGGACCCGAGGGGCCATCGATTTTTCCGGACGCTACTACTCGTGCCTGCTATTTGCAACGAACACCGTCCGCTTTGTGGGTCAGACCTTGCGCCACGAACTTCCCGATCGTCCTACGCGCTGCTCCGGTACACTACCGGTGTAGATGCGGTTACTGCTGTACAACATTCGCTACGGACTCGGGCTCGGCTCCGCTCTGCACTGGCCGCTGCCCGGTATGGGGTACTTGTTCGGCAATCGCGCTAACCTGCAGCGCATTACCGAATTCATCAAGTCGCAGGATCCCGACATCGTCGGTCTCGTCGAGGTCGACACCGGTTCGATCAGAACGCGCAGTATCAATCAAGCGGATGTCATCGCTCGTTCGCTCGGCCACTATTCCGTCTATCAGTGCAAGTACGGAATCGATTCGCTGAATCAGCACCTACCGATACTCCGCAAACAGGGCAACGCATTCCTCGCTGCGCCGCGCGTGCACGGCGAGCGGTTTCACTACTTCGAGAAGGGCATCAAACGGCTCATCATCGAGCTTGAACTCGAAAGTTGCGCGGTGTTCCTCGTGCATCTGTCGTTGAAGTATCGCCATCGTCATACGCAGCTGCAGCACTTGCACGATCTCGTGGTGGCGTCCCCCAAGCCTGTCATCATCGCAGGGGATTTCAATACGTTCTGGGGCGACCAGGAGATCTATCTGTTCATGAAAGCGTGCAAGCTCCGGAGTGCCAACGAACAGAGTCTGCCTTCCTATCCCAGCCGCTCGCCGCGCAAGGAGCTTGATTTCGTCCTTTATGGCGACGGCATCAACGTGACGGGATTTTCCGTTCCGTCAGTCAAGTTCTCGGATCACTTGCCGTTGATCTGCGACTTCGAGGTCGAGCGCGGAGCGCGTGTGGCGGCCTAGCGGCGCGACCGATGAGCTCGCAACCAAAGCATTGGAGCCGCGAGACCGATCAGCAGGCCATCTGTTGGTTGACTCTCGATCGCGCGGGTGCGACCGCCAACACGTTGTCCTCTGACGTGCTTGTTGAGCTCGGCAACGAGTTGGATGAGATCGAGCGCCTCGATTGTCGGGGCGTTGTCATCCGCTCGGGTAAGAGCAGCGGCTTCATCCTCGGCGCAGACGTCAAGGAGTTCAGTCAGCTACGAACCGCTGACGATGGCACCGCGTCCGCCGCTCGCGGGCAATCGCTGCTCAATCGCATTGCGAACCTCGACGTGCCGACCGTCGCGGCAATCGACGGGTATGCCCTTGGCGGCGGCCTCGAACTGGCGCTCGCGTGCCGCTATCGCGTGGTCGTCGAAGCATTCGAGCGCACGCTTGGGCTGCCGGAAGTACAGCTCGGTATTCACCCCGGGTTCGGCGGCACGGTGCGCTGCGTGCAGTTGCTCGGTGCGCCGCGCGCTCTGGATCTGATGCTCACAGGCCGTTCCCTGTCGCCACGCGAAGCCTTGGCGGTCGGCCTGGTCGATCGTGTCGTCGCACGTGACGCGCTGGGCGCAGCCGCCGCGGAAATTGTTCTGAAGCGCCCGGCTCCGCGTCGGGCGCCATGGTACTTGCGAGTGTTGAGCGGCGCGCCCGTGCGCCCACTTCTCGCCGCATTCCTGCGCAAGCAGGTCGCGCGCCGCGCGCGGCGTGATCACTACCCCGCTCCGTACGCCATCATAGATCTGTGGCAACGCTACGGCGGCGATGGTGCAGCTGCGCAGCGCGCGGAAGCGGTTTCGATTGGACAGCTGTTCGCGACGCCGACAAGTCGCAATCTCGTGCGCGTGTTCGAGCTGCGCGAACGGCTGCGGAATCTCGCACGGCGCGACACTGAAGTTAAGCATGTGCATGTCGTGGGTGCGGGAACTATGGGCGGCGACATTGCGGCATGGTGTGTGCTGCGCGGTCTGTCGGTCACGTTGCAGGATCGCGCCCGGGAGTACGTGGAACCGGCGGTGGCACGCGCCCGGGAGCTGTTCAAAAAACGCTTGCGCGCGCCGGGCGAGGCCGATGCCGCAGCCGCGCGCCTCACGGTAGACCTGGAAGCGGCGCGGGTCGAATCCGCCGATATAGTGATCGAGGCCATCATCGAAAACGCCGACGCCAAGCGCGCATTGTTTAGTGGCCTTGAACCGAAGCTACGACCTTCTGCGCTGATCGCCACTAACACGTCAAGCATCGTGCTGGAACAGCTAAGCGGTGCGTTGCAGTCTCCGGGCCGCCTCGTCGGATTGCATTTCTTCAATCCTGTTGTCAGCTTGCCACTGGTCGAAGTTATTCACGGCCGCGACACGGCGCCCGACACAGTCCAGAGGGCGCTGTCATTCGTTACCAGGATTGGCAAGCTGCCGTTGCCCTGTCGCAGTGCGCCTGGATTCGTCGTGAACCGTTTGCTGACGCCGTACATGCTCGAGGCGCTGTACGCGCACTTGGATGGCAACGCGTTTGAAACGATCGATTCGGCGGCGAAGTCGTTCGGAATGCCCGTGGGTCCGATCGAGCTTGCGGATCGTGTAGGCCTCGATGTGGCCCTGCACGTAGCCGAGATCCTGAGCGAGGTTCTGGCCGCGCAGCCCCCCGACCTGCTGCGCGAAAAAGTCGCCAAGGGCGAGCTCGGGACAAAGACGCACCGCGGCTTCTACACGTATGACAAGGCCGGCAAGGCCATCAAGAGTCGCTCCGCACCGAGCGGTGACGCCGAGCTCGCCGATCGCCTGATCCTTCCGCTTTTGAACGAAGCCGTCGCGTGCCTGCACGAAGGCATCGTGGCCGACGCGGACTTGCTCGACGCAGGCATGGTGTTTGGCACCGGCTTTGCGCCTTTTCGGGGCGGGCCGATGCGCTACGCGCGAGAGCGCGGCGTCGCCGTAGTCGTCGCCAAACTGGAGAGTCTTGCACAGCGATTTGGGACGCGGTTCACACCCCATCCCGGGTGGAGCACATTCGCACGCGATGCGTGAATTCGTCGGCAGCGGTGCTCGAGAACGCTATGTTAGACTGCAAAAGCTAACAATTTCGCTGGATTCTCGCGCAGTCAACCCTGGATGACCAAGCAAGTCGAAATCGATCGATTGAAGGCTCTTTCGCCGATTGACAGTCTGAAGAAAGACAATCTTCATGCGTTGGTCAAGAAGACCAAGGTTCGCGATGCGCAACCGGGCGAAGTGCTATTTCGCCAGGGCGACGCGGAGAAGCGCACGGTTTACGTCTTGGCGGGCACGGTCGAGCTGCGCGAGGGTGAGCAAACCGTAGCGAAAATCGTCGGCGGGTCTGATAACGCTCGCAATCCGCTATCCCCCAAGCTGCCACGCCAACATACTGCGATGGCGACGAGCGCAGTGGAGTACCTCGCAATCGACAGCGACCTGCTCGACGTGATGCTGACGTGGGATCAGACCGGGTCCTATGAGGTATCAGAGCTACGCGGAGAAGCCAGCGGCAGCGACGACTGGATGACCACGCTGCTGCAGACGAAGGCATTCCACAAAATTCCGCCGGCCAACATCCAGGCGATTTTCATGCGCCTGCAGCAGGTCAATTACCGTGCTGGCGACGTCGTCATCAAGCAGGGTGAGGAAGGCGACTATTTCTACGTGATTACGCGCGGTAAGTGCGTCGTGACGCGCGAGACGCCGCTCAATAAGGAAGGCATCCGCCTGGCGGAGCTCCAGGTGGGCGACACTTTCGGCGAAGAAGCGCTGATCTCCGAAGCCAAACGCAATGCGACGGTGACGTTGGAGACCGACGGCTCGCTAATGCGCTTGGGCAAAGAAGACTTCCGCACGTTGCTGAACGAGCCGATGCTGGACTGGGTCGACACGGCACAAGCCGAGAAGATCATCCAAGAAGGCGGTCAGTGGCTCGACGTCAGGTTGCCATCGGAGTTTGAGGCCTATCACAACGAGGGCGCGGTCAACGTCCCGCTGTACTTCATCCGTCTGAAACTCAAGACGCTCGACCCTGCCATCAACTATGTTGTGTGTTGCGACACGGGTCGGCGCAGCTCGGCCGGTGCGTTCATTCTGAACGAGCGTGGGTTCCAGACGTACGTTTTGAAGGGCGGACTGAACCGAACCGGTCTACCCGGCTAGAGTTCTAGAGGGTGTGAGTCGGCTTGTCGCCGCCCAATGCGCCGGCGAGATAATTCTCGATTCGCTTTTGCGTGTTGCCTTGATCCTGTTCGCTGAACTGCACGCCAATGCCTGCGGTGCGCTTGCCCTGCGCTCCCTTGGGCGTAATCCAGATGACGCGGCCGGCAACGGGTATCTTCTCTTCCTCGCCCATCACGTTCAGGAGCATGAAGACTTCATCGCCCAGCTTGTAGCTCGAGTTGGTCGGGATGAAGAGTCCGCCATTCTTGATGAACGGCATGTACGCAAGGTATAGCGCGCTCTTGTCCTTGATCGTCAGTGTCAGGAGACCCGGCTTACTCACGACTATCCTCGATTCACCTGGAAACCAACCAAAAGGGCCTGAATAGCAAGCTCCAGGTTGACTCCGGAGCCGAGCTGGTTCAGGAGTCTTTCGGCCTTGTCGTACTGCTCGAACAACGTCCTAAGTGTCAGTGGGCGCCATGCATTATGCAACGTAGAGTCGGGGCGAACTGTGACCGCAGTCGAACCCTCGCCATCGGCGCGCCGGCGCAGCTCCTCGTGCAATTCGCGCGTGAGCCAGATCAGTGCCAGCTCGGCGTCGCCTTTCGCCCAGGTTTCAGCGACTGCCAGCGGGTCTTTGCTGTCATTACTTAGAGCCGAAAGATCAGTGCGTAACTCATTGTTCCATTTAAATTCAGACTGCGCGAGCAACGCGGCGACGCGCAGCGGTGCCCCGCCGGCCATCTGCCAGGCATCGGTGACGGTTGTGGAATCCGTCACGCCGAGCCACGCCGTAACTGCGGCAAGTGCAGGCCGGGCAATGTCGAGGCGCTGACAGCGGCTACGGATGGTCGCAGGAAGCCGGTCCGGCTGACTACTCAGCAAGAATAGGTAGGCATTGCCGGACGGTTCCTCGAGCGTCTTCAACAGCGCGTTGGCGGCGGAAAGCGTCATCGAGTCGGCGGGTTCGACGATGACCACTTTCGCGGCCCCATGTGCGGTGAGGCTGATGGCCTCAATGAGCTCGCGTATTTGCTCAACGGAGATGCTGTTCTTGTCCTCCTCCGGATGGATCCAGTGCAGGTCGGCGTCATGGTCGGCCGGCTCGTACCTCGCTGAGAGCGCTGCCAGTGCTTCGGCTGGACCCAATGGCTGCGGCGGTGCGATCGCGTCGAGCAGCAGCTGATGTGCCGCGACTAAGGCCAGGTTGAGCTTGCCGATTCCTGCCGGGCCAGCGATGAGCCATGCGTGACCGAGGCGCTTAGCGCGTCGCGCTGCCTGCAAACGCTCGAACGCGGGAGCGAGCCAGGGACAGAGCTTTGTTCCCAGAAGCTCTATCGGCGAACTCATCGTCGTCATGGCCGAAGCCTCGCAATCAGTTCATTGAGCTGCTCGGCGATCTCCGTTTGCACTGCGGAGAGCGGCCGCGCCGCGTCGATGATCCTTATCCGCGCCGGGTTGTCCGCTGCGAGCTGCAGATACGCTTTGCGGACGCGTTCGAAGAACGGGCGCTGCTCCCGCTCGAAATGATCGGGCACGCGCGCAGCAATCCGACTGGACCCAACGTCGAGCGGCGCATCGAGTAGCAGCGTCAAATCAGGCTCGAGCCCCTGTTGAACCTCCGCGCGCAAAGTGCGGAGCAGTGCAAGATTCGCGCTCCGCCCTCCCCCTTGGTAGGCAAAGGTGGCATCAGTGAATCGGTCGCAAACGACCCAGCGGCCTGCCGCGAGCGCTGGCCGAATGACCTGCTCGAGATGCTGCGCTCGTGCGGCAAACATCAACAGAGCTTCTACCTCGGCGGACAGACGGCCGTGGTCGCCCTCGAGAATCCAGCCGCGGATGCGTTCACCGAGAGCCGTGCCGCCGGGCTCCCGCGTCGTGAGCACGTTGTGACCGGCCGCCTTCAAGGTATCTGCGACGAACGAGAGATTCGTCGATTTGCCGACGCCTTCTCCGCCTTCGAGTGTGATGAATGCGCCGCTCATCACCGCTCCGGCTTTCGCAGCTGCCGCAAGTAATCGCGGACGGCGCGGTCATGCTCTTCGAGCGTCGCGGAGAAATGATGACTGCCGTCGCCTCGGCCCGTGG
>Ga0302321_100006879_pt1 | contig 10022 bp, 11 predicted proteins | sample Fen_T0_1_FD_202505 | JGI IMG/M metagenome (GOLD analysis project Ga0302321, IMG submission 202505) | Peat permafrost microbial communities from Stordalen Mire near Abisko, Sweden - Fen_T0_1 | ecosystem: Environmental > Terrestrial > Soil > Wetlands > Permafrost | place: Sweden: Abisko... | reverse complement strand
AGCTGCGCGCCTCGGAGTACCCAGGATTCGTCACCGCCGAGGTGCGGTTGCAGGGCGGCACGATCGAGCCCGAGGCGGCGTCGTCGTTGGTCCAGGCCGTCGGCCAGGACCTCCGCTCCCTGTCGGCGGCGGCCGACCAGCTGGTCAACGACTTCCCGGGCGAGACGCTGACCGAGGAGAAGGTGAAGCGCTACTTCGGCGGCCGTGCCGAGGCCAAGTCGTTCGCCGTCGCGGACGCGGCGTTCTGGGGCCGGCGCCGGCCGGCGCTCGAGGAGCTGCGCTGGGCGATGGACGGCGGGACCGCCCCGGTCCTGATCACGTCGGCCTTCGCCGGGTCGGCCCGTGGCATCGCCCGCTACCTCTCAGCGCCGCGCGGCCTGCGCGACGTCGACCTCGCCCGCGAGGTGGGGGTCCCGCCCTGGAAGCTGCGCACGATCCGCGACCAGTCCCGCGGCTGGTCGGACAGCGGCATCGCTCGCGCCATCCGCACCGTCGCCCAGGCCGACGCCGACATCAAGGGCGCGGCCTTCGACGCGTCCTACACCCTGGAGCGGCTGGTGCTCACCGTGACCGGGCTCCGCGACCGGTCCTGAAATGACAGAAGGCGTCGACCCACCAGGGTCGACGCCTCGTCGGCAGGCGTGGCTCAGAGAGACGCGGCCTGCTTCATGATGGACGACTTGCGGTTGGCCGCCTGGTTCTTGTGGATGACACCCTTGGACACGGCCTTGTCGAGCTTGCGCGACGCGACGCGGCTCGCCTCGATCGCGGTGTCCTTGTCGCCGGCCTCTGCGGCCTCACGGAACTTGCGGACGAGGGTCTTCAGCTCGGACTTCACAGCCTTGTTGCGCTGATGACGCTTCTCGTTCTGCTTGTTCCGCTTGATCTGGGACTTGATGTTCGCCACTGATAAGCCTTCGGTCTGGGGTGTTCAACGGGTGGAACGGGAGTCGGTGGGCGTGGGCGCACGGCCGCACACACGAGGAGAAAAGATACCAGCGGGCCGATCCACGCCCCAAATCACCAGCCCCGGCGTTCGCAGAGCCAGTCCCAGACCACCTCGCCCTGCCAGCGCTGCACGTCGCGGACGTACGGCGAGGTCGGGGGCACCGGCTCGTCGGCCGAGCGGAGGAAGTAACCGCAGGTGACCGCCAGCGCGCGGTCCAGGTCCTCCGGCGGTACGTCGCGCAGCAGCCGCCGCTCGGCGATGACCGCCTCCACGTCGAGGCCGTCGCCGCGCGGACCGATCAGCATGAACAGGGAATCGAGCCAGTTGGCGCCGACGGTCGGCCAGTTCCAGTCGCAGAAGAGGGTACGGCCGTCGGTCACCAGGAGCACGTTGTCGTCGCGCACGTCGGTGTGGACGAGAGTGTCGCCGCCGAGCGACTCGGCGAAGCCCGCCGCGAGGGCGGCCGCCTCCTCGCCGTGCATGAGGTCGCGGGTCGCGTTGACGTGGTCCCAGAACGCCGGCCAGGCGGCGAGCTCGTCGGTGATGGGGTCGAGCTCGAGACCCGGGGGCGAGGGCGTGAGCAGGTCGGCCACGGTCTCGAGGGTGTCGAGGCATGCGTTCAGCTCGGTCAGGTGCCACGGGCGTCGCGGTGCCCGCGCCTCGACGTACTCCAGACCGAGCACGACCCAGTCGCCGTCCATGGTCCACAGCAGCCGCGGCGCGGGGATCGTGTCGGGCAGGGCGCGCAGCTTGCGTGCTTCTTCGCGGTACGACGTGGCGAACGGTCGCTGCGCGGCCGTCGAGGCCGCCTTCACGAAGTGGCGCGAGCCGTCGGCGCAGGTGAGCACGGAGGCGAAGCCGGGCGTGAAGCCACCGCCCTGCGAGGCGGCGGACACGACCGGCGACCCACAGCGTTCTTCGATCTCGGTCCGCACCGCCGGCGGGAGATGCGTCCATTCCAGGCGGCGAGCGGTACGCCCGTGCGGGATCGGGCTCGGGATGGCAGAGCACACCGCGCCATCCTCACGCACCTCGCCCGGCGCGCGGGCGGGAGGTGCCGTCACTGGGAGGGTGCGGTATGGCAGACCGCCTCGACGTTGTTGCCGTCGGGGTCGCGGACGAAGGCGCCGTAGTAGTGCTCGTGGTACTCCGGCCACAGCCGGGGCTCGTGGAGCGTCTCGGCCCCGAGCTCCGTGGCCGCCGCGTGGAACGCCTTGACCTGGTCCACCGTCTCCGCGGCGAAGGCGATGTGTACCTCGCGGTTGGGCCCCATGTCCTCGAAGCGCGAGATCCAGAAGGCCGGCATCGTCGTGCCGTAGCCGACAGCCACGTCGAAGTCCATCACCCGCCGGTGCCCGAGGGTTCCCAGCACCTTGTCGTAGAAGGTCTTGGCCGCCTCGAGATCGGCGCAGTTGATGCCGAAGTGATCGATCATGCTGGGAGTCTGCCACTCATCACCGACCCCTGGAGACCGGCAGCGTTAGCCTCGGGCCATGAGCGACCTCGGGGTGGAGCGGGAGCGGGACTTCGACCGGTTCCTGACGTTCGTCGACGCGATCGTGGCGATCGCGATCACGTTGCTGGTTCTGCCGCTCGTCGACGTCGCGGGCTCGTTCCAGGGCGACTCGGTGACCCACCTGCTCAGCGAGAGCCGAGACCAGATCGGGGCGTTCTTCCTGAGCTTCGTCGTGATCGCGGACCTGTGGCTGACCCAGCACCGACTGCTGCACAACGTCGTGGTCACCGAACGCGTGCTGATCCGACTGCTGCTGCTGTGGAGTCTCACCATCGTCGTCCTGCCGTTCCCGACCGCGCTCGCGGCCGGGGACATGGGCCAGCAGGCGGCGACCAAGGTGCTGTACGTCGGGACCATGGCGCTCTCGGCACTGGTCCTCGCCCTGATGTGCGTGGTGATCCGGCGCCACCCCGAGATCCGCGACTCCGCCGAGTCACCCGACCACGTCCGCGCGTTCGCCATGGCCGGCGTCTTCGTGCTCGCCCTCACCGTGATGCTCGTGCTCCCCGGGCTCAGCTACTGGCCGCTCCTCCTGCTGTTGCTGCCCGACCGTCTGGTCCCGCTCTGGCGAAGCCGGTCCGGCTAACCGCAACCCGGGCGGGCGCGCCGCTGGTGCGCCCGAGCACCGGCCGCGCGGTGGGCGTCGCCGACGACCCTGTTGCCGGCGACGGTGCGAGCGTCCCAGACGGCCTCGTCGCCGGGGGTGGTGATCAAGTACTGGGTCATGGTCCTGCCCCTCGTCATGTCGATCGTCCGTCACTGCGATGACGGGCGGCCGTCCCGGCGGATCGACAGAGATTTCGGGCCGCTCTCACCCGCGTGGGAGGATTGGGGTTCGCTCCCACGACGCCGAAAGCAGCGAAGCCACCGCCGTGCCCACGACCCCGACCGCGCCCCTTCCCGGCCGCACCGACCCCGCGGTCATCCGTAACTTCTGCATCATCGCCCACATCGACCACGGCAAGTCGACCCTCGCCGACCGCATGCTGCAGCTGACCGGCGTCGTGGACGAGCGCAGTGCGCGGGCGCAGTACCTCGACCGGATGGACATCGAGCGCGAACGCGGGATCACGATCAAGAGCCAGGCCGTACGGATGCCGTGGACGGTGCCGGCGGACAACGAGCAGGGCGCCGAGCCGGGCACCTACGTGCTCAACATGATCGACACGCCGGGGCACGTCGACTTCACCTACGAGGTGTCGCGGTCGCTCGAGGCGTGCGAGGCCGCCGTACTCCTGGTCGACGCCGCCCAAGGCATCGAGGCCCAGACACTGGCGAACCTCTACCTCGCCCTGGCCGCGGATCTCACCATCGTCCCGGTGCTGAACAAGATCGACCTGCCGTCCGCGCAGCCCGAGAAGTACGCCGCGGAGCTCGCCGGCATCATCGGCTGCGACCCGGGCGACGTGCTGCGGACCTCGGCCAAGACCGGGCTCGGGGTCCAGGAGCTGCTCAACGAGATCGTCAAGCAGACGCCCGCCCCCGTCGGCGATCCCGACGCCCCGCCGCGCGCCCTCATCTTCGACTCGGTCTACGACACCTACCGCGGCGTGGTCACCTACGTCCGCGTCATCGACGGCAAGCTCAGCCACCGCGACCGGATCAAGATGATGTCGACCGGTGCGGTGCACGAGATGCTCGAGGTCGGCGTGATCAGCCCCGAGCCGGTCAAGGCGGGCGACCTGGGCGTCGGCGAGGTCGGCTACCTGATCACCGGTGTGAAGGACGTCCGCCAGTCGCGGGTCGGCGACACCGTGACCAGCCAGCACCACGGCGCGACCGAGGCACTGGGTGGCTACAAGCACCCGAACCCGATGGTCTACTCCGGGCTCTACCCGATCGACGGTGACGACTACCCGACCCTGCGCGACGCCCTCGAGCGCCTGCAGCTGAACGATGCGGCGCTGGCCTTCGAGCCCGAGACGTCGGGTGCGCTCGGCTTCGGCTTCCGCTGTGGCTTCCTCGGACTGCTCCACATGGAGATCACTCGCGACCGGCTCGAGCGCGAGTTCGACCTCGACCTGATCTCGACCGCGCCCAACGTGGTCTACGAGGTGGTCATGGAGGACGGCACCACCCACACCGTCACCAACCCCAGCGAGTACCCCGACGGCAAGATCGCCGAGGTGCGCGAGCCCGTGGTCCGGGCCACGATCCTGAGCCCGAGCGACTACATCGGCACGATCATGGAGCTCTGCCAGACCAAGCGCGGCAGCCTGCAGGGCATGGACTACCTGTCCGAGGACCGGGTCGAGATGCGCTACACGCTGCCGATGGGCGAGATCGTCTTCGACTTCTTCGACCAGCTGAAGTCGCGGACCAAGGGTTACGCGTCCCTCGACTACGAGCGCTCCGGCGAGCAGTCCGCAGACCTCGTGAAGGTCGACATCCTGCTCCAGGGCGAGCCGGTCGACGCGTTCTCCGCGATCGTGCACCGCGACGCGGCGTACTCCTACGGCGTGATGCTGGCGGGCAAGCTCAAGGAGCTGATCCCCAGGCAGCAGTTCGAGGTGCCGATCCAGGCCGCGATCGGGGCGCGCGTGATCGCGCGCGAGAACATCCGCGCCCTGCGCAAGGACGTGCTCGCCAAGTGCTACGGCGGTGACATCACCCGCAAGCGCAAGCTGCTCGAGAAGCAGAAGGAGGGCAAGAAGCGGATGAAGATGGTCGGCCGGGTCGAGGTACCCCAGGAGGCTTTCATCGCCGCCCTGTCCAACGCGCCGAGCGGTGAGAAGACCGGCAAGAAGTGATCCACCAGCCGGTCCGGGAGCTGCGAGTGCCGCTCGGTGGGCGAGAGCCACGTGGGGCTGACCGGCTGACCGGGACCGCGCGGGGCTGAGGGCGCGGACCTCTCCCGGCGGAGAAAACGCGGAACAGATGGCCGACACACCCGAGCGTTCAGGGATCCGTTCCGCGTTTTCCGCCGCGGGCGGCCCCGAGGATGGTCTGGAGCGGTTCGACGCTAGGGCGGTGGGCGACCGGACGTCCTCAGCTCCACCGAGGAGGGTCCGGCCTCGGCCCACGCGCCCGCCAGGGTGAGAACGGCGAGGGCGGACGTCGGCATCGGGACCCAGGTCCCAGCCAGGGTCGAGGCCAGGTCCTCGAGGCCGGGGTTGTGGCCGACCATCACCACGGTGGACAGGTCCTCGCGCAGGTCGTGCACGACGCTCAGGAGCGAGGCACCCGAGGCGCCGTACAGCAGGTCGTCGAGCCGCACCGGGGGCGCGTCGTCGAGCTCTGCCGCAGCGAGGGACCAGGTACGGCATGCCCGCTCCGCCGAGGAGACCAGGGCCAGGTCGATCCGGTCGACGTGGGCTGCGAGCCAGCGGCCGGCCTCGGGAGCCTGACGGTGTCCGCGTGCGGCGAGCGGTCGCTCGTGGTCGGGTTCGCCGCCGGACCAGTCCGACTTCGCGTGTCGTAACAGGATCAGGGTGTGGCCGGGCTCCATCGGCCCAGTCTCCACCTCGCCTGTTGAGAGGCCCGCGACCCCACCTCAGAGTCGCGCGGTGCTGACCCCGCCCAGAGACAGGTCGAGGGCGCGGACGAGGGCGTCGGCGGCCTCCTCCACCTCGGCCTTCCGTAGCCGCCTGGAGCCCGGGAACGTCGAGACCTCGAGCGTCGTGGACCGGCCCGGGCCTTCGAGCCGCCAATAGCCCCCGATCCGGCCGTCGACCAGGACAGGGGCGAGCATGAGGCCGTTTTTGCGGTGCCAGAGCACCTCGTTGTCGGCCGGTGCCACGAACCGGTCGCGGGCCCGCGGGTCGTAGGCGCACAGCAGCGCGTCGAACTCCGGCAGCAGGCGTACGCCGGGCACCTCGCGCGCCGCGGGGGAGCCGGGCAGGTCGGCATAGGCCCGGCCGTCGGGGCCGTCGCGCCAGGTCACGTCGAGCTGGTCGAGCAGCACGTCGACCTGGCGCAGCCCCAGTCCGGACCACCACGCGAGGTCGTGACGGCTCGACGGACCGTAGGACACGACGTGGCGTCGTACGGCCGCCAGCACCGGGTCGTCCGGGACGGGTCGGTGGGGCAGGAGGGCCGCAGCCGTGCGATAGCCGGGAGCACCCTGCCCCGACCAGTCGCCCCCCAGCGGTCGTCGTATCAGGCCGCCGTGGCCGAAGGCGAAGTAGCGCCCGGCCTGGTTGTCCATTCGGGTCACCGCCTCGGTCTCTCCATGGCGGTCGAGCCAGGTGTTGAGGAAGGCGGTGAGCTCGGCCGGCGTACGCCACTCGTCCGCGGCGTAGACCTCGATCGCCGCCCAGACGTCGTCCAGCTCGGCATGCTCCAAGTGCAGGAATCGGCGCCACAGCGTGCGCTGGCCGACGCGGGTGGTCGCGTCGAGCAGCACCTGGTCGTCGGCGGTGGAGGTGTGGACGGTGCCGCGGATGTTGCTGCCGCGGAGGATCCGCCAGGACTCGTAGGCCTCCGTCACGTCGGCACGGGTGAGCCCCGGCAGCCGCGCGCTCAGCCCGACGTAGGGCGAGCGCGCCGTCTGGGACTGGATCGGGCCGATCCGGTCGGCGGCTGCTACGGCGGCGTCGGGGCCGGCCTCCTCGATCTCGGGGAACTGGCGCGCCAGGCTGAGCCCACGCAGCTCGTCGAGGTCGTACGTCGTCACACGCCCAGGCTAGGGTCGGTCACCGACATGCTGATTCGGGCCGAAACGTCCGGTCGAGTCGACGGGATGACCCGGTGTGGCTACGCCCGGGCGTCCGCTCGGACCGACTCGACGCAATCGTCCCGAGCGCGGGTCCGCAGCCTGCCACCCTCGGGTCATGACCGCTCAGCAAGCGCTCCCCGACCACGCCGTGAGCTCGCTCCGCAAGGCCCGCATGCGACTCACGCTGGTGGCACCGGTCGGTGCCGGCGCACACCGCGCGTTCGCCGAGGATGTGGAGATCAGGACCTCGGGTCCGGTCTGGCACCGTCGGGAGCGCGTAGTCCCTGCCGGGTTCGTCCACGCGGCCGATGTCCGGGATGAGTGGTCTCTCTGTGGCATCCTGCTCGACTCGCTGCACGAGTTCGACCGCAGCCGCCACCCGTTCGAGCGGTTCGACGAGAACCGCCGGTGCCCGGTCTGTCACGCAGCCTCGGACCTCGCCCGCTCCTGACCGGCGCCCGACCCGATCGGCGTCTGCACACCGGACCCTGGCGGGGCGGGCGCGCCGTGTCACGATGACGAGCATGCCGTTCGTCCTTCCCGCCGGCCTCGAGCAGCAGCGCGGCCTCGGCCCCGACTGGGCCCGGTGGCTGGACCGGCTGCCCGCCTCCTTCCTGAGGCTGCTCGACGAGTGGGAGCTCACCCGTGAGGGCGACGAGCTGTGGCACGGCTTCTGCTCGCTGGTGGCGCCGGTCCGCACGGCCGACGACGAGCCCGCCGTGCTCAAGGTCAGCTTCGACGGAGACGACGAGTCCGAGCACGAGGCGCTCGCTCTGCAGCACTGGCACGGCGACGGCGTCGTCCGGCTGCTCCGGGCCGACCCGCGGCGGCGCGCTCTCCTGCTCGAACGGCTGGATCGTCGCGACCTCACCGAGGTGTGGGACGTCGAGGCGTGCGAGATCGTCGCGGGGCTCTACCCGCGGGTCCACCGACCGGCCCTGCCGCAGCTGCGCACCCTCACGTCGTACGTCGAACGCTGGCTGGACTCGCTCGCCCGGCTCCCGAGCGACGCGCCGATCCCGCGGCGGATGGTCGAGCAGGCGCTCTCGCTCGGCCGTGACCTGGTCGTGGACCCGGCGAGCACCGGACGGATCGTGCACGGCGACCTGCACTACGAGAACGTCCTGGCCGCGCCGTCGACGGTCGATGCCGGCCCGTCGACGGTCGAGCGCAGCCGAGACCGCTGGCTCGTGATCGACCCGAAACCGATGTCGGGTGATCCCCACTACGAGCCCGCGCCGATGCTGTGGAACCGCTTCGACGAGTACGCCGGCGACGTGCGCGACGGCGTACGCCGACGGTTCCACACCCTCGTCGACGCGGCGGGTCTCGACGAGGCGCGGGCCCGAGACTGGGCCGTGGTCCGGATGGTGCTGAACGCGAACTGGTCGATCGAGGACGCCGACCGGGCCGGCCGCCCCCTCGACGTGGAGGAACGCGAGTGGATCACGCGCTGCATCGCGATCACGAAGGCTGTGCAGGACTGAGACCTGCTCGGTCGCGACTCGGCCCGGCGTCGGGGTGTCGAGCGCCCTCCTTGGGATACTGGGCAGAACCCCCAAGGAGGAGCCGGTGGTGGCCTTCGACCCCGTGGTGATCGACAAGCGCCCACGGTCCCTCGCCCATATGTTCCTGGAGTGGGTGGAGACGACCCCGGACGCGGACGCCTACTACTACCCCGTCGACGGCGGCTGGCAGGAGTCCACCTGGGAGCAGACGCACCACCTCGTGGAAGGGCTCGCGGCCGGGCTGGTCGCACTCGGGATCCAGCCCGAGGAACGCGTCGCGGTGATGGCGACGACGCGGTACGAGTGGGTACTGGCGTTCCTGGCCGTCCAGTTCTCCGGGGCGGCGGTGACGCTCGTCGACCCGGCCGCGACTGACGCCGAGGTGGCCCACGTCCTCCAGAACTCGGGCACGCGCGTCGTGATCGCGGAGGACTACGAGGCGACCCGCACCCTGTGGCGCATCCGCGCCCGGATCCGCGACGTGACCAAGGTCGTACAGATCGACGGCGACTATCCCGACGCGCGTGTGCTCTCGCTCGAGGGGCTCCTCGCCCTGGGTGCCCAGCTGCTGGAGACCGAGCCGCGCGTCATCGCCCAGCGCCTCTACGCCGTACGCCGGCAGGGACTGGCCGCGATCGTCTACGAGCCGGACGACGACGGCTCGTGGCGGGGCGTCCGCCTGACGCACTCCGCCCTGAGCTACCAGGGCGCGGCGATCGCGGCGCTGGGTCTCGTCGGCGACCCCGACCTCCTCTACCTCTGCCTGCCGCTCGACCGGACCTTCGGCCGGACGCTGCTGGCCGCCCATCTCGCGTGCGGCTTCCCGGTCGCCCTCGAGGGGAGGGCCGACCGGGTCCTCGACTCGCTGGCGCTGGTCCGGCCGACCGTGGTCGGCCTGACCCCAGCCCAGCTCGCAGAGGTGCGCGACCGTGCGGAGAACGACCACCGCCCCCGGCTGCTGCGACGGCGGGCCGAGCGGAGGGTCGTCTCCGGCGTCCGGGAGATCTTCGGAGACCGGCTGCGCTTCGTGGTCACGGCCGGCTCCGGACTGGATGCGGAGCTGATCGAGTTCTTCGCGCTGGCCGGGGTGAGCGTGGTCGAGGCCTACGGTCGACCCGAGACCGGTGGCGCGGCGTGCGTGGCGCGGCCCGACGACCGCCCCGGGACGGCCGGCCGACCGCTGCCCGGCACCGAGATCGCGGTCGCCGAGGACGGCGAGATCCTGGTCGCGGGCCCGGGTGTGATGGAGGGCTACCACCGGCGCCGCGCGGACACCGCTGCCGTCCTCAAGCAGGGCTGGTGGCACTCCGGTGACACCGGGGCTCTCGACGGCGAGGGTCGGCTCCGCGTGCTGGGCCGCCAGCCAGCACGCACCCAGGAATGACCGACCCG
>Ga0302321_100006878_pt1 | contig 10025 bp, 8 predicted proteins | sample Fen_T0_1_FD_202505 | JGI IMG/M metagenome (GOLD analysis project Ga0302321, IMG submission 202505) | Peat permafrost microbial communities from Stordalen Mire near Abisko, Sweden - Fen_T0_1 | ecosystem: Environmental > Terrestrial > Soil > Wetlands > Permafrost | place: Sweden: Abisko... | reverse complement strand
AGGTCATCCGCATCCGGGACATCGGCGACGTCATCCAAGGGTACAAGCCCGCCGACGACGCCGTGTTCGTCAACGGCCAGCCCGGGGTGATGATGTCGGTGCTCAAGCAAGGCGGGGCGAACTCGGTGAAGACCGCCGACGCCGTGAAGGCCCGGCTGATCAAGCTGAAGCAGGAACTGCCCAACGACATCAGCGTCGTCCCCATCACCGACTCGACGAAGTTCATCCGCTCGTCCATCGGCGATGTGGTCGAAGGCGGGGTGTACGGCATCATTTTGGCCGTCATCGTCCTGCTGTTCTTCCTGCGGAGCGTGAAGAGCACCCTCATCATTAGCACCGCCATCCCCGTATCGGTGATCATCACCCTAGCGGCCATGTACTTCGCCGGTATGACGTTGAACATCATGACCCTGGCGGGCCTGACGTTGGGCATCGGGCGATTGCTGGACGACTCCATCGTCATTTTGGAGAACATCTACCGCTACCGGGAGAAGGGCGCCACCCCCAAGGCCGCGGCCATCAACGGCACCGCCGAAATGATGGTGGCCATTCTGGCGTCGACGCTGACCACGGTGTGCGTGTTCGCCCCCATGCTCATGTTCGGGTCGGGGCTGGGAGTGTTGGGCCAGATGGTCTCGGGCCTGGTGTTCACCATCATCATATCGTTGCTCAGTTCCCTTTTGGTGGCCATGGTCCTGGTGCCCGTCCTGGCCAGCCACTACCTGACCATCTACACCCACGCCCAGCGGCCCCTGACGGGGATCAGCAAGGGGGTGGACGGCATTTTGACCAAGGCCCTGGACGGCCTGGACGCCGGGTACAAGAAATTCCTGGCCGTACTGCTCCGCCGGCGCAAGACCACCATAGGCATCGTCGGTCTGGCCTTGGTGGGGTCGCTGGCCCTCATCCCCCTGCTGGGCTTCGAGTTCACCCCGGCCCAGGCCCAGAACAGCGTGGGACTGTCGGTGCAGCTGCCCGTGGGCACCCGACTGGAAATGACCAGGGACGTGCTCCAGCAGCTGGAACAGATCGCGCGCACCGAGCTGAAGGGCATCGACTCGATCTCGGTGAGCGCCGGCGGCCGGGAGTTCTTTGGCCTGGGTGCCGTGAACACCAACACCGGCACCCTGACCATCACCCTCCCCGACTTCAAACAGCAGATCGACTCCTACGACACCATGAAGACCAAGCTTCGCAAGCACTTCCAGGACTTCCCTTCGGCGACCATCACCTTCGCCGCCAACCAGGGCTTCGGGTCGGCCAGCCCCATCGACGTGGTCATCAAGACCGCCGATTTTGATTTGGGGACAAACACCGCCCTGAAAATCCGCGACCTGATCAAGAAGAACATCCCCGAGGCCACCGAACCCACCTCCGACAGCTCCAGCGGCCGGCCCCAGATCGACATCGTCGTAGACCGCGACCGGGCCCAGGCCATGGGGCTCACCCTGGCGGGGATCGGCACCGAGGTGAGGGCCAACATCGACGGCCTGGTCTCGGGCCAGATCTCCCAGGGGGCCCACGACACCGACATTGTGGTCATCCTCGACCCCGCCGACCGGGTGGCCTCCGACGACCTGAACCGCATCTTCGTCAACAGCGCCACCGGCCAGAAGGTGTCGCTTTCCAGCGTCGCCGACCTGAAACCCGCCAACGGTCCGGTGACCATCAAGCGCGAGAACCAAAGCCGGGTGTTCCACGTCACCGCCGGACTGGTCCCCGGGGCCAAATTATCGGAGGTGGTGGCCAAGATCCAGGGGCTGATCCAGAAAGAGATCCCCGCCGACGACAACCTCATCATTACGTTCTCCGGGGACGCCGAAGACCTGGCCAAGACCGGCGCCCAATTCATGCTCATCATGCTCATCGCCATCCTTTTGGTTTACGGGGTCATGGCGGCCCAGTTCGAGAGCTTCCTCGACCCGTTCATCATCCTGTTCACCATCCCGCTGACCATCATCGGCATCGTGATCACCTACCTCATCTCCGGGGAGGCCATCAGCATGTTCACGGCCATGGGCATGCTCATGCTCATCGGCATCGTGACGAACAACGGCATCGTCATGCTCAGCTACACCAACACCCTGAGGCGCCGGGGGTACGAGCTCATCCCGGCCATGCTCGAATCGGGGGGACATCGGCTGAGGCCCATCCTGATGACGGCGCTTTCGTTCATTCTGGCCCTCATTCCCGTGGCCTACTCCCACAGCGAAGGCGCGTCGCTGATCAAGCCCATCGCCCGGGCCATGGTGGGGGGCATGACGGCCAGCACCGTGCTCATGTTGGTGTTCGTCCCCACCCTGTACGTGGTCTTCCACGTGCGCAAGCAGAGGGCCGACGAGAAGAAAAAGGTCAAGGAAGAGAAGCGGCTTCTGAAGATGCGCGAGTTGAGGGAAGCGGCCGAAGGGGGCCAGAAATGAGCGGAAACGAAAACCACACCCGACTGGAACTGGTCGCCAACCACACCGTCGAAGAGGCCGTCCTCGAAGAGCTGGCCAAGAGGAAGGTGGGGAAGTACTACACCTTTGTCCGGACGGTGGAAGGCGCCGGCACCAGCGGGTCCAGGATGGGCGACGGCACCTGGCCCGAGGAGAATTTCCTGATGATCCTGTACGTGCCCGACGCCGAGGTGGAGGGCGTGGTGGCTGCCATCACCGAAGTGAAGAGCCTGTACCCCACCGAGGGAATCAAGCTCTTCTCGTCCCCGGCGCGGGTGCTGATTTAGTCGGGGCTCGAATCCGAGCTGTCAACTTCGCCGGGGTACCCAGGTACCAGAATCCGCCGCCTTGGCGATGGTTTGGGCCGGGACGGTGCCTCTGACCGACACAAGCGGGTAAACCACCGAACCCCGACCTAGGATGGTGCCCGGGTTCAGCACCGACTGGCTGCCCACGTCGGCGCCGTCCCCGGCCAGCACCCCCAGTTTCGTCAAGCCCGTGGGAATGCGGGCGGCGTCCCATTCCACGGAAATGGGTCCTCCCCCGGCCTTGAAGTTGGAGCAGATCGCCCCCGCCCCCAGGTGGACCTTCCATCCCAAGACGGAGTCTCCGACGTAGTTGAAGTGGGGCGCCTGGCAGCCGTCGAACAGGATAGCGTTCTTGAATTCGCTGGAGTTGCCCAACACGCAGCCGTCGCCAGCGAGCACTCCGGCCCTGAGGTAGGCCCCAGGCCGGAGGTCGCAGTCCCGGCCGACGATGGCCGGCCCCCGGAGTGCTGCCAAGGTGTCCACGGTCGTCCCCATCCCCACCCACACCCCCGGGACGATCTGCTCGTAGTCGGCGCCGAGTCGGGGCCCCAGGTCGAGGATGAACGCCCCCAGGGACGCCAGAACCTCCCAGGGAAAGGCGGCCCGGTGGAACAGGGGACGGGCCAAGGTGCGGTCCAGATCAAAAAGGTCCATGGCCCCAGGCTACCAAAAAAGCGTATCTTGGGGCCAGGAGTTTCCCCCATCCATGAGCGTTTTCGATTCCCTTTCGCCCCAGGCCGTGGTCCAGGCCGTGGAGGCCTTCTCGGGCCTCCGGCTCGACGGCAGCCTGGTTCCCTACAACAGCTACATCAACCGGGTCTACGGGCTGAAGGATGAGTCGGGTCGAGGCTGGGTGGCCAAGTTCTACCGGCCCGGTCGCTGGGACGAGGAAACGCTGGCCGAAGAACACGCGTTTCTGGCAGACTGCGCCGCCGCCGACCTGCCCGTGGCCCGGCCCAGGCCCGACACCGAAGGACAGACCCTGGGCGAGCTGGTCCTCCCCGTCGACGGGTTCGAGACCCCGTTCTTTTTCGCCCTGTTCGAAAAAAAAGGGGGGAGGAGCTTCGACGCCGAGGGCACCGAGGACTGGCTGCGCCTGGGGCGGCTCCTGGGCCGGCTCCACGCCGTGGGGCGCCAGGGCCGGTTCGCCCATCGCCCCGTCTTCACCCCCGAAGAAACCCTCGAGGGGCAGATCGACGACCTGCTCGACTCCGGAACCATCCACCCCGACCTGGAGGACGAATTTGAAGACCTGCTGGTCCCCGCCGCCCGGTCCCTCCGGGGCCTGTTCCCCGAAGCAGGGCTCCAGCGCATCCACGGCGACGTCCACCGGGGCAACATCCTCGACCGACCCGGGGAGGGACTGCTTCTGATGGACTTTGACGACTGCGCCTGGGGACCGCCCATCCAGGACCTCTGGCTGCTGCTCCCGGGGCACCGGGAAGACTGCCAGCGTGAAATCGGCCTGCTCACCGAGGGCTACAGCGAGTTCTCACCGCCCGAGGCCCTGACCTGGGACACCGTCGAGGCTCTGAGGCTGATGCGCATGGTCCACTTCCTGGCCTGGTGCGCCCGGCAGCGGGACGACCGGGGCTTCGACGCCGCGTTTCCCGGTTGGGGGACCAAGGGGTTCTGGATCCAGGAACTGGAGGGCCTCCGGGAGCAGGTGGACCGGTAGTGTGGTTTCGGTCTTGATCCGCCGCGGCCAACTTCCGACAATGGGTACATCCGGGTCGCCAGGAGGAGAGATTGAACATGCATCGTTGGGGACTCCTGGGAGGACTGCTGCTGGTCCTGGGTTCGTGTGCCTCCACCGCCGGTCTGTACTACGCCGCACCCCAGCAGCTGGAGGGCGTCACCGCCGAAATGCGCCGGCCGGGGTTCTGGATTTCCCGGATCGCCGATCCGGACCAGATTGTTCTGGACGCAGGGGCCATCGACGAACTCAACCGGTTCATTGTCGAGGACAAAAAATTGCGGACAGACTTGTTCCACAGGACGGCCCCCTCGTTCGAGAGCCTCACCCAGCGCTTCGCCGCCCAGATCCAAGGGATGGAGAAGCGCCACTTGTTCGACTCGACCCGGAAACAGGTAGGCCCGGAGTTCTGGAAACAAATGAGGACCCTGGTCGCCGGGCCGGAGGCTGGGGCCCCCGAGGTCCGCTGGGCCGTGGCCGTCCGGTTCACCCACCAGCGCATCCTTCCCTCGGACGCCAACCTCAACGCCGAGGTGGGCGACGTGGAATTCGACGAGCTGCAAAACAGCGGTGTCGACCTGGGCACCGTGCTGCAGGTGTTCCGGGAGAGCACCGACGGCCAGTGGGTGTTCGCCTCCACCGACCTAAGCGAAGGCTGGGTGAAGACCGAAGACCTGGCCTTCACCTCCCCCGAAGACATCCAGGCCGCCCTGGCCCGACCCTTTGGGGTGGTGGTTTCAGCCCGGAGCGACGCCTATTTCGAGCCGGAACGCCGGAGTTTCCGGACTTTCTTGAGGATGGGAACCCGGCTTCCCTTGGTCCAGGCAGGCCCGTGGGTGTCCGAGGTCCAGGTTCCTGACCGGGACGACGGCGGTCGGTTGGTTTGGAACTCGGTCTGGGTGGCATCGCCGGACCTCTCGCCCGGATACCTTCCCTATACCCGAAGGACTGTGATCGAACAGGTCTTCAAATTCCTCCACAGTCCCTACGGCTGGGGGGACGAATTCGGGGAGCAGGACTGCTCCTCATTGATGCGCGTGGTTTTTGAGTCCGTGGGGGTCCACCTGCCCCGGAACTCGGCCGCCCAGGGCCGGGCGGGAGCCTCGTGGGCGAAGTTCCAGAAACAGACCCCCCGGGACGAACGGCTGGCCCGGATTGCCGAAGCGCCGGCGGGGAACACCCTGATGCAGATGCAGGGCCACATCATGCTCTACCTGGGCCAGTACGACGGGCGGCCCTGGGCCATCTCGGAAATCTGGGCCTACCGGGAAGACGGGTCCACGGGGAATCGCGTCCGGGTCATCAACCGGACCTCGGTGACACCCCTGGACCTGGGCACCGGCTCACCGGCGGGATCCCTCCTCGAACGGCTGGTCAACCTCACCGAAGTGGCTCCTCCGGCCCCGGTTCCACCCCCGGCCTCATGAATCCCTAACCAATTGCGGATAAAATCCCCCTATGGAAACCAAAGACCGTACCAGCCCCCGGGTCTGGGGCCATCGCGGCGCCATGGCCTTCGCCCCCCAGAACACCCTTCCCTCGTTCCTGTTGGCCCAGGAACAAGGCGCAGACGGGGTAGAACTCGATGTGCAGCTCACCCAGGATGGCGTCTTGGTCGTCTTCCACGACGCCCGGGTCGACGCCCTCACCGACGGCCAAGGGCCCTTGGCCGACCTCCCCTGGAGCCTGGTCAGAAACCTCGATGCCGGCAGCCACTTCGGTCCCGGATGGAGCCAGGTGCGCATCCCCACCCTCGAGGACGTTCTGGCCGCCCTAGACCCGAAACTCACGGTCAATGTGGAGCTGAAGACGGCGTTGTCCGAATCCACCTGGGTGCAGCAGGGGCTGACCATGATCCTGGGCCCCCGTCCCCTCCCCGAAGCCCGGAAGCGCAGCGCCCGGGCGGAAGGCCGCCCCCTGGCCCAGGCCGTGGCCCGGCTGCTGGAAAGGGCCGACGCCTCTCGGTTCGTGATCTCGTCGTTCGACCCCCTGGCTTTGGAGGCCGTGGGGCCCCTGCTGCCGAAAATCCCTCTGGGGTTTCTTCACGCACCCCGGGCTCCATGGGACACCCCGGCCCTGATGGCCGGACTCGATCACCAGGCCTGGCACCCCCACCACAGCCAGGTTACCGCCGAAGCCGTCGCCCGGGAGCACGCCGCCGGTCGGAAGGTGCACGTCTGGACGGTGAACGACCCGGCCCTGGCCCAAAGGTTGGCGCAAAACGGCGTCGATGCGGTGATCACCAACAGACCGGGAGAGATTCTGGCGGCTTTGGGGTAGACTTCCGGGCATGAACACACCTTTCCGTTTCCTGGCCGCGGCCATTCTGGTCGGCTCCCTGGCCTCCTGTTCCCCGCCCCCCCTTTCCCGGTCCGAGGCTCCCTCGCCCCAGGCCGGGGCCCGGCTCGAGGCCGCCGACAAGAAGATGGCGGCCACCGACCAGCTCATGGCCGCTCCCGTTCCCGAAGGGGCCGCGTCCGGGGCCTACGTCGCCACCAAACAGGTGAAAACAGGCTCGGTGTCCCTGGAGGTCTCGGCCCCCGCGGCGGCCGAAGCCGCGCTGACGGCCAAACTTTTAGGGGCCGGAGGGTACGTGGAGACCACCGTGGCCACCGAGTCGTCCCGGTCCCTCACCCTTCGGATCCCCGCGGCAGCCTTCGACAGTTTCCTGGACGGCCTGAAGGCCTGGGGACGGATCATCCACAGGCAGGTGACCGTCGCCGATGTGTCCCTCCAGTACTACGATCTCGAGACGAGGCTGAAAAACCAGAGGCTGCTCCTGGACCAATACCGGAGCTTCCTGACCCAGACCAAGAAAATGGACGAAATCCTCGACGTCATGGGCCGGATCAGCGGCCTGACCACCGAGATCGAGTCCACCCAGGGCCAGTTCCGATACCTGTCCCGACAGATCGATTATTCAACGCTGTCGGTGGAGATCACGGCTCCCCTTCTCTCGGGCGGCCGGGCCTGGCCCGACTGGTCCGAAGGCTGGTCCGACCTGGCCCACACCCTGGCCGAGTTCGGCACCGGGACGGTATTCTTCCTCCTGGCGGCGCTGGTCATCGGCCCCGTCGTTCTGGGGGCCGCCGCGCTGCTATTCTGGCTGTTCGCCGGAAAACCGGGCCTCTGGCGCCGGCTGAAAGCCCTCAAGTTCCGTCCCGAGACGAAACCCCAGGAGTAGGAGCAAGCGTGGTGTCCCCGAAACAGCCAGGGCGTGGATCTCGCCATTTTTGCTGCGCCTCAGGACTTCGCCGGTCCTCGGTGTACTTCCAGTACACCTGCGGGCGGCTTAGACCTTCGGCTTTGCCAAAATGACGATCTCCAGCGCCCTGATCCACGGCCAAAACCCTGTGTCCGAAGGATTTTCGGTCCATGGGGAAGTGTGCCCCTGGCGTTTTTCGGCCCGATGTCGGCTCGTCATTCGCCTCGAAACTCGATTCGAGGTTCCCTCCTCCCCCCCGCCGAGCGAAGCGACGGCCGCTTAGAACTAGGCGCCGAAGATCGGAGTTTTGGCGAAGTCGAGGACCCGAGCCTCCCGGAGCCGTACTGTATGTACGGCGAGGACAGGCGAGGGCCGCAGACGAAGCCAAAACTTCGAGATTCAAGCCTTAGAACTCCGGGAAAACCCCGCTAGGCCTGGATGGTCATTGAAACCTCGTAGGGAACCCCCGGAACCAAAACCACGGCCGACGAATCGACGGTCCCCCGTTCCACACACAGATAGCGCAGGTGGGCGCCTTCCCCCAGGTCGGGGACGGTCTTGTCCTTCTCCCCGGCGTTCCACACCACGGCCCCCGGCGCCGTCGAAGCCACCCGGATCCGTCGCCCGTCGTCGATGGTTTGATCGCTCGATACCCGGGGGAACAGCAGGTCCAGGGGACGGTCGACGATGAGGTCGCCGGCCTGCCGGCCGGGGCGCCGCTGATCGTTCTTGTCGAGGTACGCCTCCCCGTCCAGCCCCTCCACCCTCACCCGGGAAAGGTCGACGGCGAAGTAGGTGTGCCAGGCCACCTCGAAGGGCATGGTCTCGGTGCCCCGGTTCCAGGCCCTGAAGACAAGGGTGAGGTGGCGCCCCAGGGTGACTTCGTGCTCGAACCGGAAAGGAGTCGGCCACCACGCCATGGTCTCCGGGGTATCCTCCAACCGGAACGTCGCCCTCACCGATCCGTCGGTCAGAGTTTGAGGCTCATCGGAGAGCCAGGGGAGCTGGCGGACAAAGCCGTGGAGGGGCTTGTCGGGATACTTCGGTCCGAACCAGGGCGAGCAAAGAGGAATTCCACCCCGGAGCGGCTGTCCTGGCCCCCACTGGGCCGCCGGGGACACCCACAAAAGGTCCCGGCCGCCGGCGGGAACGTACGAGAGCACCTGGGCCCCCTGGGGCCGGACCTCGACCCGGCCCCAAGCGTTTTCAAGAATCATGTGAACCCTCCGTGAAGGTCGAGGAGCCATTGTCCGGTTTTCCCGCAAAAGACTCAAGGTGGAACCGTTCCCGACACCCCCCGGGGTGGATTCCCTGAGGAAACGATGCTACTTGCCGTCGTTGATGCCGTATTACTTCCAGTCGGTTTTGGGCAAATCGAGGTTAACCAGGGTCTTGGCTTCGGCCACAAGACCCGTCAGTTCGGCCCGGTTGGCGTTCAAAGCTGCGGTCTTGGCTTCCAGTTGGGACTTCAGCGCCTCCTGCTCGTTGTCCAGGTCCTGGGCTTTTTGAGCCAGGTCCTGGAGGCGGGTCACAAAGGCGTCGTCGAGCCCCCGCTTGACCAGAACCTTGCCGCTGGCCTGAGGCCGCTTACCATCAGGCGATCGGAAGTGAGTAAATCCGAATACGAAGTGTTCATCGTGAAATCTCCTTGTTAGGAAGTTTAGAAGATGAATCAGAAATGTCTAGCCCCGGCGGACGGCGGCCATTCCATCGAGGATGAAGGCCGTCCTATCGAGGATGGAGAGAATCCAAGATGGGAAATTGAGTTTCACATCTGGGACGGAGGGCATCCGTTTTCGGATGGGGGGGATCCGAGGTACCGGGCAACTCCATCGGCCAAAATCCTGCCCCTAAGTCCCGCAGGCTCCTGGGCTTTAAAACTGCGTTCCGACCTTTGTCATAACTTCCTCGTTGGCCGAAAGACACACCATTGAATAGGAAAAGTTAGAAAAATCAGTCACTTGCACCACGCTGAGACAACAACAAGAGGCTGAGACACAACCTCGATTTCAAACTCGACTGTAGGGATAGGCCACATGCGGGTCGAGCCTGCGCCCCCCCCTCCCGGCAAGCGCAGCGGCGTCGTGAAAGGAACCCGGGCCGCCAACAAAGCAACAGCAGAATCAGCTCGCGGCGCCTCCGCTGAGCGAAGCGAAAGCCGCCCCCACCCACCCCCCGCACTCCCCGGGCGCCTACCAGTAGTAGCCTATAAAAAGTGATGCCCCCGTCGAGCGAAGCGAAGACCGCCATGAACGGGGCGAAGGAGATCGGGCTTTTGGCTAAGCCGGAAGGCGGCGACGCCCGGAGACGTACTGGAAGTACGCCGAGGACCGGAGCCGCCTTGAGGCGACGCCAAAAGCCCGAGATCCGAGCCCTAG
>Ga0302321_100006877_pt1 | contig 10025 bp, 11 predicted proteins | sample Fen_T0_1_FD_202505 | JGI IMG/M metagenome (GOLD analysis project Ga0302321, IMG submission 202505) | Peat permafrost microbial communities from Stordalen Mire near Abisko, Sweden - Fen_T0_1 | ecosystem: Environmental > Terrestrial > Soil > Wetlands > Permafrost | place: Sweden: Abisko... | reverse complement strand
GTTGCCATTCACTGCCTCCTCGAACTGTACTGAACTCCGCTGCTCCCCAACGGAATTGTCTGGGGCGCACAGTCAGAAGCGTACTTTTCTGGGCCGGCCTGTCAAGAGTTTAGCTTGCCGTTCGATTCGCAGACGGCGAGCAGCTCGCGTTGGCTTTTCGGCGAGTTTGTCGACGGCCATTGTGGCGCAAGTCGCAACAGTTCCGTAAGCGCCCGCACACATACAAGTCTCGACGTTGATATTCTCTATTCCACCGAGCGCAATGACCGGGATTGGGCAACAGCACTTCACTTCAATGCCTGGATGCCTTCCGCCAGCCGCCAAGAGCGACAAGCACGGCGCCGGACCGTGCCGCCAATTCCACACCGGCGGCTAATGCCTCCAGTCAGAAGATCGGCCAGGTTTCGGTCGTTCAGGCGCCCGTCCTGCGAGGCGCGACGAGGGCGCATACTCGACGTATGCAACCGAGGAGCAACGAAGCAGGGCGGGATGCATGGGCGGCCCAAACCTGGCGGAAATTGTGACTGGAGGCACTAGGCGTAGCCCTCGGGACCACGCGGCCGCCGCCGCGCACGAGTCCGTGCCCATGCCTCCGTCGACGCCGATAGGCACCTTGGCGCTTTCCATGTGGTAGAAAACCCTCGGATCTCGCCCCATGCGCTGCCCTTTCTGCTCTGCCACCGAAGACAAGGTTGTGGACACCCGTCCCAGCGAGGACGAGCAGATTGTGCGGCGCCGTCGCGAATGCGCCGGGTGCGGCAAGCGCTTCACCACCTATGAACGCGTCGAGGAGTTGCTTCCCTCGGTGGTCAAGAAGGATGCGCGGCGCGAACCATTCGACCGGACCAAGCTGTTGGCGGGCGTGACCAAGGCCTGCGAAAAGCGGCCGGTTCCCATGGCTGTCCTGGAGGAGTTGGCGGACTCCATCGAACGGTCGCTGCGGGAGCTGGGCGAGAAGGAAATCGCGTCGTCTCGCATCGGCGATGCCGTGCTCAGCCGCCTGCGTGAGATCGACGACGTGGCCTACCTACGCTTCGCCACCGTGTACATGCATTTCAAAGACGCGACCGAGCTACTGAGCGAGGTACAAAGGTTGCTACGCTGGAAAGGCCAGGATTCATGAGCAAGGTTTTCTCCGAGGCTGACCAAGGGTTCATGCGCGAGGCCCTGTCCCTGGCCGAACGCGGCCGCGGCCGGACCCGCCCCAATCCCATGGTGGGCGCCTTGCTGGTGCGCGGCGGCCGCGTGCTGGCGCGGGGCTACCACCGCCGCGCCGGTCTGCCCCACGCCGAGATCGAAGCGCTCTCTCACAAGGGCGTCCGCACCCAAGGCGCAACCTTGTATGTCACCCTGGAACCCTGCTGTCACCGGGGTCGCACCGGCCCCTGCACCGAGGCCATCGAGCGCGCGGGTATCCGCCGTGTGGTGGTCGGGTGCTGCGACGAGAATCCGCTGGTCAGTGGTCGCGGCATCCTGCACCTGCGTCGCGCCGGCATTCGCGTCGACGTGGGCTGTCTCGACCGCGAGTGCCGAAGGCAGAACCGCGCATTCTTCGTCTGGGTCCGGGCTCACCGACCTTGGGTCACACTCAAGGTCGCCAGCACGCTCGACGGATTCATCGCCAGCAACCAGACCAAACTGCGCGACCCCAGCGCGCGCTTCGTTACCGGCGCGGCCGCGCGCGCGCACGCCCATGTGCTGCGCAGTCAGCACGACGCTGTCTTGGTCGGGGTGGGCACCGTGCTGGCGGACAACCCGCGGCTGACCGTGCGCTTGCCCGGTGCCGGCAAGGCCGGCCCCTTGCGTGTGGTTCTCGACGGGCATCTGCGCACGCCGCCTTCGGCCAGGCTCATCCGGCAACTGGACGCGCCCCCGGCGCTCATCATCGGAGCGCAGCCACGCAAGGGCGCAAGCGACGCGCGCCCGCGGCTGACCCGCGAGCGTGCCTTGCGCCGGGCCGGGGCCGAAGTTCTTCTTCTGCCGGCTGACCGCGCCGGCCGCATCTCGATTCCCCATCTGCTGCGTGCCCTGGCTGAAGGCGGGATGCAGTCGCTCTTGGTCGAGGGCGGCAGTCGGATCCACGGCGCCTTCATTTCGGCGTGTCGGGTGGACTCGGTTGCCTTCTTTGTTGCGCCGCGCCTTGTGGGTGCCGGCCGCCCCATCGTGGAAAGCCCGGGTCTGGACTGGCGCACTCCCCTAAGGCTCGGGCCGCTCGACGTTCGCGCCATCGGCGAGGATATCCTTGTCGAGGCTGATGTGCTGGGTCCCAAGTTGCGCCGACGATCCTAGACTGCACCGCGAGTAGAAATTGTTCACCGGCATAGTTGAAGCAATCGGCAAGGTGGAATCGCTGCGCTCCGGATCGGGTGGCACGCGCCGCCTGGCGGTCGCCACGGATCTCGATGTGGCTTCGCTTCCGCTGGGCGCCAGCATGGCCGTCAACGGTGTCTGCCTGACCATAGTGGCCCGGCGTGCGCGGCGCTTCGAAGCCGACCTGGGGCCCGAGACCCTGGCGTGCACGACCCTGGGATCGCTCAAGGCCAGCGACCGCGTTCACCTGGAGCGCCCTCTGCGCTTAGGCGACATGCTGGGTGGCCACCTGGTCACAGGACACGTCGACGGCGTGGGCAAGGTGGAATCGGCGCGCAAGCAGGGCGATACCCTGGCCCTGCGCCTGGGCGCGCCCGAATCGGTCGCGCCCTTCCTGGTGAAAAAGGGATCAATCGCCGTCGACGGCGTCAGCCTTACCATCAACCAGGTGGACGGTCGCAGCGTGGAGGTCTGGCTGATTCCGCACACCCTGTCGGTCACGCTGCTGGGCGGGCTTCGCACCGGCGATCGTGTCAACATGGAAGCGGATATGATTGCCAAGCAAGTCGCTCGCTTCGTGGAAAAGGCCCGTGTCCTCTAATCCCCACATTGACGTCGAGAAGGCCCTCGCGGACATCCGCGCCGGCCGGCAGGTGATCGTGGTGGACGACGAGAACCGCGAGAACGAGGGCGATCTGACCATGGCCGCCGACCTGGTCACGCCCGAGGCCGTCAACTTCATGGCCGCTCACGGTCGCGGCCTCATCTGTCTGGCACTCTCCGAAGAGAAAGTGGCCAGCTTGCGCCTGCCCATGATGACCCAAGACAACCGCTCGCCGCACAACACCGCATTCACGGTCAGCGTCGACGCACGCCACGGCATCAGCACCGGCATTTCGGCGCGCGAGCGCGCCCACACCATCCGCACCGCGGTTGCGCCCGACGCCGCGCCCGATGATCTGGTGACTCCGGGGCATGTGTTTCCCCTGCGGGCAAAGCGCGGCGGCGTGCTGGTGCGCACCGGCCACACCGAGGCTTCGGTCGATCTGGCCCGCATGGCTGGCCGCACGCCTGCGGGCGTGATCTGCGAGATCATGCGCCCCGACGGTGAGATGGCGCGAATGCCGGATCTTGAGAGCTTTGCGGCCGAGCATGGGCTAGGTATCGTGCACATCGCCGATCTCGTCCAGTATCGGCTGGCACGCGAGGTGCTCGTCCATCGGGTGGCCGAGACCACGCTGCGCCCCACTGGTGCCGGGCTGCGCGCGAGCTACCGGGCCTGCCTGTACGAGGCTGACGTGGCCGACGCGGAGTATCTGGCCCTGGTGCTGGGCGACGTGGCCTCTGGCGAGCCTGTCCTGGTGCGGGTACAAACCGCCAGCCTGCTGCGAGACATATTCACCGTGACCCAGCCAGGTGAGGTGATTCAACCCACAGAATGGTTGCGCTGCATCGAGCGGGAAGGACGAGGCGTCCTGCTCTACATTCTTCCGCTTGGCCGCCGGCACATCGCAACCGCGCTGGAGAGTCTGACCGCGAGCGCCCCCCGGGACGAGCGCGCGATCTCCCACGTGGAGCCCGAGCTATCCCATACGCCTTTGCGGGACATCGGCCTCGGCTCGCAGGTGCTGGTCCAGTTGGGGGTGCGCGCCATCCGCCTCCTCACCAACAATCCGCGCCGCCTCGCCGCCCTGCAAGGATACGGTATACAGGTGGTTGACTGTGTTTCCAGCGGGCCCCTTGCCGAGGTGGTACCGTTCACTGAAAGAGAGGTCAAGTAATGCCGCAAATCCATCAAGGTAATTGGACAGCCCAGGGCAAACGCTTTGCCATCATCGCCTCGCGCTGGAACGAATTCGTGGCGAGCAAGCTGGTCGAGGGCGCCATCGATGCCTTGGGCAAGACGGGCGCACGCGACGAAGACATCGAGATCTACCGTTGTCCGGGTGCCTTCGAGTTGCCGGGGCTGGCCCGACGAGTGGCCGATTCGGAGAACTTCGACGCCATCGTGTGTCTGGGCGTGGTGATCCGCGGCGCAACCCCGCACTTCGATGTAGTGGTCAACCAAACCACGCGCGGCATCGCCCAAATCTCGGCCGAGGCCAAGCTGGCGGTGGGGTTCGGCGTGCTCACCTGCGACACCATCGAGCAGGCCATCGAGCGCGCCGGAAGCAAGGGCGGCAACCGGGGCGCGGATGCCGCCATGGCCGCCATCGAGATGGCCAACCTGTACGACAAGCTGGCGGGCCGGGCCGGCGGCGCTTCCGCCCAGACCCGCCGGCGCAAATGACTTGGACCACGCCAAGATGACCCCGCGGCGCCGAGCCCGCGCGGTGGCCCTCCAGGTTCTGTACGCCCTGGAGGGCGTGGACGATGCTGATCCAGGCGTGGCGCTAGCGGCCCACCTGCGCGAATTTGGCGTTGCTGAAGATGACGGCGAAGGCGACCTGCCAGATGAGCGCAACTTTGATGAGAAACTGGCCGACACACTGGTCCGGGGCGTGTGGGCGCACCGGGTGGAGTTGGATGACATCCTGGCCCGGTTGTCCCAGAACTGGCGGGTGGAGCGTCTGGCGCGCGTGGACCGCAACGTCCTACGCATTGCGCTCTACGAGCTTGCCCACTGCCAGGCCGATGTGCCCGCGCGTGTCGTCATCAATGAAGCCGTAGAGCTGGCCAAGCGCTTCGGCTCCGAGGAAGCGCCCGCCTTCGTCAATGGGCTGCTCGACTCGGCCTTGGGTCTGCTTGGCGTGACACCCTGATATGGTGGCCGCCGGCCAAATTGGGTTTCTCCCGATCGACCTGGGCCGCTGGGATCGCTGCCCGGGTGGGGATGCCCTGGTCGTGCCCGTGTGGGCCGACGTGCGCCCTCTGCGCGGAGCGGCTGGTCTTCTCGATTGGCGGCTCAACGGTCGCCTGTCGCGGCTTCTGCGCGAGGGCCGGCTGGAGGGCGCGACCGGCGAAAAACTGCTGTTCTTTACCACCCGAGTGCCCTGGCGCCGCGTCCTGACCATCGGTCTGGGCGCCACCACCAGCTTCTCTGAGGACGCCTTTCGGACCAGTCTGGGCGTCGTGCTCGATGCCTTTCGCGGGCTGGGCATCCAGTCAGTGGGGCTGGCACTGCCCGGCCGCGACATGGACCGCATTACGCCAGAGCGGGCGTTGCGCGTACTCATCTCGGTTGCCGAGCAGCGCGAAGAGCAATACCCGGGTACGGCTTTGAGCGGGCTGACCATCATCGACGTGCCGCCCGCGATCAAGGCCATGGTCGAGACCGTGCGAGCCATCGAACGCTCGCTCGCTCGCTGACTGGTTCTCCCCTTCCCCTGTGCGCGCAATCGGAGTACCCTGAATTTCTGTGTGTGGGGCTTCTAGGCTAGGGCAATTGGAACGACGTACGGCTGGAAGATCGGTAGGTTCTAGATGATGGTGTTCGAGAAGGAACTGTCGTCACTGGAGGCGGGGAGCCATCTCTGCGCGGCGACCGTGACCCACGACGAGAGACACCAGGCCATCGCGGCTTTTCTCTACGATGGGTTGCGCCGGGGCGCATGTTGCGCCCTGGTGGCGGCGGAAGAGCATCAGTATGCCGTGTGCGGCCTGCTCAACCAGGAAGGGTTGTCGACGGCCAGCCTGCGCGAGCGTGGGGCCTTTGTGCTGCGCGATCCGCGCGAGGTCTACGCGCCTGAGGGAACGTTCGACCCAGCTCGCGCTCTCGAGCTCGCTCGCCTCGCCATCGAGAAGGCGCATGACCTCGGCTTTCACGGCTTCCGGGTGGCCGGCGCCCCTGGGCCGCTGGTCCACGATGCCGACATCTCTCCCGCCGCGCTTTCAAGGTACGAAGCCGACGTCTCCGACCTCATGCGCGAGACGCGCAGCCTGGCGCTGTGTGCGTTCGATCGCCGCCGCATGGGCACCGACCTGCTCGCGGTGATGCTGCAGACGCATCCTTTGGCCTTGCTCGGGGGGCGGCTCTGTCACAACCCCTTCTGTGATCCGCCTTCGTACAGTCGAGGAGTCGTGGGCGACGCCAAGAAGATCCACTGGATGATCAATCAGATCCTGCACAGCGAAGATGCCAGCCGTGGGCTTCGCTCGATGAATGAGGCTCTGATCCGCGAGGCTGTCGCGCTCTCGGCACACGCCGAGCAGCAGCGACAGCGAAGCGAAAACCTGCAGCGGGCGTTGGATTCCCGCGACGCCCTACTGGCTCTGGTGGCGCGCTGGCTCGCCCGCCCGCTGCCGCACCTCTGTGCCCAGCTCGAGTCCGTGTTGCAGGATGAGCGCGTGATCTTCGCGCGCGAGGGCTTCGAGAATTGCAGCGAATTCGTCGCCAGTCTGCAACGACTGGCGCGCGGCATGCAAAACATCGAGACCGCACTCGACCCAACGACTTGCCCAGAAGAGACCGACCTGGTGCTGATCGTGTCGGAGGCCATGGCAAGCCTAGCCGGCCTAGGGAATCGCGAGTACGCGGACATCCGGCTGGTGGCTCCCGGCCGGTTGGTCGGCTGGTGGGATCCTGCGCGCTTGCGCCAGGTTGTGCGCACACTGGTCGAGGTGGGCGGCGAGCACGGCTTGGGCTCTCCTGTGGATCTTCGTATCGAGGATCTGGGCTCGACAGCCCGCCTGACCGTGCAGTTTCATGCGTTCAGCCACGATCCCTGCTTGGCTCCCCCTGCGCGACAGCTGGATTCGAGCAGTGGCTTGTCAGGCCAGGAATCGCCTGATGACCAGCTTGCCCTGGCCCTGTGGCCGCCGCGCGAGACAATCCGCCAGATGGGCGGCAGTTTCGGCCTGTCGATCTGGGCGGACACCCGCGTGCGCATCACCATCGAACTGCCTCGCAGCGCGACCGGGTCAACCAGATCGACGGCGCTGCTACACTGATTGGCTAGCTAGCCTCTACTGAGGCGGAATTGTGACGAAGCGGAAAGTGTCCCCGCGCCGGACACGCAGCAAATGCCCGGCCTTGCCACCCGCCCGCAATGCACCCACTGCCTCTTCGGCGCTGGCAACCGGCTTGCGGTCGATCTCGACGATGACGTCCTCGGCGCGCAAGCCAGCCTTGGCAGCTCGGCCGTCGGGATCCACCCCGCTGACCACCACACCCTTGGCCCCGGGATCCATGCCCAGCATGCGCGCCATGTCGGGCGTCAGGGTTTGCAGCTGCACGCCAATCTTGTCCTTCTCAACCTGAGCATCGGCCTCTTCACCGGGCCGCGCAGGCAATTCGCCCAAGGTAACCTGTACTGTGGTGGAACGGCCGTCGCGCAGGAGCGCGACCTTGACCTTGTCGCCCACCTTCTGCCCGGACACGTAGTCCACCACGTCGGCCGCGCCCTCGATCTTCTGCTTGTCGATCTGGGTGACGATATCGCCGACATGCACGCCGGCCTGGCTCGCCGGGCCGTTGGGCAACACCTGGCTGACCCAGGCCGCGCGCGCTGGTCCGGACTTGGTCGTCTGATCCTTCTGATCGGGCTCGCCATCCTGGCCCAACTTGGCGCCGTCCTTCACGTCACCGATGGCCACGCCCAACCAAGCGTGGCGTACGTGGCCGTCGCGGATGATCATCTGCGCTACCCGTCGGGCCTGGCTGATGGGAATGGCAAAGCCATAGGCGCCGCCCGGCCCCACGTTGATGAGTGTGTTGATGCCGATCACTTCACCCTGCAGATTCACCAAAGGGCCACCCGAGTTGCCCGGGTTGATCTTCGCGTCAGTTTGGATGTACTCGCGCATGCGCTCGCCCGACATGTGCACGTTGCGCGTGACCTTGCCCTTGCCGCTGATGATTCCGGCTGTGACGCTTTGATCGAGGCCGAGCGGGCTGCCGATGGCCAGCACCCATTCACCCACTTCCATGACGCTGGAATCGCCCAGACGGGCAGCGACCAGACCAGAGGGCGGATTCTGCAAGCGAATCACCGCCACATCCGTCTTGGGATCCGCGCCCACGACTTTGGCAGGGAACTCGCGCCCGTCGGCAAAGGTGACCGTGACCTTGCTGGCCTTTTCCGCCACGTGGCTGTTGGTGATGATGTTGCCGGCGCCGTCGATGACCACCCCCGACCCGGTGCCATGCCCGGGACCAGGCGTGGGCATACCTTCCCCGTCGCCGAAGTGGAAGAAGTGCTCGAAGAAGCGTTCCATGTCAGGCGGCACATCGTCGCGCTGAAAGTTGCGGCGGGACAGCTTGGGCCGTTCCATCTCGACGTCGATACGCACCACGCTGGGTCGCAAGGCCCGGGCCGTGGCCGCGAACGCCTGGGACAATGAACGCGCCTCCTGGGGAACCTGGGTCTTGGGGGTTATGGCCGCGGGCGGTGCGGCCGATTCCGCGACCGCGCGCGAGGCAAAACGCGCGCCCAGCCCCAACCCAGCGGCCAGGGCCACGGCCGTCAACGTCACCGAAAGAACCAGGATCCTTCTTCGCATGGTGTGCCTTTCCTCTTGCTTGCCTGACAGGCCGGCCCGCGCTACCGCGAACCATCCTACGCGAACAACAGATGGCGACACGCCTTTCTTCCCGCGATCTACGTCTTTACAAACAGGCTCCTCATGCGGCAAAAGGCTGGCCAGCCCTTGTACTGGAATCAAACCATCATCCGCCTGGCGGCCCGGCCCCGAGGCTTCCACCTCGTCACGAACGAGATCGTGTCCCACGTCCACGGGGTTGCGTCCCTGTGGGTTGGCTTGCTGCACCTTCTCTTGCAACACACCTCGGCCTCGCTCTTTCTCAACGAGAACGCCGATCCAGACGTGCGGGCCGATTTCGCCCACTGGAGCGATCAGGCCATTCCCGATGGCGCTCGCTATTTCGTCCACGCCCTGGAGGGCGCTGACGACATGCCGGCCCACGTGAAATCTGGCCTGCTGGGGGTGACGCTGACCTTGCCGATCTCGGACGGACGCCTGCAACTCGGCACCTGGCAGGGCATCTACCTGGGTGAGCACCGGTCGGACGCGGGCAGCCGAAGCATCGTGGCGACGCTGTGGGGCGAGACCAAGCCGGAGCAAAAGTGACACTACCGCAGACGCTTTCGCGGGCGTATATCTTCGCTGGCCGCGGCGAGGGAGGTTGACCATGGCACATCCACCCGATAGCAAGAAGGCGAAACTCACCTACCGCGATGCCGGCGTTGATATCGACGCGGGCGACACGCTGGTTGAGCGCATCAAGGGGCACGTGAAGCGCACCATGCGACCCGAGGTCTTGACCGATCTCGGTGGCTTCGCTGGCCTGTGCGCGCTGCCCAAGAACTACAAGAACCCGTTGCTGGTGGCCTGCACCGACGGCGTGGGCACCAAGCTGAAGCTGGCCTTTCTCATGGGCAAGCACAACACGGTTGGCGTCGATCTGGTGGCCATGAGTGTGAACGACCTGGTGGTGTGCGGGGCCGAGCCGCTGCTCTTCCTCGACTACTTCGCGTCCGGCCATCTCGAGGTGGGCGTGGCTGAGCAGGTCATCTCCGGCATCGCCGATGGCTGCAAGCAATCGGGCTGCGCGCTTATCGGCGGCGAGACCGCAGAGCTGCCCGGTTTCTACCAACCGGGCGAGTACGATCTGGCCGGTTTCTGTGTGGGCGTGGTGGAAAAGGCCTCCCTCATCGACGGCAAGACCATCGTGGCCGGCGACGTGCTGTTGGGTCTGGCCTCGTCCGGCTTCCACTCCAACGGCTACTCGCTCGTGCGCCGCGCTTTTCTCGACC
>Ga0302321_100006876_pt1 | contig 10025 bp, 9 predicted proteins | sample Fen_T0_1_FD_202505 | JGI IMG/M metagenome (GOLD analysis project Ga0302321, IMG submission 202505) | Peat permafrost microbial communities from Stordalen Mire near Abisko, Sweden - Fen_T0_1 | ecosystem: Environmental > Terrestrial > Soil > Wetlands > Permafrost | place: Sweden: Abisko... | reverse complement strand
TCCTTCGTACAGGCCGATGCCGCCATGGCCGCCTTGTTCACGATCGTCCCGGTTGTGATCGTCTTCATCTTCTCTATGCGATACGTGACGAGCGGCGCGTTCACAGGCGGAGTCAAGGGTTGATATTCATTACGGTCGGTGTCGTCGGTAGCCGGTGTCTATGGTGTAGCTATCCGGCACGCCCACAATGAGTTCTGAGCTACTGACAGCCGATCTGGCCTTCGTCGGGCATATGTGCCTCGACGAGGTGACGCCCTTTGGAGGCTTACCTCGCGTGGCGGCGGGCAGTGCCGTGCTGTGCGGAGCGCTTGCAGCAGCGCGCATCGGCGCGAAAGTTGCCGTGGTGACGAAGATTGCACGCAGAGACGCGGCAATTCTCGAGCCGATGCGGGAGATTGGGATCGCGGTTGACGTGATTCCGGCGGATGTCACAACCTACATGAAGGTCGTGCACCCTACCGCAGATGTGGACGATCGCGAAATGTATCAACTGGCGAACGCCGGTCCATTTGCAACCTCAGACATACCCGAGCTGGCGGTGAAGCAACTTCATCTGGCCGGCATCACCGACCAGGAATTCACACTGGAGTTGGTTCGCAGCTTGAAAGTTCGGGACTGTCTTCTATCGGCCGACATGCAAAGCTTTGTACGCCAGGTCGATCCTGTCACGCGCAGAGTCTTTTTCGGTGACGTGGCCTACAAGGCCGAGATTGCATCACTTCTGGATATGGTAAAGCTCGATGTAGTGGAAGCCAGGGTCCTGACTGGTACTGATGACCTCGAGCGGGCGGCCATCGCGTTCGAAGAGTGGGGCTGCCCGGAAACTCTCATAACCAGGGCGGACGGCGTGTTGGCCCGTGTCAACGGTATGACATATTGGGAGCCGTTCTCCAACCTAAGCGTAGTCGGCCGGACGGGGCGTGGAGATACAACATTTGCCGCATACATGGCCCGCCGGCTCGATCATGATCCCGACGAATCGCTCAAATTTGCGGCTGCGCTCGTTTCCCTCAAGATGGAGAAGACAGGGCCCTTTGACGGAACCCTGACCGACGTCCTTGAACGGATGAACGCCGCCGCCGCCTTCTAGCCGGTCCCAAAGCGCCGTCACCGCCAGGGGCCAGAGTCCTCGACCGCCACAACTCTGCCGGAGCCCGATCATGCACATGCCGAAGACCCCCATCAACTACTTCAGCGGCGACCCCTGGACGATAGTCGAGGAGGGCTTCGATCCTGCCTACCAGCGAGTCTCCGAGTCGATATTCTCCGTGGCTAACGAATTCATGGGCGTTCGTGGCTACTTCGAGGAGGGCTATAGCGGGGACCATTTGCTGGGAAGTTACTTCAATCATCTTTACGAGATGATGGACATTCATCATGACCAGGTCTTCAAGGGCTTCGTGACGCAGGGCGCGGCGATGATCAACGCCGTGGATTGGCTGTACACGCGATTGTGGGTTGACGGCGAGCAGCTTGATCTGGCGAAGTGCTCCTACTCCGACTTCACGCGCAAGCTCGACATGCATCGGGGCGTGCTCGAGCGGGAATTCGTGTGGCAGACGGCCACAGGCAAGCACCTGAAGCTGACCTTCGTGCGCTTCACGGACATGCAGTCGACCCGTCTCGGCTGCCAGCGAATCGTTCTGGAACCGCTCGACTTCTCGGGCGCGATCGAAATGCGCGTCGGCCTTGATTTCAACACGCATTACGAGATCGGCGCCGGGTGGGATCAATCCGGCAACGGTTCTCAGACCAAGGACGTCATCAACTTCTGGAAGTGCTTGAGGAAGGCTCCGGTGGATGGCGGGTGGGCGATCCAGGCCGAAACGCTCCGGAGCAGCCATCAGCTGTTCTCTGGCTTCTACGTCCAGGCCAGCCAGCCGATACACACGTCCCTCGTGGAGGACGCCAAATTCATCGGTGTGGACTTCGCGCTGAACGTCCAGCAAGGCGCGGCCTCCACGCTAGACAGGATCGCCGTCAACGATTGGGCCAGTACGCCAGATGTCGAGCTGCTGTGGAGCCGTGGGGTTGATTTGATGCGACGCCACGCAGGGGCGACGTTCGACGACCTGATGGCCGAGCACGCCGCTTTCTGGGCGAAGGTCTGGAATGTGCTGGACATCGAAATCGAGGGAGACCCGGGTGTCCTCCAGGGTCTGCGTTTCTCGAGCTTCCAGACATACCAGTCGTACCACGGCGAGGACCCAGATCTCAACGCCCTCTGCAAAGGCATGACCGGCGAGGTCTATTTCGGCTGGGTGTTCTGGGACAGCGAGATTTACACGCATCGAATGATGATGTTCATCGATCCGCCCGCTGCCAGGAATCTGCTCTTGTACCGGTACCACCGCCTCGAGCAGGCGAAGGTGAGGGCTAAGCAGCTCGACTGTGAAGGCGCGCGCTTCCCATTCGCCTCGATCACCGGCACGGAAGACTCCGGGACATGGCAGCACGTGGACATCGAGATCCATTCAGACGTCGCTGTGGCATACGCCATCTGGCACCACGACATCATTCTTCGAGACAAGGAATTCCTGTATCGAGAAGGTATCGAGATGCTGATCCAGATATCCCGCTATCTTGCAAGCGCGGGTGGATGGAGTCCGTCGAAGGGCGATTTCGGGTTCTACGGCGTGATGGGCCCCGACGAATTCCACATGATGGTGAACCACAACTGCTACACCAACGTCATGGGCAAGAAGACATTCGAGTTCACTCTTGCCGTGCTCGACGAGGTGCGGGCCGCGGCGCCCGACCTCTATCTGGCGGCCATTGAGGCGACACAGCTCAAGCCGGACGAGCCCGAGCAATGGGCCCGCATGGCTGAGAAAATGCGTATCCCTCGGGACGAGCGAACGGGCATCTTGGAACAGCACGCCGGCTACTTCGATCTTCCGCACGTCGATCTCGAGCATTTTCCCCTAGATCAGATCCCGATCTACAAGAACTGGGCCTACGTCAAGATCTTCCGCTACGACATGATCAAACAGCCCGACGCTCTGAATCTCATGTACTTCTTCAGCCAGGATTACACGCTGGAGGAGAAGCTCGCGAACTACGAGTTCTATGAGGCGCGAACGATTCACGAGTCGTCGCTCTCACCGTCGCTCCACGCAATCCTTGCGTTGGAGGTCGGTAAGCTCGAGGACGCATACACGCTCTTCTCGTACGGCGCCCGGATGGACCTGGACAACTACAACCGCAACACGGAGCAGGGACTGCATGTGACGTCTGCCGCGGGGGTTTGGGCCAGCATGGTCTTCGGCTTTGGCGGCATGCGAACGGACAGCGACGTCCTCATCTTCCAGCCCACGCTGCCGAGACAATGGCGATCGTATCGGTTCCGGGTCCGCTATCGGGGCGCCTTGGTCGAGGTGCTCGTTGACGCGCAGAAAGTTCACCTGCAAGTGCTTGAAGGCGTCGCGCCCGTGACGGTGAGAGTTTATGGACACGACCTCGAGATCGACGCCCGGGGCGTCGCCGTCGAGCAAAGGCAGCCGGTCGATCTCGCCGCTTCTGGTTCGTCGCGTTCCATCGGCAGCGGAGCGGCGCAGCAAGTGCACTGACCGGATGGTTGGGATTTATCGCTGATTCGGCATGAGTCGAGCCTGAAGTGGCTCGGCAAAGCTGCCATGATGGCTTAGTTGGTGTTGGCGGCCCGCTCTTTCGCGACGGGTGCTGAGAGGAGACCCCGAATTGGCTGCGCGGCCGAAGACAAACAAGAAGACCATCGTCGACATCGCCGCGGCCAGCGGGGTCTCCGTAACGACCGTCTCCCGCATTCTCAACAACAAGCCCGACGTCGCCGAGGACACGCGGCAACGCGTCCTGCGAGTGATGGAGGAGATCGGCTTCGCTCCACAGAGCGCCTGGCGCCAGATCCGCTCGGGTCGCAGCGGCCTCATTGGCGTCCACGAGCCTCAGGACTTCAACCCGCCGAACCTCCAGCTGATCATGTCCGCGGCCCTCGATGTGGAGGACGCCGGATACTCGATCAACATCATCACTCGCAAGTTGAGCGACGCAGAGCTCCTCGGGATATTCCGAAGCCGCGAGGTGGACGGAATCATCCTGTCCGAGGTCCTGACGTACGATCGCAGGCCGGAACTCCTGCGGGATCATGGCTACCCCTTCGTCATGATCGGGCACAGGCTCGATAACGCCGGGATGAGCTTCGTCGACATCGACACCGAGCGTGCCATCGAAATGGCGATCGACCATCTCGTGGGCCTCGGCCACCGGTCGATAGCCTTGCTCATATTCAATCCGGTCATCCGGGGACGGCAATACGGCTTCAGCACGTGGGCGCTGAGCGGTTACGAGCAAGCCTGCCAGCGGCACGGGCTCGAGCATATGCCGTGTCTCGGCGGTCTGACGGTAGAGGAGATGGCGGTCGCCGCTCGGACGATGTTGGACAAGTATCCAGCAGTCACCGCCGTCGTGGTGCCCCAGGAAGTGGCCGTAGTCGGACTTCTCCGAGCGGTCCAGGAGCGGGGCCTGCGCATCCCCGACGACCTGTCCGTCGTGGCCATGCTGGGCGAGATGCCAAGCCAGCTCGCCACGCCACCCTTTACGAGCATTGCGTTTCCTGCGGAGGAGATGGGGAGCGCCGCGGCCAGAATGCTTCTCGACAGGCTCGCAAATGGCGGCTCGAGTACCGACCAGGTCTGGATAGAGTCCGCCCTGACGGTTCGCGGGAGCACTGCGGCTCCTCGAAAGGCAGCCATATAGGTCCCGGCCGAACGTCAACTGACGTTCGGCGCGTGGGTCCCACCGGGTATGGAGCCTCGACCATCGACGAGGAGCAAGGTCAGCCGGCCCGAAGGCAGGCCACGCAAGCCCGCAGCGCCTGCTCCGGAAACGCGATCCGCGCCGACCGATTGCTCCACGAGACCGCGCGAGCGTCGCCGGCCGCAGCCTCACACCAGACGACCACCGCTCCGAGCCGAAGATACCGATCGTAGAACCCGCGTGTCCCGTCGAATCCCCGACTGGCGAAGAACGACTCCTCTTTGGCATCGGCCCGGGCCCGGAGCCCGCGGAACACGGCGGCGACATCGAGAGCTTCAGCACGGTCGCCCTCGATAGCGAGAAGCACCGCGTTCGGCGCGCTCGGGGGCAACTGGCGGAGCTTCGCCAGCAGCTGTCCAGCGTGTCCGGTCGCAGCGGTCGCTCCGCGCGGCCGTGTCACCTCCAGATTGAAGGCCCGCCCGCCCCGGAACGCGACAGTAAAGTCGGGCCCCACCTTCCCGGACCCGTACGCCTCGAAAGCCAGCTCGATCCGCCGATCCATCAGCAGGAGATGCGCGGTCCGCAGCTCGGCGCGCACGTCCAGTCGCGCATCCGGGTCGACGGCGCCACGCAGCTTCTTTCGGATCTTGGCTCGATGCATCTCGCCGAATTCGCGGAACCGCGCCGAACCGGCCAGCCACTCGGCCAGCTCTTCGGCCAGCTCTCCTTCGGGCATGCCGTCGAAGAGATATCCAACCAACCGCTCGATGGCGGTGCCAGGAGTTCCCGCCCGCGCCATGCCGCAAAGACTAAGGGTCTGTGAAGCAAAGTTCGCGCGGCGTCTTGGCGGGGGGGCAGGCAAGAGCCGTGCCCGCGGAAGCAGGGCACGGCTCCGTTGGCTGCTGGTAAAGCTGCGCTCAGGCGGCGATTGGCTCGAGAGTGGGGGCGCCGACCAGCTTCCATCCGCTGGTCCAGGACCCGTTGGCGGTCGCGTTGAGGGCAATGTTGAGGAAGGCGACCTGCTCGAGCTGCTGCGCACGAGCAAGCGGGCCTACGTCCACCGGGTTCAGGCCGATCGACCGAACCAGCTCCAGGACCGCGTCTTTGGCGCTGCGATCGTCACCGGCGACGAAACCGTCGAGCTTCGTTCCGTCGGCGATCGGGTCGGCCTGATGGGAGGCGAAGAGCGTGTTGAATGCCTTGACGATGTGGGCTTCCGGCAGCCACGCGGCCAGTCGCTCGGCGTTGGACTCGCCGTTGTCAATCGTGGGGCCGTTTGGGCCGAAGCTCATGCGGTTGGTCGCGTCCACGACCGGCTTGCCGGCGACTGCGTCCCGGATCTCCGCGGCGACGTCCTCGGCACTGGCGAAGGGAATGGCGAGCACGATCACCTGGCCGGCTGACGCCGCCTCGGCGCTGGTTTTCGCGAAGCGGGCACCGGTCGCGGCGGCCACCGTTGCGGCGTGCTCCGGATCGCGCGAGGCGATGATGACGGAGTGTCCCTGGCTGGTGAATGAAGTGGCGAGCGCTCGACCGACGTTGCCTGCTCCGATAATCGCGACGTTCATCGTTATTCCTTCAGTTTGCTTGACGAGTTGGCTGGTATCCATCACTCTTTGCTGAGCGCAACACTAACGATGAGTGTGGTGCTTGTCAATACTTGTTTGGTGAGGTCAAACCCATGGCGGTTGAAGAGCGGCGTCCGCCCGCTGTCGGTGCGCAAATCCGACGCTGGCGGGCCGAGCGAGGGTTCACGCTGGCCGCCGTGTCGGAGCGCAGCGGCCTCAACCTGGGCTACCTGTCCCAGATAGAGAACGACAAGGCGTCACCGTCGCTGTCGTGCCTGGCCGTGCTCAGTGAGGCCCTCGAAGTGCCGATTGCGTGGTTCTTCATGGGTGAGGTGCCGCCGCCGAAGGTCGTGAGGGCCACCGAGCGATCGGTAGAGGAGCGCGAACTCATGGGGCGGATCGAATTGGTCGACGGCGGCGCAAGCCGGGACGTCTCGATCGTCGAGGCGGTGGCAGTCTCGGGCGCCCGCGCGGGCCTGCACGCGCACACGGGCGACGAACACCACGTCGTCTTGAGCGGCCGATGGCGTATGTCGCAGGGCGAACACGTGGTTGAGTTGGGCCCCGGCGACTACCTCCGCTGGGATGGCTCGATCCCTCACGATGCCGAGGTCGTCGGCCTCGACGAAGGCCGCTTGCTGATCATCACTTTGGCCCGCGTGTAAGCGGCTACGCGACGACCTTTGCCCGACCGAAATTGACGATGCGTCGAACGGCGCAAGCGTCGGGATGTCATTCTGTAGGAGCCGTTGGCGAGCACGTGGCCGGTTCACCTCGCCATAAGTAGCGTATTGGCGCCAGGCCATGTCAGGCCGGTGGACGATGGCCAACGCCTGGCTTCGAAGGGAGAGGTAACCAGTGAACGCCCAGGTCTCCGATGCACCGATTTCAGACCGGCGGTCCGTGCCAGGTGCCTCGACGCTGGGCGCGCTCATCCGCAGCCACCCGATAATCTCCTTCTTCGCGTTGGCCTACGGCTTCTCCTGGGTCATGCTGCTGACCCTATATGGGCTACTGGGGCTTCCGGCGGCTTTGGTGATCCTGCTGCAAACTCTCGGCCCGACACTTGCAGCGTTGGTGACCGCCACTGCGCTCGAAGGAACCGACGGACGACGCCGACTGCTCGCGCGGATCCGGATCTGGCGCGTCGCTCGCCGCTGGTACCTGTTCGCCATCGTTGGCATCCCGGCAGCCTGCCTCCTGACGGCGCTGGCCCTTCCGCGTGCGTTCGTAGGCCTGGGGGGCCAGTCACCTGTAAAGCTGGGCATCGAGTTCCTGGTCATCGCTGTCGTCGGCTTCGTGAGCGGGCCACTCTTTGAGGAGCCGGGCTGGCGCGGCTTCGCCCTTCCTCGCCTTCAGGTTCAGATGGGCGCCCTGCGTGGAACTCTCCTGCTCGGTGCGCTGTGGGCGGCCTGGCATCTGCCCCAGTTCCTCGTGCCGGAGTGGGCAAACGAGAATGGCGGCCTGAGCCCAACGCTCGTCGTCACGTTCCTGCTCATGGTCGTCGCGATTGCGCCGGTCATGACCTTCGTGTTCAACCGCACAAGAGGCAGCCTCTTCCTGGCAATGGTGACTCACTCGAGCATCAACGCCGCGCTTGCGGTCTTCGTTGTGGCGACCTCGGCCCTCAATGTGGGCCTGCTCGCTCTTGGTGCCCTCTCCATTGTGCTGATCGTCGTGACACGCGGTCGCCTCGGCTACGTTCCGTCTGGGGAACTTGCCTGATTCCTCAGCCGAGCCCGCCTGATCTGGGCGGCAGACGGAGTGGGCACCCGGCTGGTCACCGACGCCGAATGGAATGTTGTGGCAGCCCGTCAGCCAGAGTCAGTCCTCGCACCTCGCAGGCAGGGTGTGGCGCTGAGCACAGGGGGAAGTGGAGCAGGAGATCGGATTCGAACCGGCAACATTCCGCTTGGGAAGTAGCACCCAATTCGCTTGGTGACACCCCTTGACGCGAAGCGGACGATTCGTCCAGCGACGGTGCCCCTCACGCGTCCCTGATAGACGAGGCTCCTCCGATGGACGTGCGACGACTCGGCTTCCTTGGGATCCGAACCGATGACTTCTCCGTGACGACCCGGTTCTTCCATGATGTGCTCGGCCTGGCCACGTATTACGAGGAGCCCGACTTCGCGATGCTCTCCCTCCCGGGTGCGGAGCACGACTTCGTCGAGATCATCGGCCCGGACGCGGAGGGCTCGGAGTTCCAGGCAGCGACGTACACGACCGGCCCGGTCGCGTCCTTCGTCGTCGGCGACGTCGCCGCGGCCCGGGCCGAGCTCGAAGCAGCCGGCGTCGAGCTGCTCGACGACATCACCTGGTCGCGCAGCATCGAAGGCCTCGCCTGGTTCCACTTCCGCGGCCCGGACGGCTGCGTCTACGGGATGATGCAGGGATCTCGGGTCATCGGCGACTGACGGACCCGCGGCTGCCTGACGACTAGTTGAGCCGGGTGAGCGACCAGCCCACGGGCGGGCGACGGGGCCCCGTACCCACTCGGTAGATCTGGGCCCGTACTCGGGAACACCAGGAGGAGGCACGGGAGCCCGTCGGGTTGCCGGCAGCGCGGCGTCCCAATCCGGTCGCCCCGATCGTCGCGCCGGGCCTATGGCGAGACCGCCCCTGCTGGCCCATGGAGGGACATCTGGATGTCCACCGAGCGGAACAAGGCCGTCGTCCGTTGGTTCCGGGGTCGTCGCCTCAGACCAAGGAACTGGAGCGGGAGACCGGATTCGAACCGGCGACATTCTGCTTGGGAAGCAGACACTCTGCCAACTGAGTTACTCCCGCTCGGAGCAGGCGTAGTTATAGCAGATCGAGCTTTCCGCTGGTCTGCTACTTCGTGACACGTGGACGGATTGCGACGGGGCCTATCGACACCGACTATCGCCCGACACCGACTATCGCCGCCCAGCGTGGACCGCTATGTCCACGTGTTCCTGGTCCGAGTCTGGGCGATCCCTTTCGGCCACCACTTGGACACTGAAAGGCGGCAGATACGGGTTGCGAAACTTGCGAACCCCTTCCTCGAGCCCCTTCACGCTCCTGGCGGCTTCCACCACCGCCGCGACGTGCGAGACGAGTTGGTCTCGGATTGGCGGCATGATGTCATCGCCAACGGAAAGCCTAACGGAGCTATAACCCTCCCAAGGCCACGGCCACTCGCGCGTCGTGGTTCCCATGGCGACACCTCCTCCTTGGTCGAACGCGCCCGAGTCTACGACCCGCCCGCTGTCCTCCGTATGACTGTCTCAGCCCACGAGGGCCGGCCGGACCGGCTCAGGCCCACCGTCAAACGTGCATGTTCTGTGCGACTGTCTGCGGGCCGGCCGATTGACGGAACTGTGAACTCGACCCGGACCTAGGACACAGTCACTGTGACCCGGTCGTGGCCGGTGGCGCCCGACGGAGCAGGCCCGCCTTGAGTGGCGGTCTGTACTGCCCCTGTCCCGTCCGTGGCTCGGATTTCGATGGTATGAGTGCCCGGCGTGGCCTGCCAGCGTAGCCACCATTGAACCCACGTTGCCTTGGAAATGGGACGGCTCACCATGGCCGCCTGCCAGGGCGCGTCGTCTATGCGGACCTCGACACCCATAACGCCGCGGTCCGGGGCCCAGGCGACCCCATCGATATCGACCGACCCGGTCGAGAGTCGGGCGTCTGCTGAGGGATGGTCGATCCGCGACTCGGTCAGGATGGGGCCGTCCTTCGCCCAACCGAGGG